>WNFN01018867.1_pt1 | contig 12438 bp, 9 predicted proteins | sample 5400161 | NCBI WGS metagenome assembly WNFN01 (sample SAMN13153353, study PRJNA577476) | soil metagenome | isolation source: 80 cm saprolite on Douglas fir-dominated hillslope | place: USA:California | collected 2013-09-17
GGTTTTAGGATCAAGCGCGGGGAATTCCGGTTTGCCTTCCAAGGCGATGGTACCGACGACCACACGCGTGTCGGGATTAATCAAAGTGGCCGAGTGCGCGTCGCCGTGGGCAACGTAAACGAGTTTACTTGTTGGATCGAAGAGAATGGCATCGGCGTCTTCCGCGACCGGGATGCGCGCCACCGATTGAAGAGTGATTGGATCGAAAGCGTCTACGGTATTTTCCTCGCTGCGCGTGACGAACGCCAAGCCCGGAGATGGCAGTAAGAGTACGCCGTGAACCGCACCGGAGCCTGGCAACGTGGAGATATTGCTGGCAGTCGCCTGGGTACTTGGATCGAGAGTCAGTTTGAATACGTTGCCCGCGGACTCTTCCGTGACAAAAAGGACGTTATCCTTAAACGTCAAATAATCAAGAACGTTAAGCTGTTTCGTCTTCGGAAGCTCAATGAAACCTTCAAACTTCATAACCGTGGAATTACTCGGGGTTCCGATATAGCCAAGATAAACGAGCGCGATGACGGCGACAACGACCAATGCACTAACAAGAACCAGCACAATCTTGAGAACACTTCTCATGAACCGTAAATCTCCTTTTGTAGCGTCGTTGAACGAAATTCATAGGTACAGCGAGTGAGTCATTGTCCGTGACCAAACATTTTGCTTCGATTGCGCTGCTCCGGTGCTGATTAGAAAATAATTTTGACGCCGAACTGGATTTCCCTGGCAGTGGTGGTGGTCCGGGAAAGCAAGCCCGCCACGCCTGTCGGGGTTCCATCGGCGTTATAAAGGTCAGTGTTATCGGGTAACGTAGGCGGAGCAACATTTGCATGATTCAGAATGTTGAAAATCTCCGCTCGAAATTGAACATTAAAGTTTTCTGAAATTCTCGGGATCCGATTATTTTTGAAAACAGAAAAATCCAATTCCGTGATGCCTGGGCCAATAAGGATATTCCGACCAGCATTTCCCTTAAGATTGAAACAGCGCAAATCTCCTGGCGCCAGGGGAATTCCAACTGTCGGAGGAGCTGGGTCGCAGTTGGCATCGAAAAAAGCCTGGTTCGGTGCGGTGGCGACGGTGAAGCATTGGGTCTTCATGTAAGTGTTGGGATTGCCGGGATTCGTTAGCGAAGAACAGCCCGGCCCAGACAAGCGGCTGGGAAATGCATAATCGTCGCTACTTAGTGAGCCGGTGGGATCGCCGCCCGTGGCGAAGGTGGGCGTAAATGGCACGCCGTCGCTTGCGGTGAAAATCAGCCCAAGTTGCCAACCATTGGTAAGCCAACGGGCCGGGCCGGTGAACGAAGCCCGCGACGGAATCTGCCATATGGCATTCAAAACCAGGGTGCGGCCCACATTGAAATCCGAGAGGCCGCGACTTGCTCTGGGATCGAAGGCGAATTGTGGGCTGGAAATCGAATTTCCAAAGGCATCGCCGGCGAGTGTCGCCGAACTGGTGTCTATACTTTTACCCCAGGTAAAACTGGCCTGAAACTGAAAGCCGAGGCTTATACGCTTTACTGTCTGTAACTCGAGTGCGTCGTAATAAGACTGTCCTTCGTAAAACAGGCTATGGATAAAGCCGAAATTGGGGTTGATACGATTGGGCGGGGCGCATTGCGCTGGGTCAGAGCCGCTGGGGTCCAGCTGATTGCATTGTGGAGAAAAGACGTTTCCGAGCACATCCACTTTCGGGAAGAGATACCCAGCGGAGGTGAGCGTAGGTTGCACTAGATTGGCGTCGTCCACACGATAAGGCTGGTGGATGCCGCGCGAACCGACATAGGCAATCATCGAAGTTAAGGTGGGAGTCAGTTGGTATTGCACGTTTAGGTTCCATTGGGCGACGTAGTTGCGTTTGGGATGGGGGTCAATATAGGTGGCCCCGAAACTGGTAGCCGGGAGCGGAGAGGGAATGTTGTTGTAAAAACTTCCGTTACCCGGACTAGGGATTGCTGTGGTTGCAAAAAAAGGAGAGGCCTGAGTCGTCAGAAGTATGAATTGGTAAGGAAGAGGAAGCACATCATATAAGCCAGCGCCGGCACGCACCGCCATTTTGCCGTTGCGGAAAGGATCCCAGGCAAAGCCGATACGAGGCTCAAAATTTTTAGTAGTGGGATTGCTGAAAAAGGGATCACCCAGATGGGGGGTGGCGTCTGTAATGTTTCTCAAGACGGAAAGCTTGCCGGCGGTTTCTGTGGGAACGGTAGTCATCTCATAACGAAGGCCGAGATTAAGCGTGAGGTTTGATTTCACGCGCCAGTCGTCCTGCACATAAAAACCTACGAGAGTCTGGCGAAGGTTGCGCGGCGAGATGGTGCTGCGAATACCCGATATGAACAGACTGGGCTGGTTGGCGTAAAAGGTTTGCAGATCGCTGAATCGGAAAATTCCGTTGGGATCGACCAGCGCGTTTATTTCCAGTTGCATGCGCTCAACTGCCGCGCCGAATTTGATGGTATGCGTGCCTTTAACCACGAAAGCATCGTCATATCCCTGAAACGAATTCCAATGATACCGGTACGACGGTTCGGCTCCCAAACCACCCAAAAACGGAGTGATTCCGCCGATATAAACTTGCGCGGCCGTTTGCCCAGGGAAAACACCAAGAGTGGTGTCGGTAGCCGCAGGAATAAGAGCTTCCAGGCCCTCATTGGCGTTTGCGATTTCATAGTTATAACCAAAGCGAGCAGAATTTATAAAAGTAGGAGTGAAGACGTGAGTTTCTTCCAGTGCCACGATTTGTCTGGAGGTCTTGGAACCGAGTAAAACGTCATTCACGCCATCGGGAGTGCTGAATGGGGTTCTGTCGAAGAGGTAGGTGCCGAAGACGCTGTCCTTGTCAGAAAATTTGTGGTCCAGTCGAGTGGTGAAGAAATTCTCGGACACAGCTTGCTGTCCGGCGAAACTGTACTGCGCGGTGTCACCATCTCCGAAGACCGGACCGTTGGGCAGATGGTAAAAAGGTAGATACTTCTGGGCGGCTGGATCGATTGGCACGGTGATGAGGTTTCCATTGACGTCGTGAATCATCCCGTTTCTGGCATCGAGTGAAGGAACGGAGGTGACTGCGGTGATCCCCTTCGATTGCCGGATGCCTTCGTAGTCGGCGAAGAAAAAAGTTTGGTTTTTGACGATTGGTCCGCCAATAGAACCGCCGAACTGATTGCGTTCAAAAGGCGGGATGCTGCTTCCGTCAAAAAAATTCCTGGCATCCAGAGCGCTGTTGCGAACAAATTCATAAGCGCTGCCGTGAAAGGAATTGGTGCCGGAACGGGTGATGGCATTGACGACCCCGCCCGAAGTTTTTCCGTATTCAGCGGAATAGTTGGTGGTCAAGACGGAAAATTCCTGAATCGCATCAACGCCCAGGTTGCCGCCCAGCACGCTACCCGGGGCCCCGTTCGCGTAATCATTAAGGCTAATTCCGTCAAGGCGATAATTATTTTGCTGGGGACGAGCTCCATCAATCGTGAGTTGCTGGCCGTAGCCGCGATTGCCACGATCCGCGCCGGCGGCGAAGGTCGCCTGGGTTTGAATGGCATTTACACCGGGCTGCAAAGTGGCTAGATCGGTCCAGCTCCGGCCATTCAGCGGCAATTCGACGCATCATGAAATCCAGGGTTCTTTGCGCACCTACAGTCAAGGTGATCTCGGAATTAATTGCCGTGCTGAAGCCATCCGCAGTAACGGTAACCTTATACTGTCCAGGCGTGAGGTTAGGAACGGTATAGAAACCGTCGCCGTTTGCTGTGACGCTGTGGACAACCCCGGTAGCGATATTCTCGATTTCAATCCGCGCTGAAGGGACGGAACGTTCCGAGGGGTCCGTGATGGTTCCTGAAAGAGTTGCACCAGCGACTTGGGCCGCTACCGGCGGCGAGAGTGCAAGCGCGAACACCAGCGAGCACACTAGAACGAGAGCCCATATAGAATTCCAAAAAGCTCGGCCGCAACCGCGAATCAGAGTTCCCGGAGACGCTAACTCAGTCTTAAGAAAATCGCCCAGGATTAGGCTCGAAGTTGCCTTGGTCACCGCCGAAAGACTTGTTGTTTCGGTGATTCTAAACATCGTTTCCCTCCCCCGTTGCCCACCCCCGACTCTCCCAGGTCATACATCACTTTTTCCGATTGGTACAATAAAGGAATTCCGTCGGTATACCACCGGATGCACCCAATTGCAAGCAGATATTAATTCGTATAACCTTTCACTCTGGGAAGCAGCCCGGCGAAATAGGTGCAATTTATGCGGAGTGGTACTCGCAAAGAAGGACACCCAGACCCAGAAACTAAGGGGTCTACTCACGAGAGGCGTCCGGTGCCGTCCAATGGGCGGCCACCCAGTCGCCGAACCCATCAGTCCCTGTCCGAGGTAGCGTACGCGCGCTTGCTGGATATGCTGCGAGAACGGCGCCTTCGGCCGAACGATCACATTAACGAAAGACACCTCGCGCGTGAGTTGAATGTCTCGCGAACGCCGCTTCGCGAGGCGATTCGACGGCTCGAGGGAGAGAAAATACTCGAGAGGCAAAGCAGCCGGATTTTGGTAGTTCGCCCGATGTCCATCGAAGATCTTCTTTATATTTGCCAGGTCCGTCGTCTGGTTGAGGGGGAGGCAGCGCGGCGTGCGGCGGGACGTATTTCTGTGCCTGATCTTGAGCGCCTGCGCAAGCGCTACTTGGCACTTAAAGCCCAGAATGGCCCTTTACGCGTAGGTGACCAAGCATCGAATCGCCACGATCTACATCGGATGATCGCCGAGGCATGTGGAAATCCTGAACTTGCGTCCATAATTGCAGACCTCAAGAACCGCTCGAAGCTTCTGCGATTGGGTGTTCCCGAACGCATTGCGTACGATGAGCACCTGCCCATTATTGATGCATTGATTAAAGGAAACGGCGAAGAGGCTAAAGCCGCGATGCAACGGCATATCGACGGTCTGCGAATGTACGCGCTTGAAAAGCTCGGAGCGCTTTAGCAAACTCTGCAGCGCGCGATCTTGCCCTCCAAGAAACGGGACCGCTTTGCGCACTGGAGTGGCGCAGAACCGGCCTCTGCGCAGTTCCAATGACACGGGCTGATCCAGACAGCCTTGTATGACCAGGGTGCGACGGCCATCCAACCAAGACGCCGCTCATTCCGATCCCATCTCCCTTCTGTAGAGCATCAGGTGCGGCGTTAACCTCATTTTTTCGAACCACCTCAGCCATACCATTCTGTATAGAAACAATCATACAGATATGCCGATGGTAGACAACCTGGATGCCACGTGATATACACTCTGAGCGCTACGAAGATGCTACGGAGGTTCGATTGATGAAGATCGTTCGAGGTATGGCCCTTCTTTTCCTCATTTGGTCGTCATCCCAGGTCTTATTTGCCCAGAGCTATCAGGTGACCGCCAGCATTCCCATCGGCGGCAAGGGCCATTGGGATTATTTGATTGTCGATCCGGATAATCGACGCCTGTATGTGTCCCACAACAGTGAGGTGGTGGTCATAAATGTCGATACGCGGGAGATCATCGGGAAAATCTCCGTGGACGGATTTTCCCATGGCATCGCCATTGCGAATGATCTCAATCTCGGTTTCATCACCGATGGAGATAGTAAGACAAGCGACGTCAAGTCTCCGGAGCAAGTCGTTACCTTTGATCTAAAAACTCTTCGCAGGACAGCCACAACAAAGGTGGGCGACGACCCGGATTCGATTGTCTATGACGCGCCATCCGGCCGCGTGTTTGCCTTCAATGGTGATCCTATGCAGGCAAATGTCATCGATGCGAAGACAAGCAAAGTGGATAAAGCGATCGCATTGGGCGGCAATCCCGAATTTTCCGTGAGCGACGGTCGGGGAGATATTTACGTAAACATTAAGGACAAGAATGAGATCGCGCAAATTGATTCAAAGACATTAAGTATTAAGGCCCGTTGGCCCTTGGCGCCGTGCGAGGCGCCGAGCGGATTGGCGATGGACCGGGCAAACCGGAGGCTGTTCTCGGTTTGTGGGAATGGAAAGATGGTGGTGGTGGATGCCGATACAGGCAAGGTTGTGGCTGCACTACCGATCGGCGCACTCCCCGATGGGGCCGCATACGACCCTGTCACGAAATTGGCGTTTTCATCGAATCGAGATGGGACCCTCACGATCGTGCGACAGGTATCCAAAGACGAATACACAGTTTCACAGAATCTAAAGACCGAACTGGGAGCGCGAACCATGGCGCTCGATCCGAAAACCCACACCGTTTATCTGTCTTCAGCGGAATTCGGACCCAGGCCTGCGGGGAGCAAGTACCCCTCTGTCGTTCAGGACTCATTTAAAGTTCTCGTGCTCCAACTGCAGTGACCTTGCCGCACTTAGGTGTCTAGGCAGAAAGAGAGAAGGCCAAAATGAAAGAAGACCACACCGAGGAAATCCGATCTGTCTCCGCGATCGGTGCTGTGGGGGGTGGTATACACGAGGAAAGCCTTGATGAAGCCATGGCTCAGGAACCGCATTTCATAGCTGCAGATGCGGGAACCACTGACGCTGGACCATATTCATTGGGTTCCGGACTGTCAGCGTTTCCCCGCGAGATGATTAAACAGGACTTGGCGCTAATGTTGCGCGCAGGCAAACGGGCCGGCGTTCCCGTCCTTGTGGGATCTGCAGGAACGGCCGGTGGAGATGCTCACGTTGACTGGACCCTAGACATTGCGCGGGAAGTTGCCAAGGAAAACGACTTGAGCATCCGGACTGCGGTGATCCACTCCGAGCAGGACAAGTCTTATCTCAAACAACTGCTGCGGGAGAACCGTATTCGACCGTTGGACCCCGCCCCTCCCGTTGATGCGAGAACCATCGATCGTAGCATTCGGGTGGTCGGCATGATGGGTGTCGAGCCCTTGCAACGCGCTTTGGAAGGAGGAGCGGATTTCGTGCTTGCGGGACGCTGCAGCGATTCTGCGCTGTTTGCGGCACTTCCCATTCTGCGAGGCTTTCCAGAAGGACTGGCATGGCACGCCGGAAAGATTTCGGAGTGCGGAACAATGTCTGCCGAGACAATGGGAAAAGGCGTCCTGTTTGGAACGGTGCGCCGCGATCACTTTGTTATTCGTCCCATCGGCCCAGGACTGAAATGCACGCCGCAAAGCGTTGCTGCTCACAGCCTTTATGAGAACGCCGATCCCTACCTGCATCAAGAATCGTCCGGAACGCTCGACTTGAGCAAATCGACGTACGAAAAAGTGGACGACATCAGTGTGCGTATCGCGGGGAGCGCCTTTATCCCGAGGGAGACGTACTCCGTAAAGCTTGAGGGAGCCGAGTTGGTAGGCTACCAATCTCTCATTGTGGGCGGTATACGCGATCGGTTCGTAATCAAACATTTGGATAGTTGGCTGGCTGGAGTGCGCGAGAGAATCGAAGCCGGGGTGACGAAGACGTTCGCGAAGACGCTCTCCAAAAACGAGTACCACCTCACATTTCATATCTACGGACGAGACGGCGTCATGGGAGGCATGGAACCCGACCATACGACGATACCCAAAGAGATCGGTTTGGTGCTTGAGGCCACAGCACCAACGCAGGAGATTGCCACCACAATTGCCTTGCTGAGCCGGCAGCCACTCTTACACCATCCGGTGGCGGAATGGAAAGGTGCTGTTACGACGTTTGCCTGTCTGCATAATCCGGCCCATATCGATCGGGGGCCTGTGTACCGGTTCAATTTCCATCATGTTGCCCTGCCTCACAACAAGGAAGAAATGTTCAGAATGAAATTCGTCAACCTTGGAAACCCTGTCTATGAAACTAGTGCAACTCACTAACCTCATTCGCAGCAAGAACGCAGGGCCATTCTCGCTGACCTTTGACATCATGTTTCCGGATGAGCAGAGCTACATTCGCGTAAAGCGTTCCGGCGTGCTGAGCGCTGCATCGTTTGCCGAACTCTACCGATGCCGGCCAGAAACCGTCCGCTTCTTTGAATGTGACAACGCGCTTGCGTTCAAGTTCAGCATTCCGCGACCCATTTTTCAGGGCGACCTCGGCGACGGGGATCTCCACGGAGGACAGCAGTTCATGCCGCTGCTTGACATCGAGATTCAGTAAACTGCGAGGCCGCAGATGATTCGGGAGAGAGAAGGTCTTCCGTGCCAAGTTAACAGAGGGGCTCCGTCGCGGGTTGATTCGCAATCTGTAAAGGCGATCCTTTGACAAAATCCGGAGACAGCATGCACAGCGATGTTACGACACGAAGCTTAGAAAACAATGTGGTCGCCACGCAAAGCCCCGCAATGATTAGCGCGCGATTGGATCGACTCCCAGCCACTCGCTACATTTGGACCCTAGTTATTCTACTGTCGCTCGGCGCCTTCTTTGAAATCTATGACATAGCCCTTACGGCTTCGATCAGCCCGGGGTTGATCCGTGCTGGGATTTTTCACGCTGGAACCAAGGGAATGTTCGGCTTGACCGACCAAGCGACCTTTGCGGCGGTCACGTTTCTGGGGCTTTTCATCGGGACAATCACTTTCGCGTCGGTTGCCGATCGATATGGACGACGGGCCATCTTTACGTTTTCTCTCTTGTGGTATGCCGCGGCAACGGTTGTGATGGCGATTCAGAGCAGAGCCGTGATGATCGATTTGTTGAGGTTCATCGCCAGCATCGGCATTGGCGTGGAACTGGTTACCATCGACAGTTATATCGCCGAGTTGGTTCCGAAACAGATTCGAGGAAGGGCGTTCGCCGTTAACCACAGCGTTCAATTGAGCGCGGTGCCCGTGGTTACTCTCCTAAGCTGGCAATTGCTTCCGATCGCACCATTTGGAATGGCGGGATGGCGTTGGGTGACACTGGTTCCAGTCTTAGGGGCAATTTTTGTGTGGTGGATTCGACGGAACGTCCCGGAGTCGCCTCGCTGGCTCGCCAACTGCGGCAGAGTGCTAGAAGCGGAACAGGCTGTATCCGCAATCGAGGCTCGCGTGGCATCCGAGTACGAAGGCAAACTTCCGGAAGCGGTACCGGCCACAGCGGAGGAATCCAGCGGTGCCAGGTTGTCTGAAATTTTGCGGCCCCCCTATGCCCGACGCACGGTCATGCTCGTCTTGCTGAATTTCTTTCAAGCTATCGGCTTCTTTGGGTTCAACAATTGGACCCCAGCCTTGATGGAATCCCGAGGGGTCGGCTTCGTGAAGAGCCTGCAATACAGCTTCGTCATCGCCATACTATATCCACTCGCCCCTTCGGTTTTCGTTCTGATCGCCGACCGCTTGGAGCGCAAGTGGCAAGTGGTGATTGCGTCCGCGAGCGTTGCGGTTTTTGGATTAGCCTTTTCGCAACAGTCGACGGCTGCTCGACTGGTCGGGTTCGGAGGGCTGCTGGCGACTTCCAATCTTCTGCTTTCCTATTCTTACCATGCGTACCAGTCGGAGCTGTATCCGACTCGCGTTCGTGCCCGCGCAATTGGATTTGTTTATTCGTTCAGTCGCCTGTCCACCGTCTTCAGCAGCTTCATGATCGCGTTCTTTCTGCAAAGGTTCGGAACGGTCGGCGTCTTTTCCTTTATTGCTTTTGCCATGCTTGTAGTCGTGCTCTCGGTAAGCATATTGGGCGCGCAAACCAGCGGGCGCGCTCTGGAGGAAATTGCGCAATGATTCCTGAACCAGAAACTTTCGCAAAATAGCCATGCAATCATTATCCGGAATAAAAGTTTTGGATTTCTCGCACGCCCTTGCTGGTCCGTTCTGCACCCTTCTTCTCGTTGATCACGGGGCCGCTGTCTATAAGATCGAGGCGCCAGATGGGGGTGACCCCGGTCGCGGCTGGGGACCTCCGTTCGTCGGTGACCAAACGTCCTATTTTCTGGGTCTAAATCGGGGGAAACGCAGCCTCGCGATCGACTTGAAGTGTCCTCAAGGCGTCGAATTGTGCTTGCGGATGATCGAGAAAGCCGACATCGTGATTGAAAATTTTCGCCCCGGTACGATGCCCCGCCTTGGCTTGGGTTATGAGGCGGCCCGATTGCGGAACCCACGGATAATCTACTGCTCGATTTCGGGATACGGACAAACCGGACCATCACAGGATGAACCGGCGATGGATCTAATTCTACAGGCTTCCAGCGGACTCATGAGTGTGACCGGAACGACAAACGGTGAACGCGTTCGCTGTGGTTACTCCGTCGCCGATGTTACCACCGGGATGTTTGCCCTAATCGGAATTTTGATGGCACTGAGACGCCGGGACGCTTCTGGTTTGGGGCAGTTCGTGGACGTTTCGATGCTCGATTCCATGATCTCCGCAATGACCACCAATTTTATGATTTATCTCGGATCTGGGTCTGTACCGGGCCCACTCGGCACTTCCTATCAGTCGATTGTTCCCTATCGCGCATTCCCTACCAAGGATATTGACATCGTGATTGCCATAGGAAGCGAAAAATTATGGCGCGCCTTTGGTCCCGCAATTGGCCACGCCGAACTGGTCGATCATCCGGCGTACGCCACAAACAGTAAGCGCGTCAAGAACCGGGTCGAGCTCGAATCGTTTCTGGCCGAGATTTTCTGCACGGATACCATGGAGAATTGGCGAGCGAAGCTTCGCGCCGCCGGCATCCCGGCCTCGCCGATACGCCGTCTGGACGAGGTTGTGAATGATGCGCAGTGTGAAGAGCGCGAAATGTTTCCGTATACGACCGATCCAAACTTTGGGCAAGTCAGGGTAGTGGGCTCTCCGATAAAGTTCCCGGAAGAGCCAACGACCTTCCTATCAAGCGCTCCGAGGCTTGGTCAACATACCAAAGAGACTCTATCGGATTGGTTCGGAATGGATTCAACCGAACTGAGTGATTTGCAAGCAGCAGGGGTAATCCTATAAGGAGGATGCGTGCACAGTGCCGCAGCCGTCTTGAACGTTTTGTCGGGTCTCTTTTCGGCCGGTCTTCGTCGTCATCTTGGCTCAATCACGTTGGGCCAGCGATGTGCCAGAGGAGCCTCGAGCAGGAATCTTCGAATGAAGTTTCGACTTGCCGGTGTGTTTATCATCGGCTTGTTTCCGGTTTCATTGATGGCACAAGAGCAAGCTCCTTTGAAGCTCGTTGATACCATTGCCTTGCCCGAGCTCAAGGATGGAGATTTCGACCACTTTACGGTGGATCTCGATGGCCATCGTCTTTTTTTGAACGCAGAAGAAAATGGAAAAGTTCTGGTGTTCGACACGTCCACTAATAAGTTGATTCATACAATTGCAGATCTGAAGGCTCCGCACTCAGCCGTGTACCGGTCCGATTCGCGAAAACTGTTCGTTGTGGACGGGGACGATTCAGCGGTGAAAATCTATAACGGTGATACTTATCAATTCATCGGGCAAGTCAAACTTGAAATTGATGCAGACTCTATGGCTTACGACTCAGACACGCGTTACATGTACGTCGTCAATGGTGGCAGGGCGGCGCATACGCAATTCTCGTATATCAGCGTGATCGATACGAACGAGGCCAGGAAGATAAAGGACATAAAGATAGACTCTAGTCAGGTCGAAGCGATCGGTCTCGAAAGATCCGGGCATCGGTTGTTCTGCAACATTACTGGGAAAAATGCCGTTGGGATTCTTGACCGGACCAACGGTACCCTCGTCACCACCTGGCCCCTGCCCCCGGGTAACAAACGCAATGTAGCGGTCGCTCTCGATGAAACCAATCACCGTTTGTTTGTCGTAACGGCCGATCCGGCGTTACTGATCGTACTGAATTCCGATGATGGAAAACTCGTCACGAGCCTCCCTGCCGTTGCTAAGGTTGACGACATGGCTTACGATTCTGGGCATAAACGGATCTATATTTCTGGAGACCAGTTCATCGAGGTTTTCCAACAAAAGGATGCCAACACCTACACTCTTCTCGCCAAAATCCTAGGAAGTTTCCGGGCGAAGACAGCCGTGCTCGTGCCGGAATTGAATCGCTATTATCTTGCTGTACCAAAGCATGGGGCAAAAAGTGCTGAAGTGAGAGTGTATGAGGTCCAGCCCTAGCACTCGATCCTCAACGTGCGCAGATTGTGCGGCCCTCAATACCTCACTCATTTCAACCATACCTTTGAAGAGATAATCGTCGGTCGGCAAACCGGAAGTTATCGAACCGCGATGCATTCGGGCTGGTCCCCTTCACCGACCGTTCGGCCGTAGAGTCACAACAACGCCAACCAGTAGGCAAGACGTCCAGCGTACGATTCCTAACAATCAGATAGCATTTCCTAGCCGCAGCCTGTTGTTTTTTTGGCGAAAATCCATTTGTTGATTGCGTTGGAACATTAGCGCCATGAGAAGGCATAAATCGTGAATTCCAAGCAAGTAGTGGAAATCGATGCGCATATTTAAATTCTTAGCGCGATCAGTCCTCGCGATTACGCTCGCGGGTGTCGTTGCCAAAGCAAACGCTCAATCGATCAACGAA
>WNFN01204007.1_pt1 | contig 12430 bp, 11 predicted proteins | sample 5400161 | NCBI WGS metagenome assembly WNFN01 (sample SAMN13153353, study PRJNA577476) | soil metagenome | isolation source: 80 cm saprolite on Douglas fir-dominated hillslope | place: USA:California | collected 2013-09-17
CCCGGAGCGGCTTGGCGGTGAAGAAGCACAAACCTCTCACCGGACAGCCGCTTGATGTTTATGGTCCCGTCACCGGCCAAATTCCGAGTCAAAGGATGTCCGGAGGACAACACCAGCTGAAGGCGTTCTGTATAGACATGCTCCTCATGAAATTCTCTGCTCCGCTCGGCGGGCAAAGGCCGGGAAAAACCGACGTCGAGCCGTCCTTCGTCAAACGCCCCGAGTTGCTGAGTGGGCGTCAGTTCAAGCAGTGTTAATTCCACATCAGGGAAACGCCGCTGGTATTCTTGCACCAAAGCCGGTAGGAACGGCGCGACGGCGGAGGCGAAAAATCCGATACGAAGTCGTCCTACTTCTCCCAACGAGGCGCGTTTGGTCAGGCGAGCCGCTTCCTCGTTCCGGCGCAAGATTTCGAGCGCTTCGCGCTGCAAGGTTTCGCCGGCGGCCGTGAGCCGAACCGTGCGGCGGTCCCGGACGAGCAAACGCACTCCAAGTTCCTCTTCCAGGTCAAGGATCGTTTGACTAAGTGCGGGTTGAACGACGTGAATCCGGCGAGAAGCCTCCGAGTAATTCAGATGCTCAGCCACGGCGGTGAAGTAACGCAGGTGACGCAGTTCCATCTTGCACAACAGTTTATCGCGAGAAACTATCAGCGCGAGAGGAACATACGATTTCTCAAATAACCAACCGGGGCCGATAAGGACTTCCACCCGATTGTTGGTGCACACTCTCAGGCGCACTTAGGGACGCGCTCCCGCGCGTCCCGCGATGCATGTCTCGATCCTTCTTTTTTGCTGCTTCTTTCATAGCACTCTTGCGCTTTCCGGAGCTGCGGCCCTTTCCATTAGCATCGACCTTTCCGCCATTGCGCCGTCTTTGGACGTGCGGCGCCGGAGCGCGTCCCTACCATCTTGCGCCAGCGCCTACTCAAAACGTCAGAACCCGAGGCTTCATCTATGAAACGCTCTCTCCACGATCGCGAAGAGGCCCGAATAGAAGACCACTCTGTCAAACTACTGTTTATTTTGGACAGCAGTAGGATCTTTGCTTCACGCCGTCTTATCACTAAACACTATTAGTACAAGACCAACATACGATTTCCATGATAAGCCAGCGGATGCGACAGGAAGACCATGAGAAATCAATACTTAGTGAAAACGGCGTGTCCTTCGATGGGTGCTGGTTAATCAGGAGTCGATTAGAATGGCTATCAACATCGAGCAGTTTTCGTACGCTGATAGAGTTGCGGCGCTCACTCATCAGTATTTGGAACTGGGTCTACCGGTGAACTCCGCACTTCGAGCGGCTGAGGCGGATCTCTGGGAGCCTGAAAACCTGGGTCTAGTTATTCAAAGCGGTCCTTCCTCCACGAAGCGATATACGCCAATTCGGAAAGACACCCTCCCAGCAAATGTTCGAGAATGCCCTGCTCTCACAGCCGGCCGTTACCGGGCACATCCGCAGGTTGGAAGCCAACCTGGAAACAACACTGTCGGTGCGCCCGAACCGCTTCCCCTCAACACCTCCCCACCTGATGAAAAATTAAAGTAAGCAGCACTCGCAGAAACACCAGCAGGTTGAGATCAACGCCGCGTAAATCCATGTGTTCTATGATACACATAATTTCGGTCTATCGGCGCCACAGCAGTACGGCAATTAACCTCCAAACGGTCGACCCGGTAGGGCCCAGTGAACACTAGAAATCCCATGCGGACACGAACAATCAATAACTCTAAATGCCAACGGATAAGCCGCACAACAACGAGAAGCGTTTACTACCCGGTCGTTAAACCACGGTCCAGTCACCAAATCGCCGGGAGCGGGAGAGTTCAGTACGTTCGGCGCTTTCGAAGTAAAGGCCTAAAATGATCAGAAAAATTAGTCCAGCTAGTCAGTCAGCACCTGGGGAAACTGCAAGAGATGACCTATGACAGCATTGTCGCCTGATCAATTCTTATGAGGCAAGCACCCGCCCATCAATTTGAGTGGTTGGACCACTTCTTCATCCTGCACGCCCTGAAAGTGGGGCTGGCAGGTGTTCTCGCGCTATTTGTCGCTGAAGCTCTTCGTCTGCAGTACCCCGAGTGGTCCCTGTTCACCGTGACGACGTTGATGGTGGTTCACTATTATCCTGGGTCCATCGCGCTCAAGTCGCTCTTCCGCTTCGTGGGCACCCTGGTCGGCGCAGGCTTGGGTGTCTGGCTTGTGAGCGACTACTTATCTGCTCCCGTCCTACTCCTGAGTGTGACGTTCCTCGTTATGTGTTTCGCCAGCTACAAAGTGGGACATCTCAGGTCAAGAATGGCTCCCTATGGATATTTCTTGACCGGGGTCACACTTATTATCGTCGAAAGCACCGGTCTAACCCAGCCGGACAGGGAGTGGTTTGTTGCACTTAGCCGGACCGAGGAAACTTTTGTCGGAATCGGTGCCGTTTTGATTGTCACTCCATTATTCGGGCTTCGACGTCCCCGACGTGAATTTCAGCGACTCGCTAGCTCAGCGGTCGACCAACTCAAGAATCTAACCAATGCTGAGCTCCGAAACATCAGGGAGGGAACCCGTTCTAACTCTGAACTGTCGCTTGAGAGCCTTCTGATAGCTGAGCGGCGCGAAAGTTTATACTTCAGAGCGAACACTGCCATCCTTTACAGGACCCGGAATTCGCTACGAAACCTTTTTCAAGCCGTACTCGATCTGAGTCAATCGCCGGTTGACTGCAAGGTGATAAGCCGATCCTTCCGGGCGCAATTGGATGCGGTAGAAGATTTATTCGAGCACCGCTTCTGCAGCGTTGACGGCGCCTCGACGGAAGATCCATCTATCCTCGCGAGTGCATTCCAGGCTTTGGACGAAGAAATCAATCGCTGGCTTCGATCCGGTGACCTCAAGGAACTATCGGCCGAGCAACTAGCGGCTGATCTCCGTTGTTGGAATGCCCTTCGCCGCATTCAGAATGAGTTGCTGAGCCTGTACGACTTGGAAAACCAGTTGCAGTGTTCCGGGCAAGACGCGGTGATTCAGTCTGATCCGCCCAGGGTTCAGCAGAAGATCGATCGACGTCTGGTCATTATTGGATTCAAAGGAGGCCTCGTCAGCGTTGTTGCAGGTTGCCGGCCGCGAGTTTCAGGATACCGGCCAAAGGCAAGCAAACCGGCAAACATCGAGGTAGCCCAAGCGTCGATAAACCGGACGACCGGCATCTGTGGCCTGCAGCGAAGTTCGTCTGATGCCGGTGGCCGCGTGCGCCGAATTGAGGGCGCGCCGGATGACGGCATCTGCATAACCCTGGCGCTGTGCGTCCGGCCTGGTTGCCACCAGAAAGAGGAAAATAGAGCTATCACACACGATTCCTGTAGCTGTGGCTACGGGTAGCTCACCTTCATAAGCGATGAAACCATGAGCGTGCTCACGCCAAAAGGTGTTATCTCCGATGACCGATTTACCCGCTTCCGCTGGGAACCCGTAGGCCAGGCAGTTCAGCTCGGCGAATGCACCGCCGGTGTCGTCATCCCGAATACGCTCGAATCTCAGGTTGCGATTGACTTTCTCCTCCAAAGGCAGAATCTCGCCTGCCATGCCCGTTGCCGGCATTGAAGCGAGCTGCAATGTTTCAACTAGACCGGGTAAGGCACTTTGGGCCTTGTCAGTTAAACTCTCCAGCGGAACCACGATCCAGCCGGGACAGGTCCTAGCGCGCATGAAGTCAATTCCCTCTCGTACTGTGCGCGCGAGTGCCTCTTCGTCGTATATTTCTGCTATCAGGCAGATGGCACTATCAAAACGGAAGGCGATGTTGGCCCATCGCGTAGCGATTCCGGGTCTGTCCGATAGCTCGGCCCCCTGGAACGGGCTGGTGCAGAGTTCCCAACTCGTAAGAAACTCCTGATTTAGAATAGCGATCTGGCTCCTGGTCTTTTCTTCCTCAATCATGTTGTAAAACTGGATTTCTTGTCTGAGTCTTTTTGTCTCGCGGAGATTCGTTGCACGATCCGAAAACGGCGTGGGATTACGTTCCAGCGGCTCGTTCAACTATGTCAGCGGCGACAGACAGCCCATTAGCCTTACCGATCTCCACTTGCAGTTTACGCGAGTTATTCCGGAAAGTGGGGTCTTGTAGAGCCTCATTTACGCATCTCGAGAGACGGTCCGGAGTCAATTTGTCAAACGAAGTGACCACGCCGGTTTGATAGTGTGCAATCCTGGCGGCAACACCGGGTTGGTCAAAAGTGACGGGAATGGCGACCTGCGGAACTCCCTGAGCTAAAGACTCCAAGACAGTGTTTAGTCCTGCGTGGGTGATACAGACCGAAGCCTGCTTCAGCAGTTCTAGTTGAGGCGCTTGCTTCACGATAATGGCGTTCTTCGGCGCCGGTTCGAGTTGTAGCGGGTCAATCTGCTCCCCGACGGAAAGCACCAGTTGTAGCCCCTTATTTTTGGCCACGGCCTCGACGATGGTCTGGAATACGTCTATCCGGCCATTGAGTATCGTCCCCATCGAGGCATAAACGAGCGGTTGCCCGGTTATTCTTTCCCAAGGGAAATTTACCGGCTCGCGCCCCTTGTCGTCATGGAATGGTCCAGTGTGGTAGAAATGCGATGGCCAATGTGAACTATCAAAGTCGAATGCTTTGGGAATTTGATTAATTAATGCTCTGCTTGAGAGGGTGGAAGAGAGGTCGTCCCAATCGATCTTTAGGCCGGCGGCCACAGCGTGTGCTTTCAGCTCACTGTTGGCGTCTTGCACCGCCTGAACAAATCTCATGACTGCATCTCGGTTTCTAGCCAACGCCTCGGGTGTAGTCTGGTGCGGCCAGTTAGTTAGGCAAAGAGGCGTACGCCCGGAAAAGTCAAGCTGCAAGGCGTTAGAGACATGTACATATGGTATACCGTACTGGATCGCGCTCAACTCCGCATAGAATTGAATGGAATCAATTACCAGCGCGTCGATTTGATTAGTATCTACAATCCTTGGCAACGACTTCAATGTTGACTCGGCTTGCCGCATCAAGGCGCGCATACCCTGCTGTGTCCCGCTCTCTCCGCTCTTTTTACTTATTTCCGCTCTATTCTCATTGAATTGGTCCTTTGCATCGTCAGGTATGCATGGTAAACCGGCGGCTGCCGATGAATACAGGAACACTACCTCGTGATTACGTATTTGTAGATGCCGGGCCAACGCCGTCATCGGATTAATGTGACCGGGCGTATTGGGGCATATAAATCCTAATTTCATAGATCCTAAATTTTTTGGTTAGAGTCAGCAGCTTTTGCGAATCGTTCGTGCTGCTAGTAGTTTATGGCCTCTAATAGAGCGCAATCTTTTCAATGCCTGTGAGTTCTTGTTTGGATCGCCGGAAACTCTGCTTAGACTGCCGGTACCTCACCGCTTTGCCAAATTTGCATCCAAACTGCAAAATTCCGGTTAGATCTGTTCATTCGAATTTCCTCCTTCTTCTACGTCCGACCGAACATTGGATCCGAGACTCGGCCTCAACGATTACCTAATTCCTGCCAGAGCGGTAAGGGTGTCCTACCATTTGACCGCTACAGATCAGTTATACTGGTTTTCCTGGTGACCCGGTAACCTCCCAGGAGAGCTGTGCTCGGCGTAGAGAACAAATCCCGCTAAACAGAGCAACCCTACGTGTTCCGCTTAGCCAGTTCCTGGAGAATAGCGAGCCCGCTCTCGGCTTTTGATTGCGGAAAGTACATCTGCACGCTCATCGCATCTTTAAGTACTTCCAGATACTGCTCTGCCTCCGCCTCGGTGGGTTCCTTCTCCGGAGACAACGGGGAGTTGATATCGACTGCCTGACCGTATCTCTCCAGGCTGACTTCATGGTAGTAACCCGAGGAGCTGAGAAAGCGGGTCGGCTTATCAGTCCGATTGTGAAACGCGTGCAACGCGTTTGCCGGTGCAATTAGGGTCTCCCCAGGGCCGCAGCGTACCCACTCCTCCTGACCTTGCTCATCGATCCGGAGAAAGTCAGTATGCCCGATGGTTACGTAAAACACCTCCGCATATGGATGACTATGGATTGGAATGCCCTTACCAGGGGACAGGTCCATTTCATAGATGCTATTGGCATAGCCGGTATCCACTCCCCTAGCTTTCCAAGTCAAGCGAACACCACCCACCTCAATGGTTCGACCATCCTTCGGACCAAGCTTCTTTACGCCATAGCTGGCAGAGATTGCTTGTACGCTCTGTTGTGTCTTGTGCTTGTGCATTTATTTATCTCCTGTTGATCGGTTGTAAGTCGCTTTGTGGTCCACGCGCGATTCGCTCGCGCAACAGCCGTTAAGAAAGCCGTGCGTGTCCGGCCTTTCCTTGTGGTCATCTAATTTCATTTCAATACCTCTCCGTTAGATCTGTAGGCGACCAGTGCCCGAGTGTCAGCACCCAATTCTTGCGGAATAGTTTCCTATTCTTGCGCGGCTACCGGTTTAAGAAAACGCGGCCATCAGTATGGGCATTTCGCCTAATAATAACGGCGGGTGAGTCAAAAAATGGGCATTGCCACCTAAATTGCCGCTCTATTGCAAAAAATCCATAACCGGGGCTGAGTCGAATAAATTGGTACAGCCTGCAGCGGAGACTGGTCATTTCGTTTCAAGAAAATCTTCGAAAGTAAGACAGATGAAGAAGAGTGAAACCGGAACTAACTACTTGTATACCTTCTCTGGGCCAAGAATTAGATTTCGAGAACGCCTGGTTGGATTTTGGACGGACCTACACGACGATCAACGTTGGAAGTATGATGAGCTAGCCCCTGTCGAACTGCTTCAAAAAGCTGAGTTTCACTGTCAGACATTACTCGAGGACGAGCTGGCACGGGTTAATTGGTTTTGGAGACGCCGACCAAATGTATGTTCGATAGTCGCGTGGATTTCTTGGTTGATTGCGGTCATGGGAGCGTGGTTCTGGGTAACGTTCCCATTAGTTGGAGTTCCGATTCTAATCGCATCGATAGCATTGGTGCTGCTGACGATTGTGCGTTCTGTACGGTGGCGACGTGAGTATGAATTGAGCATCGATCGGCTTATCCGCACCTCCCACCATGGCAGGGCTGCTTTTGATTGCGATGTTGTCTCCTGATTAACGAAGGGGTAGTGCTGATGCCGCCTGATTCGGTCAAAATCCCGCATTTAGTTTGTATTGGAATACGGGTAATTAGCGCTTGCAATAGCCCCGGATCAATTGTCTCGTCCACGCTTAATTGTTCACCGAATCGCACTAGCGCGAGCTCTTCTTCCAAGGGCACCAGAGCTCGTTCCTCTTGAGCGAAACTCGCTCGAAGAAACTGACGTAATCATCCCACGGCCTGAATCACTTTGCTCGGCGCTACCATGGCTAAGGCCGCCACTGTATTCAGAACATTACACAAGAAGTGAGGATCCATGCTGAAGCCAGACAGAATCCCGTCAATGGCTGCGCTGCTATCCTCGCCGCTCGCAGCCAGTGGCAGCGCCCGTGCAGATTTGCGCGTGGGCGCACGTTTGAGCTGATTAACCGGTCATGTGCCGCTCCATTTCTCAGGAGTCTAACTTTGGTAGAAACTGGGATCGCATGAACTCGATGTATTTTTCTTCCGACGTCTCGCGCCTGGCCTTCACGATCGGCAAAATGTCATTAGTGGCGACATAACGCAGCCGAGTCGTCCCATCACTAGCGGCCTCAAATATAACCCGGGCGACATCTTGGTCGCTCGCCAGTCGCTGCGCTCTCAGCTTCGCAAAGATCGCATTCGCGCCGGCCACGAAAGCGTCGTAATCGGCCAAAGCCGCATTCTGAGCTGCCTCGTCGCTGCTCCTTTTTCCGAAATTGGTGCTCACGCCACCGGGCTCGACGATCTTCACCACAATATTGAAGGGAGCGAGTTCGTAGGACAGTGACTCTGAAAATCCCTCGAGAGCAAACTTCGAGGCGCAATACAGCGATATCATCGGCAGGGCAAAGATGCCGGCGCCCGAGCTAGTGTTAATGATCAAACCGTCTTTATTTTTCCGGAAGTGCGGTAGCATAGCGCGTATAACGTCCATTACACCAAAGACGTTAACTGAAAACTGCTCCATAACTTTGCCCCGCGCAGTCGCCTCAAACGGGCCGTAAAGTCCGAAACCGGCGTTGTTGATCAGTACGTCTATTCGCCCGAAGCGATCGATCCCGGCCTCAATGGCCTCCCTTATAGTCAGTTGGTCTTCGACATCGAGCCGGGTCACCAGCACTTCACGGAGTTTAGTGAGCTCTTCTTCCCGATCCGGTCGCCGCATGGTAGCAACAACATTCCAGCCGTTCTTCACAAAGACTTTTGCGCAGGCCTTACCCAAGCCGCTGGACGTCCCGGTGATTAAGACTGTTTTTTTCATATAAAAATCCCGACCTTGGTTCTGATCATCGCGTACCAGCCAATAGTTTATGGCTAGACTCCCTTATTAATGATTTTAATACAGTTTCGAGCATCGTTTCCGCTGCCTACTTATAGCTTCGTCTCCGGTCTTTAACGGAATACGCATGACTACCGTCGTCCCCTCTCCGACCGCGCTATGTGCCTCCAGCTGAAACGAACAGCCGAACAATCCTCTCAGCCGACGGCGTAAGAGGCCCAGTGCATGTACCGGCTGCCGGTCCGCAAAGAAAGTTTGTTCGACTTCCGTCGAAGGCACACCTTGCCCGTTATCGCGGACGCTCATCTCTAAACACGGTCCCATGGCGCGAACTGAAATGCGCAGCAGGCCAGGTCCAGAGGACGATCGAATCCCGTGCTGGATCGCATTTTCCACTAAAGGCTGGAAGCAAAAAGGCGGTACTAGCGCTTCCAACAGCTCCGGATCAATTGTCTGCTCGACAGTTAATTTCTTACCGTATCGCAGCGATTCGATTTCTAAAGAGGCGCGCACTAGCGCGAGCTCTTCTTGCAGGAGCACCAGGGTTCGTTCCGCCTGGTCGAAACTACCTCGGAGAAATTCCCGTAAGCGACCGGTAGCCTGAGGCACTTTACTCGGCGCTAGCATGGCCAAAGCCGCCACTGTATTCAGGGCATTGAATAAAAAGCTCTTGACACTGCCTCTCATGCTCATGCAGGCGCCCAATAACACCCACGATTAATGCTGTGCCTGAACCTTGCAGCACGCCCGCCATGCCCATCTCCTCGATTACGCCGCGCACGATAGATTCGTCCGCAGCGAATAAGGTCACGAACCAACTGCGCAGAAATGAAATCCCAGAAGCCAGACAGAATCCCGTCAACGGGTGTGCTGCAACCCTCGGGCGCCACTGATGGAGCAACCCCGCGGACAACCCTCCGCACAACAGATAGATGATCGTCGCCGGCAGCTGCACACTATGAATGGCAACGGCCAACCAGCCAACAAATAAACCTATCACCGTTCCTACCCACGGCCCCGATAACAGACCTGCTGCGCAGACCAACACGATGCGCTCATTCACAAAACCGGGCTGTGAGACGGCAATTTCATCTATCAATCCCAACACAGCAAAAATCCATAACGCTGTACCTCGTTCGCACCCGAATCGAAACAAACGCCTATGCCAGTGGAGACCCGGTACAAGGCTCAGCGTAACAGCGGCTGTTACCGATACACAAACTTCATTCAAAACAGAATTCATCTCTTCAAAATTAGCGACGCTAAGCGGACTTTAGGGTCCCAGGCAACTTGGAGTAGCCTGCTATGTAGAGGAGCGGATCTTTCTCCTGCAGAACCAGACTAGGGTTGCACAAACAAGTAAGGAAATCCCGAGTACAAAAAACGCGTCGTTGAAAGCCATGACGTACGCTTCGCGCCTCACCATATTTTTGATTTGCAACCAGGCCTGCAGATTCGCCGTGCTGTAATCATAGCCTTTACTCACAAAAGTATCCGTCAGAGTCTGAAGACGGGCCGCTACGACCGATCGCAATGGGTTAACCTGCTGCCCGATTTCAAAATCATAAAATTGCTCGCGACGAATAATGATCGTCTCAAGGATTGCGGTCCCAACGCTCCCTCCTAGATTGCGAGCAATACTAAAGATGGCAGACCCGTCTCCGATTTGCTTAGGTTCCAAGAACGAGGTAGCTAAAGACGACAGGGGTACGATAGTAAACGGTTGTCCGAGCGCTCGAACGACATTAGCGATGGCCAATTGCTCACCCGCATAATCGTGTGTCATGGAAGTATTTAGCCAGCAACTGAAAGCAAAGACGGCGGTCCCAAAGAAAACAAGTACGCGGAGATCCAGCCACTTCATCAGGCGGGGTACGAAAGGAAAAATCAAAACCTGGGGAAGACCGACCCAGATCATCGCTTGTCCAGTCTGGAGGGCATCGTATCCTTGAACGGTGAACAGATATTGGGGCAATACATAGACGGAGCCGTAGAGCGCGAACCCAAGTCCAAAGTTAGCTGCCGATGCGATGCCCAGGTTACGGGTGGCAGCAAGACGAAGATTAACGAAAGGTTTTTTCCGCACTAATTCAATCAGGACAAAGGCCGGAATGAAGATCGCAGCTAGGACAGTACAAAATTGGATGAACTGACTGCCAAACCAATCGTCACGCTGGCCTTCCTCCAACAATGCGATGAGCGATCCGAACCCAATTGCCATACAAGCGATGCCAAGCCAATCGCCATCACGTAATTCATTCAGCTGGAGCGAAGCCGGCCGGATGGCGAAAAAGATTGAACCGAGCGTCAGCACTCCCGGAAACAGATTGACGTAGAACACCCAGGGCCACCCATAGTTACTGGTTAACCATCCCCCAGCGCTCGGTCCGATGGCAGGAGCGAGGGTGGCGGCCATCCCAAACAGGACCAATCCGATCGGATGCTTGTTTTTAGGAAGTGTCGAGAGCGCAACCGTGAACGCCATCGGAATCAGAACACCACCGGTAAAACCCTGGCAGGCCCGAAACAGAATCATCTCACCAAGACCTCGAGCAAGGCCACAGCAGCACGAGAAAACCAGAAATAACGTGGTATTGATTAGCAAGTACCAGCGGAGGCTAAAGACCCTGGTCAGCCAGGCGGTTAGCGGAATAGTGACGATTTCCCCAATTAAGTAACTCGTCGCTAGCCACGAACCCTCGTCTGAAGTAACACCAAGTCCTCCGGTGATATCTCGTAGCGACGCATTGGTTATATGAATGTCGACTATCGCCATAAAGGCGCCAAGCATGGTTCCAACCACTCCGACCCAGGTCCGAAAGTCTGCTGATCGTTCTTCAGCGTAAGCCATATTACGAGGTCACTTTCTAATGCGAATTGTTCTCTTTCCGACTACCTGCTATTCTCCTATTGCCACTTCACTCGTATCTTTGGCCCGACTGAAAGGCCCGGAACAATCAGCTGCTCGTATCCGCGAACACTAGCTGCGTCGAAGACGATCTTTACGGGGACGCGCTGAACGATCTTGGTGAAATTACCGGTGGCGTTATCGGGAGGCAGTAGCGCATAGACCGCGCCCGTTCCGAACTGAAAACTGTCGACCTTCCCCTGAAACTTTCGGTTTGGTATCGCGTCGATACGGATCTCCACCGATTGGCCAGGACGAATCCTGCCTAGCTGGTTTTCTTTATAGTTGGCGAGAACCCATACGTTGGGTTCAGCTAATGAGAGCCCGACCTGACCGGCCTGCACGTGTTGACCAGTCTCAAACTTCTTCTGGGCGACCCGCCCATCGGCCGGTGCGAAGACCGTCGTATAAGACAGTTGTAGCTCTCCGTTCTGCACTGCAGCCGCCGCACTGTCGAGCTGTGCCATGGCAGCCTTTTCCAAAGCGTTTGTAACTTCCAGCTTGGCTTTGGCCACGTTAACCTCAGCCAAAGCCGCATCGTATAACGCCTCGTTTCCGTCCGACTGGTATTGAGCGTTGTCCAGGTCCTGCTTGGAAATTACCCCTTTGCCTTCGTAGAAGAGCTGCGAATTTCTCTGAAAGGTTCGCTTGGCATTTACCGACTGCGCCTTTGCCGCGTCCGCCTGGGCTTCTGCTTGTCTCCACTCCGCAGCGGCTTGGACCCGTTGCGCCTGACTCTGGCTAAGCTGAGCCCTAGCCCTTTCCAAATCTGCTCGGGCCTGAGAGAGTGCCACTTCGTAGTCTTTCGGATCTAACGTTGCAATCGGTTGCGCCTGTTTCAATAACTGGTTATCATCGACCAGTACTGCGGAGATTGTTCCGGCCACCCGAAAACTAACTGGATGTTCATGTCCGGTAACATACGCATCATCGGTTTCTTCGAACCGGCTCAAATAGTTGGAATAGGCCACTCCGCTAATAATGATGACGAGCGCGCCAACTAAAAATATCCAGTCTCTAATAGTTATCTTTCGTTTCCAAATAGATCCCTTTACCGACCGGTTGGTCGGCGCAGAAACGGTTTCAACTGCTTCCATAGTGCGTGATGAATTACTGATTTTTTCAGAGGAC
>WNFN01231155.1_pt1 | contig 12428 bp, 13 predicted proteins | sample 5400161 | NCBI WGS metagenome assembly WNFN01 (sample SAMN13153353, study PRJNA577476) | soil metagenome | isolation source: 80 cm saprolite on Douglas fir-dominated hillslope | place: USA:California | collected 2013-09-17
TGGAATGAGGAGGTTAGGGAAAATTAGGCATCAATTTGGCAGTTGAATTGCCGGGCCGGGGTCGTTTACCGGGGTGCGGGTGGGTCTGACTACCGTGAAGGCTTGGGCGGAGGTTTACGGGAAGCGGATCGTGGCGGTGTCGCGATTGGAAGCGCTGGCGGCAGAAGCGTCAGGGGGAAGACCTAGGGTGGCGGCATTTGCGAATGCACAACGCGGCCAGGTATTCGGGGCTGTTTATGAGCGCCGTGGGACCGGATTGGTACCGCTGGGTGAAGAGATGGTGGTTGCGCCAGGGAAATTTGTTGAATTGGCAGCAGAATTTGCAGGTGATGAAGGAATTTCCTGGGTGTCGACGGATGCGGAATGCGTTGTTTCTGAAGGGGCTTGGAAAGCGCGGGAGATGCGCGGCGAAAGAGTAGAGTGCGTTTCCAGTGTGCGCGCACCGATGATCGGGCGGATGGGATTGGCGGCATTGGCGGCGGGCCGGTTCACCGATGCGTTGGCGCTGGATGCGAATTACGTGCGGCGGCCGGACGCGGAAATTTTCTGGAAGGGGAACGCGGCGCATGGCCGCTGAGACGAAGCGCGAGCAGGCGGCAGCAACGATCCGCGCGTTTCTGCCCGCGGACGCGGCAGCGGTAACGGAGATTTTGAGGGGATCTCCGGAAGCCTCGCAATGGACAGAGTGGGGTTTTAAGGGGTTGCTGGGCTGGCGAGGCGTTGTCGCGCTAGTCAGCGAAGGCGACAGGAAAGTCGTTGGTTTCATCATCGGGCAACAGGTGGGGGGAGAGGCCGAGATCTTAAACGCCGCCGTTGTTGTGACAAAGCGACGAAAGGGCGAAGGCGGGGCCCTACTGAAGGCAGCAATGGATGAATTCCGAGCACGGCAGGTAAGTCACGGGTTTTTAGAGGTTCGCGAGTCGAATGAAACGGGAATTGCGTTTTATCGAAAGCATGGCTTTTGCAAAACGGGGCGGCGCACGGGCTATTACCGCGATCCCGATGAGGCCGCGATTGTGATGGAGACGAAGCTCGCGGGCTAGGACTGAAATACAGTAAATACCCTCTTGACGCGGCAAGCCAGAGTGCTATCTTGCGATTATGTAGTGCTCACATCCCATTCACGGAATCGTCAGGAGGAACGCATGGCAAGCGCGCAGCGGACACCTCGGGACATACCCTTCGAGGCAGACGCCGAGTATCAGCGTCTGGCAGAGCAGCACCGGCAATACGAAGCAGAACTGCAGAGAATCTCCAAGTCACCCTACCTGAATTCGGAAGACCTCCTGGAAGAAATCAAGCTGAAGAAGATGAAGCTCCACTGCAAAGATGAGATGGAGCGGATCGCTTCGCGTATCATACGCAGTCGTTCCAATTACACCCAATAACGGCATTGTGGCGGACGAAACTGTCGTAGAATGACCGTGCCTGCTCGCGGTGTGCCTGCCGTGCGCGGAAGTGTCGAGGTGTACTTCAGGAAGCATGGTCAAAGAAGGCTACTACTTTGGGCTGCCGCCGTTGTTGCTGGGCGGTGTAAGTTTTTTGCTGCATTGGTATACGGCGGCTGTTGTCCTGGTATTGCTCGCCGCGTTTGTCTTCTCTTTCTTTCGCGATCCGGAGCGCGTGATTCCCACGGAACCTGGGGCGGTGGTATCTCCCGGCGACGGCCGCGTCGTGGTGGTCACGGATGAAGAAAACGCGGGAAGGCCGGGAAAGCGGGTGAGCATTTTTCTGGCCGTCTGGAACGTGCACGTGAACCGATCACCGGCTTCCGGAACGATTACGAAGATGGAATACCGCCCGGGGAAATTTCTGGCGGCGATGCGTGAACGGGCGTCGGTGGAAAACGAACAAAACGTGTTTACTCTCTCGACGGATGCCGGAGAAATGGTGTTCAAGCAGATTGCCGGACTGATCGCGCGAAGGGTTGTCTCGTGGAAGAAGCAGGGCGAAAAGGTGGCTCGCGGAGAGAGGATTGGGCTGGTACGATTCGGGTCGCGTGTGGACGTGTGGGTACCGAAAGAGGCAGAGATACTGGTTAAGCTGGGGGAGAATGTGAAAGGCGGATCCAGCGTGCTCGCCCGGTGGCCGGCGAAACCTGTGGCCGATAAATTGGATGGAATGGGTACAGCAGAGAGGGAAGGAAATCTAACAGCGACGGGGAAGCGATCGTAACCATGCCCGATCCCGAACAGCACGAGATACCATTCCAGGGGCGCCGAATCAAGAATCCCCGGCTGCGCAGGGGGATCTTTCTTCTGCCGAGTCTGTTTACGGTGGCGAATCTTCTGTGCGGGTATTATGCGGTGGTGGCGTCGCTGCTCGGCGGCAGAGACGATTTTGACCACGCGTCGAAGGCGATCGGTTTCGCGATTCTTTTTGATTCACTCGATGGGCGTGTGGCCCGGATGACGGGCACAAACACGGAATTTGGTGTGCAACTCGACTCGCTGGCCGACGTGGTGAGTTTCGGAATTGCGCCGGCGGTGATGGCGTACGCCTGGGGCGTGCGCAGCCTGCCGGGAGACGGGTCGGTTGCATTTCAACAAATTGGAGAGTTTGGCTGGGTTTGCTGCCTGGCGTTTTTGATTTGCTGCGCCTGGAGGCTGGCACGATTCAACGTGCAGGGCATGGCGCCGGGCGGATCGAAAAACTTTGTGGGCATGCCGACCCCGGCGGCAGCCGGGATGATTGCGGCACTGGTTCACGGCTTCAAGGAGCCCCTGCACGACTGGCGATGGTCGGTGGCCTGGTTCCTGCTGGCGGCTGGGCTGGGCGCCCTCATGACGAGCACGATCCGGTATTACAGCTTCAAGGATATTCCCTGGACCCGGAAGCAACCGTCGCTTTCGATTGTCATGCTCTGCCTGATGGTAGGAGTGATCTGGCGGTACTCTGAGTACGCATTGGTGATCCTAGCGAGCACGTATGCGGTGGCGGGCGTGGCGCTGCATCTGGTGCGCTTCGTGCGCCATCGTCTGGTTTCGCGGACCGCGTGATTCATGCCTTCGTTTGAACGGGATTCCAACCGGATTGTGATTGCGGGCGCGTCTTCGCTGCTGGGCGTGGAGCTGAAGTCGCTGCTCCAAGAGAGCCGGTTCGCGGGCTGGGATTTGCGCCTGGTTGATGAGGGAGTTGCCGCGGGAACATTGACGGAAGCAGGCGGAGAACCAGCAGTTATACTGCCGGTGGAAGAAGGCAGCTTCGATTGCGCTCGCCTGATTTTCTTCACGGGATCACCGGAATTCAGCAGGGCAAATCTGAAGGCGGCGGCGCACACCGGGGCCAGCGTGATCGATCTTACTGGCGCTGCGCTCGAGGATGCCGACGACACGGCAGTGATCGCGTGGTTTCCCAAACTCGATTGGTTGCGGGGACAAGTATCCCCTACAGACGGAAAGCTCTTCGGCGTGCCTTCCGCGGCGGCCACTGCTACGTCGGGCCTTGCTCTGGCTCTTTCTAAGCTAGGGCTCCGGCATCTTGTCGTGGTTCACATGCATCCAGTATCAGAGGCCGGCCGGGCGGGTATCGAAGAGCTTGAAACCCAAACGGGGCAGTTGCTCTCGTTTCAAGCGGCTGGCCAGTCGGTTTTCGACGCCCAGGTAGCATTCAACATGCTGGATCGCTTCGGCGCTGGGAGCCGCCAGAAGCTACGAAGAATTGTCGAGCGTATGCGCCTGGAAGTTGAGGCCTGTGTGAGTAAAAAGGTTGCGCTTCCAGCGCTGCAAGTGCTGCACGCTCCAGTTTTCTACGGGGCAACTTTCAGTGCATGCGCGGCAGTGGACGTGCCTGACGGCCAGAGCATCGCTGAAGTTTGCAGAGAAGCAGAGTTCGTAATCGCCTCGGAAGACGACGGGGGACCCAGCAATGTCAGCGTGGCGGGCGAGAAGTCCATCCATCTCGCGGCTCCGGAGCAGGATTCGGGACGGCGCGACATTTGGTGGATCTGGGGAGCGGCGGATAATATTCGGTTGCCGGCGTGGAATGCCGTGAAGCTGGCGGAGAAATTGCTGCCATGAAGCGGCGGATTGCTCTTGCTGTGATGGGTGGCGCGGTGTGTTTAGCGGGTTGTGGCTACCACGTTGCGGGGCGGAGTAACTCGCTCCCGAAAAGCATTCACGTGATTGCGGTGCCGGCGCTGGAAAACAAGACGACCAGCTACCGCATTGAACAGAGATTGACGACCGCGACGGTGCATGAATTTTTAGCGAAGACCTCGTATCGAGTGGTGCCCGATCCGGCGAACGCGGATGCGGTGCTGCGTGGTAAGGTGCTTAGTTTGGAAGCGGTGCCGCTGCTGTTTGATACGGCGACGGGGCGCGCGACGACCATGCTGATCACCATGAGGTGCGAGATCACGTTCGAAGAGCGTGAGACAGGAAAGATTCTCTATCACACGGACAATTTTATTTTCCGCAACCAGTACGAAATTTCCACCAACGTGAACGACCCAATCAGCATTAAGAACTTTTTTGAAGAGCAAGACCCGGCACTGGAGCGCATGGCGCAGGACTTTGCGGCGCGGCTGGTGGCGGCGGCTGGGGGAAGAACCGTACCTTCGCGACGCCTGCCGAACACAATTGATCGAGAGATTCGTGCCGGAAGCGTCGCGGACCTGGGCGGTGTCGCGGTATTCGGCAGAGCGCGGCGAAACGCGGGCGGCGTTCGAACAGGCGCAGACGCTTCCCATGCTTTCGCCGCAACAGGTGGTTTTCCTCGAGGACGTGGAAGCAATCGAGAAGCTCGGCGAGAAAAACCGGGGCGAGGCCGTGGCGCAGCTCGACGCGTACCTCGAAGATCCCGCGCCATTCACGGTGCTGGTGGCGGAAGCGACGAGCCTGGATCAACGCATGAAATTGGGGAAGCTGCTGGCGGAGAAAACGCTGGTGGTGGAATGCGGGCTTGGCGAAAACGCCGGGGAACGGCGAGCGGCGGCCGTGGCGCTAGCGCGGACGATTGGGAAAGAGCAAGGAGTGGAATTCGAAAAGGGCGCCGCGGAAGATTTGGCGGAGTTCGTGGCGGCAGACTTGATGCGGCTGAAAACGGAGATCGACAAGCTGGCGACGTACGTGGCAGAAAAAAAAGTGATCGGGCGCACGGACGTAAGCGCGCTGGTGATTTCGGAGAAGACGACGACGGTTTGGGAATTAGCGGACATGCTGGCGTCGCGACAGCCTAGGAAAGCGCTGGAATTTCTTGACCGCTTGCTGCGAGATGGGGAAGAGCCGCTGCCGATGCTGGGCGCGATGACGTGGATGTATCGCAAGCTGATCGAGGCGAGCGAAGTGAAGGGTGTGACCAGTGGATGGCAGGCGGCACGAGCGCTGGGGATGCGGCCGGAGCAGGCGGAGCTGGCGTTACAGAACGCGCGCAAGATTTCGAAGTCGCGACTGCTCCGTGGATTGCGCGCATTGCAGAAGGCGGATGATCGGCTCAAACGCGGCGGGGAAGATGCGCGTGCGGTGATGGAGTTCTTGGTGACGGAGTTAACGAGGCCCGAGGCGCAAGCGGCGGGAAGATAAAGAAAAGAACAACCCAGAGCTCACGGAGAACACAGAGTTTACAGTGCCGCATAGCGCTATCCGGACTGGATACGTCAAGACTCACGCGAAATTGCCTACCCACCGAACAATCGCGGCATACACACGACATTAAAAAATATTTGCGGATTATTCATTTTCGGAAGAAGCTTCTGAAACAAAGCCCGCCTAACGTGGCATCCCCCAGCCGAACGACCTGAAAAGGGAATGATGCTTAGGATCCACTCGACTTAAGACCCGAAATCTGCAGGGCAAACAGGAGGTAACAAATGTTGGGAAATGGCCGAACCCGCCGGCCGCGGGTGCGCTTGTCTGCGCTCGCGCTGGCGATCTCTACTGCTATCAGTATCGGTGCTGTGATTTCCGCCAAGGCGGATAACGACGGTCCAAAGAAAGGGACATTCATTCCAACGGGTGTGCGCATCACCCCCTCGGCTGCCCCCGGATCGTCTTTCCAGGCATTGAATCCGGGGTACTTACGAGCGGCTACAACAGCCAGAATTTCACGTCAGGGCCGAACAAGGGCAACACCAATCCCGATGAATCCAACGAATACATTTTTGTCTTTGATATTGCCGGCGGGAAGCCGCTACAAACACAAGTACTTCAAGTGCCTAACGCTTTTGACGGGCTCGCCTTCAATCCAAGCGGAAAAGAGTTTTACGTCAGTGGCGGGCCGGACGACAACGTTCACGTCTACGATTGGAACGGAAGCAGCTGGGCCGAGAGCGGTGCTCCGGTAAAGCTAGGCCATCCCGCGGCTTTGGCTCTAGGGACAATCACGCCGGGTGCGATGGGCCTGGCAGTGACCGCAGACGGCAAGCGGCTGGTGGTGGCGAATTACGAGAACGATTCCATCAGTCTGCTGGACATCGCCGGGTGTAAAGTTCTGGCCGAATTGGACCTTCGTCCTGGCAACGGCGTGGCGGGAGGAGAATACCCGGTGTGGGTGGCCGTCCAGGGTAGTTCCACGGCGTTCGTTTCGAGTGCGCGTGACCGCGAAATCTTGGTCGTGGACATATCCACCAATTCGCCGGCGATTACGAACCGCATTTCCGTGAAAGGCCAGCCGACGCGCATTGCACTCAATCCCCAGCAGACAAGACTCTATGTAGCGGAATCCAGCAGCGACTCCGTAGCTGTCATAAACACCAAGACAGACCAAATCATCGAGGAGATTGGCACGACCGCGCCAAACTCCGTTTTCCCGAACAACAATGGAGTTAAGGGGAGCAGCCCGAACAGCGTCGCCGTGTCGGCCGACGGCCAATTCCTGTACGTAACCAATGGCGGGGCCAATTCGGTGGCCGTCATTCATCTCGCCCATGGCGGCGATGAAGAGAGCGCAGGCGGCTCCGGCGGCGGAAGCGAATTGCTGGGGTTGATTCCGACCGGCTGGTATCCGAATTCCGTCAGCGTGAGCGCCGATGGCGCGAAGCTCTATGTCGTCAACGGCAAGAGCAACACCGGGCCAGTGCCGCAGAATTGCACGGATGTCGCGGGGGCCACGAAGGGAGATTTTTCTGCCTGCGGTGCTGCGAATCAATACGTTTGGCAATTGACCAAGGCGGGATTCCTGACGCTGCCGGTGCCGAGCGGACAAGACCTGGAAGAGCTTACCGCACAGGTGGCCCAGAACAACAACTATAGTGCACAGCAAAATGTTGCCGATGCGGACATGATGGGCTTCCTTCATGGAAAGATTCAGCACATCATTTACATCGTTAACATCGATCGTGGTTTACCCACAGCCGCTGACGCCGAACCTTCACGCGCTGGCGAACAACTTCGTCGATTTGGACAATTTCTACGACAGCGGCGAAGTGAGCGGCGATGGCTGGAACTGGTCGACCTCCGCGCGCGCCGCAGACACCATTGAAAAGACCGAGCCTATCAACTACGCAGGCCGCGGCTTGAACTACGACTATGAGGGCACGAACCGCAACGTGAACGTGGGCTTTGCCACACCGCAAGAACGCGCCGCAGCGTTCCCGGCGTACAACAGCTTGCCCCCAAGCGTGCAGAAAAATCTCTTGCTGGGCACGGCGGACGTTTCTGCTCCAGATAGCCCGGAAGGGGAAGAGGGTGCCGGGTATCTGTGGGATTCCGCGCTGCGTGCGGGATTGAATGTGCGCAACTATGGCTTCTTTATCGATCTGGGGCCGTACAGCGTTCCTGCTTCCCTCGGAGGCATCCCGGCGACGATCCGGCATCCGTTTGATTCCAACACTCCAGTTTCCGTCACTACTAAAGGAGCGCTGCGTCCGGTCACCGATCAGTTCTTCCGCGGATACGACAATAAATTCCCCGACTTCTATCGCGTGGATGAATGGGCGCGGGAATTCGACCACTTCGAGGCGAACGGCGACATGCCGAACCTGGAGTTCGTGCGTGTGATGCACGATCACACCGGGAGCTTCGGCTCGGCAATCGACGGCGTGAACACGCCGGAGATTCAGACGGCCGACAATGACTATGCCGTGGGGCGCATCGTGGAGAAGGTGGCCAAGAGCAAGCGCTACAGCGGCAACACGCTGGTGTTCGTGGTGGAAGACGACGCACAGGACGGACCGGATCACGTGGACGCGCATCGCAGCATCGCGTTCGTGGCTGGGCCGTACGTGAAGCAAGGCGCGGTGGTCTCCAACAAATACACAACCGTCAGCATGGTGGCCACCATCATCGACATCCTCGGGATCGAACACCTGGGCACGTTTGATGCTCTGGATCGTCCCATGACCGATGCCTTCTCGAAAACGGCCAAGAAGTGGGATTTCAACTCCATCGTGCCGGACATCCTGCGCACCACGCAGCTGCCCTTGCCGATGGCGACGGCGAAAAACACGCTGAAGAAGAATGCGCTGTCCGCATTCTATGCAAGACCCACTCACGACGCAGCCTATTGGGAGGCGAAGACGGAAGGCTTCGACTTCAGCCGCGAAGATCGCGTGGACGCTGCGAAATACAACCTCATCCAGTGGCAGGGATTGGTCGGCGAAAACGTCCCCTATCCCACCTTGCGCGACCGGCGCGACCTTAGTAAGAACCGTGAAGCGTTGCTCAGGCAATGGCGCGCATCGCGGCTCGTAACCTTGACGGAGAGTTCATCCACCACTCGAGCCGGCGGCGGGAACTAGAGCCGTTCACAATCGTCGTTCGGTCGGTCGAACGGGGAACCTGTGGGGTTCCCCGTTTGATGGCCTCCGATCACACCGTAGGTCATCGCATTCTAAATCAAGTATTCAGAATGGGGGAGTATGGACCGTAGCGCGTTCTTCCGAAGGGCGATTTTCGCCGCTGGCATGTTCGCAATTCTCCCGTGCGTGCTCCTCGCCCAGGAACATTCCGCTGAAGAAGCAAGATCGAGCGAGCCCCCGCCGGGTGTTTCCGTGCTCCACGCGGAGACCGAATCGCTACTGCGTGTGGACTTCCCGGGCCTCAAGAGTTGGAGGCACGTCGGGAAGGGAGCCGCGCTCGAAGGCCGCCTCTCGCTGCCCCTCTACGTCGGCGAACGCATTGTAGCGCCCGCCGACAGCAAGATTCGGGTCACTGTAAAGTCAATCGAGAAAGTCCGCGAGGATTTGGGATTCTGGCGGAAGACCGGACGCACGATTGTTCGCGCGTTCACTCCGCTGGAGACGAGCCGCCCAACCGAGTATCAGCTCGAATTGAGCGCCGCGGACCTGCTGCTGGCCACGGGCGAAGTGCTGCCGTTGGACGCGTGCGTTCTGCGCGCCAGCTCCGGAGTGATGGTAGAGCCGAAGGCCAAATCGTTGCAGACGCCAGGTGCAGCGCGAGAGAAAAGCAAAGCGTCCGGGAAACTCCTGATGGCGCTGCGCCAGGAAACAATGGTTCCTTTCCCGGCTCAGCCAATCGTCGCGCCTGTGGCCGCGTCGGGAGAGCAGCGTGTGGCGCGAGCCTACTTGCTCACCGCGCTCCGCGCCTCCCAGAATCACGAGGGCGACACATTCCGGGGCCAACTGGCGGAACCCGTGGCGGTTGCCGGCCGCATGTTCGCACCGGGCACGTTAGTGGAGGGCACGGTCGTGCGCAGCGTTGCACCTAAAATGCTGAGCCGCGCGGGGAGGCTCTATCTTCGCGTTGATCGCATATTGCCCCGTGACGGAGAGCCTCTTCGCGTCGGCGGCTCGATGAGCGCGGCGGAAGCCGATGCGCAAGCTCGCTTCGCCCTGGACGAAGAAGGCACGCTGCATGGCCGCAAGCCCGGGATGGTGAATGGGTTGGTCGACTTGGGTTACGCGTACGCCCTTGGAAAGGTCTCCGATGATATTGCCGAGACTTCCATTCGCGCGATCGGAGCGTCAATGAGTAATGCAGCGGTCGCAAACGCCGCGAGGTACGCGGGTCTCGGAACCGCGGTGGCATTCCTCCTTGCGCGGCATGGCCGAGACGTTTACCTGGCGAAATATTCTCTGATTGAGTTCGAGCTTGGCCGGGTGAGTAAGGCTGCTTCGACCGCGAACCGCGACTGATCCGGAGAGCCATCCGCATTGATAAATGCGAACGCAGAACGGTTCCCGCGTCCTACAGGACGTCCCTAACGGCAATTTCGTAGTGACGGACGCGACGGTCGAAATCGGTGAGCAGGGCGTGAGCCCGGTCAGCGACGACGGCGGCTTCAGGGTCGAGGCCTGCGAAGTTGCGGATGGCTTCGAGGGAACGCCACGTGGTTTCGACGAGGATCTCGATTTCGCTTTCCAGGCGGCGAAGGGAAACGGTGGCTCCCAGGTAGCCGGAGACGCGGCGGAGCTCGGGCAGAACATTTGTGGAAAAATGTTCGAGATATTTGGGCAACTGTGCTTCGGTTGTGCGGGCTGACCAGCGACGCAAGATGGTCCCTGATGCCGGGCCCGAGGAGGCGGAGGCCTTGGCGGAATTTTCGTTGCCGACGACGACGTTCCAGGGGCGGACTTCCCACTTTTTCGCAAGGCCGTTGAGGACGTAAGGATCTTTACGGGCGAAGGACTCAACTTTGCTCTTGTCATCGACGTGAAAAACAAGCAATGCGCGGTCGACAGGTTCGGCGAGTGCGCCTGCGAGTACGAGTTCACCCCGCTCGCGAGATTCGCGGGCTAGGCGCAAGTGTTCTTCGCGGAACGGCACGCGGCGGTTGACCATGTCGTCGACGAGTTCATAGAACAGGGCGTAGTAGTTCATCGAGTACACCTTTTTACAGCGAGGTTAGACGGACAGGAGCCAATTGTGTGTGTCCGGTTCGCGGCCGGTCTGGATGGCGACGAGGCGGGAACGGAGTTTCGCAGCGACCGATGAGGCAGTGCTGGGAGAAAATTGCAGCTCGCGGTCGCGGTATTGGATGCATGCGATGGGCGCGACGATCGCGGCGGTTCCGGCGCCAAAGGCTTCGGTGAGTTTTCCGGCGGCGTGCGCGGAGAGAGCTTCGTCGATGGAGATTTGGCGTTCTTCGGCGGCAGTGCCCATCTCGCGAAGCAGAGTCAGAGCAGAGTCGCGCGTGACGCCGGGCAGGATTGTGCCGCTGAGGGGCGGAGTAATGGCTTTGCCGTCCAGAACGAAGAAGACGTTCATAACGCCGGATTCTTCGATGTAACGGCGCTCGACCCCGTCCAGCCAGAGGACGTTATGAAACCCTTTTTCCTGGGCGATTCTCGCGGCGAGGAGGCCACCGGCGTAGTTGCCGGCGGCTTTGCTGTCACCGGTGCCCCCAGGGAAGGCGCGGACGAAGCGCTCTTCGGCGAGAAGACGAATCGGTTGCGAGAAATAGGGACCAACGGGACAAGTCATGACGATGAGGCGGAATCGGTTGGCGGGGCGAACGAGAAGAGTGTCGTCGATGCCGAAGTATGTTGGGCGAATGTAGAGAGCGCCACCCTCGCGATGGGGGATCCATTCGCGATCGAGCCGAACCAATTCTGCGACGCCCCCAAGGAAGAGCGACTCTGGAATTTCGGGCATAGCGAGCCGCGCGGCAGAACGGTTTAGGCGGGCGAAATTGTCGCGCGGACGAAAGAGGGCCAGGCCGCTGCTGGCGGTGCGGTGGGCTTTGAAGCCTTCGAAGATGGCCTGGCCGTAGTGGAACGGAGTCAAAGCGGGAGAAAAGGAGATTGGGCCGAAGGGAACGATCTGGGGCTGCTTCCAGGAGCCTGCTTCCCAATCGGCGACGAGCATGTGGTCGCTGAAGGTAGCGCCGAATTCGGAATTTTCGCGCAGCGCTTCCGTGAGACGGGAGTGTGAAACGCGGGTGATGGGGATCGCGTATGACATCAAGCCTCGCAGGGAGAAAAAAGAACGGGCGGGCCGAGGCCCGCCCCTACAGAAACCGATAAGATCGAAAAGGGGGAGAACCCTTACTACTTCGCGGCCTTGGCTTTGACGCCGTTGTAGGCCAGCGTGAGGCGCGACTTGTAGCGGTTGGCGGTGTTCTCGTGCAGCACGTTCTTGGCAATGGCCTGATCGATTGCCGACATGGTGGGTTGCAGAAGATTGCCCGCAGCGGTGGCGTCGCCGGCGGTGATGGCGGTGCGCAGACGCCGCATCAGAGTACGGACCCGGGTGCGGTTCGCGCGGTTGACTTCGGCGCGTTCACGAGATTGCGCCGCGCGCTTCAAAACGGACTTTTTCTTTTTCTTAACTTTGGTAGCCTGTCCCTGGGCCATCTATCGCTCCTTTTGCGTATCGCTCAAACTTCTAACGTTAAACGAGGCTTGGGGCTTTGTCAACGAGCTCAGAATATCCGAGTGTAAGCCACCATTGTGGTGTTTGACGAAGTGCGGGGATTGGAGGTATTCTTCTTGTGTATCTTGTAGTGTTAACACTACAAGAAGGAGGCTCCTTCATGTCACCAACTTCACTCGCACAGCTCGAAGTAAAAGGTGCCGATCTCAGAGCGGC
>WNFN01071902.1_pt1 | contig 12425 bp, 11 predicted proteins | sample 5400161 | NCBI WGS metagenome assembly WNFN01 (sample SAMN13153353, study PRJNA577476) | soil metagenome | isolation source: 80 cm saprolite on Douglas fir-dominated hillslope | place: USA:California | collected 2013-09-17
CGATCTGGATTTGCGTGAGGCGATTCGCATCGTCGCGGCAGAACAGCCCGTTCCTGTAAGTGACGAAGTACAAACCGCCGTGCTTGCCTTCATTGCCGGGCGGCTGCGCGTGTTTTTGCTTGAAGAGCGCAAGCTAGCGGCTGTCGATGTGGTGGATGCTGTACTCAATGAGCAGTCCAACAATCCTTACCGCGCTTCGATAGGAGCACAGGAGTTGGCGCAGTGGGTGGCACGGCCCGATTGGAGCAACATTCTGGATTCGTTCGCACGCTGCGTTCGCATTACGCGCGACAAGCCTGCCTACGTGTTCAATCCTGATGCGCTGACTCCCGCCGAATCGGTTGCACTGTACACGGCAGCACGCGAGGCTCACGCTAAACTCTCGCCGCGCGACAACGTGAATGCGTTCCTGAGCGCGTTCGAGCCGATGGTGCCCACGGTGACGGCATTTTTTGACCATGTGCTGGTTATGGACGAAAATCAGGCGATCCGCGAAAACCGTCTGGCGCTGCTGCAATATGTTTCATCACTGTCGAAGGGCTACGCCGATCTAAGCCGCTTGAGCGGCTTCTAGTAAAGCTTTGTTCCCCCACCCCAAACCCCTCCCCCGTAAAGAAGGAGGGGCTTCCAGATCAGATTCCCCTTCCCCTCTTTACGGTGGGAAGGGGCAGGGGATAGGGGGTTTATCTTAAGGAATACGCGCATTGAGTGAGCAGGCGACCTCGACAATTGAAATAGCCCGTGCGCTGGCAAAGGATATTGCTTCGCGGACTGCTGATGCGGATCGGCTCGGCAAGGAGTGCGTGGCCGCTCAGCTTGAATTGGCGCGGGGCAGCGCATCGACGGCCCTGGTCGCCGCGATGCAGTTGCAGGTGTTCGGCTACGCCCGCGAGACGCGACTGTGGCCCGAACCGATTTTTGCGAAATTTTGCCGGTCAGCCGTGCAGGAAGGCTCGTTGTTCAACTTTCTGGCAAGCGAACCTGTGCTTGGCAGCCCATCACGCGGCGGACGGTATCAGACCTACGCGCAGCCAACACCGCGTGGCGATGGCTGGTCGGTCAATGGTCACAAGAATTGGGCGACAGGCGGCAAGCACCTGACCCACCTGCTGGTCAAGTTGATGATCGGCGATGAGCCGGGTGTCATGTATGTGCCCGCCACCCTGCGGGGCATCGATTGGTCTGACACCTGGACCAATGTGCTCAGTCTGCGGGCCAGCGAGAGCAACGATGTTCGTTTCAAGAAAGTCATCGTCCCATCGGAGAATTTGATCGAGCGCGGCGTGGCAAAAGAGCCGCCGAATGCCTGGTTTACGGCACTTGTCGCAGCGACTTATCTCGGCACAGGGCTGGCTGCTCGCCACCATGTTATTCGCTATGCGCTGGATCGCGTCCCAACGGCGCTCGGTAAGCCGATTGCTACGCTGCCCAAAATCCAACGGCAGATTGGCGAGATCGATTTAGCGCTTCAGGCCGCCCAACTGCTGCTCATGGATGCGGCGGGCGCATGGGTGGGCGACGGTCAGAACAGTGACCAGCAATGGGTCCGCATTGCCGCCGCGAAAACACTTGCAACGGAAACCGCCATCAAAGTGACAGCAACGGCGCTTCAGGTTGCAGGCGGTGCCGGGATAACGGGTGAACTGCCGCTCGAACGCTATTTCCGCGATGCGCAGGCCGGGACCACCCACCCGCCGTCAGGCGACACGGCTTATGAAATTATTGGACAGAGCGCTATCCTACGCGAGCAAAACAGTTGAATGTTGCGCTTCTGGTTAAACTTCGATACTTTTGTTATCTGTTGATTTATCGGCCCGGCTAGCGGAAAGGTGGCATAGTGCGAGCCGCGATTATTGAGAATTCATAAATTATCCACAAACTAGTGACAGAGAATCAATTACAATAAGGCTATCGGTGTTGGTAATTGGCCTTTAGTTCGCCGTTTGCAACCCCTCTACACCTTACACCAACAACCAGGGACTTCCTTCCCCTCATCCAGTACTGCTGGACCCTGGTAACAAAAGCGGCTAATTGTTCATTACCAACACCTAATTTAGCGACCAGGGAGTCTGGGCGAAGTCGCAGTAATCAAGTAGGACAGTATGGCGAGCAATTTGAGCAACATATGGACGTTATGGCAGCGATTTATCGAACCCGCTGCCGCGATCCAGGACCTGGAGCAGCGGCGCAAGGCACGCTTACTGTCGGCGCTGCTGCTCGTACTGACCGCGTTGGGCACATTTGATCTCGTCATCTCCGTAGCAGCCGATTATGACACGCATTCTCCAGGTGGTTCGCCCTATATCCTGATCGGAATCATCAATATAACTGTACTGCTCGCGCTGTATGCGCTGAGCCGCACCCGGCATTACAAGCTGAGCGCTGGCCTGACTCTCGCCATGCTGTACATCGCAACCGTTGCGGTAGGCCTGTCAATCCCGCGCGAAGGTATCACTCAGATTCTGCCGTATCTGAGCATTAGCGTTCTGCTGTGCAGTATGCTCTTTTCTCTGCGTACCACGATCATTCTTGCCGCCGTGGGTATTCTGGGTGTCCTGGCCCTACCGCTGCTCTCGCTAGCTGCCAGCTTCCTCTCAATCCTGTATCCGGCTATCTTTGTAGCAATGATGACGGCGCTCATTGCGGTTGCGGTACGACAACGCGATCTGATCGAAATGGACCGGCGCGGCGTGCAGAAAAAGATCGAGGACGCGCTACGTGACAGCGAGAGCCGCTTGCAGTCGCTGGTGACCTCGATTAGCGATCTCGTTTTTGCCGTCGATCTGGATGGCCGTTTTCTGTTCTACCATGCCCCGGTTCCTCCGGCAGCGAATACACCTATCGTCTCCATGAAAGAGTTTGTTGGCTACCGCGTGCGCGACACAATGCCTGCACCAGTCGCAGCGTTGTTGGAGCAGAGCATCGAGCAGGTGACCCAGACACTTACCACGCAGCCACTTGATTACAATATGGAAATTGACGACGAGGTGCGATCATTCAGCGCGCGCGTGTCGCCGATGATTAGCGCGGACTTGAAGTTGATCGGCGTCACAGTCGTTGCCCGTGATGTGACCGAGGCTGTACAGGCCCGTCAGCGGCAGCAGCGCCTCCTTGAATTCGACAATTTGACGCGGGTAATCACAACCTCGTTCTTCCAATCTAACAATTCTCAAGTTGCGATCAACGAGATGCTCAAACAGATCGGTGAATTCCTGGCAGTGACGCGGATACAAATCTTTGAGTTAACCGATAACGGTCATTTCATGGATTGCACTTACGAATGGCAGATCGACGGCGATGCGCCAACGATTCAGTTCTTGAAGCACCTGGATTTTCAAAAGAATATGCCTTCATTGCTGCCAATGCTTAATGAGGCCGGGATCATTTCGGCCAGCTACAAGAGCGAATTGCCGCAAGCGATGTATGACGTATTTAGAATGGTTGATATGCAGAGCCTTATGTGCCTGCCAATTCAGGTTGATGGCATCGTGCATGGCCTGATTGCGTTGGTGGACAGTCAAAACGTTCGCCAGTGGCTGCCCGAAGAAATCAGCATGATTCGCACCATTGCCGAGCATCTTTCGCGGGTGATGGAACGCGAACGATCACAACTGGCGCTCATTCAGGCACGCGACGCTGCGCTGCGTTCGGCACAACTCAAGAGTGAGTTCATGTCCAATATGAGTCATGAGGTCAGAACCCCGATGACCGGACTGATGGGCATGTTGGAACTACTGCTAGAAACAGAACTGAGCGGCGACCAGCGGGAGTTCGCGGATACCGCTTTTAGCAGTGCCCACAATCTGCTCGGCATCCTGGATGATATTCTCGATTTTTCCAAAATTGAAGCGGGACGTGTATTACTTGAGGCCAAGCCCATTGATCCGCGTTCAATTGCAAATGAGGTGCGAAACACGCTGTCGATGCAGGCGGCTAAGAAAAAAATTCGGTTTGAAACAGCCATCGGTCCGGAAGTGCCCGAACGGGTATTTTGTGACCCAACCCGGCTGCGGCAGATACTCATCAATCTTGCCAGCAATGCCATCAAATTTACCGCCGAAGGCAGTGTCACCATCAGCATTCGAGAGGTTGGCAATGCCCCGCAACGCTCCCGGCTTCGCTTCGAGGTACAGGATACGGGCATCGGTATTGATCCGGATCAGAAGCAGCGTATTTTCGAGAGTTTTGTTCAGGCGGACGGCACGACGACCCGCAAATATGGCGGCACTGGCCTGGGTTTGGCGATCTCCAAGCAGCTTGTGCAGTTGATGGGCGGCGAGATCGACGTTACGAGTGAGTCGAGGNTGGTGCAGCAGCTTCGGCTGTGGGGCGCTCATGTAGTTGATCTGGCAGATAAGAATCAACTCTTGCCATTTCTGCTCGAAAAAGCCAGTTCGCCGGGACCAATTGATGTCGTCTTTTTAGCCAGCTCGACTCTAGCGGATCGGCATCGACAACTTGTCACAACTATTCGTGATGCCCTGAAGGACAAGACACCTCGCCTGGTACACCTGGACAATGTTCATGGTTCAGGTGCAATGGCCGACAATGGCTTCGACGCGCATCTGCCATATCCCTTCAACCAGACCAATCTCTACGACCTGCTGTTAACTAAGGACAATTATCCATCACCCGAAGCGCAGGAGCGGCAGCCGGATTCCAAACCTGTGCGTGTGCTGGTCGCAGATGACAACGTGATCAACCAGCGGATCGTGACGAGGGCACTGCTCCTCGAAAAAATGACCGTGGACGTTGCCCGAAATGGTGAGGAAGCGCTCGATTTTTATGCCAAAAACCATTATGACCTGGTGCTGATGGATGTCCACATGCCACAATTGGACGGTCTCGAAGCGACCCGCATTATTCGATCCATGAACGGAGAGGCAGGTCAGGTGCCTGTAATTGCCCTGACAGCCAGTGTCTTGCCGGAAGAAAAAGATCGTTGTCTCGCGGCAGGAATGAGTGCGGTATTGGGCAAGCCATTTTCAATAGAGCAACTGCGAACGGAAGTCCAGAAGTGGCTGACCGATGGTGCCACCGAGCCTACTGAACGGCATACTTCATAACCATATCCCGCAAATCCTGCATACTGAACGGTTTGTATAGCAGTCCGATGACGCCCAATTCACGGGCGCGGGCTTCATCGTCGGCGTCATGCCGCGCGGTAAAGCTGATCATCGGCACATCCGCCATATGCGCAATGGTGCGCAGTTCCTGCATCAAACGGAATCCATCCATGTCGGGCAGGTTAATATCGACCAGCACCAGGCTAACGTGCTGGCTGCGTACGATCTCCAACGCGCTCGTGGCGTTCTCAGCCGCCAGCACTTCAATATGCAGCGGCTTGAGCGCGAAACTAACCAGTCGGCGGGTCACGCTCTCGTCATCGATCACGAGCACTGGCAGCGTCATGGCGAAATGACTCCTCTTCCCAAAATTTAACTAAATGCCAGGTGTTACCTCGCGGCTGACGCACATAAGACACGCCATCCATGACCCGATGCAAAATGACCAACCCCCAACCGCTTTCAGGCAAATCGAGCGGATCGGGTGCCCGCCGAAAAACATTGCGGAAGGCGTTGGGAGCACTGTCGTACACGGACAGGCATAGACCATGTTGGTAGCATTCGGCTTGTAATGTTATCTGACCAGTTGTGCCTGCATAGGCGTGCTGAACGATGTTGACGCATAATTCATGCACAGCCAGCGCCAACTGATGCTGCATCCGCCCCGAAGCAGTCCTGGCAATGGATTCTATAAATGGCGTTAGTTGCTCTAGCGCTTCCAAATCGGCAGGGATCGTCAATGTCAAATATGAAGTCATGTGTCACTCTAAGTATCTAAGTATAAAAAGCGTCTGATCATCGTGAGCGGACTGAGTGCCACGCACTCGCTCAGCGGCAGCAATGACCGCTTGCAGCGCCTCTCGCGCGTCAACTGTGCCGGGCGCGACAGATGACTTTAAGCCCTCCATTCCCCATAATCCGGCCTCAGTCTCGATTTCGCTGAAGCCATCGCTATATAGAATAAGCAGATCATTCGCACTCAATTCGGCGCACAGTGGCGTAGGCGCGGCATTCGGCAGTACGCCAAGTGGCGGCATCGTAGCCGACCACTGTTGCCAATCCTGGCCCCGTCTCAACAGGACGGGCGGATGCCCCGCGCTGGCGTGTTCAATCTTGCCGCTCAACGGGTCAATGGTAATGACTGCTGCTGTGGCAAGCAGGCCCGCGTTGGCGTAAGTCTCGTACACATCTTCGTTGACGATACGCAGCACTTCGCCGGGGTCGAGGTCCAGGCGCAGCGCCATCTTGAGCGCGGTGTGCAGCGCGGCGGCGGCTAAGGCGGCGGGCAGACCTTTGCCCGCCACGTCCAGCAAAAAGCAGCCCAGCCGCCCCGACGGTTGCATGATCCAGCCCCAGGCGTCGCCACCAACAATGTGCGCGGGTTGCCAATCTACGGCAGTTTCAAGCCTCGGCAGACTCGGCTCCTGTAATGGCTGAATAGATCGCTGGATCAAGCCAGCAATTTGAAGTTCACCCTTCACCTGGAGTTCGCGGGCATGGCTTTCGGCGAGATTTGCGGCGGCGATCTGACCCGACGCGCGTTCAGTGATGCGGGTTATCGCCCGACGCCGATTGCGCCAACCGCCGTATTGTTGACGCGCATCGGCATAAACAGCCAGCGGCTTAGTTGACCATTCCACGAGGGTACATTGGAGATAGCAAAAGGTTCGAGCGCCAGGGGAAGTTGCACTTGAAGTTGCACTTGAAGCACACGCACCGGTACCGCATCAGAGGGAATGGTAAAGAAATCGCTAGTTGTTTTGTCCTGATGGAGGAAAAAGATTGCGCCGAGTCCACTGCCCACCGCATCCATGATCGACTCGAGCACCGGGACAATATCGCCCGTAGACTTGATGTGTTCAGGAGCCGCCCGCATAAATAGGTCAAGCTGGTCCCAGGCGTGGGCCAGCGCTTCCGTCATGTCATTGAGTTCGGTCTCAAGCTGCTGGATACGCCGGGTGAGCTTTGCGGTGTCTCCTGGAGGTTCGGTCATAAAGTCATTATCAGGTTGAGTGCATCATTTACCGATGGTGTAATTGTGAATGCACGGTCCATTGCTGTCAACTCAAATATTGTTCGGGCTGCTTCGCCGGGATTCGCAATGATAAAATTACCCCGCCGTGAGCGGGTTGTCTTCAGCCCTTGCACCAGCGTCGCCAGTGCGACTGAATCAAGAAACGTTGTCTCGGATAAATCCAAGATAACCGACCGGATTGCCTCGTTGTTCTGCCAGCTTGCCTTGACTGTTCCGGCATTGAACGCGTCAAACCGCCCGCGTAGGGTTACAATCACAGTTGAGTTGTCATGCTGTGTAATCTGTAAGTCCATGAGTCCTCAGAATTTAGGTAGCGTTGATTTTCTACCGTTATTGTAGTAGTCCTCAATACATCTGTATATACCAATAGTGTTCAATTTCGTGAATTTTACAGGAATTTTAAGTGGAAACCGAATTACCGTCTGAATTGAGAAGCATTATTGGTGACTCCGAATGGCGCGAAACATTCGAGGGGCTGTCGGGTGTGCGCATTTTTCTGTTGCAGCGGGACGATAACCGCTATCTAAAAGTTGCCCTGCGCGGTTCAGAGCACGATCTACTTCCCGAAAAACTTAGACTGGATTGGCTGCAAGGGAAACTATCCGTCCCGCAAGTGCTCTATTTTGGCGACGACACCACCTATCAATACCTGCTGCTCACCGAGATTTCCGGCTGGATGGCGCACGACGAGGCGTTCAAGGTGAACATGCCTCAGCTTGTGCGGCTCATTGTCGCCGGGATGCGACAGATTCACAGTATCAATATTGCAGAGTGTCCATTTGACCAGTGCCTGGACAGGCGGATCGAGGCGGCACGATTCAACCTGATCAACAATCTGGTTGACGAGGACGATTTCGATCCAGAGCGTAGGGGGCGTTCGCCACAGGACCTTTACAGGGAAGTATTGGCGTTGCGTCCGACATCAGAGGATTTGGTGTTTACGCATGGCGATTATTGTTTACCGAATATCATCAGTGATCCGGTCAAGCAGGTCATCAACGGCTTTATCGATTGGGGCAATGCAGGCATTGCGGATCGCCATCAGGATATTGCGCTGGCAGCCCGCAGCCTCGCCTATAATTTCGGCGCGGAATGGGTTCCGCTGCTGTTCAAGGAGTACGGCATCGATCAGATTGATCCGGCAAAAATTGATTACTACAAACTGTTGGACGAGTTCTTTTAGTCAGGCACTCCCGGCTAAAGCACGGGAGCTTGTCGTTCCAGATTTCGACTATCGGCAGTCGGAATCGCGGCAGACGGTGTAGGTGCTCAATGCTCGTGTGCCGCGCTACGACGGACGACTCCGCTCCACAGTCCGGGGGGCTTCCACAAAACTCCGGGGAGCGCTTAGGTGTCCTGACCCAACCTTAGCCACACGCCCTGGTGGTGCTACCTTATCGGTCACTAAGTGTGGTCCAGTGGAATGTTTAATTAAGGAGAGTATGCACGGGTCTCCACGCGGGCGATTTTATGATCACAGGACTTTCGCTTTGAGAGTTGAAAAGTGTCACATGACGAAAGATATGAGTTCATCGATCTGTTTGGCAAGACGTTGTTTTACACGATCATCAATAAGTTCGAACGTTTCTGAGAACGATTTCTCCGTTGCCATGATTTGTGTCGGTGCTAGCCAGGCTCGCAGTTCATGAACACAATGACTCATGGCTGTCAGCGTCGTGGTATCGTTCACGGCGATGATCCCGACCGCGCAGCCTTGGAGATAGGGACGTGCATCGTGGGCCAGCAATTCTGCAAAGTCGAGAGCATTTTTGAAAACACCGCTGACGGTACCATGGTAGGTCGGACAGGCCCAGATCATCGCATGAGCACGGCGGTATGCCTCGATTAGATGGGCGATGGCAGCTTGCTTTGCGATGGGATAATCTTCGAGCGTCCGATCTGGCAGGAACATCGGCAAATCGAGTTCTCGCAGGTCGAGTAGTTGGGCATCGATGCCCCGTTGCTTGGCGAAGGCAAGCGAGGCCTGAAGCAGGGAACGAGTACGGGAAGGTTCCCGTAGGCTGCCGCCGAGTAAAGTGAGTGTCGGAGCCATTGTATGGCAGTGTGGTTCGCTCATCACGCGTCCTACGGTACCTTATCCGCCTTACTTTTCCAACGCTCAAAGCGAAAGTCCTGGATCGTTTAGTCAGGGAGTATCAAATTGACACATCTCTACCTGATCCGGCACGCCGACTACATCTATGACCTGGTGGATAGCAAATATCCAAAACGCGATCTTGGCCTCTCGCCAGAGGGAGTCGTGCAGGCCGAACGACTGCGGGATCGTCTGGCGAGTACGGAAGAGATTAAACCGGATGTGTTCACTTCCAGTACAGATCGTGGAGCGCATGAGACGGCTAAGATTCTCGCGCCTGCCTTCGGTCAGCAAATTGTTCTGGATAAAGATGTTGAAGAGTGGCGCAGTGAAGATGGCAGTCTAAGCACTGAAGAATTTATGGCGCGCTGGAGTCAGGTTCCGAAATCGCAGAAGGCATATTACCGCTGGATTGACGGCTGTGAAAACCGCATGGAGTTCGTGCTGCGTGTGCATCTCGCGCTGAATCGGATTCTTCAGGAACACGCGGGCAAGACAATTGTTGTCGTGACGCACGGCGCTTTTATCCAAACCTCGTTCACCTTCTTTTTCGGATATGGTGAAGCCAGCCTTGATCGCGCCACGCCTGAGATAAAGCGAACATCCATCACCCATTGGTACAAGATGGACGATCAGGACAGATGGGTATTAGAACGCTCAAACGATTATCATCATTTGTAGCAGGCCAGTGTAACTCAAAATTGACTGCAATCGATTGTTGGAAAACATTTCTGTTGGTATTCGGAAGGTATCGGTATTTGAGGATTTTCCTGGTGCAACCTTTGAAAAAGACCACGCCATCTTTGTTGCACAGTCTCCTCAACACCTACCTCGTCATCTTTTGGACGGGGATACGTATTACCTGAGTTGAAGTCATAAATGGCAAGAATACGCGATTGCTTCCTCGTCATTTCAATAACGCCGACCAAAGATTTATTGTCAGCATAAATGAGCGAATAGGTATGGGAATTACCTTCATCGACATCATATAAAGATTTGGGGGAAACAATTCTACCCCCATCTTTAACTTCATAATGTAGACCTCTGCCTACTTCCCAACAACTTTGACCCGTGATGATAATATGCCGGTTACTGCCAGCATCCAAGTCTGCAATTGCTGTATCTTCTTTGCAGAGACCATCAAGAATATTCCCCGCATTGGCACAAAGAAAGACACATACAAAAACCAGTGCGACTATACTCACGAGGATTACTCGTCTTGGCCTGCTTAGCATGTTCAGTCCAATCTACTTCGTGTTGTAAGCTATTTGGTAGACTGAAACAGGTGGACGATTTTTCTGTCTGCCTAAAGTTAACTGCTGGAAATCTATCCAAGCCGCCGCTTGCCGCCGTTGCCGAGTTTCCGGCGGGCGTCATCGGCAGCGCTGGATACCTCCTCATCGGAAACGTAGCCGAGATCGCGGTAAAAGTCGAGATCGTAGGCGCGAGTCTTGACAACCACGGGCATCGGGACCGCGTGACCCATGATGATCGCCTGCTGCTTGGTGTCCAATCGGGCTAACACTTCGCGCAGACCGCCCGCACCGCTGATTCCCATCAGGACAGCGGTGATGTCGCGCTCGTTGTCGAGGAGGGCTGTTACGCGCGTCCCGATCTGGCTCATGATCTCTTCGTCGATTCCGCTAGGCCGCTGGTCCACGATGAGCAGTGTCACGTTGTACTTACGCAGTTCGCGCGAGATCGTGCCGAAAATGGTCTGGCGCGCAATCAGCGGATCGAGGAATTTGTGCGCCTCCTCAATCGTGATCAGCAATTGCGGCGGTTCCAGTGTCGGATCGCCAAGTGACTGCTCGACGCGCTTGACATAGGTTTCATGGATACGGCGCGTGAGGTAGTTGGCAACCAAGATGTACGCCTCAAGCGCAGAGCCATAGCGCCCGAATTCCAGTACGACACTCTTGCGCTGCTCAATATATTCGAGGATTTTACCTACGCTGTCGCCCAACGCGCCCTCTTTGCGCAGAAATTCAAAGCGCTCGAAGCGCTGCAAACGTCGCGTCAGGGCTGTGAGCGAGGCCGAGGTTATATTTGCTGTTTCGGTCACGTTGTCGAGTTCTTCAGGCGTGGCGTCCAGCAAACGCTGCATCCAGTTCGCGCCCCATTTTTTGCGCAGCGAATAGGACGCATCGATCATGCTGTCTGAGAGATTCATCGTGGTTTTGAGCATCGCCAGGTCTTCCGGCTCGATCTCGTCATAGCCGAGCGTGACCACATAATCGTATTTGGCATTGCGCCGCCTCGATGAGTCTTCGTCCAGCGTGAAAATGCTCACCTTCGAGGGGAAAAGCTGGCGCAGTCCTTTGGCTTTGGGGCCGCGTTCGTCCTGCACTTCCCAGCCATAATCGTTGTGCATGTCGAAGATCAGGTTGACGGCCATATCGCGCTTGATGACGCCGGACAGAATAATACGCGTCAAGAAGCTCTTGCCCGTACCGCTTTTGCCGAACACGCCGCTAGAGCGTTCGACCAGCCGCCGCAGGTTCAGGTTAACCTGTGTTTGTTCTAATTCTAGTGGCGAACCAATGTTGAAGTGCGTGGCGTCCTCGTTGCCGAACACATCATTGATATCGCTTGCCTCCGCGATCTCGACGGGCATGAAGTGGCTGGGAATGGTTTTGACAGGCTTTGGCTCACTGTCATCGGCGTCGATGGACAGCATCGGCACGACGTGGACTGTGCCAAATGCCGCTGTCCCTACATAGATTTCACGCAGGAATGGATCGGAGAGGTCGGGCGGGTCGCTGCGAATGGCGGGGTTGGTGCTGTCCAGCACAACGTCCGTGACCATGCAGAAGAAGCGCTTGTGCTTGCCGCGCACCACGACATAGCGCCCGACTGCTAAATCTTCGATCTCAGTTTCGCGGTCCAGCTTTACATCAAGTCCTTTGGTCAACGAACCGCCAACCACAACACCTAGCCGAGTGACCTGCTTCGCCTCATAAACTTCTTCCGCCTGTTCCTGAACATTACTATAAGCGCCGTTTTCTCTGGGAAACCATGCGTCCAGGCTGTCAGAATCCTGGGGGTTAACTTTTGGCATGGGGTTACTGCTCCTGATATGGAACAACTGTTCTGTTTGATGGGGTAATTATAGCAAAATCGTAGCAAAAAGCGAATCGAGATTTGAGGCAATTTCGCAAAAAATTGCGTTTAAATCCTTGTATCCGCGCCCGTGGCTGAAGCCTACGGGCTGATAGTCACGAAGCCG
>WNFN01038177.1_pt1 | contig 12420 bp, 7 predicted proteins | sample 5400161 | NCBI WGS metagenome assembly WNFN01 (sample SAMN13153353, study PRJNA577476) | soil metagenome | isolation source: 80 cm saprolite on Douglas fir-dominated hillslope | place: USA:California | collected 2013-09-17
TACTGATTTGAAAATGGAAATTGGAAAATTGAAATTCGCAGCCGCCAGCGAAGTGAGTTCCCTCCTATTTTCAAATTTCCGTTTTCAAATTTCTAGTTTTTTCAGTCGCCGACGCCGCCTTTGGTAGCCTGATAGCCCTCGCGTGCATAGACCTGGTATTTCTGCTTTTTGCCTTTTTGGTCCATCACCGTGAGCGGACCGCCGTCGGGCGCGACCAATTCCACTTTGACTTTGTGAAATTTGCCGTCCTTCGCGCCCGTGGTTGGCGAGTAAGAGAGACTGTACTGATGGCGGAGGAATGCGGCGACGTCGCGAAACACGTCCGGCATCTCACCGGCGAACTGCGGAAACCAGGCATAGCCTCCGGTCTCCTGTGAAAAAGTTTTCAGCTGGTTTTCGGCTTGCAGATAATTCATGCGAGCCAGGCTGCCCATTCCACCGTTCATGTCGGCGTAATTCTGAAAGGCCCGGCCCAAACCAATGCAAAAAATCGTGACGTCACTCTGGCGGAGCTGCTTCATGGTTTGATCGAGGGTATGCTTGGAGAAGGTGTCCACGCCGCTGGCCAGCAGGACGATGGACTTCTTGCCCTTTACGTCTTTCAGGCGATCCACGGTTTCCAGCAGGGCGTCGAACACATTCGATTCGCTGAACCCGGGGAAATAGAGATGATAGATTCCCTGAAGGACTTCGTCCTTGTTCTGCGTGAAGTCCACTTCGATGCGGGGCTTCATATCAAAGGTCTCGAGGGCGATCCAGTCTTTCGGCTGCAAAGCACCGATCAACGCTGTGGACCAATATTTTCCGATATAGGCAAAATAACCGCCATACCCGCGACTGCTGAATTCCAGGAGGAGGACCATGGTGATGGGAGCGTCGGTGGGAGCGAAATTGGTTATGGTCTGAGGGACGCCATCGTCGAGGATGCGGAAGTTCTCTTTCTTGAGACCCGGGATGATGTCGCCGTGCTGCGTAGTGGCGACCACATCGAGCGTGACGATGGGAACGTCAACAGCGATGGTGACGCCGGCCTGCGGAGGCTGCTGCGCCGGAGTGGGTGCTTGAGGTGAAGCCGGATTTTGCTGCTGTTGCGGAGGAGGAGGGGCACCGCCCTGCGGACCGGTGGGGGCCTGAGCAAGAACGGAATTCTCAGCCAGCGGCAAAACCAGAGCGGTCGCCAGAACTGCGAGTAGAATTACGGAAAGAATGGCCTTCATCACGCACTCCTTGATTGCAATCCAAAACTTTAAACTGGCGATGACTCCCGCCTGCGGGACAACATGGCAGTTGCGAAGCGGTTGAATTTACGTAACGCCGCGACAATGCCCAGGCCAAGCGCCCACACCTGCATGTTAGTATGAAGCACATTTAAGACAAAACGTTTACTGAGGCGGCCAGGTTTCGGCCAGATAGGAAGAGGAGGACGGATTCGTGAACTGGAATCGCATGGTCCAGATATTGGCGGGAGTGGCGGCATTGGTGATGGCCGCAAGTTTACCGGTCGCGGCACAGGTGGCGCCAGAAAGGCCGGGGATCCCGGGGAATGCTTCGCAGACTGGGTATGCATCGGCATTGGCGAAGGAAGCGCAAGGCTGGCTGGCGGATCTCATCAGGATCAACACGTCAAATCCGCCCGGGAACGAGCAGATTGCAGCAATGTACATTGCCGGGATCCTGGCGAAGGAAGGGATCAAGGCAGAAATCCTTGACTTGATGCCAGGGCGCAGCGCGGTGGTGGCGCGGCTGCGCAGCGCGGCGATGGCCGATCCTTCGAAGGCGCTGCTGCTGGTGGCGCACTTGGACACAGTGCCGGTGGATAAGTCGCGGTGGAGTGTGGATCCGTTCGGCGCGGTGGTTAAGGACGGATATTTGTATGGACGCGGGGCCATTGATGACAAGGGCATGCTGGCGGCGAACCTGGCGGTGTTCATTTCGCTGAAGCGTTCGATGGCGCATCTGAACCGCGATGTGATTTTTCTCGCGACGGCGGACGAGGAAACCGGCGGGGATGCCAGCATTCGAATGCTGATTGCGAAGCACTGGGAAAACGAGAAAGTGGCCTTTAATGTTGCGGTGATCGCGCGGGGAACGTCGGGCCACGCTTCACAGCCGACGAAAGACAATCCGGTGGTGCACCTGGCGGCGGCGGTGGCGAAAATCGGGAACTATTCGGCGCCGGTGCACTTAACGGCGATTGTGAAGAGATACTTCGAGGGGCTGGCGCCGCTGGAGGATGACGAGATTGGCAAGTGGATCCGGTCGATGGATTCGGCGGACCGCGGTGAACATGCGCAACGCGTGATTTCCGATGCCAGTCCGTTGTGGAATGCGATGTTGCGGGACACGATTGCGCCGACCGTGCTGACCGCCGGGGTGGCGAACAACGTGATTCCGGCGGAGGCGCGGGCAAACCTGAATGTGCGGCTTCTGCCGGGAGACACGATTGATGTCGTGCTGAACGAATTGAAAAAACTGCTGAACGATCCGCAGGTGAGGCTGGAGTTGCAGCCGAACGCGGGACTGGCCGCGCCGCCATCGTCGCTGGAATCGGATTTTTACGCCGTGATTTCAAAGGTGGTCACTCAGGAATTTGGAGGGGCGCCGGCGCTGCCGTTTCAATCGACGTGGCTGACGGATTCGGCGCAGTTGCGGCTGCACAACGTGCAAGCGTACGGGCTGGTGCCGTTTCCGCTGGCGCAGGAGGATTTGAGACGGATGCATGGAGACGATGAACGGATACCGCTGGCGGCGTTCGACAAGGGTGTGGAAGTGCTCGCGAAGATTGTTACGGAATTCGCAGTGGCGCACTGACGAAGAAGAGATTCGAATCGCGAGCAGAGGAAATAAACCATCGCCATTTCACGCGCTTCCCGTTAGGAATAAAAGCAGTCTACAATCAGTACCGTCAATGGACGCATGAGTTTCCGTCATTCCAAAATCGTGTGCACGATCGGGCCCGCGAGCCGTACGCCGCGGATGATTGACCGCCTGTTGAGCGCGGGGATGGACGTGGCGCGGCTGAATTTTTCGCATAGCACGCACGAGGAGCATGCCAAGAGCATCTCGATGCTGCGCGCCGCTGCCATCGAGCACGAAAAGCCGATTGCGGTTCTTGCCGATCTTCAGGGACCGAAAATCCGGACCGGACCTTTGGCGGGCGGCGGGCCGGTGCTGCTGCGCAGCGGGCAAAAGTTCGTGATCACCACCGCAAAAGTTCTGGGCGATTCGACGCGCGTGAATACAGTTTTCACGCCGCTACCGCATGAAGTTCACCGCGGCGACCGCATCCTGCTCTCGGATGGATTGATCGAGCTGCGCGTGGAAAAGGTCAGCGGGCGAGAGGTGATTTGCCAAGTCGTGAACGGCGGGGCACTTGGCGAACACAAGGGAATCAACCTGCCGGGAATCAATCTGCGCGTGCCTGCGCTGACCACGAAAGACCGCGCCGATCTGAAATTCGCCCTGAAACACGGCGCGGATTACATTGCCGTCAGCTTTGTGCGGCGACCGGAAGACGTGCTGCTGGCGAAACAATTGATTCGCCGCGCAGGGAAAGACACCCCTGTGATTGCGAAGCTGGAGAAGCCGGAGGCGATAGAAAATCTGGATGCGATTCTACGGGCCGCCGATGGCGTGATGGTGGCGCGAGGCGACCTCGGCGTGGAGATGAATCCGGAGCGCGTGCCGGTGGTGCAGAAAGCGATTATTGCGCGAGCCAGGGAATTCCGGCGTCCAGTGATTACGGCGACGCAAATGCTGGAATCGATGACCGAGAACCCACGGCCGACGCGCGCGGAGGCCTCGGACGTTGCAAACGCGATTTTCGACGGCTCGGACGCAGTGATGCTTTCGGCGGAGACCGCGTCGGGGAAGTATCCCGTTGAGGCCGTCGGGATGATGGCCCGAATCATCGAAGAGGCGGAAGCCAGCATCCGGGAATTTCCGCGGCCGGCGGAAACCGTCGCGGAACTGGTGTGCCACGCCTCGCGCGAGCTGCACATGAAGCTGATCGCAGTGTTTACGCACAGCGGATTTACGGCGCGGCTGGTGTCGCGCTACCGGCCGCTAGTGCCGATTGTGGCTTTTTCGCCGGAAGCGGAGACCCGGCGGCGCATGGCGCTGATTTGGGGCGCGCTGCCAAGGATGATTCAGGATGTGCAAAAGGTGGACGGGCTGGCCAAGGTCGCGGAGAAACGCCTGCTGGAAGAGCGACTGGTGCGCAAGGGCGACGTGATCGGGATTGTGGCGGGCACGCCGATGGGCATTCGCGGGACGACGAACTTCATGAAGTTTCATATTATCGGCGGGCCGGCCTGAGTCAGTTGTCAGTCTTCCGTTTTCAGTGTTCAGTTCCCGAGACAAATAATCGCTGCAAGAAAGTATTGAGAATCTGGCTGGAGCATTGTCCTGCGGATTGCGGCGAACTCCGCTCCTTTGCCAGTTTTCGGATCGAGGTGCGTTGCATGCGGCATGGGGGGTACCCCCCATGAAATTGCATGAATATCAAAACAAAGGAGTTACAAAAAAAGCATTTCGTAAATGATTGATTCTAAAGGATGCGTTTTTGGTTGTTTTGGGCTTGGGACGGCCGGACCAACTGGCCGTAAGAAAGAAAAGCGGGAGCAAGCTCCCGCACTCCAGGCGTAGTTTCCTACTGCGTTAAGTATATCAAGGAATAGGGAAAAGTCAAGGAAAACTTTTAGCGTTGAAGATGCGGAGGCGGGCAGCCGGTGGCATGGGTTCGGCGGTTAGCCGGAAATTACTGAAAACAAAGAACCGAAGGGCGCTAGTTCACCCAATTGTCGGGGCGGGAGGGTGGTTCTTTTTTGTGCTTGTTGATGTAGACCTCGAAGCGCTTGCGTGTGCGCCGATGCTGCCAGTCAGTGACCGAGTTGCGGACGTTGTATAAGAACGAGCCGCGGCGGAGATAAAGATAGCCAACCAGCATGCCGCCGAGATGACAGACGTGGCTGACGTTGTCTCCGCCGGAGCCGAGCGTGGCGAAGAATTCGATGGCCCCCATCACTGCCACGTAAGGACGCATCGGGATTGTGACCGGAAGGGGAATCAGCCAGATGCGGCGGTCAGGGAAGAGCACAGCGTTGGCCATGAGAATGCCGAAAATAGCGCCTGATGCACCGATCGTGGGGATTACCGAAGGCAAGCTTCCAAAGAAAACTGGAATCGTTTTGACGAAAAGCTCGATGAGTCCCGCGCCCACTCCACAGATGCAGAAATAATTCAGAAACTTGCGCTTCCCCCAAACAAGTTCCAGTTCGCGGCCGAACATCCACAGCATGAGCATATTAATCAGCAAGTGGAGAAGGCCGCCATGCAGAAAAATGTAGGTAAAGGGCTGCCAAATGCGCGGAGGGATGTGGTGCGTTACGGCTTCGGGAATGAGCGCAAACCATTTGAGCAGCCAGATGGTTGCCGCGGGAGGAGCAAGCAGGCCCAAAAGAGTCTGCAAAAGGAAAACACCCGAGCAGACCAATACGAGGAGTTTTACGCCTGGGGTAATGAAACTGCGCCAGTCGAAGTTATAGCGCCGCGCACCGATCCTAGTCCCCATATTCGCAGTGTACGGCGACGGGGCAAATCCGTCAAAGCACCCTCACCGTCTTTAGTGCGCAGACCACGGCATGGCAAGTAGCCAGATTGCGCGCCAGGTTAGTTCAGCTTCTTGCGGGCGAAATAAAAGAGCAAGGCCGCGAGAAGCGCGAACATGAAAATGCCGAAAAGGTTGCTGGTCGCGAGCGGTCCGAGCAGCCTTGGACCGTAGGCAAAGAGATCCGCGCGCCAGGGGAGCCGCAGCGCTGAGGAAAGCCAGGAGGGGCTGTGGTTGGGAATTTCCGGATCCTGGAAAAGATTGATGATGATGCCGAGCAGGCCGAAAACACCTCCTGCGGCGATCAATCCACTGGAATAGAGGGCGCCGGGGCTCGCCTCGCTATCCGTGCTCTCGCCTTCTTTCTTTTTTAAGCTTGCTTCCACGGCCCAGCGGACCAGGCCCCCAGCAAACATCGCGGCAGTTGTGGCGATGGAAAGATAGGAGCCGGTCGCAAAGGCCAGTGAGCGAACGCCGAGAACCTCCACCGCAATTACCAAGGCGACGCCCATGAGCACCAGACGCCAGGGCAAGCGCTGATTGAGAATGCCATTGATGACCGTAGCCATCAGGCGCGCTTGCGGCGCGGGAGCTTTATCGCTGCCGATGCCCTGGGCCCATTGAAACTCGATTTGCTTGGTGCCCGCATCGTAGAGATATTCGCCATCGGGAATTTCGTGCGAGCCCAGAGAATTGATCAGCACGTAGCTCTTATTTTGATATGTGAATGAATCGCGCTCGATTTTCACGCCGCTTGGCAAAGCCTGAATGCTGACGGGAATTGGCGTAGGGATGTACTTCTCGAGGCCTTTGTTCATCAGATTCAGGGTCGCGCCGATGGCGACGGTGGAGACGGTTACGCCGACGAGAAGCCCCAGCTGCTGCCAGAAGGGCGTCGCGCCGACGAGATAGCCGGTTTTCAAATCCTGCGACGTTGCGCCGGCAATGGCGGCGGCAATGCAAACCACGCCGCCAATCATGAGCGCGAGCACCGCGTAGTTCGGCGCTGTCCATCCGGCGAGAAAAAAAATCGCGCAGGTAGCCATCAGTGTGGCGATGCTCATTCCGCTGACGGGATTTGAAGAATTGCCGAGCAGGCCGCTGATGCGCCCCGCCACAGTCACAAACAGAAATCCGAAGACGACGACGAACACGCCCGCGAAGGCGTTTTGGTACCAGCGAGTGCTGGCTCCTGGCATGGGATGAAACGTAAGCAAGACCCACATCATGAGAATGATGATGATCGAGCCAAAGATGACCCAGTGGATCGGGACGTCGCGGTCGATGCGGCTGGGGGCTGACGATTGGCCAGTGCCTTGGACGCGCACATCTTTCAAGCCGGCACGCAGCGCGGAAATGATGGTAGGCAGGGTGCGCATCAAGGTGATCAACCCAGCGGCGGCAACGGCGCCCGCGCCCATGGGGCGGATGTAACTGCGCCAAATGTCATCCGGCGACATTAGGGGAATGGGAATCGTAGAGGGATAGATGGGCGTGTTGCCGGCAAGCTGCCCGTAGAACTTGATGGCGGGCATCATGACCAGCCAAGAAATGATTCCGCCGGCGAAGAGTATTCCGGAGACGCGGGGGCCGATGATGTAGCCGACGCCGAGGTATTCAGAGGTGATGGCCGCTCGAAAACTCGCTCCGGGGAACCAACTGGGCCGGCCTTCCGGCTGCGGGGTCCACGCTTGAATGGTGTTCATAAGGAAGGTGTAAACGCCGCCGAGACCAAGTCCCCAGAAAACGCGGCCCGCGAAGGAGCCGCCGCGTTCGCCCGCCACGAGCACGTCAGCGCAAGCTGTGCCTTCGGGAAATGCCAGGTTTCCGTGTTCCTTGACGATGAGCTGCCGCCGCAGCGGAACCATGAAGAGCACCCCGAGCCACCCACCGAGAAGCGCCAGAGGAAAGATTCGCCAGAACGTGAATTCCGAGCCGAATCCGAGAAAGATCAGCGCCGGAATCGTGAACATAACACCCGCGGCAAGCGATTCGCCGGCGGAGCCGGTGGTCTGCACGATGTTGTTTTCAAGAATCGTGGAGCGGCCAAAGGCGCGAAGAATGCTGATGGAGAGCACAGAGATGGGGATCGAAGCGGAAACGGTGAGTCCAGCGCGCAGGCCGACATACACTGTCACTGCGCCGAAAAGCAGTCCGAAGAGCGCGCCAAGGATTACCGCGCGAATGGTAAATTCTTTTGGGCTTTCCTCGGCCGATACGTAAGTGCGGAATTCACCCGGAGGCGCCGTGGAACTCCATGCCCTTTCGCGCTCTCCCGTTTGTTCACTCACTGAATCCTCCCCATTTGCGTATGCCGGATGCCAATGTGGCCTGTGTGCGGGGGGATTATGCCGCAGGTGAGCTGGATGGGGAAGCGAATCCTCGCCGCGCCTAAGGGCGCCAAGGGGAACGGTACTGCGAACTCTATTGACAGCGACAGAGCGTCACTGTAGTGTCCGGCGGTATACGTTGCTCAGGTCAGCAACAGCGCCCATGGGACGGGACTCTCTCACATCGCGGGGAACCGCGACGCCGTCGATATCACTGATGACCGCATCGCTGGTGGCTGCGGCATTGGTGGCCGCCGAGCGGTCAATTCCCCGAACTGCGAGCTGCGGTTGTCTTCCCGGAGGCCATCGAATTCTGCATCCCTGCCGATACAAATTGGGAGAACTATCGTGAACCATCGCCGATTGTTCGTGCTCGTTTTGCTGCTGTTCGTGGTGGCCGCCGTGCGTCGCGTGCCGCAGGTGAGCGGCGACGAATGGCAGCCGGTCTCCCCGGATGAGTTGAAGATGACCAGCCTCCCGGAAGCTCCCGGTGCGCCGGCGGTTTATCTTTACCGTCAGGTGGACCGAAAGGACCTGGGAAGAGGCAACACGGAATACAACTACTTGCGGATTAAAATCCTGACCGAGGAAGGCCGCAAGTACGGCAACGTGGAAATCGAGTATCCACGACAGCAGGCTACGATCAGCAACATCCGTGCGCGCACTATTCACCCGGACGGGACGATCATGAATTTTGACGGCAAGGTCTACGAACAAACAATCGTCAAGTCCAAGAGTTCAAAATTTCTGGCCAAGACCTTTACCATGCCGGACGTGCAGGTGGGCAGCATAATTGAATACCATTTCAATTACGATTTTGCCGACGGTTACGTTTACAGTTCGCACTGGATTCTGAGCGAAGAGCTTTTCACGAAAAAGGCTGTTTTTAGTTTGAAACCTTCCGAGCGGCTGCCCGTTCAGTGGAATTGGCCAGCCGGCCTCCCGCCGGGCACCGAACCGCCAAAGCAGGGCCCGGACAGGCTTGTCCGCATGACCGCGGTGAACGTGGCGGCCTTCAAAGTGGAAGACTATATGCCGCCGGAGAATGAGTTGAAGTTTCGAGTAAACTTTGTCTATAGCGAAGACAGTTTCGAGTCAAATGAGGACAAATACTGGAAGAATTTCGGCAAGAAGCAAAATGGCCGTGTGGAGAGCTTCGTTGACAAGCGCAAAGCGATGGAAGAAGCGGTTGCCGGAATTGTCTCGGCGTCGGACGCGCCGGAAGTGAAGCTACAGAAAATCTATGCGCGGTGCCAGCAAGTCAGAAACCTCAGCTATGAGCCGCGCAGGATCGGGGAAGAGGAAAAGCGCGACAAGCTCAAGTCCATCGATAACGTCGAAGAGCTCTGGAAGAACGGCTACGGCACCGGCTACGACATCACGTGGCTTTTTCTGGCCTTGGCCAGGGCAGCTGGCTTTGAAGCGTATCCTGCACTGGTCGCCAGCCGGGCCGAGTATTTCTTCAACCCCAAGCGAATGAACAGCAAGGAGCTTGAAGCCAACGTTGTTGCGGTCAAGCTCAAGGGCAAGGATCTCTTCTTTGACCCAGGTGCCGCCTTCACGCCGTATGGTTTACTGCCGTGGGCCGAGACTGGCGTCCAGGGACGACGGCTCGACAGGGATGGCGGCAGCTGGATCGAAACGCCGCTTCCCGAGAGTTCAATCTCACGCATAGAACGCAAGGCGGATATGAAGCTGACGGATGATGGCTCGCTGGAAGGCAAAGTGACGGTCACGTACACGGGCTTCGAAGCCTATGCGCTCCGGATGGAGGAGCGCAACGAGGATGACGCCGCGCGGAAGAAGCTTCTCGAAGACCGGATGAAGGAACAAGTGCCGGCAGCCATCGATCTGGAACTCAAGAAGCAACCGGATTGGAAGAATGCGAATGAACCGTTTGTGGTGGAGTATGAAATGAAAGTCCCTGGCTGGGTTTCCAGCGCCGGGAAACGCGCGCTGCTTCCAGTGGGGCTCTTCAGCGGGCCGGAGAAACATATGTTTGAGCATGCCAGCCGCGTTTTCCCTGTTTATTTCGCCTTTCCCTTCCAGAAGATCGACAACGTGAGCATCGAAGTGCCTCTCGGCTGGCAAGTTGCCAGCGTGCCCAAGCCGGTGGACCAGGATGCCAAGGCGCTTCAATATACGCTGAAGGCGGAAGGCAACAGCGGCAGTTTGCACTTCAAGAGGGCGCTCCGCAGCGACTTATTCATAGTGCCGGCGCAGCAATATCCAGTGCTGCGGAGTTTCTACCAACTCGTGAGGTCTGGTGATGAGCAACAAATCGTCCTGCAACCGGGAACCGCGTCCGCCGATAAATGAGTGGCTGCCTCGCCCACGGCGGATTGCCATTCTATTTGCAGTGTTCGCGGTTATGATTTTCCCTGCGGCACTTCAGCTTGACGCAGCGGATGCCCCTGCCTGGATGCACGCGCTGGTAAGCGCCCCACTGCCCAAACACGATGAAAAAACAGCCGCTGTGCTGCTTTACTCCGAAGAGATTCTGAATGTCCAGCCAAACGGCAAGATCAAAGAAACGGATCGCCGAGCCTACAAGATTTTACGTCCTGACGGGCGCCATTTCGGAACGATCCATTTCGCTTACGATGCCGAAACGCGCATCACCAATGTGCACGGGTGGTGCATTCCCGCGCAAGGTAAAGACTACGAAGTGAAGGACAAGGACACGACAGAGAGAGGATATTTCGACGTCCAAGGCGGAGAGCTCTTTTCAGATCTGCACGTCAAAGTCATGGAAATCCCGGCTCCCGAACCCGGGAATATCATCGGTTACGAGGTGGAGCACGAGGACCGACCGTTCATCTTTCAGGATGAATGGGTATTCCAGAGCGGCGTTCCACTGCGCGAGGCTCGCTACACTTTACAACTGCCTGCAAGCTGGGAATACAAAGCGGTTTGGCTAAACCACGCCGCCGTGGAACCCCAGTCACTGGGCAACAACCAGTGGCAGTGGGTCGTGAATGACGTGGCGGCCATTGAGCCGGAACGCGAAATGCCTCCCTATCTAGGGTTGGCGGGGCAATTACTGGTCAGATTCTTCGCACCAGGAAGCGTTTCCTCAGGCAAGGCTTTTTCATCATGGAGCGATATGGGCCGATGGTACACGGACCTCTGGAGGAGCCGGCAAGATGCCTCGCCGGAGATCAAGCAGAAAGTCGCCGAGCTCACAAAGAACTCCGCCAGCAAACTTGAACAGATGCGCGTCCTGGCGCGCTTCGCGCAGAATGATGTTCGCTACGTGGCGATCGAGTTGGGGATCGGAGGATGGCAACCTCATGCGGCGTCCGACGTGTACGTTCATCGTTACGGAGATTGCAAAGACAAGTCCGCGCTGCTCTCTTCCATGCTGCGCGAGATTGGGGTCGACTCCTATCATGTGGCGATTCATACCACGCGCGGGGTCGTCGGGCCAGATGTGCCGCCGCGCCTCGGAATCTTTAACCACGCGATCCTTGCGATTCGCTTGCCGGATAATATGCAGGATGACTCACTAATTGCTACTGCTCATCATTCCAAGCTCGGAAACTTGCTCTTTTTCGATCCGACGGATGACATGATGCCGTTTGGGCGGTTGCGCGGCGAGTTGCAGGCAAACTATGCTCTGCTGGTAACGCCGGAGGGCGGCGATCTGCTCCGGCTTCCGGAACTGCCGCCGGCGATGAACGGAATTCAAAGGAGCGCCAAACTCACTTTGAGCACGAGCGGGACGCTCAGCGGCGATGTACGGGAAGTTCGCATGGGCGATCGTGCCTCCTCTCAGCGATGGGCGCTGCGCGCCGCGACGAAGGATGCTGACAAAATCAAGCCCATCGAGACTGTCCTTTCCCGTTCACTGGGGACATTTCAAATCACGAAGGCAACCGTTGGCAACTTGCTGGCGACGGACCTGCCGTTCGTGTACAACTACTCGGTTGTGGCCCCGAATTACGCAAAGACTGCGGGCGACTTGCTCCTAGTCCGGCCACGTATCATCGGCAATAAGTCAAGCGACGTGCTGGAGACAAAGGAGCCGCGAAAATATCCGGTGGAATTCGAAGGGCCGTCGCGAGATACGGACACGTTTGAAATCACTCTGCCGGCGGGTTACGAGGGGGATGACTTGCCGCCTCCGGTGAATGCGGATTACAGTTTCGCGAGCTACCGCAGCAAGACGGAAGTGAATGGGAACACACTGAAATATACGCGGACGTTCGAGGTGAAGGAATTGAGCGTGCCGCTCAGCAAGGTCGAGGATTTGAAAAAGCTTTACCGCATCATCGCGGGAGACGAGCGCAATACCGCGGTGCTAAAGCCTGCGGCTCACTGAATTCCATCTCTGCTATCTTTTGCATGATTTCTTCGCAGGGCCGCAATCGACCAGACGGAGTCTGCCCGGCCGAACAGAAATGCGCCGAAGCAGAGCGCAAATGCCGAATGGCTCAGGCTTGCGCCGAAGTATTGCCAGAAGGGCGCTCCCGCACCGGG
>WNFN01247161.1_pt1 | contig 12416 bp, 14 predicted proteins | sample 5400161 | NCBI WGS metagenome assembly WNFN01 (sample SAMN13153353, study PRJNA577476) | soil metagenome | isolation source: 80 cm saprolite on Douglas fir-dominated hillslope | place: USA:California | collected 2013-09-17
CTCGACATGACGCGGCGCGACATCCAGGGCGAGGCCAAGAAGCTCGGGCGGCCCTGGGATCTCGGCAAGGGCTTCGACCAGTCGGCGCCCTGCGCACCGCTCTCGCCGGCGTCCAAGGTCGGCCACATCGCCAAGGGGGCGATCTGGCTCAAGGTCAACGGCAAGATCCGCCAGCACGGCGATATCGCGCAATTGATCTGGACCGTTCCCGAAACGATCGCCTATCTCTCGGGCTTCGTGACCCTGGCGCCGGGCGATCTCATCTATTCCGGCACGCCCGCCGGCGTCGCCGCCGTGGTCAAGGGCGACAGGCTCGAGGGCCATGTCGACGGCCTGACCGATCTCGCCATCACCATCGGCTGAGGCGGCGACTCCGCACGATGGCGCTCACCCTCGCCACCTGGAACATCAACTCGGTGCGGTTGCGCATCGAGACGGTGCGCCGCTTCATTTCCGAGGCGCAGCCGGACGTGCTCTGCCTGCAGGAGACCAAGTCGCCGGACGAGCATTTCCCGCGCGAGGCCTTCGACGCGCTGGGATACAAGCACCAGCTCGTGCACGGCATGAAGGGCTATAACGGCGTCGCCATCGTCTCGCGCGTCGAAATCAACGAGAGCGGCACGCAGAGCTGGTGCAAGCGCAAGGATTGCCGCCACGGCATGGTCACGCTGCCCGGCGGCGTCGAGCTGCACAACATCTACGTCCCCGCCGGCGGCGACATCCCCGATCCGGATATCAACCCGAAATTCGCGCACAAGCTGCAGTTCCTCGACGAGATCACCGCATGGTTCGGCGCCGAGCGCCACGCGCAGAAGCCGATGATCGTCGTCGGCGACCTCAACGTCGCGCCGCTCGAAACCGATGTGTGGTCGCACAAGCAGCTGCTCAAGGTCGTGAGCCACACGCCGATCGAGGTCGCGAAGCTCGGGCGGCTGCAGGATTCGGCGGGCTTCGTCGACGCGGTGCGCCGTTTCGTGCCGCGCGAGCAGCGGCTCTATTCATGGTGGAGCTATCGCGCGCACGATTGGTCGCTGTCCGATCGCGGCCGGCGGCTCGATCACATCTGGGTGACGCCGCCGCTGCAGGCGAGCCTCGCCGCGGCCGAAGTGCATCGCGCGGTGCGCGGCTGGGAGAGAGCGTCCGACCACGTGCCGGTGGTCGTGCGGCTCGACGGCTGATGCTGAGGCGCGGGCATACCCCCCTCCCTTCCCTCCCCCTCAAGGGGGGAGGAAAAATTTTACCGATGCCCCCTCCCCCCTTGAGGGGGAGGGTTGGGGTGGGGGGTGCCGCGCGCTCGCTGCGTGCGAGCGCGCACTAGCATGCCGCGCGACCTCAAGCCGTTCTTCGGCCCACGCAGCATCGCCGTGGTCGGCGCCGGCGAGCGGCCGACCTCGTCGGGCGGCGCGGTATTGCAGAATCTGCGCATCGCCGGCTTCGCCGGCACGGTGATCCCGGTCAACCCCAAGGGCGGCGAGATGTTCGGCCACGTCGCGCGCCGCTCGCTTGCGGAGATCAACGACCCCGCGGACGTCGCCGTCATCGTCATCCGCCCCGACCTCATCCTCGACGCGGTGCGCGAGGCGGCGGAGAGCGGGCATCGCCACCTCATCATTCTTCCCGGCGGCTTCGCCGAGGCGGGCGAGGCCGGCAAGGCGCGCGACGCGGCGCTGCGCGCGCTCATCGCGCAGCATGATCTGACGGTGGTCGGCCCCAACTGCGCCGGCATCATCCATCTGCAGCCGGGCGCGCGCTTTGCCGCGACGTTCCTGCGCGACATGCCGCCCGGCCCCAATGCGCGCGGCGCCTGTGCCTTCATCACCCAGTCGGGCGCGCTCGGCGAGGAGGCGATCGCCGCGGCGCACGGCCTCGCCATCCCGCTCGGCACGGTGGTCTCGGTCGGCAACGCCGTGCAGCTCGGAATCAGCGACTATCTCGAATTCCTAGGCGCCGATCCCGGCACATCGACCGTGCTGCTCTACATCGAGAGCATCGACGACCTCGCGCGCTTCCGCGCCGTGGCACGCCGCGTCGCGGCGGAGAAGCCGGTGGTCGCGCTGATCGGCGGCCGCACCGGCCCCGGCGCGCGCGCCGCCGCCGCGCATACCGGCGCCACGCCGCAGGACGACACGGCGATGGACGCGTTCTGCGCGGAGAGCGGCATCCTGCGCGTCGACAGCCTGCGCCGGCTGCTGCTCGCGGCCAAGGGATTCGGCGCCTTCCCGCAGGGCTTCGGCCGGCGCGTGCTCATCCTGTCGAATTCCGGCGGACCCGGGGTCCTGTGCACCGACCGCGCGGCGCGCGAAGGACTCGACATCGTGACGCTGCCGGCGGCGATGGCGGCCAGCTTGCGCGCGCAGCTTCCCGCCGAGGCCTCGGTGGCGAACCCGCTCGACCTGCTGGCGGATGCGCGCGAGGACCGCTTCGGCCTCACGCTGGATGCCGCGATCCGCGAAGGGGCGGCCGCCTTCGACGCGATCCTCGGCATCCACATCGTGCCGTTCATGGTCGATGCCGCCGCGGTCGTGGCGCGCCTCGCCGCGATGGTGCCGGCGGTGCCGATCCCGTTCCTCCACAGCATGATGGGCACGCTGCCCGACAAGGCCGCGTGGTTCCAAACCATGGAAGCGGCGGGCGTGCCGATGTTCAACGACGTCGAGGCCATGGCCGAATGCGCCGGCCTCCTGGCGCGCTACCCGGCTCTGCGCGAGACCGCGCGCCGCGCGCAAGGCTGAGTGCCCGAGGGCAGCACTGCGGTCGCGGCCTTAGCCTGCTGGATGGACTTGCCGCAGCCGCCGGCGTGCCGTCGTGGAGTGGCGGGTCAACTCGCCGATGCGGGTAACCGCTTTCTGAACGAGGGGCGAAAATGCTGAAAACCGCGCTGATCGCGTCGTGCCTCCTGGCCTTCACGGCCACGGCTGCATACGCTGACGAGAAGACCGTCGTCACGCCCAACAAGATCAAGTGGGCGCCGGCGCCGCAATTCGGGCCCGGCGTGCAGGCGGCCGTCCTGTCGGGCGATCCGGCAAAGAGCGGACCCTACGTCATGCGGCTCAAGCTGCCCGCCAATGCGACGGTGCCGCCGCACACCCATGGCGGAACCGAGAACGTCACCGTGATATCGGGCAACCTGAATCTCGCTTTCGGCGACAAGCTCGACAAGTCGAAGGGACAGAAGCTCGGCAGCGGCGCCTTCTTCTCGGTCCCCGCGAACACGCCGCACTCGGCATGGACGAGCGGCGCAACGATCGTCCAGATCCACGGGACGGGGCCGACGGACATCAAGATGGTGCAGGCCGCCAAGTAGCTGCCGTACAGCGAGGGGCGACCTTACGGCACCAGCCGGTAGCCGCCGGGCTCGGTGACGAGGATCTCGGCCTTCTGCGGGTCGCGCTCGATCTTCTGGCGCAGGCGGTAGACATGCGTCTCGAGCGTGTGCGTGGTGACGCCGGCGTTGTAGCCCCACACCTCGTTCAACAGCGTGTCGCGGCCGATGATCTTCGCGCCGGCGCGGTAGAGATATTTGAGGATCGCCGTCTCCTTCTCGGTGAGGCGCACCTTCTTGCGCCCGCTGTCGTCGACCAGCAGCTTCGCCGCGGGGCGGAAGGTGTAGGGGCCGATGGTGAAGACGGCGTCCTCGCTGAGCTCGTGCTGGCGCAGCTGGGCGCGCAGCCGCGCCAGCAGCAGGTTGAGGCGAAACGGCTTCGTGATGTAGTCGTTGGCGCCGCTGTCGAGGCCGAGGATCGCGTCGGCATCGCTGTCGGCGCCGGTCAGCATGAGGACCGGCGCGCGCACGCCGCCGCGGCGCATCAGCCGGCACAGCTCGCGCCCGTCCATGTCGGGGAGACCGACATCGAGCAGGATCACTTCGAAATGCTGCTGCTTGGTGATGTCGAGCGCCTGGGCGGCGGTCTCCGCCTCGGCGACCGCGAACTCCTCGTGCAGCTGCAGCTGCTCGGCCAGCGAATGACGCAGCGCCGCATCGTCGTCGACGATCAGTATCTTGCGACCCGCCGTCATGCGCTCGACCGTGACGCCGTGCCAGAAGGCGACGTGGTCCTTGATCTGCGCCGCCGCCGTCTTCGGCGCCGGATAATACCACGCCGCGTCGGGGTTCTCTGCCCCGTCCACAACCACCGTGTAGTAATGCGCCGTGCCCTTCCACGGGCAGACCGTGGTGGTGGGGCTCGGCTTGAAGAAGCGCCGGTCGAGCGCGCCGGGCGGGAAATAGACATTGCCCTCGACCAGCTCGAAGCGCTCGCTCTGCGCCAGCACCTTGCCCTGCCATGTCGCCTTGGCCATCCTCGCCTCCCTCTCCAGACCTCGCCGCACCCGGAAATATTTGTGCGCGGCCGGCGGCGCACAATGGGTCAGCGGTCGCCGGGCAAGCCCAGCACGTCGCGATGCCCGACCACCAGCGACAGCGCGCCCGCCGCCTGCTCGGCCTTGCGGCGCGCGTGCCAGGCGGCGATGGCTAGGGCGGCGTCCGGCCGCATCTCGCCGGCGGCGCGCGCCTCGCCCGCGACGATGACGGCGAGCATGTCGCGTTGCTCGGTGCCGATATGCCAGTCGCTCGGCGCGGTCGATACGGCGTATCCCGCTTCCGTCAGCCGAGCCGCCAGGTAGGCCGACGGGCGCCGCCGGGCGCCACTGGCGGCGCCCGTCGACGGCCAGCGCCGACAGCAGCGGCACGCGCCGGCGCGCCAGCTGCGCGACGAGCGCGTCGATCCACGGCGCCGCGACGAGGTCCGCCAGCGCCGCCATGGTCACACCATCGCAGCGCTCGATCGCGCCGATCGCGCCGTGGCGCGTCAGGTCGAGCCGCCGCGCGGTGAAGCGCCAACGCTCGGCGCCAGCGTGAATGACGACGCCGTCGCCCGCGCGCCCGACCGCCCAGCCCTCGCCTGTCGCCCAGGCGAGATGCTCGCCCGCCTGGGCCTCGAGCAGCGCCGGATCGTCGTCGACCAACAGCCATTCCTGATCGCCGCCGATGAGCGGTGCGAGCGCGCGCGCATTGGCGCCGGCGCCGGCGCCGAGGTCGAGCAGCCGCAGCGGACGACCGCCGGTACGCGCGACGGCAGCGGCGAAGCGTTGCGCCAGCGCCGCGTCGCGCGCCGCGCGGTCGAACGGCGCCCGCTGGCGCAACCACGCCAAGGTGAATCCGCTCACGCCACGAGCCGATCGAAAGCCGCCATCCAGTGCCGCACCGCCGCCGGCCAATCCGGCAAAGCGGCGCCGGCGGCCGCGGCGCCGGCGGCGAGCCGCGCGCGCAGCGCGGCATTGTCGAGCAGCAGGCGCAGCGCCGTGGCAAGCGCGTCGCGATCGCCCGGCGGCACCAGCAGTGACGCCGTCGCCGGCACGGTTTCCGGAATCGCGCCGGCGGTGGTGCCGACCACCGGCAAGCCGTAAGCCAGCGCCTCGGCGAAGGCCATGCCATAGCCCTCGTGATAGGAGGCGAGCACGAAGACATCGGCTTCGGCATAAGCGGTGCCGACGCGCTCCGGCGGCCATTCGCCGGCGAGCTCGACCCGCTCGCCCAGGCCATGGGCGGCGATGGCGCGCTCGACCGCCGCGGTCGTCTGCGGGTCGCGCGTCAAGCTGCCGATGCAGCGCAGCCGCCAGGCGCGGTCGGCGAGCGCGGCCAGCGCGCCGATCAGCAGCACGTGACCCTTGCGCGGCGTCAAGCTGCCGATCGAGAGCAAGTGCAGCGGCCCTTCGCGCGGCGCGCGGCGCGGCGGCGTCGCCGGCTTGTCGGTGCCGGGCGGCGTGATGGCGACGCGACCGCGGGGTACGCCGTAATCCTCGACTGCCCAGGCGGTGATCGCGCTCGGGCACATCACGCCGGCGAGAAGCGGCAGCAGCCGCATCTCGACCGCGGCGAAGCGTGCACCCGTCTCGGCGGCGAGCCCGGTCTCGAGCGCAAGCGGATGATGCACGAAGCCTACGAGCTTGAGCCGCGCCGCCGCTTCCGGCGTCAGGCAATCGATGAAGGCCGGCAGCGCCAGCCCGTCGATCACGGCGGCGGCGTTGTCGGCAAGACCGGCGAGCACGGCGGCCGCGGCGTCGCGCGCCGTGGCGTCGGCCTCGGGGAAAGTGCCGGGCAGCTCATGCACCGTCACCGCGCGCCCGGCGCGGCGCAGGCCCTCGACGAGGCGGCGGTCGAAGAGATAGCCGCCGGTGAGCTGATCGAGCGCGCCCGGCACGATGAAGGTGATGTCTTTCAAGCGAGCGGACCCTCGAACGCGGCCCACGCCACCGGCGATTCGCGCAAGCTGATGCGCATCGCCGCGAGCGCGCTCGCGGTTCCCGGGCCCAGCGCGCCTTGGGCGACGCGCGACTTGACGCGGCGGAAGATCTCGCCGGCGAGGAATTCCGTCGTGGTGTTGCGGCCGCGGAAGTCCGGCAGCTCGTCGAGATTGCGATAATCGATCTCGGCGAGCACCGCTTTGAGCGCGTCGAGCGCCAGGCCGATGTCGCAGACCAGGCCGTTGCCGTCGAGCTGCGCCCGCCGCAGCTCCATCTCGACGGCGTAGGTCGCGCCGTGGAGTTGTTGCGCCGGGCCGAATATTTCGCCGACGAAGCTGTGGGCGATCATGACATGGTCGCTGACGGCAAGGCTGTACATGCGAACTCCCGTTTCCTCGATTTTAGCCGTATCTCACCACCTGGCACAGCGCGCCCGCGGGATCGCTCGCGAGCCGCGCCATGACCCGCGGCAGATCGTCGAAGCGGTTCTCGCCGGTGATGAGCTGATCAAACACCGGGTCGGCGAGAAGATCGAGCGCCAGCGCCAGGCGGCGGCGATGCGACCAGCGCGCGCGCTGCGCCGGCGCCACGGCGCCCACTTGCGAGGAGCGCAAGACCAGGCGCTTGGCGTGGAACGCCTCGCCGAGCGGCGCCGGCACGCTCGCATCGCCATACCAGCTCATCTCCAGCACCGTCGCCTCGAAGCCGGCAAGCCGCAGCGCCGTGGCGAGGCCGGCGGCGCTGCCGCTGGCGTGGGCGGCCAATGCGGCGCGCGCGGGATCGATGTCGACGAGCGTAACGGCGGCGCCCGGCAGCCGCGCGGCGAGCGCCGCCATGAGCCCGCCGACGACGCCGGCGCCGACCGCGGCGATGCTGTCGCCCAGGCGCGGCGCGGCGTCCCACAAGCCGTTGACCGCCGTCTCCATGTTGGCGGCGAGCACGGCACGCGCATCGGGCACGGCGTCGGGGATCGGCAGCACCGCATCGGCCGGCACGACGTAGCGGTCCTGATGCGGATAGAGGCAGAACACGCGGCGCCCGCGCCATTCCGCCGCGCCCTCCTCGACCACGCCGACGGAGGCGTACCCGTATTTCACCGGCGCCGGGAAGTCGCCTTGCTGGAACGGGCAGCGCATGGCGTGGTACTGGCTCTTCGGCACGCGGCCGGCGAAGACGAGGCTCTCGGTGCCGCGGCTGATGCCGCTGGCGATGGCGCGCACGAGCACCTCGCCGGGACGCGGCGGCGCGAGCGGCGCGCGGCGCAGCTCGCCGCGTCCGGGCGCCGCGACCCAGAACGCGCGCGCGCTGCCAGCGTCAGTCATGGAAGATGCATTCGTAGAGCACGTCCTCGCCGAGACTGAAGCGGCGCAGGCGCGGCCGCAAGCCCTGGTGCGGCTCGACGATCTCCGGCAGCGACAGGCTCGGGCGCCCGGAGCCGAGGATGACCGGCGCGACGGTGAGCTGCAGCCGGTCGAGCGCGCCGGCGACGAGAAAGCGCGAGATGGTGACGCCGCCGCCTTCGATGAACAGGCTCGCCGCGCGGCACGGGCACGATCTCGGCCTGGCCGAGCCGCTCGCCCGGTCGCGCGCGATCGGCTGCGGCCAGCAGCAGCGTCGGCGCCGCGCCGTCCTGGAAGACGCGATACTCCGGCCCGAGCCGGCGCTCGCAATCGATGACGACGCGCACGGGGTGATCGCCGGCGCAGCGCCGCACCGTGAGCTGCGGGTCGTCGTGGCGCAGCGTGCCGGAGCCGACAAGGATGGCGTCGGCGAGCGCGCGCATGCGGTGGGTGTGCAGCAGGTCTTCCTCGCCGGTCACCCAGCGCGACGCGCCGGCGGCGGTGGCGATGCGGCCGTCAAGGCTCTGGCCGAGATGCGCCACGGCATAAGGCCCGCGCGCCTCGGCAAGCGGCAGGTAAAGGTCGATCAGCGCCGCCTGCGCGGCCGGCGCGTCGCGCGCCGGCGCCGGTCGGGCGTGCGCGCCGTCCGGCCGGCGCAGCGCCAACAGGCTGCGCCACAGGCTCGCCTCGTCGTGCATCGGACCCTCGTTCACGGCGGCGCGCACTATAGCCGATCATGCCGGCAAATGACGGCACCCCTCACTTCCGGCGGAACGTGACCACCAGCACGTCGCGATAGGCGGGTGCCGCGGGATCCAGCGGCTCGACCGGCGTCACGCCGTGATAGACGCGCGCGTCATGCACCAGGGCCGCGTCGAACGGATCGGCGAGGGTGAAGCTGCCGAGCAGCGTGCGGTCGAGGCCGTGGATCGTCGTCGTGCCGCGCTTGATGTTGCGGCGGCGCACCAGCAGCACGAGCACGTAGTCGACGCCGTCGCGATGCATGCCCTCGGGCGTGGGAAGGCCCGCCTCGCCCGGCCGCGCCTCGATGCGGAACTGGTGCAGCTCGACATGCCAGGCGCGGATTTCCGGCGCGAGACCGCCGAACAGCGTGCGGCAGAAGCCGAGGATCGTCGTCAGGCTCGGCCCGTCGCCGATCTCCGGCGTGATCGGCTCGAACCAGCGCTCGACGCCGCCGTGCAGCGGGTTGTAGTCGAGGCTCTGGTAGTGCGGCTGATGCGGCTGGCGGGCGATCGCGCCGTCGGCCGCCCCCGCGTAGACGGCGTGCCGCCGCCGCCGGTAGCGGCCGCCATCGGCCATGTAGGTGTCGAGGGCGAGGTCGTCCCAGCTCGCGGCGAAGCGGTCCCAATCGGCAAGCGGGCCCGCCTGCGCCAGGAGCGGCCGCATGCGGTCGCCGGGCATGAAGGCGAACCCGTCGCGCGCCAGCGCCTTTTGCAGCGCCGGCGCGCCGCTCGGGAATGGATGGCTCATGCCGTGAGTCTAGCAGTCCGGGCCGCCGCTGTCGTGCGGACGCGCCGGCTGGCGCCTGGCGTGTCCGATGCCCATATCCAAGCGTGACGCTTGGCCTTTCAACTCTCCGCGAGGGTGCCGGGCAATGCCGGGTTACAGCTTGTGAGCGCCAAGGTTTCCCGTCATTGTCGGCGCCGTGCAGACCGCCCCATCGGCCGCCGGACCGGCAGCACGGGGGGCGCCCGTGCCGGACATCCCATTGAGGACCTTGTAACCTTTGTCGCCGCGGCCCTTGCTGATCGATGTGGGATGGCAGCTGGCGCTGCTCGGCGGCGCGCTCGCTTTGGTTGCGCTGGCGCTAATGCCGCTGACCGGGCTGGGCTGGCACGGCCTCGCCGCTGCGCTTGTCGCCTATGGCGCCATCGCGGCCGTGGTGCTTGGCGGGCTCGGCCAGCACGCGCCGCACCAGCGCTTCGGGCCCGCCAACCGGTTGACCCTGCTGCGTGCTGCCTACACGGCGCTGCTCGTCGGCATCCTCGTCGAGGGCCTGCGCATCGGCGCGGCCGGGCGCTGGGTCTTGGTGGCCTCCGGCGCGGCGGCGCTCGCGCTCGACGGCGTCGATGGCTGGGCGGCGCGGCGCAGCGGCTTCGCCAGCGCGTTCGGCGCGCGCTTCGACATGGAGATCGACGCGCTCTTCGTCCTCGCCCTCTCGGCCCTGGTTTATCGCATCGGGCAGGCCGGCGCGTGGGTGCTGACCATCGGGGCGATGCGTTATATCTTCGTTGTCGGCGGATGGCTGTGGCCGGCGCTCGCCGCGCCGCTGCCGCCGAGCCCGCGGCGCAAGGCGGTGTGCGTCGGCGTGATCATTGCGATGCTGGTGGCGCTGGCGCCACCGGTCGAGCCGATGATGGGACGCTGGCTGTGCCTCGGAGGGCTGCTGCTCTTGGCTTATTCCTTCGCTGCCGATTGTCTCCGGCTCGCCGCGCGCGGCCGCGGCGATGCGCCGGCGCCGGGCTGACGAAACGACGGGTAGGGGAATGATCGGACATCAGATCGGAGTGGCCCTGTGCTGAACCGCAAGCCGGCGACACTCCGCGTCGACGAGACGCGCGCGCTGCGCCAGATCGAGCGCGCGGTCACCGAACTGCGGCGCGGCGGCTGTGTCGTGCTGCGCGATGCCGGCACGGCGCTCGTGGCGCAAGCGGCGGAGACGGTGAACCCGGACAGCCTGGCAAGGCTCAGGGCGTTGAGCGGGGCGACCTTGTCGCTGGTGCTGACGCGGCGGCGCGCTGCCGCGCTTGGCCTCGCCGAGCCGCCGAGCGGGCCGGGCGGCGCCGTGCAGCTGCGCGTCGCCGCCGATGCCGCGGCCAGGGACCTGCGCGACCTCGCCGATCCCAGCGCCGTGGCGACCGAGCCGCTGCCGCTCGCGACGGCGACGGCGGCGCTGGGCACCGCCGATGCCGCGGTCGAGCTGGTCAAGCTGGCGCGGCTGCTGCCGGCGGCGGTGGTCGGGGAGCTGCCCCTGCGCAATGCTGCGGCGCTCGCCGAGCGCGAGGGGATCGTGCTGCTCGACGCCGGCGACATCGCCGCCTACCAGGTGACGGCCGCGCGCTCGCTGCGCCCGGTGAGCGAGGCGCGCGTGCCGCTCGCCGACGCCGAGAACACGCGCATCATCGCCTTCCGCCCCAGCGACGGCGGCATCGAGCATCTTGCCATCCTCATCGGCGATCCCGATCCCAAGGGATCGGTGCTGGTGCGGCTCCATTCCGAATGCTTCACCGGCGATCTCCTCGGCAGCCTGCGCTGCGATTGCGGCGACCAGCTGCGTGGCGCCATCGCCGAGATCGCCCGCGCCGGCAGCGGCGTCCTGCTCTATCTGGCGCAGGAGGGTCGCGGCATCGGCCTCGTCAACAAGCTGCGCGCCTACCAGCTCCAGGATGACGGGTTCGACACGGTCGACGCCAACGAGCAGTTGGGCTTCGACGCCGACGAGCGCGTCTATCTGCCGGCCGCGGAGATGCTGCGCCAGCTCGGCTTCGAGCGGGTGCGCCTGCTCACCAACAACCCGGAGAAGGTCGCCGCGTTGACGCGCTGCGGCATCGCCGTGGTCGAGCGCGTACCGCATGTGTTTCCCGCCAACGGGCACAATGAGCGTTACCTGCGCACGAAGGCGACGCGCAGCGGACACTGGCTCTGAGGCTCTGGCGTTCGGCCCGACCGGCCGGCGATTTTCTGCTCGGTTTTTGGCCAAATCCCGCCGGCCGTTCGCGCCGCTGTGGCGACCTGCTGCTTTTCACGTCATTGCCTGAGGCATCCGGGTAACGAACGGGTCATCATTGGGGCCTAGAACTGTCGCGGGGACAGGCAGCACGAGGGAGATCCCGCCATGCGCTGGAGCGGCAGCGAGGAGCAGGTTACCGGCGCCCTCGCCATCGTCATGATCGTGGCGGCGCTGGTCGTGATCGGCGCCTACGCATTGGAGATCGCGCATCACGCCGCGCGGTTGTGATGCCGCGGCCGACCGCTCCGACGCTTTCTGCCGACGGGCCCCCGGCAGTTCTTGCCGCAATGCTGAGTCGAAGCGAGCGATAACCGCGCCAAGTCGCGGGTGGGGCGTTCCGCCGCGCCAGCCCGCGGTATATATACCCTCGTCATGGATTTGCTGGTCTACGCGCCCGGCTGGGCGCTCTGGGACGGCGAGCGTCTGCGCTGCGCCTTGGGGCGCGGCGGCGTCCGCGCCGACAAGCGCGAGGGCGACGGCGCGACTCCGGCCGGGAGCTGGCCGATGCGGCGCCTGCTCTATCGCCCGGACCGGCTCGCCGCGCCGGCGACGCGGCTCGCGGCCAATCCGCTCGCGCCGCAAGACGGCTGGTGCGACGACCCCGCCGATCCCGCCTACAACCGCCCGGTTCGCCTGCCCTATGCCGCCAGCGCCGAGCGGCTGTGGCGCGAGGACGGCATCTACGACCTGATCGTGCCGCTCGGCTACAACGACAACCCGGTCCTCCCGGGTGCCGGCAGCGCCATCTTCCTGCATCTGGCGCGTCCGGACTACGCACCGACCGAGGGCTGCATCGCGCTGGCGCCGGCCGATCTCATACGCGTGCTGACGACGGCCGAGACGGCGTCGCGCGTCGTCGTGCACGGGCCCGAGGCGCGCGCGCCCGGCGGGCGGGTCAGCGCTGCTCGGGGAAGAAGCGCACGATCACGCTCGTGACGGACCGCCGGGTGGCAGCCGGCGGCTCGAAGGTCATGGTGCCGCGGATCATGCTCGCGCCCGCCTCATCAAAGCGCGGCGTGCCCGAGGATTGCGCCACGACGATGCTCTCGGCGACCCCGCCCGCGCCGAGAGCATCGTCGTGG
>WNFN01146975.1_pt1 | contig 12413 bp, 14 predicted proteins | sample 5400161 | NCBI WGS metagenome assembly WNFN01 (sample SAMN13153353, study PRJNA577476) | soil metagenome | isolation source: 80 cm saprolite on Douglas fir-dominated hillslope | place: USA:California | collected 2013-09-17
AATGCGGCACCGACCGTGTCGCTCACCTCTCCCACCTCGGGCCAGACGGTTTCCGGCACAGCGCTCGCCTACTCCGCGAATGCGGCCGACGATGTCGGCGTGGCGCGCGTGGACTTTTTCGTCGATTCCACGTCGCTCGGCAGCAAGACCTCGGCACCGTACAGCGGCACGCTCGACACCACCAAGCTCGCCAACGGCACGCACGTGCTGAAGGCAGTGGCGTACGACTCGCAGGGGCTTAGCGCCACCTCGCAGGTGTCGGTCAACGTCTCGAACACCGTGACGGTGACGCCGACGCCCACCACGACGGCGACGGCAGCCCCGGGCGCTGGCGCGCTCGACGTGTGGTTCAAGGCTCCCGCTGCGGGCGCCACGGTCTCCGGTCAGCTCAATGCCGGCACTTCGTGCTGGGTCAACGGCACGGGCGTGACGCGCGTCGCGTTCTTCCTGGACAACGCCGCGCTCAATACCGATACGACGATGTCGGACGGTATGCAGTGCACGCTGGACACCACGAAGTTCGCGAACGGCACGCACCAGCTGAAGGCCACCGCGTTCGCCGCGGACGGCTCTTCGCGCAACGACATCATCAGCGTCAACATCCAGAACGCCTCGGCCACGCCGACACCGACGCCCACGGTCACGCCAACACCGACCGTGACGCCGACCCCCACTGTCACGCCGACCCCGACGCCGACGCCGGTGCAGGGAATTTCCGGCCTGCCGGTGAACGGCGCGCGCGCCGTGGCGACCTTCGAGTCGATCGGCCTTTATTGGACGCCGCCGTCGAACCCCGGCTCCGCCGGCTGCTCGGTCATCTTCCGCAAGGCGGGTGACGCCTCGTGGAGGAACGGTCTCGCCATGTGGTATGACCCGAGCAACAACGAGTGCCGCGGCAGCCTGGTGCTGCTCGAGCCCGGCACCAGCTACGAGGTGCAGATCGGCCTCGCCGGCCAGTCGCCGAGCGCCGGCCTCGCGGTCAGCACCTGGAGCGAGCAGTTCCCGGTCGCCCAGGTCATCACGCTGCCCGCCGGCACGCGCACTACGCCGCTCGCCATCACGCAGGGCGGAAGCGCGAGTGGCTACGTCGTGTACCAGGCCGATCCGGCCGGCACCACGATCGACGTGCAGAACGCGTACGCCAACAACGTCACCATCTCGGCGCCGTACGTGATCCTGCGCGGCTTCACGCTGAAGGGCGCGCAAAACGATGCGATCAACCTGCTCAATGGTGCGCGTGACCTCGTCATCGAGGGCAACGACATCAGCGGCTGGGGCAGCCTGCGCTCCACCGGCAACTGGGCGTATGGCGCGGACTACGAAGCCGGCGTTCGTTGCGAGAGAGTCGCGACGCTCGAGCGCGTAGTGGTCCAGCGCAACAAGATCCACGACCCGCGTTATGGCGCGAACAGCTGGGACTCCGCGCACCCGGCCGGCCCGCAGGGCATGAGCTTCAACTTCTGCGGCGGCAACAACGTCATCCGCTACAACGAGGTGACGAGCTCCGATTACAAACACTTCTACAACGACGGCATCGGCGGCTCGGACAACTATACGAGAGAGGGCTTTCCGAACTATGACTCGGACATCTACGGCAACTACGTGCAAGGCGTGATGGACGACGGACTCGAAATCGAGGGCGGCGACCGCAACGTGCGGATCTGGGGCAATTATCTCGACCAGACGGGCACGGGCATCTCGAGCACCGTGAACTCCGTCGGGCCGCTCTATATCTTCCGCAACGTCTACAACCGCAGCCGCATGCGTTACCTGAGCTCGTACGATCAAGACGATCGCGGTCCGTTCTTCAAGGCAGGCTCCGATACCTCGGTCGGCAACGGCCGCCGCTACGTGTTCCACAACACGTCGCTGCAGCCGACCGATTCGAGCGCGAGCTATGGCCTCGGCGCGGGCAGCGGGATCCACGGCTCGAGCACCAACCCGCTGACCAACACCGTGTCGCGCAACAACATCTACAACATCTGGAAACCGAGCTGGGATTCGGTTGACCAGACCGGCAGCGGCTTCGGCAACGACGTCAACTACGACCTGTACAACGGCAGTATCAGCGCCGGTGCAGGCGCCGAGACGAATGGCGTCAGGAGCACGCCGACCTATGCCAGCGGCAGCGGCGTCGGCATGAGCGGCATGTACCAGCTCGCGCCGGGCACCGCCGGCTACGGCACCGGCGTCGCCATCCCGAACTTCAACGACGACGTGGCCGCGCCCGACATGGGCGCCCACCAGTCCGGCAAGCCGGCGATGACATTCGGCGTCAACGGCACGCGCTAAACGAAGTTTGTTGTCCTGGAGGCCGGCGCCTTGTGCGCCGGCCTTTTTTTTGGTTCGAGGCCAAAGCCTTCGCTCATGGATCGTGTTGCGGTTCCAACGAAACAGTCGGCTGCCGGCGACACAACAAGACCTGTCGGATCAGGGGCTTGAGGTTCGAGGCAGGGAGCGTGTCGGGTCAAGACCACAGAGCCGTAACAAATCGCACTACGCACAAAATCCAACGCGTTGAAAAAGAAGACTTTCTCCACCTGGCACAGGCCGTGCTCTCTGTCATAGGCCGAACTACAAAGTTCTGCGCCAAGAAACTACAAGCAAGGGAGAAATCGATGTCGAAGTCCAAGGGATTCACGCTGCTCGAGCTGCTGGTAGTGATCGTGATCATCGGCCTGCTCGCGGGCTACGTCGCCCCGCGCTACTTCGGGCAGATCGGCAAGTCGGAAGTCCAGGTGGCGCGCTCGCAGATCGATTCGCTCGAGAAGGCGCTCGACCAGTACCGGCTCGACACGCGCCACTACCCGAGCGCCGAGCAGGGCCTCGAGGCGCTCGTCGCCAAGCCGACCAACGAAGCGAACTGGAGCGGGCCGTATCTGAAGAAGGCGGTGCCGAATGATCCGTGGGGCCGCGCGTACGTGTACCGCGTGCCCGGCTCGAAGGCCGAGTTCGACCTCTACTCGCTCGGCCGCGATGGCAAGCCCGGCGGTACCGGCGAAGACGCCGATATCGGTCTCAACCAACAGGTCACGCTGAACAAGTAAATGCAATTCAACGTCCACGCCCTCGATACGCAGCAGCAGGTCGTAGCGCTCAGCCTTGAAGCGGCGAGCGAGGCGGCGGCGCGCGACATCGCCCAGAGCCGCGGCCTTTCCGTTTTCTCCGTCGAGGGAAAGCGCCAGGCGTTTGCGCTGCCGCGCCTCACCCGTAGCGGCGGCTTCAAGCCGGCGCTGTTCTCGATCGAGCTGCTCGCGCTGCTCGAGGCGGGCCTCAACCTGGTCGAGGCGATGCAGACGCTCGCCGAGAAGGAAGCGGCCGGCGAGCGTGGACAGGTCCTGGGCGGCGTGCTCGCGGCGATCAACCGCGGCGAGCCGTTCTCGCGCGCCGTGGCGGCGTTCCCGCAGCACTTCTCGCCGCTTTACGTGGCGACGCTCAAGGCGAGCGAGCGCACCGGCGACGTCAAAGAGGCGCTCTCGCGCTACATCGCCTACCAGGGCGAGCTCGACCGCGTGAAGAAGAAGATCGTCTCGGCGAGCATCTATCCGGCGATCCTGGTCGTGGTCGGCGCGCTGGTGCTGGGATTCCTCATGTTCTACGTGGTGCCGCGCTTCGCGCAGGTCTACGAGGACATGTCGGGCACGCTGCCCTTCTTCTCGCAGCTCCTGCTCGCCTTCGGCAGTTTTGTCGGAAAACATGGCTTCTTTTTGTTTTCCGCTTTTATTCTCGGCGTCGGCTCCTCGGCCTGGGCGCTCTCCCGCCCTCAGGTGCGCTCGGCGCTCAACCAGCGCCTGTGGCGCCTGCCGGCGATCGGCGAGCGCATGAAGACCTACCAGCTCGCGCGCCTCTATCGCACGGCCGGCATGCTGATGCGCGCCGGCATCCCGGCGGTGCGCGCGCTCGAGATGGTCGAGGACCTGCTCGCGGCGCATCTGCGGCCGCAGCTGCGCCAGGCGCGCGCGCTCATCGAACAGGGCCAGCCGATGTCAGTAGCGCTTGGTACCGCGAGCCTCACCACGCCGGTGGCGGCGCGAATGATGCTGGTCGGCGAGCGCAGCGGCGACATGGGCCAGATGCTCGGTCAGATCGCGCGCTTTCATGATGAGGAGGTGGCGCGCTTCGTCGACTGGTTCACGCGCGCCTTCGAGCCGGTGCTGATGGCGGTGCTCGGCGTCGCGATCGGCCTGGTGGTCGTCCTCATGTACATGCCGATCTTCGAATTGGCGGGGAACATCAAATGAACATTGAAACTCTGGAACGCGAGCACGGCGCCGACGTGGTGAACCACCTGTCGCAGGCGCTGCACATGCCGGGCGTGTCGCTCGAGCAGATGGAGGCCGACGCGGCCGCGTTCGATCTGGTGCCCTACGCCGAGGCGACGCGCCGCGGCTGCATAGCGCTGCGCAACGCCGAGGGTGCCGTTTCCGTGGTGCTGGGAGACCCGTTCGACCTCGACACGCAGGACTGGCTGGAAGAGCGCCTCGCGGTGCCGTTCCGCTATCGCCTCGCGAGCCGCCAGGACCTCGCCGACTACCTCGCGCGCCAGGAATCCACGATGCGCGCCCTCGAGGGCGTGGCCGCCGAGATGCAGAGCGGCGCGCACGCCAAGGACAAGGCACAGGACCTGTCCTTCGAGACCATCAGCGAGACGGATAGCCCCGTCGTGCGCCTGGTGGCTTCCACCCTGTACGACGCGATCAAGGCCGGCGCGAGCGACGTGCACATGGAATCCACCTCCAGCGGCCTGACGATCAAATACCGCGTCGACGGCGTGCTGACGCCCGCCGAGACCGTGCCCGGCATCGAAATCGCCGAGCAGGTGATCTCGCGCATCAAGGTGATGTCCGAGCTCGACATCGCCGAGCGCCGCGTGCCGCAGGACGGCCGCTTCAAGGCGCGCCGCGAAGGCCGCGAGATCGACTTCCGCGTCTCGGTGATGCCGAGCGCGCTGGGCGAAGACGCAGTGCTGCGGATTCTCGACCGGCGCGCCCTGTCCGACCAATTGCAGGGGTTGACGCTCGACGCCCTGGGATTCGAGCAGGACATCAAAGAGCGCATGCGCAAGCTGTCCGCCGAGCCCTACGGCATGCTGCTCGTCACGGGCCCGACGGGCAGCGGAAAAACCACTTCGCTGTACGCGACCATTACTGAGGTCAATAAAGGCCTCGACAAGATCATCACCATCGAGGACCCGGTCGAATATCAGCTGCCGGGCGTGCTGCAGATCCCGGTGAACGAGCAGAAGGGCCTCACCTTCGCGCGCGGCCTGCGCTCGATCCTGCGCCACGACCCCGACCGCATCATGGTCGGCGAGATCCGCGATCCGGAAACCGCGGAGATCGCGGTGCAGTCGGCGCTTACCGGCCACCTGGTCTACACCACGGTGCACGCGAACAACGCCTTCGACGTGATCGGGCGCTTCACGCATATGGGCGTCGACCCGTACAACCTGGTGTCGGCGCTGAACGCGGTGCTGGCGCAGCGCCTGGTGCGCGTGTTCTGCACCAGCTGCAAAGGCAAGGGCTGCGCGCAATGCCGCGGCACCGGCTTCAAGGGCCGCAAGGCGATCGGCGAGCTGCTCGTGCTGAACGACGAGCTGCGCGACCTGATCATCGCGCGCGCCCCGGCAAGAAAACTTAAGGAAGTGGCGCGTGCCGCCGGCACGATGCCGCTCAGGGAGGCCGCACAGCGGCTGGTCAATAACGGTGAAACAAGTCTTGAGGAGATCAACCGTGTCACTTTTGTGGCGTAACAAGCAGCTGCGCGTCGGCCTCGCCGCCGATCGCATCTACATCACCGGCGCGAAGTCGGTCGACCTCGCTGCCAATGACGGCAACTGGGACGCGCCGCTTGCGGCGCTGCCGGCGGTGCTGGCGGATAAGAAGGGCGAGGCCTCGGTCGTGCTCGCCGACCAGTTCGTGCGCTACACGCTGCTGCCCTGGAACGAGGCGCTCAAGACCTCCGAGCAGTGGAGCGCGCTCGCGACGCACCGCTTTACCACCCTGCACGGCCCGCGCGCCGCGGAGTGGCAGATCAACGTCGCCGAGACCGCGCCGATGGGGCCGCGCCTCGCCTGCGCGGTGGACCGCGCGCTCATCACGCAGCTCGCCGATGTATTCGTCAAAGCGAACCTGCGCCTCACCTCGGTGCAGCCGTTCCTGGTGGCGGCGTTCAACCGCATCCGCAAGACGGTCGGCAACGGCTAGTGCTGGATCGTGGTGGAGGAGCCCGGCCGCCTGACGCTCGCGTTGATCGAGCGCGGCATGTGGGTCGCGACCCGCGGCCGCCGTGCCGACAAGGGCTGGCGCAACGTGCTGCCCGAGATCCTGGAGCGCGAGAGCGCGTTCCTCGGCCTGTCGCAGCCGGTGACGCGAGTCATCGTGTGCGCGCAGGGTGAATTCGACACCCAGATCTACGACGCCTGGCGCGCCGAGGCGCTCGCCTACCGCGAGCTCGCTCTGGCCGCAGACCTCTAGGTGAAATCAAGGAGTCCCATGCAGCGTATCGAACTCGACTTCATCCGCCGCGCGCCGCGCTCGCGCTGGGCCGGACGCGTGCTTCTCGCGGTGGCGCTCGGCGTCGCCGGCGACATGGCATTCACGTTCGTGCAGCTCGAGCGGACCGTCAAATCGAACGAGGCCGTCGTGGCCCGCGCCCAGCCGCGCAAGCCGGCGCATGCCGTGTCGGCCGAAGAGGCGGCGCTCGCGCGCGATACCGTCGAGCGCCTCGGGCTGCCCTGGAGCAAGCTGTTCGCGGCGCTCGAGTCGGCGGCGAACGACCAGGTGGCGCTGCTCGCCATCGAGCCCGACACCAAGAGCGGCACGGTCAAGATCTCCGGCGACAGCAAGGACTACCTCTCCGCTCTCGGCTACGTGCTGAATCTCAGCCAGGCCGATGCACTGTCGCATGTGCAGCTGGTGCGCCACGAGGTGAAGCAGAACGACCCGCAGCGTCCGGTCGCCTTCTCCATATCGGCCGCCTGGAACGAGGTGAAGCAATGAAGTTGAAAATCCAGCAGAAGCTGTATCGCCTGCGCCATGAGCTGGGCGCACCCGGCATGGTCGCCATGGTGCTGTTCGCCGCTGCCGCGGTGTTCATGACGCTGGTACTGCAGCCGCTCAAGGACAAGAACCGCGTGCTCGAAGCGCGCGCCGGCATCGGCCGCGACCTGGGCGCGGTGCAGAACGTGAACAACGCCGAGAAGGTCGGCGCCGTGTACCAGTATCTCGAGAAGCCCGAGGCCACCACCGACTGGCTGGCGAAGCTCTATGCCATCGGCAGAGCGACCGGCGTCGAGCTGCAGTCGGCGAGCTACAAGACCCAGGCCGCGAGCGGCCGCCTCGAGCGCTACGAGATCGTGCTGCCGCTCACCGGCAGCTACACGCAGATGCGCGAGTTCCTCAAGCGCTCGCTCGCCGAGATCCCGGTGCTGTCGCTCGACCAGATCTCGCTCAAGCGCGAGAACCGGCGCGAGGGGACGGTGCAGGCCGAATTGCGTCTCACTCTTCACATGGTGAAGTCATGAAACCAATGGTGAAAAAAGTATTGGGCGGCATCGCCGTCGTGAGTGCCCTCGCCTCCGTGGTCGCAGGCCGCGAGCTGTCGACCCCGCAAGTCGCGGAGCCGGCGTCGCGCGTCGACACGCGCCTGCAGGTGCGCGACGACATCGACCTCGCCAAGCTCGAAGCGCGCATCGACGAAGGCGCCAAGGTCGACGCCTTCGCGCCGCGCAATTTCTCGCCGGTGGTGCCGCCCCAGGGGGGCGCCACGGCCGCGCGCGAGGTGCCGGCGCTGCCGTTCCGCTACCTCGGCAAGATGCTCGATGGCGGCAAGCTCGCCGTGTTCCTCGCGAACGGCGCCGAAAGCTATACGGTCACCGAGGGCGAGCGCGTCGGCGATTACCGCATCGACAAGATCACCGAAGCGGAGATCCGCTTCACCTACCTGCCAATGAAAACCAAACAGGCTCTTCCGCTATGAACAAATTACTCGCATTGATCATCATCGCGCTGGCGCTCGCCGCCTGCGCGACCAACGAGAACTTCAAGCAGGCCCGCGTCGAAGTCGAAGCGGGCAACGAGGAGGCTGGCCTCGCTCGCATCGAGGAGGAGCTGAAGAAGAACCCGCAGGACACAGAACTGCGCAATTACTACCAGCGCCACAAGAGCGTGGCGGTGCAGCGCTACCTCGACCTGGGCGACAACGCCCGCGCCGCGGGCGCGATGGACCGCGCCATGCAGGCCTACGAGCGCGCGCTGCGCTTCGACCCCGAGAACCAGCGGGCGCAGGCCGGCATATTGATGGTGCGCAAGGACCGCGAGCACCGCACGCTGCTGGTCGACGCCGACCAGGCGCTCAAGAACAACCAGGTGCCGGAGGCGCAGGCCAAGCTGAAGCAGATTCTCTCCGAGAACCCGCAGAACAAGGACGCGCGCGCCCTGCAGCGCCGCATCGACGAGCGCCAGGTCAAGGCGAGCATCACGCCGCAGCTCAACGCCGCGCTGAAGAAGCCGATCACCATGGAGTTCCGCGATGCGCCGCTGCGCACGGTGTTCGAGCTGATCTCGCGCCAGACCGGCCTCAACTTCATCTTCGACAAGGACGTGCAGCCCGACGCGCGCACCACGGTGTTCGTGCGCGACACCACCATCGATGAAGTGATCCGCTTCGTGCTGGTGACCAACCAGCTCGACCGCAAGGTGCTGAACGACAACACCATCCTGATCTACCCGAACACGCCGGCCAAGACGCGCGACTACAAGGACCTGGTGGTGCGCAGCTTCTACCTGTCCAACGCCGACGTGAAGACGACCGCCAACATGGTGCGCCAGCTCGTCAAGACGCGCGATCTGTTCATCGACGAGAAGCTGAACCTCCTCGTGATGCGCGACACGCCCGAGGCGATCCGCATGGCGGAGAAGCTGATCGCCAACCAGGACAAGAGCGAGCCCGAAGTGATGCTCGAAGTCGAGGTGCTTGAAATCGGCTCCAACCAGCTCACCGCAGCCGGCATTCAGTGGCCGACCCAGATCGGCGTCGGCCTCGTAGGCGCGGGCGGCGTTGCCGGCCAGCTCACCGGCCGCGAAGCCACCCATATGAACAGCGGCCTGGTGCGCCTCACCGTGAGCGACCCGCTGATCGCATTCAACCTGCGCCAGCAGGTCGGCCGCTCGAACATCCTCGCCAACCCGCGCATTCGCGTGAAGAACCGCGAGAAGGCGCACATCCACATCGGCGACAAGGTGCCGGTGATCACCACCACGGCCGGGGCCACCGGCTTCGTCTCGGAGTCGGTGAACTACCTCGACGTCGGCCTGAAGCTCGACGTCGAGCCGCAGGTGTTCCTCGAGGACGATGTCGGCATCAAGATCGGCCTGGAAGTGAGCAACGTCGGCCAGCAGATCAAGACCTCGTCGGGCACGATCGCCTACCAGGTCGGCACGCGCAACACCACGACCACGCTGCGCCTGCACGACGGCGAAACCCAGGTGCTCGCGGGCCTGATCAACAACGAGGACCGCCGCAACTCGAGCCAGGTGCCCGGCCTTGCCGACATGCCGGTGGCGGGACGCCTGTTCCAGAACAAGGAAGACACCGCCAACAAGACCGAGATCGTGCTGCTCATCACGCCGCGCGTGGTGCGCAACATCGAGCGCGCCGAATCGCGCCTGGAGGAGTTCAACTCCGGCACCGAGGCCGAAGTCGGCGGCGGCTCGCTCGCGCTGCCCTCGCAGATCCCGGCGTTTCCGCCGAGCACGCCGACGCCGCCGCAGACCGCGCCGGTGCCGGTACCTGCCGCGCCGCAGCCGCCGATTCCCTCGACCCTCGGTGCGCCGGCGCCCGCCGCCGGCCCCCAGACGAGGTAAGCGCATGAAAGCCCGCGGCTTCACTCGCCGAAGTGACCGTGCAGCGCAACAAGGAGCAGGACTTCCGCCATGCGCTGCGCGAGATCCGCGGGGCGCTCGACGCCTACAAGCGCGCGACAGAGGAAGGCGCGATCGAGCGCGCGGCGGACGCCTCGGGCTATCCGCCGACGCTCGCCGTGCTCACCGAAGGCGTGGCCGACAAGCGCAAGACCGACGGCTCGAAGATCTACTTCCTGCGCCGCGTGCCCAGCGACCCGATCGGCGGCGAACACTGGGGACTTCGCAGCTACGCGAGCACCGCCACCGAGCCGCAGGCCGGCAAGGACGTGTTCGACATCTATTCCCGCAGCCCGGATACCGGGCTCAACGGCATCCCCTACAGGGAGTGGTAATGAAAAAACTAAAGGGATTCACGCTGGTCGAGCTGATGGTGGTGCTCACCGTCATCGCCCTGCTTCTCTCGGTGGTGGTGCCCGAGTACATCGGGCGCCTGCGCCGCGCTGAAGAGGCGGTGCTGCAGGAGAACCTCACGGTGATGCGCGACGCGCTCGACAAGCACTACGCCGATGCCGGCCGCTATCCGGGCTCGCTCGACGAGCTGGTCGCCAAGCGCTACCTGCGCACCATCCCGAAGGATCCGATGACGCAGAGCGCTTCGACCTGGGTGCCGGTGCCGCCGCAGGACACGCGCAAAGGCAACGTCTACGACGTGAAGAGCGGTGCGAAAGGCTATGAGCGGTACTGATCTGCGCGATCGCAGCCTGATCTCCAACCCCGGGTTCTTTGCCCGCGGTCAGGCACGCCCCTCCGACAGCCGCGTACGCCTCGTGCGCCGGCCCGGCAGCAAGATCCAGCATGTGCGGGCAGCCAACCGGCCGGTGCCTGCTTATCTGCAGCGCGGCTTCACCTACATCGGCATGCTGCTCATCGTGGCGGTCATGGGTACTGGCCTCGCGGCCTTCGGCCAGCTCTACTCGCAGGCCGCCCAGCGCGAAAAGGAGCGCGAGCTGCTCTTCATCGGCAACCAATTCCGGGACGCCATTGCCCGCTATTACAACAAGAGCCCGGGGAACAAGGTCTATCCGAAGACGCTGGACGAGTTGCTCGAGGACAAGCGCTTGCCAATGCCCCAGCATCACCTGCGCAAGCTGTTCCGCGACCCGATGACCGGCAGCACCGACTGGGGCCTGGTCGAAGTGCCGGGCGGCAGCGGTTTCATGGGGGTCTACAGCCGCTCGGAACAAACCCCCATCAAATCAGCCAACTTCAGCACCAAGGATCAAGCCTTCGAGGGCGCCGAACATTACACGAATTGGATGTTTGCCTATAGTCCTACCGGACTAGGCAGCACCATTGCCCCGGCGGCCAAGCGGTAGCAAACTTGCTACGTTGTGTAGCGCAGCTCCTACACACGGCAGACGCGGGGCCATCCCGCTGTTACAAGCCCCTCGGGGGCCAAACAACGTGTCGTCTCCGTCTGATCGCTAAGTGGGGCAGCACCAGAGGGCACGGCTAGCGGCCGTGCCCTCTTTTATTTTCACAACGCCACTTCGTAGATCGCCTTGATCACCCAGCGGTCCGCGGCCGGCATCGCGCCGCGCCCCACGCCGACGTTGATGTCCGATTTGCCGATCTTGCCGTCCCAGGCGAGGTAGAGCATGCGGCTCTGCTCGGCCACGTAGTACTCCAGTCCGAAATCGTTGCGGCCATATGCGCGGTAGGCGAGCTTCGCGGCAGGCGTGGCGCTCGCGCGGTGCTCTTGGCCGAGCTCCACGTTCAGGCCCCAGTAGAAGCCCCATTCCTCGTCGTGCGGGGCGACATACTGCAGCTCGGCCCGATAGCCTTCGCTGTTGGTGGCGTGAGAGCCGAAGGCCACCGGCAGCTGCAGGCTGAATTCCCAATCGTGCCAGATGCCGTAGGAGTACTCGGGCATCACGCGTAGCGGACCGCTGTGCGCCTTGTTGACATGCGTTTCGAGCGTGTACGCGTGGTAAGCCGCCAGCTCGTCGGTGAACACCTTGATCTCGTTCGGCGCCGCCCCGGCAAGACCGCTGCAAAGGCTCAGGAAGAGAGCGAGTGCGCGCGCCATAACGTCCATAGCGAGTACGCGACCGCGATCCAGATCGCGACGACCGCGACTGCCGCAGCGTAATTTCTGGGCCGATCTTTATGCGCAGCGATCCACGCATCAGCCTGACTGCGCGCCTCGACGACGACTTCGGATGGGATCAGGCGCAGGGTGAGGTAAATGCCCAGCGGCACGATGATCAGGTCGTCGAGGTAGCCCAGCACCGGGATGAAGTCCGGGATGAGGTCGATCGGACTGAACGCGTAGGCCACGACCAGCGCCGCGAGCGCCTTCGCGTGCCACGGCGTGGCCGGATGGGAGCGGCAGAACCACAGGGTCAGGAGCTGAGCCTTGAGCTCCTTTGCCCAAGCTTGAAGTCGGGCGAGCACGCCCGCCGCATGTTACTGCCGGCGCGAGCCACCGGCGGCGGCCTGGCCTTCCTGCGGGTTCATGCGGCCCCACTTGTCGTGCCAGTTGCC
>WNFN01213972.1_pt1 | contig 12412 bp, 12 predicted proteins | sample 5400161 | NCBI WGS metagenome assembly WNFN01 (sample SAMN13153353, study PRJNA577476) | soil metagenome | isolation source: 80 cm saprolite on Douglas fir-dominated hillslope | place: USA:California | collected 2013-09-17
AAGAACCCATTTAAATATCCGATTTTCCATGAATAAAATTGTAAAAGAGAGACCAGCCTGGAATAGACTGGTTCCAATCTCATGGTTCTCAGTCTGGCCTTTGCGCGGTTCTTTTGGGGCCGCTTGGTGGGTGTACTGCTTTTCTTCTGCCTGCTGGTAGTGTTGACGGCGCAGGGGCAAGAAGTTGTGTCTCATGCCCTGTTGATCAAGGTGCATGATGAGTCCAACCAGCCGGTTGCGAAAGCCCAGGTCACACTCCACGTCAACGGCGTCACTCTCTGGTCCGGCACGACCAATGAGCGGGGCGAAGCCAGCATGTCAGGCCGCGAGTTCTCCAACTTCGAACTCAGCGTGAGTAAGAAAGGGTATGAGCCGGTTAGCGGACGAAAGATTGCCCTGGAAGGTCCAAGCGCCGAAGTTGAGGTGACGCTGCTGCATAAGCTTCAGGCCCGGGAAACCGTCACCGTCAAGGCCGGCGAATCCCCAAGTTCGTCTTCATCTCAGGAATTAGAGCGCGCGGAAGTGAAGCAACTGCCGAACCGGCCGGCCAACGTGGCCGCCGCGTTGGTTTTCACACCCGGCGTGGTGCGAACACCGGAAGGGCTGGTGATTGCTGGCGGCGATGAAAAACACAACGCGCTGATCGTGAACTCCGTGGATTCCACCGATCCCGCCACCGGGCAATTCGGCTTGCTGGTGCCGGTGGACAGCGGAAAAATGGAATTTTGAACTGAACGATCCGCTTCCTGAGTTCCGCATCCGCAGTGGACATCTGCAAGGCCTGCGTTCGACCACCCCCAACGTCAGCTTTGGCGGTCCGGTGATTGCGCAGAAGCTGTATTTTTCCCAGACCGCACAATATCTCCTGGATAAGAACCCAGTTCTGACTTTGCCCTTTCCGTTCAATGAAACCAAGACGCGCGTCGGGAATTTCTTCAGCCAGTTTGATCTGGTCCTCTCGCCGGCGCACACGCTCACCGGTACGTTTCACATCACGCCCCAGGACACCCAGTTTGCCAACCTCGACTTTTTCAATCCTCAGCCGGTCACGCCTAACGTGAACGAGACTGCGGCCGCGTTTACCGTGATCGACCGGCTTAAGCTCGGTGGCGGCGTGCTGCAGAGCACGGTGGCGCGGCAAACTTTTCGGGTTGAGGTGGCGCCACAGGGCGCCAGTGAGATGAACATCACCCCTTTGGGCAACAGCGGGAACTACTTCAGCAGCCAGGACCGCCAGTCTTCCCGTGTGGCCTGGATTGAGAGCTTTGCGCTCAAGCCTTTGCGGTTTGGAGGAACCCACAATCTGCAGTTTGGGACCTCCACTACCTTCAGCGGCGACCAGGGAGATTTCCTGGCCCGTCCAGTCAACGTTGAGGACCCGGCGGGACACGTGCTGAAAAGGATTGAGTTCACGGGGGGCCGGAAGTTCAAAAAATCCGATTTTGAATTTGCCGCGTTCGCCCAGGATCACTGGACACTCAACTCCGCCCTGGCCTTGGACGGCGGCGTGCGCATGGACCAGCAGCACATTACCGGAACGCTGCGTTATGCGCCGCGAATGGGTCTGGCCTGGAAGCCTTTCGGCAAAGACAAGTCCACCATCATCCGCGGCGGCGCCGGCGTTTTTTTTGATCATGTGCCGTTGAATGTTTACGCGTTCCGCGACTACCCGGAGCAAGTGGTCACCATCTTCGACGACCAGGGCCATGTGCTCGACGGGCCGCGCAAGTTTCTCAATCTCATCGACCGGTCGGGAAGCAGGTTCCGGCTGGTGCACCGCGGCGCGGCGAGCGACCAGGCTGGCAAATTCGCGCCGTACAGCATGGCTGCCAGTGTGGAACTGGAACAGCGGTTGACCAGCCTGCTGCGGGTCCAGGCCAAATACACTTACCGGGACTCTTACGGCCTGGTCACTATTTCTCCACAACTGCTGACCAGCGGCAAGAATGCCCTGGTCATGCAGGATGGCGGCAGCTCGCGGTATCGTGAAGTCCAGTTCACCGCGCGCATTGCGGAAGAACGCAAGCGCAAGATGTTCGTTTCTTACGTGCACAGTTCCGCGCGCGGCAGCTTGGACGCGGTGAGCACCTATGCGGGAGACGTTGCGTTTCCTGTAGTGCGGCCGAGCTTTTTTACGAGCCTGGGCGGTGACGTTCCTAACCGGGTCCTGATCTGGGGCGAGACGCCCTTGAAGTGGAAGATGAAGATCAGCCCATTGATGGAATACCGCACCGGGTTTGCCTACTCCGTGACCGATGTCTTACAGAACTACGTGGGTGTGCCTAATTCCAGCCGCTTCCCCGGTTATCTCTCGCTCGACGCCCGGGTCGCCAAGGAATTTCAAATCACCCCCAAGTATGCGGGAAGACTTTCCGTGCGGGCGCTGAACCTTACCAACCACTTCAACGCTTTGGCGGTGCGCTCCAATACCGCCGACCCGCAGTTTGGCACGTTCTTCGGCAGCTACGGGCGCAGGTTCAAACTGGATTTTGATCTGCTGTTCTGAGGTCCGCGCGTGAGAAGGCAGTTAGAGCAGGGGTCAATCACGTTGTCCTAAATCATTTCCAAAATCACAAATCCGATACCGCAGCGTGGGAGTTCAACAATCCTGCTTCGGCGGCGACCTGTTGCAACTTGGCCCGGGTGTCGGCCTTCATGGGCAGCATAGGCAGACGGTAAACCTCTTCCACGCGGCCCATCATGGCCAGCACCGCTTTGACCGGCATGGGATTGGACTCAATAAAGTTGGCCTGCATCAGCCGCACGTATTTGCGATGGAGCTGGCGCGCTTTCTTCCAGTCATTGTTCAGCGCGGCGCAGGTCATCTCCGACATCTCGCGCGGTATTTCATTCGACGCCACGGAGATAATGCCCACGCCGCCAAAAGCGATCACGGGCAGAGTCACGGCATCATCGCCGGAAAACACCAGGAAGCTTTCCGGCACGTGGCTAAAAACTTCTGCGATCTGGCTGATGTTGCCGCTGGCCTCTTTCACCGCGATGATGTTGGGAATCTTGGCCAGCCGGCCCAAGGTTGCAGGTTCGATGTTGGCGGCGGTGCGGCCGACCACGCTGTAGAGAACCAAAGGCTTGTCCACCGCCGCGGCGATGGCCTTGAAGTGCTGATACTGGCCTTCCTGCGTGGGCTTGTTGTAGTAAGGCGACGCGGTCAAGATGGCGTCCACGCCCTTGCGGCGGCCGAGCTCCTGGGCTTTTTCCACGGCGTCGGCGGTGGAATTGGAAGTGGCTCCGGCAACAATAGGCACGCGCCCGGCGGCGACTTCAATGGTGATGTCGATGACGCGCAGCCATTCGTCCTTGCTTAGCGTGGGGGTCTCACCGGTGGTGCCGCAGGGAACCAGGAAATGGATCCCGGAATCAATCTGCCACTCGACCAGCCGGCGCAGCCGGTCTTCGTCAATACTCTGGTCTTGCTTGAAAGGTGTAATCAGCGCGGTGCCGCAACCTTGGAGTTTCATAGGAGTCTTAGGATAACAAAAACCTTAACCACAGAGGACACAGAGAAACACGGAGGAGCTCAATATCTGTAGTCGGTTGATCTGATCCCTCAGGAGCCGATGATCTGACAGTCAGGTTCCTTCGCTAGGCCTTTCTCTGTGTTCCTCTGTGCCCTCTGTGGTAAATATTTCTAGAGTTGGTCCACAATCTCCGGGAACTCGTAAAATCCCGTCCGCCCTTTGAGCCATTCGGCAGCGCGGACGGCGCCTTCGGCGAATCCCAGGCGCGACTTAGCGTCATGGGTGAAGAGAATCGTGTCATTGGGCGAATCAAACATGATCAGATGCATGCCCACGGTGTCGCCTTCGCGGACAGAGGCGATCTCCACTTTTTGCCCAGAGCCCGACTCCAGGATTTTCTGAAGGGTCACCGCCGTGCCGGAAGGCTTGTCTTTTTTCTGCGCGTGGTGCCGTTCCACGATGTTGCCGCGATAGTTGTTCTTCAGCACCGGTGCAGCGGCCTGGACGGCCTTGAAAAAGAAGTTCATGCCCACGGAAAAATTTGAGCCATAGAGAAAGGCGCTCTTGCGTTCCGCGACCAGTTCGCGGACTTTGTCCAAGTGCTGGTACCAGCCGGTGGTTCCAACCACCATGGGGACGCGCGCTTCAACGCAGCGAATGATATTGGGGATGGCTGCATGCGGCGTGGTGAAGTCCAAGACCACGTCAATCTGTTGCAGCAGCTCCGGCGTCAGGCCGCGCCCGTCCTGATTGTCCTGGCGGGCCAGCGAGCTGATCTCATGTCCGCGTTCGCGGGCCATTTCGGCCACCAGCGCGCCGGTCTTTCCCCGTCCAAGCACAAGAATTTTCACGCAAACACCTCGGGATCGACCTCAGAGAAAAAAGCCTGGTGCAAGCGTGAGACTACCGCAGGCACGTCGGCTTCGTCGATCACAAAACTGATGTTGATCTCCGAAGCTCCCTGGGAGATCATACGGATATTCACGTCCGCGATGGCGCTGAAAACCTTGGCGGCAATGCCCGGGGTGTTGCGGATGTTTTCTCCCACCAGGCAGACAATGGCCTTGCGGCCATCGTATTTCACATCGGCCAGCCGGGCCAGATCGGAAGCGATGGCGGCGATGGACTCATTGGAATCCACCGTGACCGAGATGCTGACTTCTGAAGTCGAAACCATGTCCACCGGACAGCGGTGATTGGCAAAGACCTCGAAAATGCTTTTCAGGAAGCCGTGCGCCATGAGCATGCGCGTGGCCACCACGTCCACCACGGTGATGCGCTTTTTGGCGGCGATGGCCTTGAAGATGTTCTTGCTCTTGGGTGCAGTGGCGGTGATGCGCGTGCCTTCGCTCTTGGGATTGCGCGAATTCAGAATGAGCACGGAAATGTTCTTCTGGATGGCGGGCAGCAACGCGGCCGGGTGCAGCACCTTGGCGCCGAAGTAGGCCAGTTCCGCCGCTTCTTCAAAAGTGATGGTCTTGATGCGGCGCGCCTGCGGACAGAGATTGGGGTCGGTGGTCATCATGCCATCCACGTCAGTCCATATCTCAATGCGCTGGGCATTCAGGCCGGCGCCCACAATAGCGGCGCTGAAATCCGATCCGCCGCGGCCCAGGGTGGTGGCAATGCCTTCACGCGTCGCGCCGATAAAGCCTCCCATCACGGGCACGCGCCCGCGTTCCAGCAACGACCCAACAATTTCCGCCAGCCGCGCGTCGGTCTCTTCAAAACAGGGCACGGCTTTGCCGAAGCTCGAGTCGGTCACAATGCATTGGCGTGAATCCACATGAACAGCCTCAATCTTGCGTTGCGAGAAAGCCGCAGCGACGATTTTGCTGGATACGCGCTCGCCAAAACCGGCGATGGTGTCCGTGGTGCGCAGGGTCAGCTCACCTACAGCCACCACGCCACGCAAAAGTTCGTCCAGCGAATTGAAGTCGGCTTCCAGTTCGGGAGCAATCTGCTCAAATGCGTGCGTACCAAGAAGATCGGAAGCCGTATTGTAGTGGCGTTCCCGAGCGGCGCGGGAGAGTTCCAGGGCTTTTTCGCGGTTGCCGGCGCCGGCGACGGTGGCCATGGCCAGCAGTTGGTCGGTAATATTGGCCAGCGCGCTTACCACGACCACCGGTTTCTCCGCCAGTCTCTCGTGCACAATGGCGGCGACGCGATCAATGGCCTGAGCGTCCTGCACTGAGGTGCCGCCGAATTTCATCACGATCATGGACGCACCCAACGGCAAAAAATCCACCACGGAGACGCGGAGGCACGGAGGAAAGCCTTCCCAAGCATGTTTGGAGACATGACTGCCGACGTCGCAGCCGAGGGTGGCTGCGCCACACGGCCTTTGACGTCAGCGCCTGCTCTCAGTGATTCTGTCAAGCGATGTATCCCTGAGCGCGAAGAAGTTCGCCATTTAGAATTGCTGCGCCGGCGGCCCCACGGATCGTGTTGTGCGACAGGACGGTGAATTTCCAGTCAAAGATGTTGCAGGGGCGCAGCCGCCCCACCACGGCGGACATGCCCCGGCCGCGGTCGCGGTCCAGGCGCGGCTGCGGGCGGTCCGGCGCGCTCTCATAGATCACTGGCTGTTCCGGCGCGGAGGGCAGTTTCAGCTTCTGCGGCAGGCAACGGAATTCATTCCAGGCGGCGATGATCTCTTCTGCTTGCGCCGGTTTCCGCAACTGGAGCGAAACAGATTCGGTATGGCCATCTTCCACGGCCACGCGGTTGCAATGTGCGCTCAGGGTCAGCTCGGCGGAAGTTACGCTGGCGCCGTCCAGCAATCCCAAGAGCTTGCGCGATTCCGCTTCCATTTTTTGTTCTTCGTTGGCGATGTAGTGGATCACGTTGCCCAAAATATCAAGCGAAGGCACGCCCGGATAGCCGGCGCCGCTGATGGCCTGCATGGTGGCGACAAATACTTTCTGCACTCCGAACTTGCGGTGCAGCGGCGCCAGCGCCAGCACCAGTCCCATGGTGGAACAGTTAGGATTGGTGACCATGAACCCGCCGCTGTTCTTGTACCACTTCTGGCTTTTGATCAGCTGAGTGTGGTCACCGTTCACTTCGGGAATGACCAGGGGAACGTCTTCCGCCATGCGGAAAGCGCTGGAATTGGAGACCACGGCGTGGCCCGCGGCGGCAAAGGCCGGTTCGATTGTCTTTGCGGCAGTAGGGTCCAGCGCGGCAAAAATCAGCTTGGGCGCGCTGCGATCCGGGGCTGATGGCGAGACCTGCATGCCTGCGATCCTCGCCGGCAGGGGCGTGCTCAAGTTCCACTTGGCCGCTTCAGCATAAGTCTTGTCCGCAGAGCGGTCCGAGGCCGCCAGCCATTCAACTTCAAACCAGGGATGCGCCTCAAGCAACTGAATGAAGCGTTGCCCCACCGTCCCGGTGGCGCCGAGAATGCCGACTGGAATTTTCTTGGTCATGAGTTCCTAAGTTTAAAATTCTAGCATTTATTGATTTCACCACGGAGGCGCGGAGACGCGGAGAATTTATTTCTGAAATCCCGAGCGCCAGGGATGTTAGAAGACTGCCTGCGTGGCGAGTGCGAGTTTCAGTCCGCCGCCGCGGTGGCGGCTTCGCTCTTTCGTTTGACCAGATATTCATCGGCAAGGACTGCAACCAGGGCAGCCGTGGGCACGGCCACCAGCGCGCCCAAGACTCCAGCCAGAGAGCCGCCCAGAGAAAGCGCGATGATGACGGCCAGAGGCGATAGCTGCAGGGTGGACCTCATGATGCGGGGCTGGAGAAAGACAGCCTCAAACTGCGCGTATACCGCGTGGAAAATGATCACGCCAAGAACCTTTTGAGGCGAATCCAGCGCCGCTACCGAGGAGGCGAGGACCAGAGCGCTGATGGGCCCGACGATGGGCACGATATTGGCAACGCCGGCAAACATGGCCAGCACGTAAAAATACCTGAGACCCAAAGCGTAATAGACCCCAAGGCTGGCGAGTCCCAGGCAGATCATGAGCAGGGCCTGGCCGATCAGCCAGTTTCTCATCCGGTGTTCCGCGCGATGCAAGGTCGAATCCAGCCGAGGCTGCTGATCCAGCGGGAAGAGCGAGACGCTCCACTGAAAGACCCGCTCGCCATCGATGATGAAATAAGCGGTGAGGATAATTGCGGTAAAGATGCCAAAAATGCCTCCGGCCAGGTTCAGGAACAGCCCGCCGGCGCCGCCAACGATTTCCGCGGCGTACTTTTGCAGTCCGGCTGGATCAATCTTGGTGCCGAAAGGCAGGTGCTGGATTCCTTCGCTCAGCGAGGCCAGGTGCTTAGGCCAGTCGGCGGCAAAGCGGCGCGCGTCGTTATAGATCGGCGGAAAAGCAAAGACCATGAAAAGCGTGCCTGCCAGCGCCAGCAGGAGGACTAGAAAAATGATGGCGAAACCGCGGCCGGCGCGCCAATTGCCGATCTTAATCCTCCGGATCACGCCGATGGCAGGTGAAAGCACGACCGCAAACAGCGCGCTGACGTAGATCAGCAGCAGGACGTCGCGGACGGTGTAAGCCGTCCACAGCGCCAGCAGCACGCCAAAGAAGAAGAGAACGTCAGAGCGGTGGTTCTTCACCATAAAAATGAGGCAGGTTAAGACAAGGGTTTAGTCCCGGGCAACCTCGACATCGGTGCCAGGTATGCTCATTTTGACTACCTTGTATTGATCATCCACCCAGAGCAGCCACTGATCGGCATCAGAATCTTTCTGACCGCTCATCACGATCAGCCGTTTAGGGTCGCCGGTAGTCAAAATCACCTTGTTGACCTCTTGTTCCACGCCCTTGACCTTGATTTTGTCACGGCCCACCAATTCCATGACGGCGCTCATCGCGGAGTGCAAGTGCGGGATGAGAACGCTGAATTGTTTGGGGCCGCACGTGAGCTGGTTGTCTTTACGCACGCACCCCGTGGCCAGGTATCGCCACAGCAGGATCTCGCGATGGGAGAAGAAGTTGTCGTCCAGAATGACAGTGGAGAGCGGAAGCGCATGCCGCACATCCGTTTTCTTCTGGTCGACAGGGGTGATGTGTTCAATCAGAAACTGGTCTTGGGGCTCCACAGAGGCTTCTTCCTTTTGCGGGACGGTGGCCCGCCAGGTGTAGGAACGAAGGTCTCCGTTGGGGCTGATTTGCATCTCCGCGGTCTGGACAGCTTTGATTTTGCCGTCATCGACTTTGGTTTCAGCAGTGGCAATGCTGTAATCCTGCCGCTGTTCAATCTTGAAAGTTTCCGTGCCGATGCGTTTTCCGCCTATGTAAATACCGAAGCTGCCTGAGTCCACAACCTGTGCTGTCATCTTGTCGGTGGAACCCTTGTCCTTATTGCCGGCATTGAGATAAGTTGCCGCCAATAGCGCGACGCAGAAAAAAATAGTTTTCGTCATGATTGCCTTCACTGCTTGACCTCCGGCTCTGTTACTGGTGTCAGAATGTGCTCGATTTCTGCCGCGACCTCTTCCACGGTTTTGTTCATGGTTTCTACGCGGAATTGGGCCAGCGCGTAAGCTGCCCGCCGCTCTTCAAACAGTTGCGCGAACTCTTTCTCCCCGCGGGCCAAGGGACGCGTGCCGCCATCCCTGGTGCAGCGGCGCCGCAACTCCTCGAGCGGAGCTTCCAGAAGGACAGTGATGGCGCCGGCCTCTGCGTTGTTCAGTGCGGCGCGATTGTGCGGCTGGACAAAGGCGCCGCCGCCTAGCGCGACAATCAGGCTGCCGTGCACCGCTTCTTCTTTTTGGCTCAGCAATTCTTCCAAGGCCGCACTCTCCATCAGCCGAAACCCGGCTTCCCCAGCCTCGGCAAAGATGCCAGCGACGGACTTCCCTTGACGATGCTCGATGACTTCATCCAAATCCTGGAACGTCCATCCCAGCCGCCGCGCCAGTGTCCTGCCGACGGTAGTTTTGCCCGCGCCCATGAACCCGATGAGAAATACACGCCGGGTTCGAGCAGCTCGGGCCATACACCACGTCTTTAGATCTTGGATCGCGGCGTGGCCGCGTTTTATTGCTTCTTTACGCGGATTCTACCACTGAAAGACTGGAGCTCAACCGAAGATGAACCGGAAAGGGAGGTACCTGTGAAGGAACTCCCTGACTTGGTGACAAACGAGGTATGGGACTTTGTTTGCAGGGGAAAATCATTCACGACTGTTCCATTAACGGAGCGCGCAGAAAGATCAACCGAGGCGGTCTGGGGCAAAGTAACGTCGATAGCGCCGCTGTGCGTGGTAAAAGCGTAGGCGCCGCCTCCGGAGCAATCGCCTTGGTAGGTGATATTGCCGCTGGTGGTGCCGATTTTTACACTGGGACCGGAGACGTTGATGAGCTGCACCGCGCCGCTGCTGGAGGTGACCTCCACATGGCCAACGGTGATGTTGGCCAGGGTGACGGGAGCGGTAACGCTGCGGACGTGCACATGAGCTGTGGAGACGTTGCGTACGATGATCTGGCCTGTCTCTGAGGAGCGTTCCGTATCGCCCCTGAAGCCATCCACGGTAATTGGGGCCGTGGACGTGCTGACGGTGACCCATATGCCTGCCGGCACGGTAATGTCAAGATCCACTCGATCTTCGCCTGCGCTGAGCTTCTGGCCGGGTAGCACATGGGTGCGAATTTCAACCCGGCCTTTGTCAGGCGTGATGGTCTTGTCGACCTCTATCTTGCTGGAAACTGTGGTGTGGGTGACCACCACTTGACGCCCACTGCCGGCATGAACGTTCACCGAGCCGGCGTTGTTCACGACGTTGACGATCCCGCCCGGAGCGATGTCCATGCGGGTTTCACTGCGGGCATCCCCGGCCAAGGCGTTCGCCGCTCCCAGGGCCATGATCATGCCGATTCCGGCGGTCAAGGTTAGCTTGTTCATGACTGTCTATGCCTCCTCATTCACTAGGGCAACGACCGCGCGGTCGCCATCTGGTACAACATTTCCTTCTGCTCATGCGCCTCCAGCAGATGCCCTCTGGCGGCGGCGTCTTGCGGATCCTGGTCGACCGCCTGTTGTGCGTCCGTGATATAGGAGTTGACCTCCCGCAGATTGTCTTCATATGCCCGGCGCACGTCCGGCGCCTGCTGTGAGACCTGGCTCATCAACCGCTGGTCCTCACCTTCCAATGGAACGGGCTGGGCGCTCATATTTTGTGCCGAGGACTGGGCTGGGAACAAATGGGGGCGGTAATTAATCAGGACAGCGGCAAAAAGAACCATCGCTGCCACGGCCATGGCCCACCCTAAAGGGGTCCAGCTCTTGGCTGGCATGGGGATTGTCGTTATATGTCCCAAAAGGGACGTTCGACCCTCCTGGATCAGGCCCTGGTGATGGAGCGACTGCTCAATCCCGGTCCAGACCCGCGGGCTGGGGTCGTGCATCGGCAGCAGGAGCTTGGCCTGCGTGGCGATGTATTTCAGGTCCTGCACCAGCTCGGCGCAGGCCGGACAAGTCCGCAGGTGTCCTTCTTCTTCTCCGTTCCCGCCGTTCTCGATGATGAACGGCAGGACCTCGTGAAATTGCTGGCAATTCATGTCTTCTTCATCCTCTCCCAACTTGCTCAGCCGCTCTCACTGGCGGGCGGCCTTTTCGGCCTTGCTGAGCTTTAGAAGGTCGCGCAGTTTCAGGCGCGCCTTGTGCAATTGCGACTTACTGTTGCCGATGGAGCATCCCATCATTTCCGCGATTTCGTTGTGTTCATATCCCTCAACATCGTGCAGCACAAAAATTGTGCGGTATCCGGGGGGCAGGCTGCCGATGGCCCGCTCCAGATTGAGCCGGTCAATGGAGCCGGCCAGCACATTGTCCCGCGCGCCAATGTCCTTCCTGGGGCCATCCTCGTGCTGTGGTTCCAGCATTTCATCGAGCGAAACCTCGGGCAATCCCTTCTTGCGCAGGTGCATCAGCACCACGTTGACTGCCAGACGGTGCAGCCAAGTGGAAAATGCCGACTCCCCGCGGAAGGTCGAAATCTTGCGATATAACTGCAAGAACGCCTCCTGGGTCAGGTCTTCCGCCTCGGCCGTGTTCCCGGTCATGCGCAGACACAGCGAATACACACGTCGTTTATGCAGCCCATAAAGAGCCTCAAAACATTCCGCGTCACCGCTTTTGGCCCGTTCAATCGCCTCTGCTTCGGTAAGCCCGGATGCGATGATCTTCTTGGCTTGAGTCAATTTGCCTCTTGGGAGGCCGTTAATCCATAGGATGCGGCCGAGTCGCTGCTTCGTTGTCTGGAGGTGCGCCCGAATGGCCCGTGTATCAAGGTAATGGTAACCCGTTTCAGAAGCTTTGGGGATGCGCCCCATGATCCAGGGTGTAAGTTTTACCTTTTCCCTGGCGGGGCCACCCATTTCCCTGCCAGGACTTCAAGTTTATCGATAATCGCCTACCAATTGCCAACATGACCAATGAATCTTGCGTTTTTTATCCTTAGCACCCAAACCCCAGTGCAATTCGTAACTAGCAACTAAGCATTTGGCCATCACTTGCAAACAAAAGGAATATTCCATTCGACCAAGCGGTGACCGGACGCGCGGCCGGCAAGAGATTCAAAGTATCCTCGTTGTGTCTTGGTACATCCAACGTAAAAACCAAATCATTCCTGAGAACCTGAGGAGAGAACCCAGTGGCAAAGATGAAAGCAGCAGTAGTAGCGAAGCCGGGAGCAGATTTTGAAATCGTCGAGCGGGAGATTCCCTCGCCCGGCGCGGGGCAAGTGCGGCTCCGGGTGCAGGCCTGCGGCATCTGTTATAGCGATCACGCTGTGAAAGACGGGCTTTGGCCGGGGCTTGCGTACCCGCGCGTGCCTGGGCATGAAGTGGCAGGCGTGATCGACGAGGTGGGCGCAGGCGTGACGCGATGGAAGAAAAGCCAGCGCGTGGGCGTGGGATGGTACGGCGGGCATGACGGAACCTGCGACCAGTGCCGGCGCGGCAATTT
>WNFN01246915.1_pt1 | contig 12402 bp, 15 predicted proteins | sample 5400161 | NCBI WGS metagenome assembly WNFN01 (sample SAMN13153353, study PRJNA577476) | soil metagenome | isolation source: 80 cm saprolite on Douglas fir-dominated hillslope | place: USA:California | collected 2013-09-17
GTTCTCGCCTGAGTAGCGCGGCCAGTGCCCCCCGGACCATCGCCTGATCTTCGGCTAACAAGACACGAATCATCCCCCATTCTCCTGCATACCTGCTAGCACTCCTACGGTTTCTCCATCCATCTGCACGGGCAGTGCCACCCACAAGCGAAACTGTTCTTTGCCAGACCCTGTGAGGAAACCAGCCTCCATGTTTCCTCCGAACATCGCCACACACTCACGGAGACCGGAGAGTCCACTGCCCTGGCCTTCGTACTGACCCTTGCGCTGATTATCTGGCAACACGCCGTCGTTCAGTACTTCGACACACACCCTTTCCCGTGTACTCCCGTCACTGGCGAGCCGAATGAAGCACTGTCGGGCACGGCTGTGGCGTATCACATTGGTCACCCCTTCCCGTACTGTCCAAGCCAGTGTGGCATCAAGAGCCGGAGGAAAATCCTCGATGGTCTGCTCAACCACACATGCTACTCTTGCCGCTTCGAGGAGTTGACGCGCCCCATCCAATTCATTCGCGAGCGTTGGCTGCCTGTAGCCCGCCACTGTTTTTCGCACTTCGCGCAGCATCTGGCGGGAAACACGCTCAATGTCGGCGAGTTCCCGGATACAGCGCCCCGGTTCCTCGGTAACCAGGCACCCGGCGAGTTCGCTCTTGAGGGTAATCACGGAAAGAGTGTGCCCTAGCAAGTCATGGAGATCGCGCGCGAGACGCTCGCGCTCTTCGATCACTGCCAGACGAGCCAGTTCTCGGCGCGCGATCTGCAACTCCCGGATAGCGCTGCCCATGCGCGCCACGCCAATCATGTCCAGGCCAAGCCCTCGTATCAGCAGCATCAATGCGAGAAGCCACCACCAATCAATCGCCACGTTCTCCCCACGGGTTCCGAGTGCGAGGAAAAGCGGGAGGAGGGTGAAAAGCACGACAGCGGCAAACGCTTGAGACATGGGAAGGAGTATGCCAGCCATGGCGCTGACTCCGATGAAGAGCCAGAACCATGCAGGGCCATCCATCAAACTGAACACCAGCGTCAGCACGCTCAATGCCCCCAGAAGCAGGAATGAGCCCCAGGAGCGTGCGCGCTCCCTGACTAGCCGGGTGCGGCCACATGAGCCAGGTATAGCTGACGGAAAAAACAAGAAGTGCGAGCAAGCCCAGGAGGAATCGCTGTGGGGAAATCGGTTCGCGCACAAGCGCAATGAGAGGAAAAGCGAGGCAGACGAGCCAGGCATGTTGATAGAGTCGCCAAAGCCGAAACGTGACCCCGCTGGAAGCGAGCATCTCCTCTGAACGAGCGCTTCTTCGAGAGAAGGCCGCTTTCACTGGTTGCTCTGATGTGTCTTGATGGTGACTGATCCGCATCTGATTCTTCCTCTGTGTCTGCCACGATACCATTCGTTCTTGCGACTCCATTTTACCATCGCCAACCTGCTTGCACCGTTTGCTCCTGGTTCGCCTCGGTTAGGCATCTGTCTCTCTCTGGTGGGGGCATTCCTTGATCCCTCTCTCCCTTCTTCAAGAAATATAGCTGACCAGTGCCCACAAGGTGGCGCCAAAAATGAGCACATCGATCACCGCACGCACCATCTGGAGTCGCTCGAAACGGTGAAAAATGGCTGCGAGTTGCTGCTCGTCGTTGCCCACATACCGCTGGGGAGGGAGTGTAGGAACAGCCCAAATGAGCGTGATGAGCAGATGGATGACCCACAAGGATGCGAAAAGCGTAATCGGAAGCGTATGCACAAGTGAGAGACTGTGTGAAAAGGCTTCAGGAGCTGTTTTGTGCCACACGCCGGACCATGAGCCGGACCATGGCAAGGTAGATCCAGGCTTCCTCACTGCTGGGGAGCAGTTCATAGTCCTTAGCGAGCCGACGCCAGGTGGAGAGCCAGGCAAACGTTCGCTCCACAATCCAGCGCCATTTCAACACGTGGAAGCCGCTCGGACGGACCTGCTCCGGATCGATGGTGGTGTCCTTTGGGGCCCAGACGCCACGCTGGCCAGCCCAGGGGTGCTCCACCGCCTCCACCTCCCAGCCGAACGCCTCTTTGACCCACTCCATGAAGCCACCTTTCTTGTACGCACTGTCAACCCAGATCAGCTTGAGTCGGGGAAAGCAGCCTCCCAGCGGTTCCAGGAGGAGTTTGCCGCCGGCATGATCCTGGATATCGGCCTCATGCACCAGCAGGTGCAGGATCATGCCTGTGGTATCCACGAGGATATGCCGCTTGCGCCCTTTGACTTTCTTGCCGCCGTCGTAGCCGCGAGCCCCCCTTTTTGGCTGGTTTTCACGGATTGACTATCGATGATGGCCGCGCTGGGCGTGGGTTCGCGTCCCATACTCACGCGCGTCTTCTCGCGCAAGACCGTATGCATACGCTTCCAGGTGCCATCGAGACGCCAGGCTCGGAAATAGCTCCAGACCGTGGACCACGGGGGAAAGTCGTGCGGCAAGGCCCGCCATTGGCATCCGGTGCGATCCACGTAGAACAGCGCGTTGAGCACCTCGCGCATGTCCGTCGTTCGCGGGCGTCCCCCCTCTTTGGCTGGCGGGATCAAGGATTCCAGGATCGCCCACTCCTGCTCGGTGAGATCACTGGGGTAGCTGAGCGATGAGCGTCGCTGGGGCGATGAGCATTGCTGGGGCGGTTGCTTCCTCCGGTGCCGCAGGGGAACTGTCTCCTCGTGAGACTGTGCGCTGGAAGACAACGGGGCTGGATTGGAACCAGCCTTGACACGAGCACTTGGCTTGCTCCAGCCTTGTCGATTGAGCAGGCGATAGGTGATACTGTCATCGACTGAGTGTCCCACTCGCTCCGAAAGCGCCTGATGGATCTCGGCGACCGTCGCGATCTCTCCCTGAGCAGCGCGGGCCACGAACGGCTGGAGAAAGGCGCGTTCTTGTTCCAGCGTGAGGTACTGACGACGCCGCCCACCTTTGCCAGGAGTCTCGATGGCCGCCACGCCCTCCCGATTGTAGCTGGAAATCACCTGATGGACGGTGGCAAGCGAGACGCCAACCGTTCTGGCGATGTCCTCTGCTTTACGGGGAGCTGTTAGCGCTTGATAAATGATCTCCCAACGTCGGCGGCACCAACAGCGTTGTTCCCTCTGCATCTGCTCCTGGACGACTTTTTCTGACAAGTGTGCAGCCGCACGCGTGATTCGACTTCCCATCACACTACTCTCCTTTCTGACAACCACTCCTTTCTAGAATATTACACGGAATGCAAGTCGGTTTGGCGTCTTTACACACAGCCTCTTAGAAGGCAGCGCGCCTGGCACGTCAAGGTTTTCGAGTGTTACTCACCTGTTATAACAAATTGTTGGCGCAGGAACTGCGCGTTCGCCTCGGTTGCCCTGCCAATCTGGATATTTTTCACTTTCACGATCTGTGTACCCGGATGGCAAAAGAAGCCGGGTTAACTGATGCCCCTGGAGGCACAGAAACCGCAGCCATTTTTGAACGGGAGATGCCAGAGAAGCTGATGCAAGCGAGCGCCAAACTCAAGCGGAAATACGATGCCATCATTGTTGATGAAGGTCAAGACTTTCAGGAACTGTGGTGGGTAGCTCTTCAAGACTTGCTTCGAACGCCAAGCGGCATTTTCTACATCTTTTATGATGACAATCAGCGCATTTATGCAGGAACTGCCAAACCACCCTTTTCGTTTCCATCGTATCCCCTGGTCGAGAATTGTCGCACTACCAAAGTGATTCACGAGCAAATTGTTCGTTTCTACACCGGAGAGATGGCTCCCAGGTCTCATGGACCAGAGGGAAAACCCATCGAGGTGGGACGCTATCCTCTGGGGCACCTTCAGCAAGCATTAGAGCGACAGGTAATTCACCTGATTCAGAAAGAGGGGATATCCCCGAAGGATATTATGATCCTTTCTCCGTTTTCTCATCAAAAGTCACATCTCAAATCAGGGAACGTTGTGAGCTGGTTTCACTTCCCGGATGAGGTCATCCTTCAGACCATCCACTCTGCTAAAGGGCTGGAATGTCCTGTCGTGGTGTTGGTCGAGCTGGAACGGTGGTTTGGGCAACAACGCGACCAAACACAGATAGAAAGGTTGCTCTACATCGCGTGTTCGCGTGCGTGCAACTACCTTCTTGTTCTGTTAGCACAGCCTGCTCCACGTCCTCTGGTACGTCTTTTTGGCGGGGAAGAGGCGCCATAAACCTGGCTAGCTTTTTGTTGAAATGCATCTAACGCGTTTTTCCATGCAAGAGCATCGTGGGTTCTGCTGTAAACCCATCTTGGTTCTCGGTACTCAACAACTCATGTTTTTGTTCAAAGAGCAACGCTTTGCCAGAGCCATAAGGGAAATAAGGAGTTTCATGCAAATTGCCTTTACGTTCAATAGCCGGATGTTAATGAATCCGCGCAATATCCGCGTACAGCCATACACTCGGTCTCAAAGATATGTAATCCCCCCTGGTCCACTCTACGATCCAGTGCGAGTTTTTTTGCGAACCTACGCGAGGGATGGTTTTCCCTTTAACCTCATCTCGCTTTGTCATGCTACAGCGGTGAAAAAGCTTGGCTATCCTGCCAATATTCCGCGTCTGCTAACGCGGAGCCTCCTGGTAAGTGGAGGATTATACCTCGCACTCAATCATGCCCATCCAGATCTCGAAATCCGCGAACATTGGGGCGATTTCACGGTAGGTTTCAGTCACGATTTGGGGTTGGGCTGACCTTACTGGCTGTTTCGGACATGTTTGATCTCCCACTGGATGATCTGAATCCTATTGAAGTGGGAAAACAAAAAACCCTCGACTATGCTGCCTTGCTCCTAAATGCTCCAGTCATACTCCAGGTCGAGGCCAAAGGCGTCACTAGTGATGACAGCCGTTCAAGCGCCCGTCAAAGTATTGTTCAGAAAAAGCGAGCCAGTGGAAATACGGTGATCCTCCGTGGCGGGCAAACCTTGACCAATCAACAGGCTATCAAAATAGGGATTATTGTTCAGGCCTCCTGTCGAAAAAGAAATGGCGCAGCATCTCGCACAAGAAGAACGAGCGCACAGCCAGGCAGAGGCTTAATCGAAATCATCGATCCTGAACCTGATGAGCAGGCCCGAACGGTGAGCAAGGAAGCGATTCTTGCCGGAAAATACTGGCATTTTACTGGGGTTGCATTATTTGCAGGCTTACATGATGTCGCTGTCGAATTTGCCCAGAGGGCCATCGCGCTCACACAGGGACAGAAAAGGATTTTCTCTTTGCGTCATTTTGATGTTCCTCCACAGGAGATCTTTCATCTTAGAGGGCGAGACTTCGTTGGGGTCCAGTGGCAACCAAGCGCGCGTCCTCAAAGCAACCAGGATGTCTGGTTTTATCAGGCTGTTGACATCACGATCCTTCAGCAATTACTTGCTGAGGAACGTTTTCCTCAAACCCATTCCTATCACTTGCCTGACCTAGACTTTATCCAAATTACGCCGTAAAGGCGAGTGTATCGACAAGACGATCATAGAAATCGCGTGGAATTTTCACCAAGTCTGGTGAAAAAGACGACATGGTAAAAAAGCCAGACGGCCAGAGAAGCCGCCTGACAAAGGCCAGGGTATCCGAGAAGGTCGGGGTGGATTTGGCATACCAGGCAGCCCGACGAGCAGGAAAAGATTGGCCATCAAGCAAGTGATGAGCAAAGACGGTGACCAGGGAAAAGATCCCCAAGAGAGCAGGAGGCGTGCGTTGAAGAGCCAAATCCGACCACTGGCGCTGGGTTTCCACTCCCAAATGGGTGCGAACTTCATGGAACGTCACCTCAACGGGCCAACGTTGGACAAACCATTGGACAATCTGGACAGCAGCAGCCCCTTGATCAGTACAGAGCAAGGCTTGGGACTCAAACTGGCCCAAAGGGTCATGCAGGAGAACCCATCGAATGAGAACAGGAGGAATACCGGCATGGCACCACAAAGCGGTGCCGGTAGCTACGTCGATCTCGCGGCGAATTCCTCCATACCAGTCCACGGTGGCTTTCTCCCAGGCCGTCTTGGGATCAGCGAGGCGTTGGGCCAGGGTTGGTTGACGTTGGCCTTTCTGCGCCGGTCGCCCTTTGGTGTGTTCGTCGCGTGGCTCTGGCAGATCGTAGAGACGCGCATCCAAACGCAAGCGTGCGACCATGACCACGCCTGGCAAGCGAAGAAGCTCCGCCAGAAATGCTACGACGGCATAAGCCCCATCTCCAACAAACACCAAGGTACGTCCAGGCAGCCAATGATGGACTTGTTTGATCATCTGTCTGGCCCAATCGGTGATCGTTTTGTGCGTTTTACCCACGTTGTCGTGATACTGCTCAGATGGGGCAAGCACCGTCAAAAACGGCAGTGCCCAAACCCGACCAGCCCAGGAGATTGGGGTCAACAGCATCATCGAGATCCAACGCAGGCCACTCGTTTTGACAAAGAAGCTCTGGCTCGATCGCACAGGATCGCGATAAATCCCCAGTTTGGCAATCTGGCTTCCGCGACGACGCTCGATGGTTTCGTCGATGCCGATCACTATTGGGGCATCAGGAGGGACAAAAAGTCTGACCAGCAACAGCAACAAAACATGGCTCACCTCACGACTCGACCAACGAGCTCGATTGAGCAAACGGTGATAGTTTTGAAAGTGTTTTTCGTCAGAGAGTCCCATCACGCGCAAAATGGCGGCGACTGTACGCTGTCCAGGGGCCAGAATAGCTCCAATCAGCAGAACTTTCGCTGTTTCCCAGGACGGTTTGGTAAAAACACTTTCAAACGGACTCAGCACTTGTATAATCTTTCTAGGCAGATCAAGCATCTCTTTTCCCTTTTTTCGTGAGAAGAATTTGAGATAGCTTACTCTGCCTTTTTCTTGTTGTCTACTTTTTGGCCAGAGTACTATTTTGGATAAAGTCTAGCTGACACCACAGTAATCCCAGCGAATGTGGCAGAGAGTCTCTTTCCCGATGGATCATATTTCGGGATCGGTTTACAGCAACAAAGCAGACTCCGCATGCTGGTCTCAGAGGATGAGGGCAACCATGCATGGGGCTGAAGCTCTTGTATCCGCTCATCGCTCCTTTTTCGACGCTTGAAGGATTTCTCATATGCGAAAGAAAGACGCAAGACCATTGCAAGAAAACCGCCAGACAGGGCGGGGCTTGTTCAGGCCCCGTATCGAGTACCGTTATACCGAAAATTGCAAAGAGGAAAGCCGAGAGTGACATCGTTGCGATACAATAAAACATGCCACCCCAAAGCATCAGGGTCTTTCCACTTTTTGACATCTGCCTGGGAAGAGAAAGGAGAAGTTCGTTTTGTCCGCCTGAATCTTTTTTGCCTGATGTATGTGGAGGAAAACGATGCTCGAACAGCTCTCATCCATCAACTGGAGTGACCTTTCTCATGCATATGGTTCAGCAGAAGATGTACCACAACTACTTCGTGACTTGGCTTCGCCTGATGAGCAGATCCGTGGGAGAGCGCGGGGGACTCTGTACACGAATATCTACCACCAGGGAACCGTTTATCAGGCGTCTGTTTATGCCGTTCCGTTCCTTCTAGAACTGCTTCGAGAAGAAACAGTGCCTGAGCGCGAGGAGCTTCTGGTCTTGTTAGCCCATCTGGCTCAAGGAAATACCTATCATCGCTAGCATTGGCATTTTTATACCGAAGAGCGAAAACAAGATCCAGCTATTCATAAAGAGTTAGAGGAAGGGATTTTCTGGGTAGAGAAAATGTATGAGGCGGTGTCTGCAGGCCTGCCGCTGTACTTCTCCTTGCTTGAAGACCCGAACCCAAAGCTCCGCATGGCTGCGCTCCGTTTGCTGGGATCGTTATTCCACGAGGCTTCTCAGATTGTGTCTCTGCTCGTCGAGCGCCTTGATACTGAGCGCGATCAGCGCGTGCAGGCTTCGTTGCTCTTCTCGCTGGGGGCGCTGCTTGCCCAGCAGGAAGAGGCATTTCCCTCGGCCTGGCAGTGGTTAGCAAAGACACCGGATGCAGGCCAGACAGATCTGGTGCGCCTGGCCGCCGCGATGGCGATGGCGCGAACGCACAAGGCAGAGATCCCCGCGAGCGCGTATGAGTTCCTGCTCGAAAGAATCCAATATCCTGATCCGCTCGACGATCTTTACGACGAGCTTCCCTGGGCTGAGAGTCGCCTGGTCTTTGACGTTATCCGCTCCTTTTACGCGCTTCCGTCTTCCCTTTACCCGCGCCTGCTTCCCAGGTTAAGGCTGGTGCTGGAGTCTCTAGATCAGAGGGAGGAGCGTGGAGAGTTCAAGCTCAATGGAATCATTGCCGGAGAACTGGCGGACCTGCTGATTACCCTCGCGTTTGATGCGAATGAAAGCAGCTCTCTCAAAGCATGGATGAGAAAAGATCTGACGGACCTGCAAGAGGCTCTTTTATTCGCTATACTCCAGAGCGATGCGGTTTGGCGATGGGATGTTGGCAAAGGGTACAGTATGACTTCGCGGTCATCCGGGGAGAACCGGTATGAGATCCTCGTTGAGATCATGCTCTATGAATTACAGAAGCAGGGTCTGCCGTGGACTCGTCAAACGCTACGGGCGTTTTTGGAAGGTGAGTCCCAGGATAACGATGTCGTGCGGATTGTTTCCAGGCGGGCAAATGTCTGGTTGGCGCCGCTTGAGCAAAAGAAGGAGGTGCTCGCCGAGCTAATTGCGCTCAACCCTCACTGCCAGCTTGCAGACCTGAAAATGCTGGTCGGGGATTATTCATCATTAGCCCAGGCTGGAGCAGCAGAATGGCGAGCATGTCCACTATTTCCGAACTCAATCTCATAACAACCTGGTTGACAAGAACAACAGCGCGCTCTATCATTCTAACCACAGATTTCGGAGATTTCTGCGTCTGTTTCTGACATGAAAAGCCCTGGCTGTAGTCTCAACGCAACACACAATGCTGAACTCTATTGGTAAAGATACGGGTGAAACCAGCGTCGTGCATAATTCTTGAAGAAGGTAAGAGAAGCAGTGAAGCATTTCAATCTCAAGATGTCCCCCTGCCGATGAAGCCGATCCCAGCATTACGTAGGAGCGCAAGAGATGGCGAAACGCAATAGTGAATTGGTGATTTACGCAGACACCCATCTGGCTCTCCACGCCGGGTGGTGGGAAGAGCATACGGAAAGCGACGGGACAGGCTTTCGTATGATCTCTCCCCCAGAACAAACATTATTCGACCAGGTTCTTCTCTATTTGAAAACGATTGTCGCTCAATCTCCCAAACCCTCGACGACACAGAGCACCCTCAGTGAACAAGTCAGAGCTATTTTGTCTGTGTGTCTTCGTTGGGGGTCCTATTTTGCTGTGTTGGCCGACGAAGCCAAACCGCTGTGGTCAATGACAGACCAGCAGAGCATCAGTCTTATTGCGGATACCGAGATGGCGCGTATCAATATCGAAACGTCAGCCGCGCTAGAGCAATGGCTTAACATCCTCCGCTCCGATAAAGACTACTATTTTGCTCTAGTCCAGGCGGCCAAACAGCTTCCGCTGCCTCTCAAGCGTATCAGCGTTCCTCCTCGTGGGAAGGAACGTCTCCTCGAATGGGCCTTTTTCTCCTGGTGTATGCGCTCACTCGCTCCCACACAAGAACGTTCTCAGCTTATTGCGTCCAGGGGAGAGGCAGACTGGGTTGAACAGATCCGACAGAAAGTTCTTGCGCATCCGACTCGCATGCTCGCAAATGGAATCATCAACATGTGCTGGCGAAACGGCTCAAGTGTTGAAAATCTCCACGCCGGAGCATACGCTCCTCATCCTCTTTTCCAGAGGCGTGTCACCCCGCAACAGGAACAGATCTTACTGCGCGAGACCGGCTAAATGCTGACCATTGCACTTGAAATTGTCTTTGATCTCATCGATGAGCAAAGTGAAGATAGCTGGGCTGAACGTGTCTTTCCATTTGCCCTGTTTCCACGCCGATTCCATATTCCCCAGAATTGGTCGCTGGAGAAAAAGACATGCGAAGTGAAATTGGACGACGCGGAACCGCTCTAGTGCAGGCGCGCTGATCAATGGCTATCTGGTATATGGAAGTTGGAGAGGCTTCTCCATCACGGTGTGGGGAGAGAGCAAAAAGACAAAACGAGCCCGTGCGTCAGAATAAGTTTGGGGAGTCTATTTTTGCCTGGCGAGTAAATTCATGGGCCCAAATAATAGACTTTTAGAGTAATTGAGGAGACATTATCTTTTTCGCCAAAGAGAGGATAAAAAGAGATGAATGATCACGATCAGATCAGCGCATCGATGTGCATAGACGAACCAATAGATTTTCCCCCAGATCTCCTCGCACTTCATCTCATTGCTACAGGCGTCCTTCGCTACCATGCGCAAGTGATAAAGGGGACCTTCCTGAAAGAAGAGTACCCTCCTTCCCTCGAACTCGGACTGAATCGACTGGACGCGATACTCTATCGACAGGGCTTCCCTCTTCTTCGGAGCGTCCCTGCCCTGCTCGCGCAATGTCAACAACCACTGAAAGACTGGCCTCTCAGTTTTCCAAATGCTCAACTTGATCCAGAAACTCAACTGCTCAGTGGGCCATTTCCGACACGGGTCTGCACCGATCTTGCTTGCGCAGCGGCGGATGTTGAGGCGGAGTTAAGCGAACGGCGTTTCATGGATCGCGTGTTCGCTCTTTGTAAGAACGCCAATCCGGCGTTCTATAGCGAATTCCGGCGCTTTCTTATCCAGAATCCGGTCCTGACGGCAACCACGTTTCTCGACGCTCAAGAAACGCTTTCCTATGCAGAGGTGTTGAAAGAGCCTCTACAGGCAGCCTATGAAAAAGCGCCGCCTGATTACCTATATCAAGGACACTTTCTTTGCTGCCCTCATTGTGGCAATTTGTTGCAACCCCTTCTCTCCGAGCCATTTCCCGTTTGCGAGGAGGAGCGATGCCGTCGGCTTCCCTACTCATCTCGCCTGGTAAAAAAACTTCATCGTATCCCCGCTCGCCAGGAGGTGTATTGGCTCAGGCGAGATCTTCGTCGTTTTGTGATGATGCCGGGGAAAGCCGAGTTGCGTTTGGAGGAGCGGTTGCTCAAACTTGGTGTGCAAGTCGAGATGTGGCCGGAGTTCGACCGCTACGATCTGCGCGTGATCGTTCCTATCCGCAGGAAGATGATTTTTGCGGTTGATGTGAAGGACTGGGCAAGCCCTTTCCTGCTTGCACGAAAAGTCAAACGACAAGGATTTCCAACCACTCCTGTCTGGGATCACGCCTACTACGTTTTTCCTCAAGAGCGCCGCCGGGATCAACCTCGGTACGTCGAGATCTTTCAGGCCGTTTGCAATAGCCAGCCGAGCTCTCTTCCCATTGGTGGATCAGTGAAAGCGGCCTTTGAACAACAATTTCTTCATATGGTACAGGCGATACTCAAGAAAGAGGGAATAGATGCGCATTAGAAAAGGTCTTTGGGACGAGGAGGCTCTCGACGAGCTGCAACGGCATCTCTTTTCTCCGAAGCCATCAACGAAACGGAAGACCCATCTCACACCAGCCACGATTTTTGAAACAGAACTCGCGCTCTCTATCCTTGCTCGCGTGTTCCCTCACGCGCCAGCTCACAGCTTTTGGGCGCTTTTGCTTGGGAATGATTTTGAGATACCTGCCATGCGAGACCTCAGTGGCCAACAAAAACAGATGATCGGGATCGCCCGGCATCTTCTGCTTCATTTTAAGAATAGACGCCAGTGGAGTCGTGCGCTCAAGCTATACCGAGAGGTCAATGAGCGCCTCCGGCTCTTTGAGGTCGATGAGCAGTTGAATCATTTTACACACCGGGCGATCAGTGTCTATCCCGATCGGGTGGAGCGCTATGAGGAAATTATGAGCCAACCGCTTCCCTATGCGAAGCGGAAGATCACGTTGGCCCCACCTGGAACGTACCTGTATTCCGACCGGCGTAGACGTGTCAGCTTCACCATTCCTGATGACCTTCCCTCACCTCCACCTTTGAAGAAATATACCCTCAAACAGCAATCTGTTCACCAACCATTGACCGTTCGCTGGAGAACGCTCCTGGCTACCGCAAGATGGATGGATAGGCAGCACCAGAAACGCGCATTACCTTCTCGCGACTGGTTCCAGACATTGAAGCGCATAGAAATGCGAATTTCTCCCAGCGAACAGGATCCCTTTCTGACGATTACCCCGAATGGAAAGATCACGTTTGACAAAACGCAGCATTTCGTTGGGATTGTGGGCGCAGGAAAAACGACCTTTATGGATGTGGTTGCAGTCTGGGCAGCGCTTCGCGGGTATCACATTACCCTGGTCGTGGGTGATGTGATGGCAGTCTTCCAACGGGTACGTTTGTTTCGACAACTGGGCCTCCAGGCCGCTCCCATTCTTGGAGCGACCAACCGCAAGCGGCATCGAAAG
>WNFN01131094.1_pt2 | contig 12399 bp, 13 predicted proteins | sample 5400161 | NCBI WGS metagenome assembly WNFN01 (sample SAMN13153353, study PRJNA577476) | soil metagenome | isolation source: 80 cm saprolite on Douglas fir-dominated hillslope | place: USA:California | collected 2013-09-17
GCTGGCGGCCAGGCGCCCCGGCGCGCTCAGGCGCCTGTCGTTGCTCACGGCGCCGAGCCCGCGGGCCGGCGCCCGGCGTCTCGGCCGGGGCGCGTCCATGAGTTGTAGGGGGCAACTATCACCACGCGACTGTACCACCCGCATAGTTGTGCGGTACAACTGTTGTTGTGGCCAGCGCACCGGACGACGCCGAACTCGAGCGGCTGCTCAGGCAACTGCTACTCGTTTTGATCCCGGCCGCCGGGGACGCTGCGGCAAGGAACGATACCGTGCGAGACGGTACCGCGCGAGACGGTACCGCCCAGGGAGGCACCGTCCGGCACAGGCCCACTCGCGAGGGTACCGCCCGGGACGGAGCCAGCCGGGGCAGGCGCGCCGGAACCGGGGATGCCGATAGGTTTTCCGGCGAGGATTCTGCCTCCCGGAACCGCATGGCGCCCTCGGCGGCTGGCCCGTCCGCCGGCGGCGCCGCCACCACGGTAACCCCCGGCACGGACATCTCCGCCATCCCGCAGCTGTCGAGTTCCGAAGCGCGCGCGCTGATCGAGCTGGTCACCGCCCGCGGCATTGCCCAGGGCGAGCTGGCGGGCCTTCTCGGCCTAGTCTACCTGACCGCCGAGGGCGGGGTCGTAGCAACCCGGGTGTGGAACGGCTGGCACTCCCGGCAGCTGCGGATCCTGGCCGCGCTCTCCGCCGAGGAGCGGGCGGGCCTGGCCGCCGGCCTGCGCGGCCTGGTCCGGGGCCTAGCGGCTGAGGGCCTGCTCGGCGACGTTCCGCCGGTTCCCCAGGCTCGGTCGGCGGCCCCGGCCGAGTCCCCGGCCCCGGCCCTGTCCCCGGCGCCGGCCGAGGCCCTGTCCCCGGCGCCGGCCCCGGCCGAGGGTCCGTCGGTCGGCTGAGTGCGGCACCGCCCGGGTTCCGCGCCCGATTCCATGGCTCACGGAGCATCAGGTGCCCCCAGGGTCTCGTTCCAACACCCAGGAAATCGCGGGCGGGTCGCGGACCTCAGGTATGTCCCTGTTCTTGCCGCCCGTTTCCCCGCCCGGTGCCGCGCCAAGATCATCGGACTTCTCCCGTCGCTATCCCCCAGCGGGCTGGTCGAGAATGGAGTCGGCGGCGAAGATGATCTCCGCGTGGGCGCTCGACGGCCGGATCCCGATGACGAAAGTACCGATAGACACGCTATAACGTGCCTATCGGTACTTTCATGCGGTGCGAGACGCGCCCGGAGCCTGGGCGGCCCGGCACAGGCGCCACATAGATCTCACCGGCCCCGCCAGCACCCGAAGTCCAGGCCCCGCCGCCCCGCCCGGAGATCGAACAGCCCCCGTGAGCGGCCTTATCGCCCTGGAACCCACGGGCCATTCTCGAACAGCCCGTATCACGACGGGGGAAAGGCCGATGATCTTGGGACTCGCCGCGCAAACCCGGTAAAACGGGCGGCAGGGGAGCGTAGCTGCGAAGCTACCCACCACACTGGCTGCCAGTATCGCCCCTGTTCCGGGATGAAACACCCGGAACCGCCCTTATCGGGCGGCCGGTCGGTACACGGCCACGCCGTCCGCCTGGTAGTCGAGCCGGAACCCGGTATCAAGCAGATAGCGGACGACAACGGGATTCTTGCTCCAGACCAGGATCCAGCCGATATCCATGTTCCTGGCATCCCGCCGGGCCGCCGCCAGCATGGCCGGTGAGGCGTGCACAACCACGGGCTTCCCGGGGATCCAGCTCTGGCAGCCCACCATCAGCGTGTAGAACGGGTGCTGCTTGATCCGCGTCATCACGCCGGCGGGAACCCAGGAGGTGTAGGAGACCCCCCGAGGGTGTCCGTCGCTGGTCGCCATGACCAGGGACTCCGCCGCGAACTCGCCGCCATACAGCGGGATCCCGCCGCGCAGGCCGAAGGGCGCGTCGACGACGATGGAGCCGGAGTGGTCGGCGGCGATCGGGCGGTCCAGGGCCGGGAGCGTCGTCGGCATGGTGCCGACGCTGCGAGTGCCCGACCAGCCTGCCTCGAGCGCGGTCAGCGCGGTCAGAGCGGCCACGACGGCCGCCGCGGGAATCGCGTGCCGGACGTAGCGGCGGCCCAGGAGGATCCAGTCCACCGCGCTGCCGGCCAGGAGCACGGCACCGACCAGCCCGAGCAGGGCGAAACGGTCGGCTTCCCGCAGGGCCGACAACCCGGGAACGTGCATGACCCAGGTGTAGAGCATGACCGGCGATACCCGCTCGCCGTTCCACTCCTGCTGGAACGGCACGTGCGGCGTGCTGCCGACCCAGAGCGTCGGACCGAGCGCGAGCCAGGCGCAGACCAGCCAGAGCGCGGCGAGCATCCATGCGCCGGCGCGCCGCCGGGACACGGCCAGGCCGGCCAGGGCCAGCACGGTGAGCACCACGCCGAACATCGGCATTCCCTCGGCGATGCGCCCGTCAGCGCGTGCGGCGGCGGCGGCCAGCCCGCCCAGCCCGTACGACGCCACCCGCTGGGACGGCGCGAACAGGTCGAACAGCCCCACGCCGTAGCTATGGCCGGTATGGGCCAGCAGGTGCGCACTGACGCTAGCGCCGCCGCTGATGGCCTGCCGGGCCATGGCGGCCAGCTGCGGGCTGGCCACGATGACAGCGACGGCGGCGCCCAGGACGAGCGGCCGGAACCGGGCCGCCACATCACCGCCGACTCCTGGTTGACCAGCACGCTGGCGCCCAGCACGAGGCCCAGGATCACGCCCTGGCGCAGGCCAGGCGTCCGGCGCAGCCGGACAGCGGCCTCCAGCGTCATCGGCAGGAACAGCGTGCCGAGCGCGATGTTCAGGTGATACCAGTCCTGCCAGGCCATCATCGATGACAGGCCGAACAGGGCCCCGGCGGCGATCGCCCCGGGAGCGGCGAGCCACAGCCTGGCCGCCCGGTACATCACGTAGCAGGCCAGTCCGGGGGCGATCATGGTCAGCAGGCCGAACGAGACCGAGGGGCCGAAGGCCAGCGTGATCGGGGTCATGATCAGCCCGGCCAGCGGCATGGTGGTGTCGAAGCCGAGCTGGGTGCCGACCGGGGCGGCCATGAGGTGGGTGAAGAACGGGTTGCTCAGGTGGATGATCTGGTGCGCGGTCCACCACAGGTCCCATACGTAGCTGGACACATCGCGGGTCTGCGGCAGCAGGTGCCGGGCCGGATAGGTGACACGGGGCCAGGTCGCGGCGATCCCGGCGGCCAGGTACACCACGAGCAGGATCAGGTGCTGGGCCACCGGGCGGGACGCCGCCGCCCGCAGACGTCTTCCCGGGCCGTCGGTGCTGATCAGCTCGGGATGCGCCGGTGCCAGGGAGCGATCCGCGCCGCCGCCCGCGGGCTCGCCGGTGCCTGCGTCCGCCTGCCGGGCGTCGACGGGCGCTGGTTCGCACGCGGGCGGGTCGCTCGGCTCCAGCATGCCGGCCTTGGCGAAGCGAGCAAGACCCAGCCGGCCGCGCCTGCTGCGGCCTGCTCGGTTCATGCGGTGTCTCCCGCTCGCCTCGGGGGCGCCTTGAGGCACCGCCTTCCCTTGTCGCTCGTCGATCGCTCCTCAGTCCAGGCGGCGCCGCGCCCCTCCGACTCGCTCATGCGCCCACCTGTCCAGGTCGTGTCCAGCATCAATCGGGCTGATTGCCGTCATCATGACGTTAATAACGTTCATGAGGTTGTGCCCATAGAACATGATCCCCGCACGGGCGGGTCACCAGTGCCGCGGAATGGCTCATAATATCGGCTGGGCCAGCGGCGGAACGGTCGCGGGCGGTCCGTGGCCGGGCCCCGACGGAGTTGGCGCGCAGGGGCGGTTTCCGGTAGGGCAGGGGCGGGCATCTCGGTCACAGCGGCTCCTTCACCGAGGCGCCGCGGGCATCGGGGCAAGCCACGCCGGGATGCGCAGGGAGGTGAGGACGTCGAGTGTCGTGCTCCTGCCCGCCGCCCCCGCGAGCGTCGCGATCGCGCGGCGCCGCCTGACCCAGGAGTTGCTTGCCGCCGGAATCCTCGAGGCGGCCATAGGTGACGCGGTCCTCGTGATCAGCGAGCTGCTCAGCAACGCGATACGCCATGCCCGGCCGCTGCACGGCTCGTGGCTGCGCGTCACCTGGGGCGTGGACGGAGAATCGATCGAGGTCGCGGTCAGTGACGGGGGAAGCGCCACCCGGCCCCGTCCGGCGCACGCCTCGCGGTCCTCGCTGGGCGGCCGCGGCATCACCGTCGTCGAGCACCTGTCGAGCACCTGGGGCGTGCGGGCCGACGAGGGCATGCTCACTGTCTGGGCGATCCTTCCCGCCCCGCTCAGCGGCCGTCCCGCCGCGCCCGCCCGCCATTCGGGCGACCTCAGCTCTGCTTACGCACAGTGAGCCGTTGATAACGCGGATGCCTCGCCATTATGCGTAACCGGCCGCGGAACTGGTGATACTCCCATCCAGGGGCGATCGCGCGGCGGCGCGGCGGGACTGCGGGAGGAAGCGTGAGCCACACTCACGGCGTTGACAGCGAAGTAGGCAGGCTCCGGACGGTCCTGGTGCACCGTCCCGGTCTCGAGCTACGGAGGATCACGCCGCGCAGCGCCGGCCGGCTGCTGTTCGACGCGCTGCCCTGGGTGGGCCGTGCCCAGGAGGAACACGACATCCTGGCCCGCGTGCTCCGTGACCACGGCGTGGAAGTCCTTTACGTTACCGAACTGCTGCAGGACGCCCTTGAGTACCAGCCCGCCAGGCACGAGGCGATCGCCTCGGTGCTGGCCAGCGCAGCGCTGGGCGACGAGCTCCGGGCTCAGGTGCACGCCCACCTTGACGAGCTGGACCCGGAGGCACTCGCCCAGGCCCTGATCGCGGGCCTGACCCCCGATGAGCTGAGAATCGGCCGGGGGGTGGTCTTCGAGCTGCTCGACCGTTACGACTTCGTCATCGAGCCGCTGCCGAACCTGATGTTCAGCAGGGATTCCAGCGTCTGGATCGGCGACCGCGTGGCGGTCACCAGCCTGGCCACCGCGCAGCGGCGCCGCGAGCCCGATCTGCTCGGAGTGATCTACGAGTACCACCCACGGTTCGCGGGGACCAAGCGCCTGTACGGCCCGGGGCTCGAGCACGTCGACGGAGGGGACGTGCTGCTGCTGGCGCCGAGCGTGATCGCCGTGGGCGTGGGCGAGCGGACCACCTCGGCAGGCGTGGAGCGCCTCGCGCGGCGGGTCTTCGACGCCGGGCTGGCGCACACGGTGCTGGCCGTGCCGCTCGAGCGGCGCGCGGCAGCCGTGCACCTGGACACGGTCTGCACCCTGGTCGAGGTTGACACCGTCGTCATGTATCCCAGGCTCGCCTTCACCCTGCTCGCCCACACCATCACGCCCCGCCCCGACGGCATGCGCGTCTCCCGGGCGCAACCGTTCCTCGAGGCCGCCGCGCAGGCCATGGGGATCGAACGGCTCAAGGTCATCGAGACCGGCATGGACCCGCTGGCCGCCCCACGGCGGCAGTGGGATGACGGGGGCAACGCACTGGCGATCGACCGCGGCGTTGTCGTATGCCATGAGCGGAACGTCGAGACCAACGCCCGGCTCGAGGCGGCGGGCCTTAAGGTCATCCGGGTGCCCGCCAGCGAGCTGGGCAGCCACCGCGGCGGTCCGCGGTGCATGGCGTGCCCGGTGAGCAGGGACCCGGCAGCCTCACCCGATGCCGACGTGACGGGGGATGCCGGCCCGGACGTGAGCGGCCTGGCCGAGCCCATGTCACAGCCCCGCGGGTCGGCCCCGCGGCCGCTCGCGCCGCTGACGTCGGCTGACTAGCTCCGCTGGCGCAGCTTGCTCCGCGGCCGGGAGCGTCTGCGTGGGGTTAGGGCTGTCGGCTGCCCCGCCGGGCGGACCAGCGGCCCACCCGGAACACGCCGACGGCCACGAGCGCCAGCAGCGCGAAGATGAAGGCGTAGTAGAACACGTGGATGACCGTGAGCACGACCATGAGCGCGATGAACGCGACCACGAGGCCCAGAATGAGTCTGCCCATACCTCAAAGGTACGGCCAGCTGGGCACTGCTTCCTAATATTGCTCGCGGAGCTTGCTCTGCGGCTGCGGGGCGCTCGCCTGCGGGCGCGCCTTGAGGCGCCCGAGCCTGGCCGCGGGCCCGGTTCGCGGTCAGGTGGCTTCCGGGGCGTCGGCCAGTAGCTCGGCCAGGATGCGGAACGTCGGGCAAGGCCACCGCCACATGCAACTCCGGCATCGCTGGATCTGCTCGGGCTGATCGGTGACGATCGCGTCGGCCTCCAGCGGCTGATGCAGGTCGGCCAGCCGCAGCCCCAGCTGGGCGAAGCCAAGCAGCTCCTCCCGTGCCCTCGCCAGGAACGCCAGGTCCCCGGCGCTGAACCTGGCCGTCACCGGGACCACCCCATCGCGGTTGATCAGCTGGGCGTAGTGGCCGCTGGTCTCGAGCCAGGAGGCTGCGCCCTGGGCCCGCAGCCGCACCGACTCCAGGTACTGCCGCAGCGCCCCGGCCCGCCCGCCGAGGTCGGGCTCCGGATTCGATGGCTCCGGCCACCCGGCACCGATGCGCCTCCCTCCGCCCCGGCGAGGCTGACCTGGCTGAGAGTGCATCCGAAGGGGCTCCGGCTTCGTGCGACCGATCGTGCGCGGAGCTTGCTCCGCGCGGGGCCTTGAAGGGGGGTCGTCCCCCTGGGGCTAGCACTGTACTCATCCAGCTTCGCGCACAACGGCATCCCCGAACAGCGAGTTGGCCATGTCAGCGAGCCGGAGGGCCGCGCCGCCGCCAGTGAAGGGGGATGGGGAGGCGGGCGGGGGCCCCGCAAGGCGAGCGGGAGGCACAGGTGCGCCAGGTTGCCGTCTGGTCGGCGTCGACGCTAACCGGTAAGGTGCGGCACGTGGAGCTCAAGGTATCGATTCGGTCTCAAGGCGGTCGCACGATTATGTCGGTCGGCGGCGAGATCGACCTTTATACCGCGCCACGGCTGCACGGTGAGCTGGTCACGGCCCTGGCCGGAGGCGGCCCGGAGCAGATCGTGGTGGACATGTCTGGTGTCGAGTTCTGCGATTCGACTGGGATGAACGTGCTGCTGGCCGCGCACCGCAGGGCGCGGGAGCAGGGCGGCGACCTGGAACTGGCCGCCCCGCGCCCGGCGATAAAGAAGATCCTGCAGGTCACGGGCTTGGAGACGGTTTTCACCGTGCTCGACGACCCCGCGGCGGTGTGAGCGAGCGGGAGTCACAGCCTGGCCGTAGCGAGCGGCCTCTCGGGCCACCCGATCCCGACGCCGAAATAGGATCGCACTCATGCTGCCGCCGAGCGGCGACCTAGCCGTCATCATCCCCGCCAGGAACGAATCCGACCGGATCGGCGCGACCGTGAAAGCGGCGGCCGGACTCCCCGGCGTCGACATCGTCATGGTCGTCGACGACGGGTCAGCCGACGGCACGGCCGCCGAGGCGCAGAACGCAGGGGCGTCGGTGATGCGGCATGCCCGCAACCGGGGCAAGGCCGCGGCGATGGAAACCGGGGCCGAGGCCGTGCGGCTGCTCGAAGCCGGGCAGGACCGAGCCAGCCCGCATTACCTGCTGTTCCTGGACGGCGACCTGGCCGAGACCGCGCGCGAGGCGGGGCCGCTGGTCGGCCCGGTACGGGCCGGCCGCGCGGACATGACGATCGCGGTGTTCAGCAACCGGGTGCGCCGCGGCGGGCACGGCTTCGTGGTGGCCCTGTCCGGCTCCGGGATCATGCGCGCGACCGGGTGGAGACCAGCCCAGCCGCTGAACGGGCAGCGCTGCCTGACCCGCGCGGCCTTCGAGGCGGCGACGCCGCTCGCCCATGGCTGGGGCGCCGAGACCGGGCTCACCATCGACCTGCTCCGCCAGGGCATGCGCATCGTGGAGGTCGAGGTCCCGCTCGAGCACCGCGCGACCGGCCGCGACTGGCGCTCTCAGCTGCACCGGGCCCGGCAGTTCGCCGGCATCGCGCGGGCCCTGGCCAGCAGGCAGCCGGGCTTCGGCGTACCCGGCTCCCTTAGCTCGCTGCGAGGCGGTCGCGAACGCGCGGAATGACCTGCGCTGGTGAAGGTCGGTCAGAACACGCTGCGGGGGGACAGCGCGTTCTGCCCGAAGTTCGCCAGGTTGCGGGCTACAGATAGGGGCCGGAGGCGCGCGGCGCCTGCTGGGTGTCCTCCTGGCCGGGCATCCCCGGCATCTGCCCGGGCGGCATCATGCCGGGCGGCAGCGCCCGCCGCATCTGCTCGAGCTGGGCCCTCGCCGCCATCTGCTGTGCGAACAGGGTGGTCTGGATTCCATGGAACAGGCCCTCCAGCCAGCCGACCAGCTGCGCTTGCGCGACCCGGAGCTCGGCCTCGCTTGGCACCTCATCCTCGGCGAACGGCAGCGAGAGCCGTTCAAGCTCCTCCACCAGCTCGGGAGCCAGTCCGTCCTCGAGTTCCTTGATCGAGCTCTTGTGGATCTCCTTGAGCCTGGCCCGGCTCTTCTCGTCCAGCGGCGCCGCCCGGACCTCTTCCAGCAGCTGCCTGATCATGCTGCCCACCCGCATCACCTTGGCGGGCTGCTCGACCATCTCGGTCACGGGGCGCTCGCCGGAGGCCTCCGCGGCATCGGTATCCACCGCCACGCCATCGGGGCCGACCACAACCACCCTGGCGCGCTGTTCTGGTTCGGGGTTCGCCTGGTCGTTCATAGGCCTAGTCTGTCCGAGGCGTCATAGCCGGAACACGTCAGGGGTCGGCGCGGAGGCACGGCGGGCAGGCGAGGTGGCCACGTCTCCTGTTCCTGGCTGTGGACGCTGCCTGTTCTGCGTGGAAAGCTCTAGTTTGAAGCCTGCCCAGGCGTGGGCCCATTCCTGGAATGGCCGCTCAGTTGCCCAGGTTGTGCGGAGCATGCTGATGGAAGGTTAGGAACCACGGTGGCCAACGACGATCAGGACCGCGCGGCCCGGACCGAGCAGGAGCGGTCCAGCGCAGAGCGCGCCGCGTCGGTCACGGGGCCTTCGATACCCGGGCAGCGTCCTGGCTCGCAGGAGGAAACGGCGGTCAATCGCCCGCCCTCGGTCGCCGACCAGCATCCGCCAGGCCAGGAGCCGATGTATGTCCCGCGCGGATCGTCAGGGCCAGAGCCGCCGGAATCGGGGGCCTCTGCCGCGCCGCGAGCTGACCCGGGCGCCGCCACGAAATCACGGCCCGATCCGAGCGGCGCCTCCAGCCCGCCGAATCCCTACGGGCCTCCCGACGACTCCGGCCCGCAGCGGTATGGCAAGGGTCGTTATGACCCCGCCGGACGTTACGGCTCACCCGACGAGCTAGGCGCCAGCACGGCTGGTCCGCCCCGCCCGGCTGGTCCGCCCGGTTCGGGCGATTCGCCGGGCACGGCGAGTGGCCCGGCTTCAGGTCCGGCCGCGACGAGTGCATCGGGTTGGCCGGGTTCGGCTGCTCCGGCGGGCTTGTGGAATTCGGCAGGCACGTGGAATTCGGCAGGCACGTGGAATTCGGCGGGTGGATCAATTTCGGCTGATCCTGCCCGCGCAGCGGGTTCCCCGGGTGCGCCCGGTGCGCCGGGTTCCCCGGGTTCCGCGGGTGCGCCGGGCTTCCCCAGTGACAGCGGCTTTCCCCCGAGCCCGCTGGACGATCTTGGAGCGGCGGATCGCCACGGGCGTGCGGGGCCGGTGTCGGCCGATGACCATGCCCGCGCCGATCAGTACCGGGGGACGAACTATGACCCGGCGGATCCGCTCGGGTCCGCAAATGCCTACCGGCCAGGGGCGTACGGTCCGCCGGATGCCTACAGCACGTCGGATGTCTATAGCACGCCGGATTCCTATGGGCCGTCGGCCGATTACGATCCCGCGGATCCGTTCGGGCCCGCGGATGCCTACGGGCCCGAGTCGTACGGCACGGCCGACTTCTACAGCCTCCCCGACACCTTCGTGTCACCCGACGCCCATGGTCCCGCGAGCCCGCCGCTGCCGCATGTGCCGGGCCCGTCCCCTGCACCGCCACGGGGTTCCGGCCCGGGAGCCCCGGGGCCCCAGGGCCCGCCCGGGACCCCCGGAGCGTCGGCCGCACCGCAGAGTTCCGCCGCCGGAGCCCCGGCACCGCCCAGGCCTCCCGCTCCTGCTTGGGTTCCGTCACGCCCTCCCGGGGCCCACGCCGGGACAGATCCAGCAAAAGCTGTCGGCCCCCACGTGTCATCGGCCGGAAAGGCCCCGGGTGCCCCGGGCGGAACGTCGGAGGCGCAGGCGCCGTATGAGGGCGACGCCGCCGCTACCCCAGGTGCCCTGACTCCCGAGTACCTGCTTCCCGGCAGGCGCCGCGCGCCCGCTCCGGGCTGGCGTCGGGTCATCTACCGTGCCACCGGCGGGCTCATGCGGGTGCCGTCGACCGCGGCGGAGATGCGCCGCCGCGACATGATTAACCGCGTCCGGACCCCGGTCGCGGGCGGTCACCACCGCGTCGCGGTCCTCAGCCTGAAGGGCGGGGTCGGGAAGACCACGACCACCGTGGGACTCGGCGCCACGCTGGCCTCACTGCGCGGAGACCGGGTCATCGCGGTCGACGCCAACCCCGACCGCGGCACCCTTTCGGACAAGGTCAGGCTGGAGACCGCGGCCACGGTCCGGGACCTGCTCAATGAGCGAGGCCACATCCGGCGGTACGCGGACGTGCGGACCTTCACCTCGCAGGCCCCAAGCAGGCTCGAGGTGCTCGCCTCCGACCGCGATCCCACGGTGTCCGTGGCGTTCAGCGACCAGGACTACGGCCTGGTCGCGCGGGTGCTCGAGCACTACTACTCGATCTGCATCACCGACTGCGGGACCGGGCTGCTGCACTCGGCCATGGCGGGGGTCCTGCGCCTGGCCGATCAGATCGTGCTGGTCAGCTCGCCGTCGGTGGACGGCGCGCGGAGCGCGAGCGCGACGCTGGACTGGCTGGCTGCGCTTGACCTGAACCGCCTCGAAGAGCACTTCGCGTCGAGGTGCCGGGCCGTTATCAAGATCCCCTACGACTCGCATCTTGAGGAAGGCGCCGAGGTCGAGCTCGACCTGCTGAGCCGGGCGACCGCGGACGCCTATCTCGGTCTCGCTGCCATGATCGGTGACGGGCTGGCCATGCCGGCCAGAGCCAGGCGCGGGTGGCAAGCCAGCACCTAGCCGGCCCTGGGCGGGCACCCGGGCCACTGCAGCCCACCATTCCCTGACCCCGGCGGCCGCGCGCGTCCCTGCCTGCCTGTCGCCACCGCGCTCAGGACCTCGGCCCGGTGGAAACGGGCATAACGCCACGTTGCCGATGCCGTGGGGCGCGACCTGGCCGCCAGCGCAGTCGATCCGACTAGTCGGCTCCCGATATACCGGTTGACGATATACCGGTAACCGGACTAGCCTGCTCCGCATGACGGAACTGCTTCAGACGGAGGCACGGCCGCAGGGCGCGGGCACGCCGGGAACCGAGCTCGGGCGTCGTCGCGGGCCCTGGCCGAGCCTCGCCCGAGTGCTGGCCCTGCTGGGGAGCCTCGCGGTCATCGCGATCTTCCTCGTCCTGGTGGTGTTGGCTCATGCGGCGGGGGCGCTGACGCTGGGCGCGTTCACCGCGGCGATCGCGCTGGCGCCGCCGTCCTCGGCCGCGCCCGTCCTGGGCCTGACCTGGCTGCTGTTCGCAGGGTCATCGGTGCATGTCGCGGCGACCGGATGGCTCTACTCGCTGCCGGACGTCCGGGAGTACGCCCGGCAGCACCAGGCCAGGCTCGTGCGGCTGCCGATCGCGCTGATCCTCGGGTCCGGGGTGGCGGCGGCGCTCGTCTCGCCGGCGCTGATGGTGTGGTGCCTGCTGCCCTACTACGCCTGGCAGTTCTTCCACTTCCAGAAGCAGAACGTCGGCATGGCCGCCCTGGCCGCGTCGGCGCACCAGATTGCCTCGCCCAGGCCCGCGGAGCGCCGGGCCATGATGGCCGCCGGTTACGCAGGCATCGCCGGGCTCATCGCCCATCCCGGCCTGCTCCAGCTCAGGATCAGCCCCGGCCTGAGCGGGCTGTATCCCGTGGCGGCCGTCGTCTTCGCCGGGGCGGCGGGGACGGGCATCACCGCGCTCGCCCGACGGCCGGCGCGTGACCGGCCTTTTTGGTTCTGCGTTACCTACCTGATCTCTCTCGGCTTCTGCGTTCCCGTCTTCGTGTTCAGTTCCCCGTACGCGGCGGTCGGCGGGATGACGATCGCGCACGGCCTGCAGTACCTGCTGCTGGTCGGGATGGTCGCGGCCGGGAACCGGCGCGGGCCCGGCCGGACGCTGCGGCTGGCCGTCTTCTGCAACATCGCGCTGGCCGGCGGCGCCGTCCTCAGCGCCGCATCCCACCTCCACGGGGCCGCGCCGGCGGCCCGGTTCCTGTTCGGCGCCTACTTGGGCGCCGT
>WNFN01054757.1_pt1 | contig 12382 bp, 17 predicted proteins | sample 5400161 | NCBI WGS metagenome assembly WNFN01 (sample SAMN13153353, study PRJNA577476) | soil metagenome | isolation source: 80 cm saprolite on Douglas fir-dominated hillslope | place: USA:California | collected 2013-09-17
CGGCTTCTTCGTCCGCTACCCGGTCGAGGGCGAGCTGCTGGAGGCGCTCGACGAGGGACGGCTGACGATCGGCGAGGGGACCCTGCTGGAGCCGGGCTGCTGGCTGACCCTGGCGCCGCGGGCGCGGATCGAGATCGGCGCGGGCTGCTTCCTCAACCGCAACACGATGATCGCCGCCTACGAGCGGGTGTCGATCGGCGACCACACGATGCTGGCCAACGGCTGCTTCGTCGGCGACGCCGACCACCGCTTCGACGACCCCGACAAGCCGATCACCTGGCAGGGCTTCAGTTCGAAGGGGCCGGTCGAGATCGGCGACAACTGCTGGTTCGGCGTCAACTGCGTTATCACCGGCGGCGTCGAGATCGGCGACCGCTGCGTCGTCGGCGCCAACTCGGTGGTCACCGGCGACCTGCCGGCGGCGACGATCGCCGCCGGGGCGCCGGCGAAGCCGATCCGCAAGATCGAGTTCAGCCGCCGCCCTTCCTAGGTTTGGCCGAAGCGAAGCGGCGAGGTCTATAATCGAAAACCGATGGCCGTGACCCGAAGGGCATGGACCTGATGGATTTGACCCCCCTCACCGGCGACACCCTCCCCAGGAACGCGGCCGCGAGCGTGCTTCGCACCAAGGCCGAGCTGCGCTCTGCCCTCGAGTCTCCGCGGCGCCTGGGTCAGGCGATCGGGCTGGTGCCGACGATGGGCTACCTGCACGAGGGCCACCTCTCGCTGCTGCGGGCGGCCCGCGCCGAGTGCGACGTGGTCGTGATGAGCCTCTTCGTCAACCCGGCCCAGTTCGGCCCCGGCGAGGACCTCGACCGCTACCCGCGCGACGAGGAGCGCGACCTGCGGCTGGCGACCGAGGCCGGGGTCGACTTCGTCTACGCGCCGTCGGTCGCCGAGGTCTATCCCGACGGCTTCTCCACCGCGGTGGAGGTCGACGGCAGACTGACCGAGGTCCTCGACGGCGATCCGGCCCGTCGCGGCGCCGGGCACTTCCGCGGCGTCGCCACCGTCGTCGCCAAGCTCTTCAATGCCGTCGGCCCCGACGTCGCCTACTTCGGCCAGAAGGACGCCCAGCAGGCGACGGTGATCCGCCAGATGGCCCGCGACCTCGACTTCCCGGTGCGGACCGAGGTCTTGCCCACGGTGCGCGAGGCCGACGGGCTGGCGATGAGCTCCCGCAACGCCTACCTCGACGAAGATGCCCGCGAGCGCGCGGTCGCCCTCTCGCGAGCGCTGCGGGCCGCCGAGCAGGGCGTCCGCGAGAACTCGTTGCAGGCGGGCCTCGACGCCGCCCGCCGCGAGCTGGAGAGCGCCGGCATCGAGCCCGAGTACCTGGAGGCGCGCGACGCGGAGCGGCTGGAGCCGGTCGCCGAGCTGAACGGCCGGCCGGTCCTGGTCGCGGTGGCCGCCCGGGTCGGCGGCGCGCGGCTGATCGACAACGTCTTGATCCGACCTTGAGAACGTAGAACGGCGAAGGGAGAGCCAATGCAGAGGCAGATGCTGAAGTCGAAGATCCACCGCGCGACAGTCACCGACTGCGACGTCGACTACATCGGCAGCATCACGATCGACACCGAGCTGATGGCGGGCGCCGACCTGATCACCAACGAGCAGGTCCACGTCTGGGATGTCGACAACGGGTCCCGCTTCGTCACCTACGTGATCGACGGCGAGCCCGGCTCCGGCACGATGCAGGTCAACGGCGCCGCCGCGCACCTGACCGAGCGCGGCCACAAGATCATCGTCGCCTCCTTCGGGGCCTACGACGAGAGCGACCTCGAGCGCTACTCGCCCATCGTCGTCCACGTCGACGACGACAACCGCTCCGTCGCCGTCGACAGCCATCCCGAGGTGCTGCTCTCATGAGCTCGGGCGGCCGCTCCCATACCGCGCCCCCGCTTTCGGATCGCAGGCCGACGAGCCTGCCGCGCCTGGCCGAGATGAAGGCCGCCGGCGAACCGATCGTGATGGTCACCGCCTACGACTACCCCTCGGCGACAGTTGCCGAGGCGGCCGGCGTCGACATCGTCCTCGTCGGCGATACCGCGGCGATGGTCGTGCTCGGTTACCCGGGGACCGAGCCCGTCTCCATGGACGAGATGGTCATGCTCGGCAAAGCCGTGCGCCGTGGGCTGAAGACGCCGCTGATGGTCGGCGACATGCCGATGGGCAGCTACGAGGCGAGCAACGAGCTCGCGGTTCAGAGCGCGCAGCGCCTGGTCAAGGAGACCGGCTGCCAGGTGGTGAAGCTGGAGGCCGGGGGCACGTCGGTCGAGCGGGCGCGAGCGATCGTCCGATCGGGCATCCCGGTCATGGGCCACGTCGGGCTGACGCCGCAGACCGCGACTGCGCTCGGCGGCTACAAGACCCAGGGCAAGACTGCGGGCGGAGCGATAAAGCTCTGCGAGGACGCGCTCGCGCTGCAGTCGGTCGGCTGCTTCGCGATCGTCTTCGAGGCCGTCCCCGCCGCGATCACCGAAGCGATCGTCGAAAAGCTCGAGGTGCCGACGATCGGCATCGGTGCCGGCCCGGCGACCGCGGGCCAGGTGCTGGTCTACCACGACCTACTGGGAATCAGCACCGGGCGCATGGCGAAATTCGTGAAGCGCTATGCCGATATCCACGACGAGATGGTCGCCGGGGTACGGAGGTACACGGACGAGGTCCGCTCGCGCCACTTCCCCGAGCCAGACCACGTCTACAGCGTCGAGCCGGCTGAGCTGGACGAGTTCCGCCGCTACCTGGACCAGGAGAGCCTGGCGTCCCAGAAGGCCTGGGAGTGGGAGCCGCTGCCCTGACAACGGCCCGGCGCAACCTGCATTGACCACGCTATAGGGCCAAATGCAGGTCTCGTCGGCGTCGTACGATGGGCGGGACGATGCCGATCTATGAATTCGGCATGGACCGTGGCGGAGAAGTCCGGTATCTGGCTTGCTAGAGCCGATATCGGGTCGTAGCTGCAATGGCTGACATTTCCAGGGCAACGCCTGGGGCAACACCATGCAGCAGTGATGCAGCGACGGCCCTTGCGAGGGCCACAATTTCATCGCAGCCACGCCCAGCTCCAAGCAACTGCGATCGGCTCGCCCGGTCGCAGATCGGCCGATGATCCTGGTCGCGGCGAGGTCTTCGGCCGGCTCGACAATGTCGAGTTCGGCGATCACCTCGCCACCCGGCGTTTGGGTCTATCTGCGCGAGGCTGGCTCGATGACCCGCAGCTTCGCGCGGGGCACGAAGACGATCCGAGCTGCCGCGCCCAGCTTGGGCTCGGTGACCTCGATCATCGCGGTATCGCCCTCGCGCAGCTCCAGCACGCCTCCGCGCGCGCCGGCGGGCGCGTCATCGACGCGCTCGGTCAGCTCGACAATGTCGAAGGCGGCGATTTTGTGAGCGACGGCCATAACCACATGTTAGGGGCTCGGATAGGCGGTAGCCAAGCGCGGTGCCGCCTCGGGCGTCGCGTAGTGCCAACTCATGGTCACCGTTGCGCTGTGCTCCCCGATGGTCACCTGCGCCTCGACGCCGCAAGCGATCCCGAAGGGCGACCGATCGCGCACCTCCACGATCGCCGCGCCGATCGCCGCCGCAGCGATTGCTTCCCAGACCCGCCCCCGGTCCTCGTCAGTGACGCCGAAGACGCGCTCCCATTCGGGTCCGTGTCCACGCGGAGCGAGAATCCACTCGCCGAACTTGATCGGCTCGTGCCAGCACTCCGCCGCTCGCGGCAGCACTTCCCCGACTTGTGGCGGCCAGGGTCCGGTTCGACACCCCTACCCAGAAAGGGAAGCCCTGGTTTCGCCTGATCTACCGCAACGAACCCTCCGATGGCGCGCCGGCCGAGTGCCACTGGCTGACCGTCGCGCCCCGGGCCGGCCTACGGGCGCACCGCAAGGCACAGAAACGCCTGCGGTCGGACTGATCCCGCGGCCGTGGATGGCCATCGCTCGGCGGCTCAGCTCGAAGCTGCCGTCGTCTATCTCAACGGCCCAGTCAGCCCCGGCATCAGCAGCATGGAGGCGATGCGGGCATGGACGATGGCGTCGCTCGCTGTTTCCGTTATTCATTCGGTGGTTTGTATGTCTGCTCGGATGGGATGCTTTCGCCTATGCCAGCGTTCCCGCCTCCATTTACTCGCCCGCTGAGGGGACGTACTCACCTCCGCGATTCGGCTAATTTCTGGGTCGCGTTGGGGGCTGCTGTGGTCCTCGCGTCCAGCATCCCGCTTGGGATCGGCGTCGCCCGCACGCCACATGATCAGACGCTCTGGTCGTGTGGATGGTTCATCGCAGGGGTGGGAATCTTCGCCATCGGCGCGTTGATGTTGCTCTGGTCACTTGTTCTGTTCTTGGCTCATCGCCATGCCGAGGGCCATATGTGCCCAAATCCAGAGGCGCATAAGTCTCCAGAGGCAGAGACGAGAGGGGTACCCGTTCGGCCGGTCCAGCTCATCGTCACCGACGAGGCCGACGCGAAGGCGATGTTTAAGCAAATGGGGGGCCGCGAATTCGAGCACCTTGAACCATCCGACGAAGGTAGCGCCGATGATGAGGTTGACCACGCCGCATTCCTCCCGAGGAGTTTGCGGGTCGATGGGCCAACGTGGCCCAGCTACAGCGCACGCCCCACGAGTTCACGCTCGCCTTCATCCGGGTTGGTCCGCAGGGTCAGTTCGGGACGGTTGTGGCGCGGGTCAATTTTTCGCCGCTGCTCCTCTACCAGCTCGTCGACCTTCTCAACGCGCATTGGCGTGCCTATACTGAGGAAGCCGGTTCGCCGCTTGGCGATGAAGGCCCAGAAGGACAGGAGGGACCGGACGATGGTTGAAAACGTCCAATACAAGACCGCTTCAGACGCAGAGAAGGTGCCAACCAAAGGCCGCAATCTGCGCAGCACGTTTGACGTGCCGGTAGATCGAGCTCTGCCCACATATGCGGCAGTGCTCCGCAAGGATTTGCGCGAGCAGCAAGCCCAAGACGTGTCTTCCAAAGACAAAGACGCTGCCTAGCGAAGCTCGTTAGCAGGCAGGGTGCGCGGTTCTTCGCATCCCTGTCGTGCTACCCCTCCAACCTCTCCGCCGACTTCGCCAGCGTCGAAATGGAGACTCCGAGGGCTGCCGCAATCGCCCGGACGGTCCCCCAGGTCGGGTTGGCTTCGCCGCGCTCGATGACGCCGAGCGTGCCCCAGGTGACGCCAGCTTTTGGCGCGAGGGTCTTTAACGTCTCGCCGCGCTTTTGACGTAGCTCGCGGATCGCCGCGCCAAGGGCAGGCTGCGGCCGATCCCGGTGCGTCGCTTTGCGTTTACGGTTAGCCATATATCTCTGCTACGCTCCCGCCCTCAAACATAAGTGGGGCCGCGTGCTGTGAACACCGGCCCCGTGGCGACGGGTCAAGCAGAACTCGCCCCGTCGCAGCGGAGACGGTATCGAGGTACCGGCCCCAGAAGAAGCGGCCCCCGGCGGCGCGTGAACGCCAACCGGGGGCCTGAGACACAGGAGGTATCAGCTCCCATGCCCTGCGAGAACCCTACGGATCATGCCTCAGTCGATGCTTGGTTCCCCGCCGCAGAAGACGCACAGACCGAAGGCGCGGTCCTCGCCTTCCTCCTCGTTGAACACCCGGCCCAGCTCACGATCCCGGAGCTGTCGCTGGCTATCAACCGCGACCCCGGCGACTTCTCCAGCAACGACGCCGTAGAGCGAGCGGTGCGCGAGCTCGTCGGCGCTGGCCTCCTGTATTGCCAGGGCGGGTTCGTCCTGCCGACTCGCGCGGCGCTTCGCTTCGACCGGCTCGACCGCGCATGAACGTCGCCGAGCAGTTCGGGGAAAACCTTGCCCACTGCCGCAGGCTCGCTGATCTCTCCCAGGACGAGCTGAGCGTCATGGCCTCGCTGCACCGCACCGAGATCAGCCAGTTGGAGCGGGGGTTGCGCCTGCCCCGCATCGACACCCTGATCAAGCTGCTCGCCTCGCTGGAAGTCAGCACCGATGAGTTGCTGGTCGGCATCGACTGGAAGCCCGGAAGCGTTCGGCAGGGTGGTTTCAAGCTCGCGCCCTCCTCCGAGGCAGCGCCGTGAATCGGAGGCCCAGTGCCCCATGCCCACTTACCCAGCTAGGTGGGCATGGGGCACCGGCCTGCTCGAAGGAGGTCGCATCGGGCGTAACTTTTGGCTCTCTGCGGTGTATTTACAAAACGCCGCAACGGTTCGCGACGCGGTAGCTGCGCGTGTCTCTCGCTCGCGCCTCTGCGCGGCCCTCGTCGTTCTCTAGCTCCTCTACGTCCTCGCTGGCTTGCTCCGGCCAGCTTCGCACCGGCTCGCCGGTGCGTCGACCTCCGCAAATGCCAGCGAGGACGGAGAACAGAAGGCACGCAGAGAAGAAGAGCCGCGCAGAGGCGCGCGGGCTTGCCGCCGCGAGTGCGGCACACCCATTCCAGCCGACCTACCTGCCAGCAAAGCGCGGCGCCGGGCGGCCGTCAACCCCTAAAGGGGTCGGGCGCGAAGCGCCCTTGACTGCCGCCCGGCGCCGCGCTAAATCTCTGGGTAGGTCGGCGGGGCAGGGGACCAGCGGGGAGCACTCCAGGGGTGGACAGGGGTGTGGACGAACCCGTGGACCGGGCGTTCACAGCCCTTTGGCTTTGTGCTGCGGTTGGAGGCGTCCTTCGGCAGCCGACCACGCCCACACACCATCAGGAACTAGAACCAGTGGTGTGCGGTCGTGGTCGGCTGCCGAAGGACTTATGGGGCCGGGGGAGCGGGACGGCTGCGAACGCGGGGCGGGGTACCGGAGGGGGAGCGGGGACTGTGGTGGTGGGGATGAAGGCAAGACGAAGGCGGGGCGAAGTGGGGATGGGCTTCGTCTTGGGGTCGGATGGTGGTCGTGATGGAAACGCGGGAGCTGCGAGCGACTGGTGCCGGGGAGCGTCGGGACCGCGACCGGGAGCTGGTGCGGCTGATCGGCCGACACGGAGCGATGTCGATGGCACAGGTGATGGGGGCGATGGAGGTGGGAAGGCCCGCCACCTACCGCCGCTTCCAGCGCTGCGAGGCTGCCGGCCTCGTTGAGCTCGCCCGGCAACGTCAGGCACATGCTGCTCTGCGCCGCGGTGGCGCAGGCGGCCGCTGAACGCCACGGCCACGAGCGCGTCCTCAGCGAGCGCGAGATCGCCTTTGCCGAGCAGATCGAAGAACGGCCGATCGCCAGCGCCAAGCTCGGCAGCGTCCACGGTCGTCCGCGCTATCACCGCGCCGACATCGCGATCCTCTCGGACAAGGGCACGATCGCGATCGAGGTGGAGCTGACGCCGAAGGCACCGCAGCGCCTGCGGGCGATCATCGCCGCCTGGTGCCGGGCCGATTGGATCGCCGAAGTTCAATACCTCTGCGCGCCGGGGGTGACGCGGCGCGCTGTGGAGCGGGCGGTCGTGAAGGCTCGGGCGCAGGGCAAGGTCGCGGTCACTGGGATGGGGTCGAAATGAGCCCGATCAGCCTCAACGTCGCCGACGAGCTGGTGGAGCAGATCGCCCACCGGGCCGCCGAGCTGCTGACAGAGCGATCGGACAAGCCTGTTGAGGATGGCTGGCTGCGCGGTGCCGAGCGGATCGCTGCCTACATCGACGCTCCGCGCTCGCGCGTCTATGCGCTCGCCTCGGCGCGGCGCATCCCCGTCCACCACGACGGCTCGGCGCTGATCGCGCGGCGCTCAGAGCTTGACCAATGGCTGCTGCGCGGCGGCGGTCGGCGCCCCTAACCCTTTCTCGTCGCGATGGGTCAGCTCCCCACAACCGAAAGCGGGCTTTGTCACCGCGATTGTGGCGCCGTCGCCGAGCCCTGCAAGCCCCGGCTGCGCCGGGGCTCCTGGCGGCCCTCGCCTGCGGCTCGGGTTCCGGGCTCTCCGTCCGGCGCGGTTTGGCGGGTATCAAAGCCCGCGGGACATGGCAAAGCTGACCAAGACCTCGACGCCGGCGATCTTCCGCGCCCACCGGAAGGGCTGCGATGGGCGGGGGAGGTGCGACTGCCCCTATGTGGTCGTTCATCGCCATCGGGGGAAGCAGCACAAGACCACCTACCCAACCTTCGGCGAAGCCCGGGAGGCGAAGGGCCAGCGCGATGCGGGCGGCAGTCGGCCCACGGCCAAGACTCGTCTCCGCGACTACTACGAAACCTGGATCAAGACCTACGCCGGCCGCACTGCCGCGGGCTTCGCGGAGACCAGTCGGGTCGAGTACAAACGCGCGATCGAGATGCACGTCCTGCCGAAGTGGGGGACGTGGAAGCTCTCCGACGTGGACCCTGTGGAGATTCGCAAGCTCTTTTTGGAGCTGCGCGAAGCAGACAAGTCGACTTCGGAGATCAAGAAGCTGCGAGCTGCCAGCTCGGCGATGTTCGCGACCGCGGTGGAGGACGGCGCGTTGCCGTCGAACCCGGTCCGCGATGTGCGCATCCCGGCCGCGCTTGAGGACGAAGAGCCTGACGAGGAGCGAGCCAAGGCGCTCACGCGGGAGGAACTGGGACTGCTGCTCGCGGCGCTGCCCGAGCGCTGGCGCCTCTTCTTCGAGCTGCTGACCCATTCGGGGTTGCGGATTGGCGAAGCGATCGCCCTCACCTGGGACCATCTGGAGCTGACCGGCGATGCTCCCCATATCAAGGTCCGCGAGCAGATCTATCGCGGCAAGCGCCGCAAGCTGAAGACCCGAGCGGCGCGGCGGCAGATCCCGCTCTCGCCAGGGATCGCCCGGCGCCTGCTCGCGCATCGGCGGGACTCCTACCTCGGCCCCAAGAGCCCAGTCTTCACATCGACCGGGAAGCTGCGCACGACCGAGCGCGGTGAGCCGTTCCCCCTGTCGCCTCAGAACTTCGCCCGCGACGTGCTGCACCCCGCCCGGGAGGCGATCGGGATGGATTGGGTCACCTTCCATACCTTCCGGCATACCTGCGCGTCGCTGCTCTTCGAGAAGGGTCGCAACATCAAGCAGGTCTCCGAATGGCTGGGGCACACCGATCCCAGCTTCACGCTGCGGACCTACGTGCATCTGATGGACGGAAGCATCGGTGACGCCACCTTCTTCGACGAGGCCGTTACCCCCACTGGGGGCAACACCGGGGCAACAGAAGGCACAGATACAGCCGCAAGCGCAACTCCCGTAGACTCCGCAAAAATGGCTCTACAGAGCGAAAACACGGAACATCCGTAAAGGGCCGCAGACCGTCATGCCGATCTATGAATTCGAGTGCGAGGAGTGCGGGGCTGGCTTCGAGGAGCTGGTGGCCGCCGGGCTCTCCGGGATCGCCTGCCCGCGGTGCGGGTCCACCCGCACCAGGCGGCTGATCTCGTCGGTCTCGCCGCCCGGGAGGCAGCCGCGGGGGGCCGCTGTCCGCTCCGGCGAATCGCGGCGGCGGGAGCGCGAAGCGGCGCGCGAGGACCGGATCGCCGAGTCGCGGAAGAAGCGGGACAAATGACGGCCAGCGCCGAGCAGCGCCGCGAGCGGCTGGTCGAGCTGTACAGGCAGGTCTCGGCCTGCACCAAATGCCCCCTGCACGAGACCCGGACCAAGGCGGTCTTCGGGGCCGGCAACGCCGACGCCGAGCTGATGTTCGTCGGCGAGGCTCCCGGGGCCGAAGAGGACCGGCAGGGACTGCCCTTCGTCGGCCGCGCCGGCCAGCTCCTCAACCAGCTGCTGGAGGAGATCGGGCTCTCGCGCGAGGACGTCTTCATCGCCAACGTCCTCAAGTCGCGCCCGCCCGGCAACCGCGACCCCCAGCCGCTGGAGATCGCGGCCTGCGAGCCCTACCTGTTCGAGCAGGTGCGGCTGATCGAGCCGAAGGTGGTCTGCACGCTCGGCAACTTCGCCACCAAGCTGCTCAGCGGCAGTCCGGTCGGGATCACCAAGGTCCGCGGCACGCCTCAGGTGCACGAGCTGGGCGGTCGCACCGTCTTCCTGCTGCCGCTGCTGCACCCGGCGGCGGCGCTGCGGACGCCGGCGATGAAGGAGACGCTGCGCGGCGACTTCGCCATCATCCCCGGCCTGCTCGCGGGGCCCTCGCCGGCGCCGGCGCCCAGCGCCGAGGAGATCGCGGTCGAGGAGGCCGGGGCAGAGGAGCCTCCGCCCGCCGACCAGCTCGACATGTTCGGCTAACCCCCTGACGCGGAAGCGAACGAGCAAGATCTCCGGTGATCATGAGTGCGAGTGAGCGAGAGCAGAGGAGGCGTCGCCCGGCCGAGCCCGTCGTGAGCCGCAGCGCCGCGGAGACGGAAGCGCTCGGGGCGCGCGTCGCCGAGCGCCTGCGGGCGGGCGACCTGGTGGTCGTCAGCGGCGAGGTCGGCGCTGGCAAGACGACGCTGATCCGCGGCGCCTGCCGGGCGCTCGGGATCCAGGGGCCTGTCACCTCGCCGACCTTCACGATCGGCCAGCGCTACCGCGGAGGGACGGTGTCGCCTTCGTCGAGTGGCCGGCGGTGGGGGTGGAGCGGCTCGGCAGGCCGGCGCTCGAGATCCGGCTCCAGCACACCGGCGGCGACAGTCGCCGCGTCGAGATCGACGGGTAGCAGCCAGCGCTCGGAGGCGCCGCACCGACCGCGCCCCGGCCGTGTTCCGGAAATAGCGAACGCAGCTTGTAGCATCGGCCCAGAAATTCGAGCCACGAAAGGGAAGGACCCAATGAAGGGACTGAAAGCGCTTTCAGCGGTGCTGGTCGTGACCGGGCTGCTGGCTGGCGCGGCGACCGCCACGGCCGGGGCGGCGGCGTACAAGCACTACGTCGGCTGTGGGATCTCCCGTAGCGCCACTCCCTCGCACGTCTGCCCCAAGGGGAGCAAGAAGGGCGCCTTCTTCAAAAGCCTCAACGCCGACGTCGTCTACAGCGTCTGTGTCAAGTTCCCGAGCGGCAAAAACCTCTGCGCCCAGAAACAGGAGGCGACCCAGGGGACGCTCTACGTGAACAAGATCACGTCGACCATCCCCGGCAGACACCTGGTGACCTGGTTCGTCGGGGGCAAGAAAGTCGGCTCCTTCGTCTTCAGGGTCAAGGGCTAGAAGCGGCGCTGCGCTGGTCGTCGTCGGCTTCGACACCGCGACCGCCGACACCGCTGCCTGCGCCTGGCGCGACGGCGAGGTTCTGCACGAGTCGCTGCTGGGGCCCTCCGCCGACGGGGGCCCCCGACACGCGACGGCCCTGCTGGAGGAGGTGGAGCGGTCCGCCGCCGCGGCGGGCGGATGGGAGCGGGTGGACCTGCTCGCGGTCGGCCTCGGCCCCCGCTCCTTCACCGGCTTGCGAATCGGCGTCGCCCCCGCGCGCGGGCTGGGCGCCAGCCTCGGCCTTCCCGTGACCGGCGTCTGCCCCCTCGACGCGGTCGGGCGGGGGATGGGGGAGGCCGGCCTCGCCGGCGAGCGCCTCGCCGTTCTCGACGCCCGCCGCGGCGAGGTCTTCGCGGCGCTTTACTCGGAGCGGGGGGAGCGGATCTGGGAGCCGCTGGTCTGCCAGCCCGAGGAGCTGGAGGAGCGCGTGGAGGCGCTGGCGACGCCGCCGCCGGCCGCCGGTTCGGGGGCGGTACGATTCCGGCACGAGCTGGCCCGGCACGGCGTCCGGATAGCGGACGATGCCGACCCCGTGCACCGGGTCGCCGCGCGGCACGTATGCGCTCTCGCGGCGGCGTCGGAAGGTGGGGGCCCGCTCGCCCCGATCTACCTCAGACCTCCCGACGCGGAGCGGTGGCGTGAGCGAGATTCTTTCCAGAGAGCAGAGTGATCTGACCCACACGGTAAGCGTGCGCAGGCTCGCCTACAGCGACCTGCCCGGCGTGATCGCGATCGAGCGCCGCTCCTTCCCGACCCCGTGGTCGCTGGCGATGTTCGTGCTGGAGCTCTCGAAGCCGTCGGGGGTCTGCCTCGCCGCGAGCGCCGGTGACGAGCTGCTCGGCTACGTGATCTGCTCCCGCTACGACCAGGTCTGGCACCTGATGAACATCGCGGTGGCGCCGGAGCGTCGCCGCACCGGCGTCGCCGGACGGCTGCTGACGCGGCTCTTCGAGGAGGCGCGCGGCGTGTTGCCGTTCACCCTCGAGGTCCGGGTGTCCAACCACCAGGCGATCGGGATGTACGAACGGTTCGGCTTCCGCTCCGCCGGCGTTCGCCCTCGCTATTACCACGACAACGGCGAGGACGCGCTGATCATGTGGCTCGACTAGCCCTTCGCCCGCCCGCGGCGGACGCGGAAGCGAACGAGCGAGACTTCCGGTGATCATGAGCGCGAACGAGCGAGAGCAGAGTACGCGGGCGGAATTGATATTGGCGATCGAGACCTCCTGCGACGACACTTGCGCGGCCGTCCTCGACGGCCCGCGGATTCTCGCCAACCTGATCTCCTCCCAGGCGGCCGCGCACGAGCG
>WNFN01249913.1_pt2 | contig 12372 bp, 9 predicted proteins | sample 5400161 | NCBI WGS metagenome assembly WNFN01 (sample SAMN13153353, study PRJNA577476) | soil metagenome | isolation source: 80 cm saprolite on Douglas fir-dominated hillslope | place: USA:California | collected 2013-09-17
GGTTTGGGCAAAACGTGCCTCCAGTGGGGGAGTTGTTTGCGTCGGACGCGAGCAGTCCCAGTTCCATGCAGCTCGCCGGCTCGGGAATGAGCGTGTACTCGGGTTCTGAATTGTCGGCGGGAATTGCTCCGGCAACGCTCAAACTCGCTCGCGGGGGCCAGGTCCGCATCTGTCCGCATAGCGGTTTAAGCGTGACTGCGAGTGGCGAGGGCTTGATGCTGGCCACAGGCGCAGGCGCTTTGGAAATTGACTACGTGTTGAACCAGCAGGCAGCGGACATGCTGATTACACCTGACTTCAATGTAGCGCTAGTGGGGCCGGGCACTTTCCATTTCGCGCTGGGCGTGAACAAAAAGGGCGACACCTGCGTGAAGCCTCTGGCCGGCAACGCGTCTGAAGTTACCTTCTCAGAGCTGCTGGGAACGGGCGCCTATAATGCCGGCCCGGACCAGATGGTGGTGTTCCGCGGCGGCAAGCTGGACGCCAAGACTGCCCTCACCGGCGAATGCGGCTGTCCGCCCACAGCGCCGGTGATGCGCGCAGAGGTACAGCCCGCCCCGGCGCCGAAGGAAGAAGCGCCAAAGCCTGCTGAACACGTGGCCGTCGCCAGCAATGAGGCTACCTCACCCCTGCCGCCCGATAAGCCAGGACAAGTCCACGTACAGGTGGACACGCCCTTTGTATTCAGTGCCCGGCCGGCCTCAGGGCGGCCTTACTCGGTGGCAAAAGTACAGTTTTCCTCACTGCCAAACGTTTATTTTGTGCAAGAAAAGGTAGATCCGGTCGTTCTGATTGAAAAGCAGCAGCCAGAGGTGTCTCTAAAGGCGAACTCGGAGCCGCCCAAGGCAGAGGTAAAGCCCAAGAAAGAAAAGAAGGGCATGATGGGCCGCGTAAAAGGCTTTTTTGGCTCCCTGTTTCATCGTTAAGTTGTTGCACCGGAAAGAATTAGGTACACTTACTTTAGCACCAGTACCATAGTGAAACTTTTGTAGGTACGCGGAGTCTAAAAGTAGATAAACTTGATTATGCCTTCGCCTGACCCGAAAAATCCGAATCCGGAAAATCCAGCCTCCGGTGACTCTGAGGCGCCCCAGCAATCGGTAGTAAAGTTTGCCAAGGACCTGCCCCTGAACACCTCTGTTATGCCCACAATGCTGGGAGTTGGATATGGCACGTATCAGCAGCGTCCGGAAAACTTTCTGCTGTCATTTGTGAGCCATACGGCAGGCTTAGGGCTGATGTTGTGGCTGCTGCATTTAACGGTTCCCGCGAAGATTATTCCTCCCACAACGGCAAACTCCGTGGAACTTGCGCCTTATGTTCCGATGAAGGTGGGCAAAGGCGGCCCCAGCGGCGGTGGCGGTGGCGATGCCAGCAAACTGAAAGCGTCGGCCGGAACGCCTCCAAAAGCGGCGAAGCAGCAATTCACTCCGCCGACAGTATTGCCGCAGCAAAAAAGTAAATTGATGATGGAACCGACTGTGGTTGCCGATCTGAAAGTTCCGCAGAACGTCCAACTGGGAGACCCGCTCTCCAAGTTGATGACGCCCTCAAACGGAGTTGGCGTAGGCGGCGGCATCGGCAGCGGTAGCGGCGGCGGCGTAGGATCAGGACATGGCGGTCCTGGCGTCGGCCCGGGCATCTTTCACGTAGGTGAGGGCGTGAGCGCCCCACGCGCTATCTATACTCCTGAACCTGAATTTTCTGAAGAGGCCCGCAAGGCGAAGTATCAAGGCGTTGTCGTGCTGAATATTATTGTGGGTACCGATGGCCGCGTGCATAACCCGCGCGTGGTCCGTTCGCTGGGCATGGGCCTGGATGAAAAAGCCATTGAAGGCGTGAAGACCTGGAAGTTCGATCCTTCAAAGAAAGACGGCCGCAATGTTGCCGTTGAGATGAATATCGAAGTGGCTTTCAACCTCTACTAAAGACAGATTGAAACGGAAAAAAGGAGATGCCGCGAGCATCTCCTTTTTGTATTCAGCCGCGAAAGACCTCTACTCGTGGGCCTCTTCCAGTTGGCCTTTTTCCAGCTTCTCCTGGCACTCGATGCAGTAGCGCGTCCAGGGTACGGCTTCCAGTCGCTTGGCATTGATCTCATTGCCGCAGTTCACGCACTCGCCAAAAGCACCCTCGCGTATGCGCTGAAGTGCAGTCTCGACCATCGCCAACAACTGGCGGTCGTTATTGCTCTGCGAAAACAGGAATTCCTTGGTGTAAGAGCTTGCCGCGCGATCGGCAATGTCCTGCGCCGTGTCCTGGTCAGCGATGCGGCCGTCTTCTTCCGTGCGGCTCACGGTTTTGCGCAGAACCTGCTGGCGCTCTTCCAGTCGTTTTTTAAAGCCTTCCAGCTTTTTCTTGTCCATGTCTTTTGATAAACGATTCATATTAGTCGTCATATTTATTACCGTCAAATGTTGTGGAACGACGATTAGATTCACAGGCCGCTCTTTGCAAAGAGGCGAAGGAGGAAGGGAAATCTCTCAGGAAAGGCGATGCACGATGCAGTCCTGACTTGCGCCAAGACACACGGATTGAAGAAGTCTCAATTCTTGGAAGAGGGTTGAAATCATTTTTTAGTTTACGTGCCTCTTTATTTGCTTTTTATATAAGCAACTCGGAAACCAAATGTTTCGCTGACGCATGTGGAATAAGAGGCTAAAACTAAGAGTTTTATTTTGTTTGATTTACGGGAAAATTCAGAGGAATCGAGCAGGCTTGAACGACCCAGGACAGGGAGCATTAGGGTTACCTCGAGTGGTATTCTAATACCACTTTTAGACCTCTTCGTGCTTCAGCTGTGTCTTGGTCTGCTCTTCCATCGCTTTCAGCTTATTGAGCAGAGCCTTATAACTGATCTTCAGGATTTTGGCTGCCTGTCGACGGTTCCAGCGCGTCTGCGCCAGAACGCGCTCAATGGCTTCACGCTCCGCCTGCATGGCCGCTCGCCTACCGATCTCCAACAATGACGGCATTTCAATTTCGACGCCATTGCTGGATTGCAATGCTGGAGACGCGGCGGGCGCAGCGGCTGGCTGCGTCGTCATCCCGCCAAACGAAGTGACGATTGGCTTGTGGGTGGCTAATTCCCGGATGATCTGCGCTTCATTGCCCACGATCACATAGCGTTTCACCATGTTTTCCAGTTCGCGAATGTTTCCTGGCCACGCGTACTCCATCATCCGATTCACCGCAAACTCGCTGAACATGGAAGGCTTCTTGCCGTAGTGCTCGCTGTATTTTTCCAGAAAATATTTCAGAAAAACCGGGATCTCTTCCCGGCGCTCGCGCAGCGGCGGAATATGGATGGTGACCACGTTCAGTCGATAGAACAAATCTTCGCGGAACACGCCTTCTTCAACGGCACGCTCCAGCGGCTTGTTGGTCGCGGCCAGAACTCGTACATCCACCTGTACATCACGCTTTCCGCCCAGCCGGGAAAATTCATGGTCTTGCAGCACATGCAGCAGCTTGGCCTGAAGGGCAGGATGCATTTCGCTTATTTCGTCGAGAAAAATAGTGCCGCCGTTAGCTTGTTCGAACTTGCCCAGCTTCTGCCGGTTGGCGCCGGTAAAAGCCCCGGCCTCATAGCCGAAGAGCTCGCTTTCCAACAGTTCATGCGGGATGGCGGCGCAGTTGACTTTCACAAACGGTTTCTCGCAGCGCGACGACTCCGAGTACACCATTCGCGCCACCACTTCTTTGCCAGTACCGCTTTCACCGCGGATGAGCACCGTGGCCGTGGTGTCTGCCACCTGCTCGATAGTCATCTTTACTTCCATCATTTTGGGGCTGGTGCCAAAGAGCATGGTGAAGTCGCTCTGTCTGCGCACCTGTTCGCGCAACTGGGTGACTTCAGTAAAAAGACGCTGGTTGTCCAGCACTTTGCCAATGCGTATATCAAGCTCTTTAGGATCGACGGGTTTGGTGATGTAATCGTCGGCGCCAAGCTTGGACGCCCGGAAAATCAACTCCGGGTCCTTGATGGAGGACAGGACCATGATGGAAACCGTGGGTTTGATCTGCTTCAGGCGCTGTAGCGTGTCATTGCCGGCTTCGCCATTCATAGAAGTTTCCACCAGCACCAGCACCGGATCAAAGGAGCGGAAGATCCGCAAGGCTTCCTGCTCGCTGGAAGCGACCGTAACCTCGAAGTTCCGGCGGGACAAATGGGCAGCCAGATACTTGGCCATAGCTACGTCATCATCCACGATCAACACACGGGTCTTGGGGTTCATTCGTGCTCCCAGCGGCAAAACAGCCCGCCTCCTAAATGGAAAGTCACAGCGGTTAAAAACGGAACGGAAATACCCACCGGGGACGATGGCATCCCGCAGACATTGTACTCCGATTCCATTTTCAGGTATTTGGATGCCTAACTAGCCCGGTTTAGGCAGGAAAAAGGTTGAAAGCCGCAGCTTTCAACCCTTGAATTGCTGATTTACAGAATTTGGTTCGAATCGATCAGGAGGACCGTTTTCCCGTAATGAAGTGATACGGCGGCCACGGACCGCTCATGACTACCTCAATCCCGGGGAGATGCCGGGTAGCCATCTGATAGCGGTTCTGGTATTTCTCTACTTTTTTGTGATCAATAAGATGGGCGATATCAATGAGCATTCCGCCGGAATCGACTTTGCGGCAACAGACATCCTGGTCAAGCGGGGAGAAAATCTTGTGGACCTGGACAGAAAGAGCGCGCGCTTTTGTCTGGCGCTCACGCTGTCGGACGGCCTTTTCCCGCAGCTTGCTCAAATACTCACTGCCGACGGTTGCGGGAAGCTCAATCTCTTCCATGGCCTCACGCAAGGAGCCGTCTTTAATCAGGAGTTTCAGGTGCATTTCTGCCTTGCCCTTGAGCTTGGTCACGCTCTCCGTGAAGCCCTTGCGATTGATGCGTACGGCGCGGCGCAACGATTCATCGGTATCAAAAACCGTGCCAAAACGGAAAGGCAGCACCGTGGTGCGTTTAAAGCATTCGCTGACCACATGCGCATGCTGGAGCAGGGCTTTCTGACCGAGATCGCCGGTGGGAATGTATTCGCTTACCAGGACGGAAAAGTCGCCGCTGGGGTACGCGAATATCTGGGCGTCTGCTATACCTTTAAGACCTTCTACGGGAACGGGGCGACGAGCGCGAATACCACCTTGAACAGCTTGTTGCTCAACGATGCAGTACGCGTACCATGCCATGAGGGAGCTTCTCCTGTCGGAAAAACGTTAGTGGGCCGGCGTGAATGTTAAATAATCGGGCGAAGTTTTACTGCGAAGAGCTGTTTATTCAGCGCCAGCGGGTTTTCCAGCGCTTAGACTTATCCTAAGCTGACTCTGAAATAAATGCAACAGAGACTGTGCACGAAAAAGCAAGAAATCGTGAGTTGCTGCTCCGAAATGGTAAACCTTACGCTGCGGAAGCTGCGTCGATGAATGGAATAAGAACATGAACCTGTTTGTTTTCATCGATTTGATTCGCGTTTTTTAAGACGGCGGCGATGCGTGAGATCTCGGCGTTTGCCAGTTCGAGATATTGCAATGTTTCCGGATCAGTACTCCTGGAGGCCGCTAGGTACAGTGCATTGCGAATGGCCGCCAGTGGACTGTGAATTTCATGCCTCAACTCCTGGATGACTTCCTGGTTGCTCAGCGCCATGTTCGCACCTCCGAAGCCACTGATAATGCAAGTAGTCGGCCAGGCAGGCAGGTCGAAACCCCTTGGCCCAAAATGGGACTAATCTGTGCAATCGGCCACAATAAAGATGTATCGGCATTCCGCACTTTGGTCCAACGGTTCCACAATGCCACTGGGCTTTTACCGACCATCCGCCAGTCCTGCCCTGTACATTTGGCCATTGGCAGGTAAAAAAAACAGAGCACTTCCGTAAGTTTCCCCCAAGCGGCGCCCGGCATCTCACAAGAGGCTGAATGGGCCTGGCAGCCATGAGTTCTCCTAGAAAAATGTTCCCAATGCCATCTCCCGAACCCGCTGACCTTGGCTCGTCTCCCCCGGAGCGATTTGTAGTCGAGGTATTTTCAGAGCTGCGTCCGGAGACCATCCAGAGGCGCTGGGAAGATGTGAATGTCATCCTGCGCATGAGCATGCTTACCGGCCTGCAAATGCAACTGGACGCTACCCTTAACCTGCTCTGTGATATGACCCTCGATATTTCTCCGTTTGATAAGGCCATGGTCTATTTCTGGGAAGAAGGCCGCGAGCTGATGGAGTTACGAATCGTCCGCAACGTGGAGAAGAAGACCAGCGAGGAAATCGCCAGCGGTAACATCCTGAATTTCTGGGCCATTAAATATGGACGTCCTTTGCTGGTGGAGCAAGGCCACAACTCCCAGTCCGACGCGCTGATGCAAATAGTCAACGCGACCTCCGCGCTAGTTGTGCCGTTGTTTGTCAGCAACCGCGTGATGGGATCGTTACAGCTTTTCCGCGCGGCTGACAAATGCTTTACTAAAGAAGACGCACAGCTTCTATGGATACTTTCTCTAGTCGCTGAAAACCTGCTCACCCGCGAATATGCCAATGAAGGTCTTCTCCGTTTTGCATTTACTGACTATCTTACCGGCCTGCGTACTCGCGGATACTTTGAACAACAACTAGAACTGGAATTTAAGCGCGCTGAACGTAAGCAACAGAAGTTTGCCCTATTGATGATAGATATCGACCATTTCAAAGTACTGAATGATACCTTTGGTCATCATGTAGGTGACCAGCTTTTGCGCGACGTTACCTCCATCCTGATGAAAGACATGCGCGAAGTAGATACTGTGGCCCGTTATGGCGGCGAAGAGTTTGTGATCATCCTGCCGGAAACTACTCAAACCGGCGCCGTGTTTGTGGCCCAGCGCCTGCGGCGCGCGGTGGAACAGGCCAAGTTTTTTGCCGGCTCGCCGCATTCTGTCCAGCATCTCACCATCAGTATTGGCGTAGCGGTTTATGATACTGACGCGCAGTTCAAGCGCGACCTGATTGAATTTGCCGATGCCGCGCTTTATGCTGCCAAACATGCAGGCCGTAATCGCGTAATGTGTTATTCCGAACTGAGCAAGCAAGGACGCGAAGTTTCATAATGAGTTCAAGCTCTTCTCTGGCGCAGCTGCAAGGACAATCCGACAGCACGGGCACTCTGCCCCGCTTCACCAAGGCCAAAGTGTGGCGCGTGATCCATGCCTGCGAATATGCCCGCGACGTGCTTCCTGTCGTTGAAGGACAAGTCGCCGTGGGCATGCGGCCGTTTATTGTTACGCCGCAAGGCGCGGGGTCTGCCGAAGTCTATCTTTCCGGCGGCAACCAGGACCAGCCGCGCTCGCTCTCGCTTCTCCGCTCCTGGCAGGACGTCCCCAACTGGCGCAAGTCTCTGCTCGACTGCGCCGCCGAAACAACCTCTGATCTGGTGCATGCGCATTGCTTTGCCGCCGGCATGGCCGCTGTTCGCAACTGCAGTTGCGTGGTCTATGACCTGAGCGCCTGCATTGAAGAAATGGCCATCTCCGCCGGTCTCTGTGAATCCGGCAGCTGGATGGGACGCTCCTTCCGCGTGGCTGAACAGTTTGTCCTTTCTCGCGCTGCTGCCGTCATCGTGCACTCGCGGGGCCTGAAAGAAGCTGCGCTGGAACGCGGCGCGCCGCCCGACGCAGTCTTTCTTGTTCCCGAACCTATCAGTGAAGACAACGAGCCTCCCGCGCTTTCCCAGGACATCGACTTTCTCACTCGACGCTTCGGCTTCGCGCCTGGCTCCGTCTCTTTCTTCGTTCCGCAGTTCGCTCTCGAAGAGCAGCTTTCGCCCGCGGCTGTTTCCGTGCTGGAAGGCTTTGCTCTGGCTTCCAATGAACTGCCGCAGTTCAACCTGCTGCTGGAAGCCCCGGAAAGCGCGCGCCGAGCTATCAATGAACATGCTTCGCGCCTGGGAATCTCGCTGCACGTAGCGCTGGTCCACCAGTTTGACGTCCCTGCAACCATGGAGAGCGCGCATGTCGTCGTCGCCATGGGCGAACTTCCCGCCGATCCCGTTGCTGCCCGACAGCCCAATGAAATCTGCCTGAAAAGCCTGTGGCAGGGTAAAACCCTTCTTGCCGCCGACGTTCCGCGCAATCGCGACGCCAGCCCTGAAGGCCGCGGCTGCCTGTGGTTTGAAGCCGACAACCCGCGCGATCTCGGCTATCGCATGGCCTTCGTCGGACGCAAACCGGAATTTCGCGCCGCCCTGGGCGCCGCCGGCCGCATGTTTATCTATGAAACGCGCAACTCCGCCACTATCGGACAGCAATACGACGAAGCCTACCGCTTCGCCTCCAACCGCAAAAAATCCAGCGGCGTTGGCCCTAACATGATCCGACTGGAGACGGCGGAGAACTTTGGATAGCTGGGTTCTTCTATCCCTGGTCTTTCCGATCTGCTTTTTCCCGATCAGCGTCATCTGTGTTAATCAGTGGTAAGTCTGGTTTTCAATTTTGGCAATCTTGGCAGTTTCGGCGATTCTGGCAGTCCTTAAAATTACCTTCTAGTTACTATCCGCACCGTCCCTACCCCCTCCCCGTTCATCCCATACCATCCCAGTTTGGCGTAGGGTTATCCCAAGTCCGTCATCGCACCCATCCCAGCATATCCGCCTTCCCGGCTGATAGCGATTGTTACTACTTGATAAATGGGTTGGATGCCACATCCTAGCCGATTTCACTCACCAGTTCAAGCGCGAAATAGGACATCTTGAGCTGTTCTGGCGGCGTCCGAGCCGCCAAGCGAAATCCTTCAGCGAAGCCCAAGGATCCTTTGACAAAGCAAGCGTCCGGAACAATACGTTTTCGCGCAGACCACTAGAACCAAGTTTTTCTGACGCTGTTTACCAACTAGCCACTTGTTGTCCTCACCCATCTCCATTTATAAGGTTTAGCCACACCCCTTACAGAATTCGATTTGTAGTTTTCTGCACGTCCAAAGCTGCAAAAAATTATTACCGCAAGGTGCGTTCATGAAACCAGTCAGGCTGCTACAACTCTTTGTCATTATCTTTGCGTTCAGCAAACTGCTTTTGGCCCAGGCAGCGCCAAATCTTGAAAATGGGTTCAAGAATTACGGGTCCTACGATGGAAGCCATCTCGACACCGTAAATGTCATGAATGGCAACCTGATGCTGCATATACCGGTCTTGCCGGCGTTCGCAGAGCGGGGTGAGTTCGCGCCGCAGTATTCGATTTATGTAACTTCCAAGAGTTGGCAGGTCCACTGCAAACCCATGTCTACCAGTTCTACAGGGCAGGTTTGCTGGTGGGATTCGAACAACCCCGGCGTGATGGTGATCAGCGCTGAAGGGCTTCTGGCACGACGTACTTTGGTGAAGGACTTCACCGGCAACGGAACGATATTCTACACCACGCAGGGATACACGGTGACCGGCCCGGACGGCTCGGTCCATCAGCTCGCTCCGGTTCCGGGCCAGCCGCTTGATGCTTACTCCAATGCAACAGTATTCGAGTCTTTGGATACTTCCGGTTACCACCTGGTGGTATCCAACCCGGACATCAACGGAGTGATGAACAATGTCACCGTTACTGACCGCAAAGGCATCCAATATCCGGGCGTTTTATCAACTTATTCTGATTTCAAGAATTGTTTCCATCCAGGCACAAATGCCATTCCTCAGGTGGGCAACTATGCCCCCCTCATTGACGATGCTCCCTTTGGCGACGGGTACTGTCCGCAGGCTGGCTACCCACTGCAAGTCACCGATCCCAATGGCAACCAGATGAATTTCGTGCAAAGCACGATTAAGCCGCCCGTACCGCCAACTCTTACCACTGACACACTGAACAGAAGCATGCCCTTTAGTTTTACCCCCGCAAACGCGGGAACGTGACCAAGTGTGTGAGCATAAGCGGAAGGTCAATCAGCGACTCCAATTTGATTTACTACAATGCGCCGGACGGTACAACGCAATCCATTCAGCGGTGTTATTCCTTGACGCCGGTTCAGACCGCCTTCAATCAGCCATTGATTGCAGAGGCCCCGAACAGTCTCACTTCGGTCCCGCTCACGCAACTCCGGCAACTGGTAACGGTTGTGCTTGCCGATGGCAGCAAATGGGTTTTCGACTATAACAGCTACGGCGATGTGATCTATGTAGGTCTCCCTGCTGGTGGACATATCTCTTACATGTGGACAACCGTCCCTGTGCCGCCCTCCCCAGATGGCCTTACCCGAGTCAGCCGGGCCGTACAGACCAGGACTTTAACGGACAATAATGGCCATTCCTCCCAATGGGTTTACAACTGGGGCGCTCCGGGCACGACTCTGACCAACACCGTGACGGATCCGTCCGGCAACGACATTGTCCACGGATTTGCGGCTCTGGGCGGCTCCTCATTTTATGAAACCACTACCAAATATTTTCAAGGGCCGCAGGCGGGCCAGCCGCTCAAGCAGGTGGATACCACCTACTCTCCTAATACGATTTTGACTGATGACGATCTGGTGGGCAATGTTGTCCCCATCAGCATCAAGACCACCCTCAATCCCAGCGGCAAAGTGAATCAGGTTACCAAGCAATACGACGCGGGATTTGGCGCGGGCTCTTCGATTTTCGGCAATGTGGTGAAAGAGTTTGAATACGACTGGGGTGCTGGCTCCCCCGGGACGCTGCTGCGTGAAACCGACACCACATATCAGTGGCAGATTGACAGCCGCTATCTGACTGCTCATCTCATCGATCTCCCAGCATCGGTGGTGATTAAAGACGGCAGTGGTTGCGCACTGGCTGAAACCGACTACAGCTACGATGAGTCAACATATTTAACGGGAACCACCATCGGGACCCAGCACGTTGCCGCTCCCAATCCATCTCCCGTGCGCGGCAACCAGACCACCGTCACCCGCTGGCTGGCCGCTACCAATTCCTGCAATCCTAAAAGCGGCACTGCCGTCTCCAGCCATACCAACTGGTATGACACCGGAGAACCGTATCAGAAGATTGATCCCCTGGGACATACCTCCACACTTAGCTACGATCCGGCTTACGCGGCGGCATACGTTACGCAGACCTGCTCGCCGCAAACCGGTTCGGTCACGCATTGTGTCAGCGGCACGTATGACTTCAATACCGGAGCCCTGACCAGCCTGACCAATGAAAATGCTACTGCACAGGCCCTGGGCAACACGCCCGGAGATCAGGCCCATACCAGCAACTTCGCCTATGACTCCATGTTCCGCATCACCTCGGCCCAGGCCGCGCCTGATCCGGCCAATGGCGGCAGCCGGGCTCAGACCAGCTTTACCTTCTCTGCGCCCAACACCTTCCCGCTGTCCGTGCAGCGGACCAAGTCGATTACCACTGCTCTGAGTGACTCGGCCAGCAACTTTTTTGACGGCCTGGGCCGCGCCAATCAGAGCCAGCATGTCTTGCCCAACGGCACTGCCACGGTCGATACCACGTTTGACGTAGCTGGACGAGTGGCCACGGTCAGCAATCCGTACTTCACCACCACCGATCCCACATATGGCATCATCACAAATCAATACGACGCCTTGGATCGCGTCATCCAGACCACCAAGCAGGATGGCAGCATCAGCAGTGTCAGTTACGATCAAGCAATTCCGGGCGTAGCGGGCGTCTGCACCGTTTCCACAGACGAAGCCGGCAAACAGCGCCGTACCTGCTCTGACGCACTGGGCCGGCTGGTGGAAGTGGATGAACCCAACCCAGGCGCTCAGGCGACGTATGCCCAGGCCAGTGTGACCATCGGCGGAAGTGAACAGGCAAATCCCCAACCGGGTTCATCAGGCAGCGGCTATGTAGACATCGGCGGCAGCGAAGGATCGAATCAAGTTTGTACCGACCCTGAGCCGCCCATGGTGCCAGTTTGCCATACCGCGCCAGACGTTGGATCAGTCTCCATCCAGGTGGGAACGTACCCGGCCAAGAGCGTCACTTTCGGCGGCACGAGCACGGCAGCGTCCGTAGCCAGTGCTCTCGCGGCCGCGTTCCACAATGATGCATCCGCTCCAGCGGATGCCGTGGTTTCCCCGACCATACCCACGCGGGTCATGCTCACAGCGCGAGGAATCGGAGTCTCTACCAACTATGCTCTTTCCGCCAATCCATCCCAGGCTGCGGCAACCGATTTTTATGCCACTGCTTTCGGCCCAACCCTCACCGGCGGGCGCGATCCCAGCAGCAGCCCCGATACGGGCAGCGTCACCATTACCGTAAATGGCACGCCTTACCAGACTACCTATGGCGGAAGCGACACCACGTCTTCTATTGCCACTCGGCTTGCCACGGCAATCAGCGGCGGGGCGTGGGCCAATGCCTCGGCTTCCGGCGGGACTGTGACCATCACAGCTAAAACCACTGGCCCCGGCGGTGACTA
>WNFN01018755.1_pt1 | contig 12368 bp, 13 predicted proteins | sample 5400161 | NCBI WGS metagenome assembly WNFN01 (sample SAMN13153353, study PRJNA577476) | soil metagenome | isolation source: 80 cm saprolite on Douglas fir-dominated hillslope | place: USA:California | collected 2013-09-17
TTCGCGCACCAGCACACCGGCGGCCCGGATACCGCTTGCCACATTTGCCAGGCGCTGCACATGCCGGCGCTGGCCGCGGCTCCGCTCGACCTCATCCCTGAAGCGCGGGAAGTTGCGCGGCATGCCGCTCTGCCGGATGACGCCGCGCCACAAGATTCTTTCGCTCTGCACCGAGCTTCGCGCGCTCCTCCGTCCGCGTAATCCCTTCCGCTACTCCGTCGCTGTTACTCGCCGAGCTGCATCGTCGCTCGGACGACCGCCATGCTTTTGGCGGCTCCTATCCACACTAAGCACACATCCCTTTGCTGGGACGGAGGAAAAATGATTCGGAATTTTCGTTGCATCGCTTGGTCGGCTTTGAGTTTGATTTTTGTGTTTTGTGCGGCGCCGCTCAAGGCGCAGTTGGGGAATTCTGGTTCGATTGAAGGGGTGGTCAAGGACCCGTCAGGCTCGTCGGTGCCCGGCGCGCAGGTGGAGGTTTCCAATCCGGTCAGCGGTTTTCGCCGGGAGGCGACCACGGACACTGACGGCGCCTTTCGCTTTACGAACGTGCCGTTCAATCCGTATCACCTAGTGGTGACGGCTGCGGGCTTCAATTCCTACACGCAGGACGTGGATGTGCGCTCGACGGTTCCTACGAATTTGCAAATCAGCCTGAAGATCGGGGCGGCGACGGCAAGCGTCACGGTGGAGGCAAAGGGTGAGGACTTGGTGGAGACGGATCCCAGCTTTCATACCGACGTGGACACCAGTTTGATCGACCGATTGCCACTCGAGAGCCAATCGTCGGCGGCGAGTTCGCTGGTTACGCTGGCATCACCTGGCGTGGTGGCGGACTCGAATGGCCTCTTCCACGGGCTCGGCGATCATGCGGAGAATTCATTTTCCGTGGACGGGCAGCCGATCACGGATCAGCAGAGCAAAGTGTTTTCGAACCAGATTCCTCTGGACTCGATCCAGTCCCTCGAAGCTGTGTCCGGAGGACCGCCGGCCGAATATGGCGACAAGACGAGCCTGGTGATCAAGGTTACGACCAAGTCCGGCCTCGGAGCCGGCAAGCCAACCGGCAGCGTATACAGTTCCTACGGCAGCTTCGGCTCCGTAGCAGGTGGATTCCGGCTCTCCGTCGGAGACAAGAAGTTTGGAAATTTCATCGCGGCCAGCGGCCTAAACACCAGCCGCTTCCTGGATCCGCCCGAACTCCAGGCCATCCACGACCGGGGCAACGAGGAGAATCTGTTCGATCGCGTCGATTATGTGATTTCCGGCGCGGATTCCATTCACGTAAACTTCCAGTACACTCGCTCCTGGTTCCAAACACCCAATACGATCGACAACCTCAATCTTGGTCTGACGGACCCCACAACGGGTGCTGCGTTGCCGTCTCAGGATCAACGCGCGTTAATCAAGACTTATAACATCGCGCCGGTGTGGACGCGCTTGATCAGCTCGACCACTCTCTTGACGGTCGGGGCCTTTGTGCGCCCCGCCCAGTTTAACTACTACCCGAGTGCAAACGTTTTTGCCGACGGCACGGGAGTCATTCCTGCGGGTTCCTCGGCGACGCTCAATCAGGACCGGAGACTGACTTCAACTTTGGAATTACAGATCCGAACTTTCTGACTAGCCTAGGTTGCCCCAACGGCAATCCTCCTCCGGATCCCTGCGCAGTTCTGCCGCCCTTCGATCTAACCAGCGGAGGGACTCTCTTCCCCTTCCGAGGGCACACGGACGTGAAGGAACTAGCGCTCTATGGCCAAGACACAATTACGAAAGGCAATTGGGCGTTCAATTTAGGGATTCGCTTCGATCTATATCGCGGGATCGTCCATGACTGGCAGCCGGAGCCACGCGTGGGGGTCGCTTACCACATAAAGAAAACAAACTCGGTGCTTCGCCTCTCTTACTCGCGGGTGTTGGAGACGCCGTTCAACGAAAATTTGATTTTGGCAAGCTTGGGAGCGGTTAACCCGGTTGTCCTCGACGTGATCGGCGGGTCAAGCTTGCAATCGCCGATTCGCTCCGGGCAACGCAACCAGTTCAATGCCGGCTTTCAGCAAGCGTTTGGGAAGTTTGTTGTTGTGGACGCCGATTATCTATGGAAGTACACGCATAACGCGTATGACTTCAGCACCTTTGGCAACACGCCGATATTCTTCCCCATTGCATGGAAGAGCTCGAAGATTGACGGGCCTTCCGTCCGCATCAGCATGCCTAATTTCCACGGCCTCACGGCACTGGCGGTCCTTGCTCCCGTTCGGGCGCGCTATTTCCCGCCACAGATTGGCGGGCTGGGCGCCACCATCACCGGCGGAGAAGTGTTCCGCATCGACCACGATCAGGCATTCAATCAGACCATTCATTTTCAGTATCAACCTTGGAAAAACGCGCCGTGGATCGGTTTCAACTGGCGGTATGACAGTGGCCTGGTGGCCAGCAATCCCCATCTCGACAATTTCTCGGACGCGTCGAGTTTCCTGGATGCCGATCAACAGACCGCCATTGGACTCTTCTGCGTCGATGCCGGCGGTGTCACGCACAGGGCGTCGCTAAGCACTCCTCTTGCTCTGGGCGCGGGGACCATCTGCGGCGCGAGTCCGGTTCGGACCGGCGCCAAGCTGCTCAATATTGCGGGCGCCACGTTTGATGTGGACCACAATCCGACACGCGTCAAGCCGCGCAGCCTCTTCGACGCCAGCGTGGGCGAAGACAACCTCTTCCACGGCGACCGGTACAAGTGGAGTTTGCGATTTACGGTCATCAACCTGACGAATAAAACGGCGCCGTACAACTTTTTGTCGACGTTCAGCGGGACGCATTTTGTGACGCCGCGGGCCTACAACGTCGAGCTGGGCTTCCATTTCTAGGGTTATCAGCTAACGGTTTTCACCTATCAGCTAAACCTGGCGGGCCGAAAATGGCTCGCGCTTCGTCTGTTTTCCCACTTCTCGCGAACGGGTCGTGACAGTTCAGGCTTCGCGTGTCATACTGCCGTTTGTCAGGAGGCTCACTATGCGTAGGCTCGTCTCCGGGTTGGCTTTGCTTTTCTTGGCGGTAGTTGCCGCGTGGGCCGGCGACACGCAGTCGAGTTTGCGGTGCACGCTTACAGGCGAGAAGATAGTGACCTGCTGCTGCGAACAAAAAGACGGTAAGCTGTATTGTCCGCTCGCAAAGCAGGCGATAGACAACTGCTGCTGCGAATCAGCCGACAGGTAAAACAAACCGTAGCGTCAGGCTAATTCTTCATCGAATGCGGTGAGGCAGCAGGTACGAACGCCTCCCAGCGCCGGTCAATCCGCGATCTGCTGCGCGCTAATCCGAATCACACGAGCGAAGGCCGCAGGTGGGAGCGCTACCCACCCCTCCCCCTCCCGGGGTTTTTTCGTAAGTGTTGATTCTAAAGCAAGTTATCTGACGGCGAGAGGGGCTACTTCGAGGACGTGGTGACGGTGGATCGCAGGCGGAGAGGTAACTGCCGGAGAACCGATAGGAGATATCGGGGCCGAGGGAGTCAGCGGCTTGGGCCTGCGCTTCCTTACGCGCATGAAAGCAGCAGAGACGCGGATGACCGGAAAAGCGCGGGGTGCGGCATTGGCGGCCGTCGGCGAAGGTGAAAGAACACAAGGACGCGCGGTCCTTGGAGCGAAGAGTAGACATGGAAGTCTCCAGAAGTGAAGGATTTGAGTTGTAGGGGAGTCTCGCGGAGTTTAGCGGCCAAAGGTCGCCCACAGCATTCCCGCGCAGGAAGGGTTGCGTAAAATGCCAGATCTCGCCGGAAAGAGTGAAATTTGCCCTAGCTAAAACGACTGGCCGGTATAATCAGCGGATGATGAAGCGGATAGGATTTACGCTCGGTCTAGTTCCGGTGCTCGGGGCAAGCATCGCCGGTGTTTTTCATTTCCGGGCTGAAAGCTCGTCCGCGGCGATCCCGCAAATCACGCTGCTGCGCACCCCCCACGGAGGTATTCAGCCGCAAACAGTGCTCGACCGCGACGGCGTGCTGCACATGATTTATTTCAAGGGGGATGCCTCCGGGGGAGACATTGAGTACGTGCGGCGGCAGCCGGGCGCACAAGATTTTTCGCGGCCCATTCGCGTGAATAGCGAGCCCAGAAGCGCGGTTGCCATTGGCACCGTGAGGGGACCACAAATTGCGATCGGACGAAATGGGCGAGCCTACGCGATATGGTTTGGTTCACGAGCCCAGTCTGGCGGCCCGGCAGACACGATGCCGGTGTTGTTTTCTCGACTGAACGATTCGCGCACAGCCTTCGAGCCGCAGCGCAACCTGATGCAGTATGCGAGAGGCGGCGACGGAGGACTTTCCGTTGCAGCGGATGCGCGCGGCGACGTGTATGTCGTGTGGCATGCCATGGGCGCGGAGCCTGGAGAAGACCACCGGCGTGTGTATCTGGCGCGGTCCACGGATGACGGCAAGACCTTTGCGCGCGAAGTACCGATCTCGCCCGCAACGCTGGGGGCCTGCGGGTGTTGCGGGATGCGCGCATTCGCAGACGGGCGCGGCACGCTCTACGTTCTGTATCGCGCGGCAGCGGAGAGCATCCATCGGGACATGACCCTGCTCACGTCTACAGACGACGGCAGCACGTTTCGTGCAGCGCGCCTTGACTCATGGGAATTGAATGCCTGTCCCATGAGCACCGCGTATCTGAGCGAAGGCGGACGCCAAGTACTCGCCGCGTGGGAAAAGGCGGGTCAGGTTTACTTCGAGGAAATCGAACGGGACGCACTCAAAGTGCCTGCAATCCTCGCTGCGCCCGGCGAAAGCGCCAGTCGAAAGCATCCGGCCGTTGCGGCGAACGCGAACGGCCTGGTGCTGCTGGTCTGGACGGAGGGAACCGGCTGGTTGAAAGGCGGCTCGCTGGCGTGGCAGCTTTTCGACAGTGTTGGAAAGGCCACGAGCGCACAAGGCTATGCGCCCGGGGTTCCCGTATGGGGACTCCCAAGCGCGTTCGCAGACCAGCAGGGAAACTTTACGATTGTGTATTGAGCATTGAGGAGACGGCGCCAGAGACCGAGTGAAATAAAAGGTCATCGAGCGGTTGGCGAGGACTCCACCGCGACCGGCTCAAAGTATTTCGGCACAATCACTTCTGTCCGCGGAGACGCCGCCTTTACCTCTGCGATGAAAGACTGGAGTCTCTCGATGGCGGGTTGCTGCGAAACGTCGTACGAAACATTGAAGCGATCCCAGTGAGTGGGCAATACGAGACGGGGATAACCGAGGGCGCGAAGCAAGCGCTCTGTATAGTGGTAGATCTCCTGTCGTTCCGGCATTGCGCCGATCAGAGCTACATCCGGCCGCAGCCCGTCCACCTCGCGCTCGATGTAGTTCATCGATCCGAATACGATTACCTGCTGACCGCCCATGCGGATGAGATAGGCGAGCGTTCCGCCTTCGACAAGCAGCTGGCCTAACTGAAACGGAGGTTTCGCGTCAGCAGGGAAAATGGTCGACGGCGGAGGCAGCGAATTAATTCGCAACTTCGAAGCGAGCGGAGCGCGCCGCAAAATGCCATGTAGACTGGGAATGACGCGAACCGAACAACTTCCCAGTTCCAGGTCTTCACCGCCCTTCACCGTCAAGGTCTGGCTGTTCGGCACGCCATTGTCTCTGGCGAAATTTGCGGTGCTTTCGGTGCCGATCACCAGCGCGCCGGTCTTGCGCGCGATGTAGGGCATGTCCAGGACATGGTCCACGTGGGTATGCGTGATCAAGATAAAGTCCGCCCGCTTGACATGGGCGTCAATCACCGTTTGGTCGGAAGTGGCGAAATCATTCAGCGTCACCAGAGGGCGCGGATCGGAGGGCAACGCCGGATCTCTCGGCGTGTCGCTCTTCAAACGCGTTAAATATGGATCGACGAGAACCACCGTTTTCCCGTCGGTGATTTCCCATCCTGCCGTTCCCAGATACGAGAGCTTCAGGCCACCCTGCGCCAGGGCGACAGCAGGGGACCCCACTAGGAGAAGAAGAAGAAAGAAGATTCGAGTCCGGAACGGCGTCAATTTTGCTCCACGACTTCCTTGCTTTGGCCGATTGCCGTATTCGCTGGGTTCTCAGCCTCACTATAACTCTTCCGTCGCGCAATTGGACGCGGGAAATGGAGCGGGGCTACAATGGCTGGCGGAGCGGTACTTCGAAGCAGGTGAGGGAGCGAAGGCTGTTTGAACCAATGACGAATCTCTGAGGCGCTGCGGATAGACAGCCCGTGTGCACGGCCTGTCCCGCTGGCGTTCCGATTGATCGGGAAGCGAGCGGGGCAGGAAAGCCTAACGGTTGGCTCGTGGCGCCCTACTATTTCAGAGGTTCACGGCCTAGCTCCCCACGGCCGAGCGGTCCGCTCTTTTTAGTTTTCAGCTGTCAGTTATCAGTTATCCGTAACAGCGAATTGGCGGATGAGCAAGTCAGTGTGAGAACTCCAAAGCGAGGCCCTCAGCGGCTAAAGCCTTGTTGATTTGGCGTGGCTGACGGCACGGCTGAAGCCGTGCCCTGACGAAAAACAAGGATTGCCACACAGGCCCTGAGCCGCTCGCGGCTCGGATTTGACTGATAGCTGACTGCTGACCGCTGATCACTTTCTTACATGCGCGTACTGTTTATTGCGGACATTGTGGGGTCGCCGGGGCGGCAGATCGTGCACGACCGGCTGGCGGATATTGTCGCGCAGCGGCAGATCGATTTGGTGATTGCGAATGGGGAGAACGCCGCTTCGGGATTCGGCATCACGCCGCGGCTCACCGACGAACTGCTGAACATGGGCATTGACGTTCTCACTGGTGGGAATCACAGCTGGGATCGCAAAGAAATGAAAAATGGAGCGAAGTACGCAGTGCTGAACCTGCAAGGGCGGGTGTTCCTGACGCCGATTGAGGATCCGTTTCGCAAAGCGGATTGCGAATTGAGCAAGCTGCCCGCGGACGTAGCCTTTGTGCTGGTGGACATGCACGCGGAAACCACCAGTGAAAAAGTGGCCATGGGATGGTATCTCGATGGACGCGTGACGGCGGTGGTGGGGACGCACACGCATGTGGCGACGGCGGACGAGCGCATCTTGCCAGCGGGCACGGCGTTCATCACCGATGCGGGCATGACCGGGCCGCATGACGGAGTAATCGGCATGGACCGGCAGGGCATCATCAAGAAGTTCTTGGATGGGCTGCCAGCGCGATTTGAGGTGGCGTCGGGCGACGTGCAGATGAATTGCGTGCTGATTGAAACGGACGACGCCGGGGCGCGCAACGCGGCCGGGCGGTTGCGGGCGCAGGGGATCGAGCGCCTGCGGTTTCGGGTGGACTGAGCGTCGGGCGCGCGTAGGAGCGGTTAAACAGGCTGCGGAAAAAGGCGTAACATTAGCTGCGTGGTAGTCTCGCCACGCGCGTTGCCCTCAAGAGTAAAGAAAGAGGGACGCGAAAATCCTCAGAGACCGAGGGCGGGGCGGGCGCACTCATCATCAGAAGGAGGAGAAAAATGAGTTCACATCGGAGACCCCGTTTCATCGGCGTTTTGCTACTTCTCTTTTCGTGTGCCGCGATCGCGGCCTCAGGAGACAACCAATGCGAAAGCATCAACACCGAGATTAACTCTACGTTTACAACGGGCTGCCCGAGTCCGATTGGCATCTGCACAACGGGCACCATAGCCAGCGGATTGCTCAAAGGCACCACCAGTTTTACAGCTCTGAGTTTAGCCCCGGGCCCTGCGCCATCGACCATGGTTTACACGGGGACACTCTCGATCACCTCTGACCAGGGAACATTGAACATTAGCGATGTCGGCGTTCTGGATACGACTCACAATGTCTTCAGTGAAATCGACCGTATTGAGGGCAGTACCGGCATTTTTTCCGGCGCGACGGGAATTCTCTTCATTTCCGGCAACCAGACAGCAACCGGCTTCACCGGGAAAGTGACGGGAAATCTATGTCTCCAGAGCGAACAGTAGACGCCAAAGATCGCTGAGCGGCAGAGATGGCATGTTGCCGCGTCGAAATCATGGCCCGCCAGATCTCAAGTTAATTCATAAATTTAAGGTAAGACGTTTCCTCAGGCGCTAAAGCGCGTTGATGCGACGAGCTTTATGTCGGAGGTGAAGAGTCTGAGTGGCAACCGCAAAACCATTTCCTCGGCGGCTAAACAGTTTGCGGAAAAACTCATGGCGCTCGCACATTTCGCGTTTGTAGCCGCGGACGCTGAGGTCCTTCGGCTACCCTCATCGGGTAGCCTCAGGATGACACCGCTAGGTTTTTGGCACCAGTGGCGGCACGGCTGAGGCGCGCGTTTGGACTACCACTATGCAACCGAGGACAACTTCCACACGTCTGAAGTAATCTGAAGATTCATGCAGGAAAAAGGTGGCGCTTCGGTGAGAATTCGCGCGCGGTTGTGTCTGGCGGGGTTGTGTCTGGCGATATGGGCGGGGCCGGCGAGCGCGCAGGACGAAGATCAACTGACCGCGAAGGCCCGGCTGCTTCCCAGCATTGGGCCGGGATTGCGGGCGGTGCGCGTTGGCGCGGATGGGAATTTGTATGTGCTGACGGCACCGAGCAGCTACGTATCGGTATTCGGCAAGGACGGCAAGTCTGTGAGGAACATTCCCGACTATGCGGAAACAGCGGGCCCGGCATCGGCCGAGCTTCGTGCGATCCGCTATGGGGAAGACATGGACGTCGATGCGGCGGGAACGGTTTACGTGGCGGATCGCGGGGCGAATGCGGTGAAGGTCTGGGAACGCAACGGGAACGCGCACATGGGCAGCGTTAACGCGCCGATATCGGTCGCGGCGTTGCCGGACGGCGAAGCGGCGGTGGCCACGTTGCGGGAGCCGCACTTGGTGATGGTGTTCGACAAGAATGGCCGCGACGTGCGCGAGTTTGGCGATCCGGAGCCATTGACCGAGCGGCTGGACTTGAATCGCTTTCTAAACATTGGCCAACTGGCGACGGATGCGCAAGGCCATCTTTACTATGGGTTCGCGTACACGCCGGAGCCGACGGTGCGGCAGTACGACCGCTTCGGGTATGCGGGGCTGGATATGCAATACACGGCTCTGGAGGCAGCGCCGGAAGCCCAGGCGGTGCGGCGGGAAATCCAACGGCAGGAGAAAAAGGGCGGCACGCCGGTGTTCAAGCGGGTGCTGACGGCGGTCGGAGTGGATCGGGAAACGGGCGAGGTGTGGATGGCGGTGGGCAACACTCTTCTGCGTTTCGACAAAGACGGAACGCGCCGGGCCAGCTACCAACTCTATACGCCCGGAGGGGCGCGGCTGGAAGCCAGCATCGTGCTAGTGGAGAAGGATCGCTTGATTGTCGGCAACGACCCGCTGGGCATTTACGGGTTCGAAAGACCGGACAAGAAAATTTCACAATAGGACGAGTTTTCCTCAGGCAGCGGGTACGGATTTTTCTTTGCGACGAGGACCACTTGCAAAAATTTCGTAAAATTCCCTGATAAATCGCGCGATTGAGAGCGAGCTAAACAAATTTGGCGCTTGTGGAAAAACTGTGCACGAGGTGTGAATGCCGTGGGAGGGGCACGCGCACTTTTCGCTTGCCCCGTACGCATCAATGGGCGACAATCCCGCGCTGTCTCTTAGCGGCGGTCGAGGGCCGGCAAATCTGAAGCGGACCGCGGCGGGTAACCAGGGGCACTCCAGGCGTTCCCGGCGCGGGCCGAACCCCGAACTCTGAAGAAAGAACGGTAGAGCAAGCTACATACTGAAACTGCTTTCCACAGCTTATGCACATCTGTGGAAATAGCATAGGGTGCGGTCTTTTCTCGTGATGACAACTGCGACAAATCTTGCGCGTGAGCGCGAACCAGTCAATTCTTGGGACAAATTCCTGGAACGGGTGAAGTCCAGGGTCAGCGTTAATACTTACGCGACCTGGTTCCAGCCGACGCGCCTGAATCGCGCGGAGGGTGACACGCTCTTTGTGCAGATTCCCAGCACGGTGTTCCGGCAGGTGCTGACGCGCACGTATGGAGAGATTGTTAAGGCGGTGTTCCACGAGCTCGGGACACCGAATATGCGGGTGCAATATGTTTGCACGGAGGAGGAGCCGGCAGCGCCCACGCCGGCGGTAAATCCCGCGAAGCAATCGAAGCTGGATTTCGAGAGCAGCGACCACCAGCTGAATCTGCGGTACACGTTCGACACTTTCGTGGTCGGCAAGTCCAACGAATTCGCGCACGCGGCTTCTCGCGCGGTGGCCGAGCAGCCGTCCAAGGCGTACAACCCGCTGTTCCTGTACGGCGGCGTGGGCATGGGCAAGACGCATTTGATGCATGCCATCGGGCACACGATCAAGAAGCGCAATCCGGCGATGCGCTTGAGCTACGTGAGCGCGGAGAAATTCACGATTGAAGTGATCAATTCGCTGCGCTTCGATCGCATGATTACCTTTCGCGACCGCTTTCACACCGTAGATGTGCTGCTGGTGGACGATATCCAGTTCATTGCCGGGAAGGAACGCACGCAGGAGGAGTTTTTTCACACGTTCAACGCGCTGTACGAGCAGCAGAAGCAGATCGTTATTTCGTCGGACTGCTTGCCGAAGGAGATCAACTCCATTGAAGAGCGATTGCGCTCGCGGTTCGAATGGGGATTGATCGCGGACATCCAGCCGCCGGACCTGGAGACGAAGATCGCCATTTTGCAGAAGAAGGCGGAGAACGACCGCTTCCCCTTGCCCGATGATGTTGCGGAGTACATCGCGCGGGCGATCAAGTCGAACGTGCGCGAGTTGGAAGGCGCGCTGACGCGCTTGATGGCCTACGCTTCGCTGACCGGGGCGACGGTTTCGCTGGCCACGGCGCAGCAGGTATTGCGCAATATCATCGCCTCGCAGGAAAAGCGCGTGACGATTGATTTGATCCAGAAGCGCGTGAGCGAGCACTTCAATTTGCGCGAGCAGGATTTGAAGGTGCGCAGCAACACGCGCGCGATTGCGTTTCCGCGCCAAGTGGCGATGTATATCGTCAAGCAACTCACCACCGCGTCACTTCCGGAAATCGGGCGGCAATTTGGCGGCAAGCACCACACCACCGTGCTGCACTCCATCAACAAGATCGAAGAGATGCGCCGCTCAGACAAAGATTTGAATCGCGTGATCACGCGGCTGATGGATGCACTGCAGTAGCGCGGGTTGAAAACTCGCTGCGTTTCCCTTCCACATTCGGAATCGACCTGCCGCTCTGCGAATTTCCTTTGGCCCCCCTTTTCATTTTCGGCTTTGGAGTTGACGCCGGATGTGTTCTCCTAATTAGACCTGTGATGAAACGGATTGTGCAGCTTAGGAGCAGCGCCGCCGGACGGGCGCCCAGAATTTTTCTGGCGGCGACGATGCTGGTGGCCGCGGGATGCGGCGCTTCGGCCAAGGCGCCGCAAAGCGGAAACGTGATTCGCTTTGTGCGTAATCCGGATGCGGCGCCGGAGTTTCAACTGACCACGCTGGATGGCAAGCCGCTGAGCCTGGAAAGCGCGCGGGGAAAAGTGGTGCTGCTGAATTTCTGGGCTACGTGGTGCGGACCGTGCCGCGCGGAGATTCCGGACTTGATCGCGCTGCAGGAACGATATGCGGGGAAGCTGCAGATTATCGGGTTGATGGTGGACGAGGATGACGTCGGAGTGGTCAAGCAGGTGGTGGCAAGAACGGGGATCAACTATCCAGTGGCCATGACTTCGCCGGAGATTCGTATTAAGTACGGCGGAATTGCGGCACTGCCGACTTCGTTCGTGCTGGATACGCAAGGGCGTGTGGTGCAAAAGCATGAAGGACTGCGCAATCCCGCACTGTATGAAGCCGAAATCCGCGCGCTGCTGGGGTTGCCGATTGACGCGCGAGTGGAAACCTTCGAGGATACCGGACAGATTTTTCTTGCCCATGCGGATCGTGCCAGCGAACTTCCCGGCGTCGATTTCTCGAAGTTGAACCCCGAGCAGAAGCAAGCGGCGCTGCATCGCTTCAATGCCGAAGGCTGCACCTGTGGGTGCAACTTCACGCTGGCGCAGTGCCGGATTTACGATCGCAACTGCGCGATCAGCAAATCGCGGACGGAGAAGATCATCGAGGAAGTACGTGGCGGCGCAAAGGAGAAGACGGCGGCGCCTGAAAACCCCGGCGGGACCTCGCACTGAAGAATTGCCTGACCAACGATGACCTGGTCCGCACTGGTATCATTTCTTTCTAACGTGCTGTTTTAAAGTGCCGCGTTTCCGCGATACACTCGCGGCTCACTTAGCCGGGCTCAAGGCAAAACGCAAGATCGAATGGAGGGCAGGATGAAAAACAACTTCAAGTCCTTAGTGAATCGCAGAGCGGGTTTCGCGCTGCTTGCGCTTGTGG
>WNFN01267309.1_pt2 | contig 12356 bp, 9 predicted proteins | sample 5400161 | NCBI WGS metagenome assembly WNFN01 (sample SAMN13153353, study PRJNA577476) | soil metagenome | isolation source: 80 cm saprolite on Douglas fir-dominated hillslope | place: USA:California | collected 2013-09-17
CGCCTGGCGGCCAAGTCGACGGGTTCGGCGGTGAATTTGCGGCCGCGGGGATCGAGGCCCTCGAGCCGTTCATAGCAGCGCTGCAAGAAGTGGTTCAGGCAGAGAGCTTTGCGATCCAGTGATGTAACCGGGGCGCTGCCACAAGAACCCACCTTGCAGTTTCGCTTCCCAAGCAATGCATCCATTCCACCCAGGCCCATTGGTTTAACCCGACTACCAGTCTGATTTTACTCCGACCTTCCCCCTGTAGATAAGATGCGCTATGCAACGCAAACGTTTTCATCTTCGTAAATTCCACGTTGCATCATTGAACACGCCACGGCGGTCCTTGTTTCCAGAGGAGCCGCTGGCAGAAAATCGATCATTGGCAGAACAGGCAAATGCGCGACCATGGTTTGCACGCGCAGGCAGCGGTCGAGATAAGGCTTGAGGAGTGCATGGACCCAGCGGACGTTTTGGCGGCAACATTTCGCGCGATCGCTTCCGGCCCAGAGGGTGATGACGGTGACCAGGCGCGCTTCCTGATCGGAAATCATGACCAGGCAGCCGGCGAATCCGTTGAGATCCTTGAGCGCACGGGCGAAGGCGGCGGGAATGGCGGCTTGGACGCGGTGGGCTTCCTGGGGTTTGGCGACAAATTCAACGCTGAGAGCTGTCACAGGGGGAAGTCCGACAGCTCCATTCGCTGCGAGGTGCTCGTTGGGCGTGGAGTTATGAAAAAAGGGATAAGTGACACTATTTGTTATACCTGAGTAACGCGCTGGACTTGCCAAGGTTCCTCCAATGAATTGGCCCACCCTTGGGAGAAGGGAGGCGCATCCGGGCCCGTTCAGGGCAGGCCAGGATGCGCCCACTGGGGCACATGGGGACCGGGGAAGGTTCCCCACGGATAAGGACTCCCGAAGAATGCTGGGGGTCTCTACAAACGAGTAGTGCGGCAAGGGTGCGTTCCGTTTCAGGACAATCGAAATGAAATGGTAGCTCCATTGCACCTGGAGGGCGGGCGAGGCTATACTCCTGCCCCAAGAAACAGAGGCTGGCGTGGAGTTCTACACTTTTGACGGAGCATATGTGGAACGGCTGCGGGCGGGGGACCCCTCGACCGAGCAGCACTTTGTCGCCTATTTTGAACAACTTCTGAGGATCAAGCTGCGGGCGAGGAGACTGAGTTCCGACCAAGTGGAGGACTTGCAGCAGGAAACCTTCATTCGAGTGATTGCCAATGTGCGCAAGGATGGCGGGGTACGACAGCCGGAGCGCTTTGGAGCCTTCGTTAACTCTATCTGCAACCATGTTTTACAGGAGTTCTACCGAATTAACGCCAAGAACCAGCCCCTGGAGGACGACCACGTGGAGATACCCGACAAAGTATTGGATCTGGAGGGCATGCTGGTCACCAAGCAAGCGGCGGAGCAGGTGCGTCGCATCCTAGACGGGATGCCAAAGAGGGACCGCGAACTTCTGCGCGCCATTTTCCTGGAAGAGAAGGAAAAAGACACGGTGTGCAAGGAGCTGGGAGTTGACCGGGAGTACCTTAGGGTATTGGTCCACCGGGCGAAGGATAAGTTCAAGGCGCTCTATGAGAAAGGGCAGATGGGAGTGGCACGGAAGGCTACTGGTTTGGGGAACCAGTGAAACGATATTCCATCCCCGCGCACTACTCTTCGGATGGCACAAATGGACCATAACGAGACAATACAGCTGCAGGCGGCAGTAAAGTATGTACTCGGCGAACTCACTCCGGCCCAACGGGAGGAGTACGAGGAGCATTATTTCGATTGCGCGGAATGCGCGATGGACATCAAGGCGCTGGCGACGTTTGCCGACACCACGCGGGAATTGTTGCGGCGCGAGAGGGAGACGCAGCGGGCGGCGGAGCTCGCTCCGGCGCGCGGTGGTTGGCTGAGTTGGCTGCAACCAGTTGTGGCGGTACCGGCCATGGCGGCGCTGCTGTTAATTATCGCGTACCAGAATACAGTTACGATTCCGCAAGCGAGAGAGACAGCGACTTCTGGGGTGGCGCAAATCGCGTTCAGTTCGTACCCTCTGCGCGGCGTCAACACTGCGGGCGATGAGGGTCGCAAGCTCTCTATCCGTGCGGCGGAGGCCTTTTCTGTTGATTTTGACTTTGTACCCACGCGAAGCTATGACAATTACATTTGTCAACTCGAAGACGCCGAAGGACATGTGCTCTTGCGGTCGAAGATCGCAGGCGGGAACGCCAACCAAGAGGCGCATCTTCCCATTCCTGCTGGAATGCTTCACCCTGGAAAGTATATTTTGGCGTTCTATGGTGACCCTGGTGCCAGCGGCGAGGCCAATCGTCAGAATGACGCCGGCCGGCTACCTTTTACAGTTGAATTTCGTCCCTGAATGAATAAGTATTGGGCCCCATCCTAGCACCTGAGGTGTCCCCGATGGCTATGTTGCACCGCATCCCCTTTCATTATCATGCAGAAGGTCACGCCATTAGCGGAGAGTTTCGGCATCCATTATGGTCCGTGATTCCGGCTCAAGCATCGGCATCGCTTTCTCAGATCGGAGGCAACGCGACCGCGCAGGTGGAGGATTTCCATCATCAGGATTTCGTCAGTTTTAAATCCGCCCACACGCATATCTCGGGCAAGCGCCGACGCGACGAAACATTTGTGACGCACGCCAGCACGGTGATCGAAGGTCTTGATATTTTAGGGGTTGTCAGGGCTGAACGCATCGTCTGCCGTCTCACTTCGATCCACAACCACAAAGAGAAGGAGGGGCATATCATCGCCGAGGACAGCCGCTTTGACGGACTACGCATCAGCGGAGAAGATGTGAAAGTGATTCTGCGCCATGACCTGTTGGTCAAATGCAAAACGTTTGACGACTTGGCGAAAGGCATTGCAAGTGACGCCAAATCCGGGAAAATAGCAGAGACCAATGACGGGGTGGCCATTTGCTCTCTGGTGGAGAAAATCGAGACGAAGTTGAAGGGCGTGGATGTGAAGCGCCACCTCATCGAAGTACCCAATTTTGGAAAAATCTTCTTAGCCGAAATTTATGCCGAGCCAGGAACCCGAACCTTGACCATGCTTCGCCTCGAACTCGGCTCGCCCCACGTTGCGGACATCACAGCAGCCGAAACCCGCACCAACGGCCGACCGTCGCCTCCCTGAGGCAGGTCGTAGCGCTGGTCCTCTTCCTCATCTCGGGGTCGTGTTCGCGCGGACCCCAGTCGCCGGCGCATCACCAAGCAATTCACGATCAGATTCTCTGGACGTTACGTCACGAAAACGCTGACAAGGCGCTCAAGGACGTTGATGGCGCTTTGGCGCGACTAGATCCGAAAAACCTGGAGTGGACGTGGCGCCTCAGGGTACTGAAAGCACAAATACTTCTTTATAAGTCGAATTATGGAGATGCTCTTTGGATCTTGAAAGAACCTCTTCCCACCTCCCTCGAAGCCACAGATATTGCGGCGCGGAAAGCAATAATGGAGGGGATCGCCCACCGGCAAGGTCAACAGTTCGCCGAATCTGAGAAGGATATGAGTGAGGCCGAGCGACTTGCCAGAGTAGCCCATCCCGAACTCCTAGGGGAGGCCCTAAACGCTCGCGGCGCGCTCGAAGTCGACGAATCGAAATTTCGTGATAGCCAAATGACTTTCGAGCAAGCGCTGACGCTTGCACGCCAGGGGCGAGATAGCGACATGGAAGCGAGCGTGCTCAACAATCTTGCCAGGGTGGCTATGAGCCAGCAGCATTTTGACGAGGCAGTAGACCGAGCACATACCGCTTTGGAGTTTTCACGTTCCCTGGGTCTGAAACCATTGACGGCCACAGTCTTAGGCAACCTCGGGTGGAGCTACTTTGAATTGGGTGATTTCGAGCGCTCGCTTGATTTCTATAGTCAGGGCGCGCAGGCCTCTGCCAGGAGCGGGCTTTCGGAGTCTTCCGCTTACTGGTTCTCCGGCGTAGCAAATTCTTACGTAGCTCTTAGGAACTACGCAGCAGCAGAGGATCTCGCACGCGGTACTCTCAAACGAGCGGCAGACCTAAAGAATGCGCAGACCACTGCAGAGTGTCTAAACACGCTCACGGAAATCATGCTGAGAACAGGGCGCCTCGGCGAGGCTGAGCAATACAACCGAGATACGCTGAAAATGGAAGAAGAAGGTCGGGACAAGTTTGGCAGTCTCGATTCTTTACTTTTGGCCGGCCATATCGCCGTTGCCAAAAAGCAGTTCAAAGAAGCTGAAGAGCTTTTGAACCAAGTTCTTGCTCAGCCCCACATTGAGGCAGGGGTCCAATGGGAAACCGAGGCTGACCTCGCACAGGTATGGGATGGCCAAGGAAGAATTGTTGAAGCCGAGAAGCAATATCTCAAAGCCATCAGTACGATCGAGCAAGCAAGACAGTCTATTAATCATGAAGAGTTGCGATTGAGTTTTCTTTCCAGTGGAATCGCGGTCTACGGTGAGTATATCGATTTCCTGATGCGACATGGCAGGCCCATCGACGCCCTGAACGAGGCGGAACTCAGCCGCGCGCGCACTTTGGCCGAAGGATTGTCCTCCGGCCCCGTCTTGGCTGCTCGGCCTATACCGAACGCGCGATTCCAGCAAATTGCCCAGCGCCTGCGGGCTACCATTTTCGTGTATTGGCTGGGCGAAAAGCACTCCTACCTGTGGGCCGTCACGCCAGCGAAAACGACTTACTTCACCCTGCCTTCTTCCTCGGAAATCGATGCGCAGGTGAAGGTTTACACTCAAGCGATTGTTGACTCCAAGGATGTTCTTACTACCGGTGACAGACAGGCCGGCGAAAAACTGTACGCCACGCTCATCGCACCGGCCCAGAAGCTAATCCCGGCGAACTCGCGGGTGATTCTGTTGCCGGATGGGAGCCTCTACGGATTGAACTTCGAGACGCTTATTGCGCCCGGACTTCAACCACACTATTGGATTGAAGATGTGACTTTGACGACGGGGAGTTCGCTGACCCTTCTGACTTCCCGCGCCAACCGACCCGCGACGAAGGACAAGAACCTTTTACTTGTCGGAAATCCGAAAGAAGTGAACCCCGAATTTCCGCCGCTGTTGCAGGCACCCAACGAAATGAAGAAAGTCGAGCAATACTTCCCAGAGCCCCGCCGGTCACTACTGGATGGGGAGGGCGCCACGCCGAGCGCTTATCTGACCAGCAATCCGGAACGGTTTTCTTATGTGCATTTTGCGACCCACGGCACGGCTAGCCGCACCCGGCCGTTGGAATCCGCGGTGGTCTTGAGCAAAGAACCTGGCGGGGATACCTACAAACTTTACGCGCGGGACATTGTCACCCGGCACTTGCGGGCGGAACTGGTGACGATTTCGGCTTGCTACGGGTCGGGCCGACGCACATATTCGGGTGAAGGATTGGTGGGGCTCTCCTGGGCCTTCGTGCGGGCTGGGGCGCACAACGTCATTGGCGCATTGTGGGAAGTGGCCGATGCCCCAACTACTCCGGAACTGATGGATGTGCTTTACCGTGAATTGAGATTGGGCAAGGATCCGGCCTCCGCGCTGCGCTCGGCCAAGCTCGCGCTCCTCCATTCCACCCGTCAGAATACCGTCTTCAAGAAGCCCTTCTATTGGGCTCCTTTCCAGCTCTACGCCGGGTCGTAGTCGAAAAGCGGCACGGTCACAAGCACAAGGTGGAATAGCAGGATAGTTGGGGTAGTCGTGCCGGATGAAACGAATTCGCGGTGCGAATCACCATGTCTGAGTGGACTGCTGTCCCCGGAGAACCAACTGTCATGACCGTCAACGAAGTAGTCGAAGCAACGATGAATCGAGTCGATGGACTTTCACTTGCAGAACCCGACCAAAATCGCGACTCTAGGAGAATCGAAGCCTGCGAGTTTGAACTGCTACTCCAGCGCGCCAAGGAAATCCTGAGCCACCGAGCACAAAACGCGGCGGCATCGCGATCGTAAGAGTAGCCCGAGAGCGGCGGAGGCGTCGGGGAAGAACTGTTTCCTCGCGATTGCGTCGAAGGCTTTGAGGTGTCGCTGTGGCAGACGACATGCTTGGGAATTAAGTGTACCCCTGCTTTCGTGGACGGGAGTCCGAAGGCGGTGATACGATTTGCGCTCCTACCCCACTACTCCTGTTACGCAGAGAGGTTCACGCAGCAGAATTGGCTGCTATTGCGCGCACGTCCTTGGCAGAGTAGCCCAGGCGCTGAAGGATTTCGGCGGTGTGTTCGCCGAGCAGCGGAGGGGGCAGGCGGTAACTGACGGGCGTTCTTGAAAACCGGATGGGATTGGCGATGCTCTTGGCTGCGCCGAGCGTTGGATGTTCGAGTTGAACTATCAGGCCGCGCCCGCTAGTTTGCTTGTCATTGAGAGCCTCGGCGACTGTGTTGATTGGGCCTGCGGGAATTTCGGCAGCCGCAAATTTTTCCAGCCAAGTTGCGGCCGGCTCTTGCTGGAAAGTAGTTTGTAGTAGCGGCACTAGCACAAAATACTTATCATCGTTTGCGCGGAAAACTTCATAAGGCACGATGTTTGGATGAGCGTTGCCCCAGCGTTCTGGGGAAACGCCGGCATTCAGGTAGCTGCTCCCAGCGTTCGCCAGCCAGGTAAGTTGCGAATCGAATAGCGCCATGTCGATGAGTTGTCCGCGGCCAGTCTTTTCCCTGGCATACAGCGCGGCAAGAATTCCCATCGCGGCGTACATCCCGCAGGTCATGTCCGCAATGGCGATCGGATAACGCATCGGCCCCCCGCCCGGCTCCCCCGTGAAGCTCATCACGCCGGTTTCCGCTTGAGCGAGGATGTCGTAACCGGGCATCCCTGCATTCGGGCCCGTAAAGCCGTATCCGGTGATGCTGCAATAAATCAGGCGAGGGTATTTTGCGCAGAGGGAATCCGGATCGATGGAGCGCTTTTGCAGCGAGGCTAGCGAGGGCTGGTTAACGATAAAAATATCCGCGGTGGCGAGCAGTTTTTGTAAGGCTTCCATGCCGCGCGGATGATTGTAATTGAGGGTGATCGAACGCTTATTGCGATTGGCGGCGAGATAGTAAGCGGATTCGGTGCCGACAAAGGGCGGGCCCCAGCCGCGAGACTGGTCACCGGCTCCTGGCCGCTCCACTTTAATGACGTCAGCACCGAAATCGCCGAGTAGCATGGCGCAATAAGGTCCGGCAAGCGCCTCCGTCATTTCGACGATGCGAATCGAATCGAGAATTGTTTCCACGGGCCGGGATTATAGCTGACATGGAGTGCACTGATACATCAACACCGATGGGACATTTCCGCAAACTGATTAATGACATCCAAAAGTTGATTTGAATCGCGAAAGGTTTCCACAGGCAGGAGTCTTGTGCTTTTGCATGGTCTCAGCATAAACTTCTTCGCAGCAATTGTTTCTGCGGGCCGCCTCTACCTTTTGAGGAATTCCAGGCTCGTTCGAACGGGGGTTGTGATGTACGGGGGAAAGATGATGAGAAAATTGCTGTGTGCCGTATTTGTCCTAACATTCGCGCTGGGGCTTGCCTCACCGGGTTGGGCACAATCGCAGATCACCGCGGGAAGCGTCGAGGGAAATGTACTTGATGAGAAGGGCGGAAGCGTTGCGGGCGCAACCGTCGAAGCAAAGAATCTGGCAACCAATTTCGTGCAGACAGAGACCAGCGGTACCGACGGACATTTCGCCTTCCTGAGCCTTGCGCCAGGGCGCTACACACTGACCATCAGCAAAACCGGCTTTGCCACTATCGTTCAGGAGAACGTAAACCTGACCGTCGGGCAGACGATCACGATTCCGGTGACGATGAAAGTTTCTTCGGTGGCGCAACAGATCGTGGTTACTGACGTGCCGGTCGTGGAAGTCACAAAAACGACCTCGTCTTCCACGCTGGACGAGATTTCCGTGGCGACGACGCCGGTGCTCGGCCGCAAGTTTGAAGATTTGCTGACACTGACGCCCGGAGTGAGTATCACGCAGGGGCCGGACGGCGACGAAATCAATATCAACGGCCAGCGCGGCATTTTCAATAACATCAGCCTGGATGGCGGCGACTACAACAACGGATTTTTCGGCGAGCAAATGGGCGGCCAGCGAGCGGCGATTGACATCACGCTGGAAGCGGTAAAGGAATTCCAGATCACGGCTAGCGGCGCGAACGCGGAGTTCGGGCGAAGCGCCGGCGGCATCATCAACGTGGTCACGAAGTCCGGCACGAATGCCTTTCACGGTTCTGGATTTGAATACTTCCGCACGGAATCTTTGACCGCGGCGACCTCGGACGGCAAGCCACTGCAGGATTTTCGCCGTAATCAGTTCGGTGGCAGCGTCGGTGGTCCGCTAATCAAGGACAAGCTCTTCTTCTTCGTAGCAGGGGAAGGAATTCGGGAGAACCTGACGCGGGCAAATCTCAGCACGCCCATCGGAGCTGCTTGCGGTTCCAGCCCTGTTTACAATGGAACTGCCGGTACAGATGCGGTGATCAATTCCAGCCCCGATTGCCAGCGTGTTGCCTTGATCAATTTCTTTAAGTCGACGGCCTTTCCGGCGCCCATTAAGAATACCAATGAAGGACTCCCTGTATTCCACCAGCAGCGGAATGCCTCCATATTCGGCCGCGTGGACTATAACCTGAACTCGAAGAACCAGGTTTTTGGCTCTTACAGTTATGATTGGTCGAAGAATCCCAATCAGACTTTTGACGTTCCAACATACGGAACGAGTGCCAACGGCATCGAAGGTCCCTCGAAAATCCAAGCTGTCAACGGCAACTGGTTCAGCACACTCTCCAACACCATGCTGAACGAGGCGCACTTCACTTACGCAAGAGAAAAGCGCCCACGCAACACCAGCGACCCTTCCAGCGTGCCTGACACGGCCATGGGATTTGGCACCACCTTCCGCTTCGGCCAGCCTTTCTTCCTGGAGCCCAGCGTGGATGAAACCTTTTGGCGCACCGACATTCGAGATAATTTCTCGATCGTCAAGGGCAAGCACACCTGGAAGGTCGGCGGCGAGTGGATTCACAGCGACAATGCCCAGATTTTCCGGGGCTTTTTCACCGGACGCTATATCTTCGACAGCGTCAGCGGCTTCATGCACTACGTCTCGCAAGGCCCTACAGTGAAGGAGTGTTCGAACGGCGCGTTTGTTGTGGGCGCCTGCCCGGCGGGAACCACGTTCACTGGAGGCCCCCTTCTCCTTTACCTGCAACACGGCCCGGCGACGCAGGGAGAATCATTCGACCAATCCGGCGCTTCTGATATCAAGAATGAAGATTTCTCACTGTTCGCGCAAGATTCATGGAAGCTCTTCCGAAATCTTACTTTGAACTATGGCCTGCGCTGGGATGCTCAGCATTTTCCCAACCCCACCGTGGCGCCCTCAAAAACCTCCTACGGCGCCGATCTGAGCAATGCCAAGTTTCCTTCGACCGGCTACATTCCCAACCAGAACAAGGAATTTCAGCCGCGCGTTGGCTTCGCATGGGATGTTTTCGGCAACGGCAAGTCCGCGCTGCGAGGCAGCTGGGGCATGTTCTATGCTCGACAGAATATGCTCACGCAGGTTGGTGCTATCACCACAAACGGCGTGCAGCAGCAGTCTTTTGCAGCCGGTTCAGCGTTTGGCGCACCGCCAGCTTACGGAACCAACGCATCCGTATTTAACAATACGAATCTTCCCCCGGCAGGAACACCCCCGCCTCCTGGCGCCAGCGTAACGGTTTTCAGCAAGGATTACCAAAATCCGCGCATCTACACGACCAACGTGGGCTACGAGCAACAAATCATTGGCGACTATGCAGCATATGCCGACTTTACCTGGTCGAAAGGCGTGCACCTTACTCGCTTTATCGATCCCAATAAGGGTGTGAGCACTGCTTTTAATTGCGCTTCCCAGAATGGCAATGGCGTTACCTACACAAACATTGCTCCCGGCGTCTGCCAGCCAAACAATGGCTCAGTGGTGATCTACCCCAGCGATGTATTCGGTTCTGGTGTCGCAGCACCCTTCACGGACCTTGGCAGTATCACCGATACCGTCAGTTCGTCGAAGTCGCTTTATCGCGGGTTCACCATCGGCATGCGCAAGCGCATGAGTCACAGATTCCTGTTTGACGCGAACTACACGTACTCCAGCGATCGCGACGACGATTCCAACGAACGTGATCCGTTCACTTTCCGATACGCAAATCTGTTCAATCTGGCATCGGAATATTCACTCTCCGACCGCAACGAAACGCACAAGTTCAATGCGTATACGGTTGCCAATCTGCCTTGGGGATTCAACGGCAACATCCGCATGCAGGCCCATTCGGCCCAGCCGATTACACCATCCCCGCGTTTTCAGGGTGGCAAGGATCTCGGCCGCAATACGCTGCTGAAGGACAACGCCTTCTTCACTTTCGACTTCGGAGTCGATCGCCCAATCCGTCTCGGCGAGCGCTTCCGGCTCATCCCGAGGATCGAAATGTTCAACACCTTCAATAACAAGAACAACGTCAACCCCTTGAGCACTCCAGCCCTCTTCAACTTTGACGGGTTCCTCCGGCAGGGCGTCGGCGATCCAAGACAGGCGCAGTTGGCTGTGCGTCTTGAGTTCTAACTAAGGGCACACGCTACGCATAACAGCTATTCATGGGGGCGCTTCGGCGCCCCTTTTGTTTTTCGAGGCCAACGTGGAATACCGGGATGGGGTGGATAGACACACGCCTCTTTCTCGGCACTTGCTTGCGCGGCGAGAATCCCTGACAATCTAAAGTTTGTACATGTGTGTTTTTCCGCACGGTGCGGTGTGCCGCACGCAAAAAAGAAGCGAGTGAAATGGCAAGTCAGGCGAATTCCATAAAACGGCTGGTGGCGTACTTTTCGACACGATTCGCGCCGCTGCGGACCTGCGGCTGCCGATGGTGGCCGTCTCCCTGCTTTACCGCAGAGGATTTTTCACGCAGCGTCTCGCGGAAGATGGCACGCAGACGGAAGAGCCGGTCGAGTGGCGCGTCGAAGATTTCCTGACTGCGGAACCGGCACGAATCACCGTCCCGCTCGAAGACCGCCGCGTGGAATTGAGGTGCTGGCATTACCCGGTGAAGGGTGTGCGCGGCTTTGAGGTGCCCGTATATTTTCTGGACGCCGACCTGCCATCGAACGCGGAAGCAGACCGCGCGCTAACGGGCACACTGTACGGCGGCGATTCGTACTACCGGTTGCGGCAAGAAGTGCTGCTGGGGATCGGCGGCGTGCGCATCCTGCGCCAGCTCGGTTACAACGACCTCACGCGCTACCACATGAATGAAGGACACGCGGCACTGCTGACGCTAGAGTTGCTTGGCGCAGAAGCACAGAAGGCGGGGCACACTTCGATCCGCGGGGCGGACATCGAAAAGGTCCGCAACAAGTGTGTGTTCACAACACACACGCCGGTTCCGGCGGGGCATGACCGTTTTCCCATGGAGTTCCTCACGCGGGCATTTCCCGGGAGCACGGACTTCCTGGACTTGAAGGATCCTTTGGTAGCCGATTTGATGAAGCGTGCTCTGCAAGCGGAGCAGAATTTTCCGGGTTTGCAGGAAGCCGCGCGGCAGGGCGCTTCGCTGAACATGACGCAGCTCGCGCTGGGGTTGAGCACTTATGTGAACGGCGTCGCGAAGCAGCACGGGGAGACGTCGCGCCAGATGTTTCCGGGGGCGGACATCGAGGCCATCACCAATGGTGTGCATGCCGGGACGTGGACTTCGGCTCCGTTTCAGCAACTTTTTGACCGCTACATTCCTTCGTGGCGCGAGGACAACTACACCTTGCGGAGCGCGCTAGGATTGCCTGCGGAGGAAGTCTGGGCGGCTCATCTGCTATCGGTTTTGCGCGCCGCGCAACCGGATACAAGCGCGCTGACCTGATTCTTGCCGATCTCGATCGTCTCCGTCAGATTGCCAAGAACGCAGGTCACTTCCAGATTATTTATGCCGGCAAGGCACATCCGAATGATGGCGGAGGAAAGGATATTATTCGACGGATTTTTCATGCGAAAAAGGCACTGCGGAAAACAGTGCCGGTGGTGTTCCTCGACGACTACAATCTCGATCTGGGCGGGAAGGTAACCTCCGGCGTGGACCTGTGGCTGAATACGCCGCAGTTTCCGCTCGAGGCTTCCGGAACCAGCGGAATGAAGGCGGCGCTGAATGGCGTGCCAAGCTTGAGCATCCTCGACGGCTGGTGGGTGGAAGGGCACATCGAGGGAGTCACGGGCTGGTGCATCGGCGAATCCCGGCGCACCGCTGCCGGCAACACTCCGGCCGACAATACGGCGGAAGCCGAATCGCTTTATAACAAGCTGGAAGGCGTGATTCTGCCGATGTACTACAACG
>WNFN01199882.1_pt3 | contig 12352 bp, 6 predicted proteins | sample 5400161 | NCBI WGS metagenome assembly WNFN01 (sample SAMN13153353, study PRJNA577476) | soil metagenome | isolation source: 80 cm saprolite on Douglas fir-dominated hillslope | place: USA:California | collected 2013-09-17
TAACGGCAGATCGTTTCATGCGCGGGATTATCGACTCAAACGATCTGCCGTTAAATGTCTCGCGCGAACTGTTACAGCATAATCGCTTGATCGATTCGATCCGGTCCACCGCCGTGAAAAAAATCCTGGCCGAACTCACCGACCTCGCCACGCGCGACCAGGAGAAGTATCTCACGTTCTGGAAAGCCTTTGGGCGGGCGCTCAAAGAAGGCATTACTGAAGATCAGGCGAACCGCGAAACGTTAGCTACCCTCTTCCGTTTTGCCTCGACACACTCTCAGGGAAATGCTCAGGCCGTCTCCCTGGATGAGTATTGTGCTCGTATGAAAGAGGGCCAGGACAAAATCTATTACTTGATTGCAGAGAGTTTTGCGGCAGCGCAAGAGAGCCCCCTGCTGGAAGTGCTGCGCCAGAAAGGCATCGAGGTCTTACTCTGGTCAGACCCGGTGGATACTTTGCTGGGTACAGAACTGTTGGAATTCAAAGGGACAAGCCTGCAATCCATCTCCAAAGGCGCCATCGATCTCAGCAAATTGGAAAATGAGCAGGAGCAAGCAGAGCGCCTGAAGAACGCTGACGAACTCCAAGGCTTACTGGATCGTTTGAAAGATCTTCTGGGCGAGAAAGTGAAAGAGGTGCGCATCACAAGTCGGCTGACGACTTCCCCGGCTGCAATCCAGCGGACAAGGCTTTCCCCAACCCAGGCCCATTCTAGAGGTTAACCCCAATCATCTGCTTATTCACAAGATGAAAGAGGAGAAAGATGAGCAGAAACTGAGTGATCTGACGCATATGCTCTATGATCAGTCGGTGTTAAGTCGAGGTGATCAGTTGGAAAATCCCGTCCAATTTGTCAACAGGCTGAATACGTTGTTGACAAGACTGTAACAGATGGACACTTTTTTCCACAGAGGCGAAATAACCAATGAACGAATAGAGCGAGAGCGAAAGGACGTAGAGCCAACATGTGGTCTAATCCAGAAACAACCTCCGAGGATACTCTCTGGTATCTCGTACACTGTCAGTCAAGAAAGGAAACCTATGCAGCAAACTCACTCAGGCATCTCCTGAAGCTTCTGGTATTTCTTCCAGAAAGCCAGGTCCGCTCGCGTGGAATCACCAGATACAGTTCATTTTTTCCAGGCTACATTTTTATCAATGCAGACTTGCAAAAGGTTCCCAAAAGTTGCATTAATAGCTGCCCCGGTGTGCTGCGCCTGGTCGAATTCGGCGGAGATCCTCAAGCCGTTCCCCAGCATGTCATCACCACCATTTCTCAACAAATGAACACACTTAACGAGCAGCAAATGCATCTCACTCACCGCTTCAACCCTGGGGATATCGTGCAGGTAAAATATGGTCCGTTGCAAGATCTGGAAATGATATTCGTGGGCTCAATGACGCCAGGTGGCCGAGTCCAGGTTCTTCTCGAACTCCTGGGCCGCCTGAAAGAAGTGCAAGTAGATGTGGATATGCTGGAAAAAGCTCCAGTGACATCTCTGGTTTCACATGAGTTAAACGCGCAACGAGAACGATACACGCGGGAAAGAGTCGGAAAAGTTCAACGTTCTGCCTGAGTTCCATCTTTTCTTACCTGTGGACAAAAGCAAGTATGAGTCATCCCACGAGATACGCAACGAGAGGTAGGATTGCTGAAAAAGCGGTCCCATCGACGAGACCCTCGATTTTCTGGCGGTGCTCAACAGAGGATTTTTGCTCAATATATTCTCAACATGTCTACAATTCCTGATTCACCAAAAAGAACGGAGAACCGATTTCTCGTGGTATGGAGGTCGGGCATGAAGGAAGGCAATGGCTGAGATATATGTGCCGGAAAGAAACTGGGCCGGTACCTACACGTACCAGGCACAGAAGCTGCACCGACCGAGGACGGTTGAACAGGTGCAGCAGATCGTCGCCAAGGCAGCCAGCGTGCATGTGTTGGGCTCGCGGCACTCGTTCAACGACATCGCCGACTCCTCGGAACTGATTTCGCTCGAGGACCTGCCTGCTGATGTGCTCGTCGAGCATGAAGCACAGACGGTTTCCTTCAGTGGGGGTATGACATACGGCAATCTGATCAAGACGTTGAACGACGAGGAGGTGGCCTTGCACACCCTTGCCTCGCTTCCCCACATCTCCGTCGCTGGTGCCGTAGCGACGGCGGCGCACGGATCGGGCGTCACCTGTGGCAACCTCGCGACTGCGGTCGCCGGGCTGGAGATGGTGACTTCCAGCGGTGAGATCCTCAAGGCATCCAGAGGCGAGCCCGACTTCGACGGCCTGGTGGTCGGACTTGGCGCTCTCGGCGTGGTCACCCGAATCACCCTGGACGTGCAGCCGGCCTACGAGATGAAACAGCAGGTGTTCGAAGGACTCAGCTGGAAGGCGCTCTCCGACCACTTCGATGAGATCACCTCGTGCGGCTACAGCGTCAGCATCTTTACCCGCTGGGGCCAGACGAACGATCAGGTCTGGGTCAAGAGCCGGATAGATGAACCCGACCGGGTGGAGGGGAACCTCTTCGGCGCGATTGCCGCAACGGTTGATCGGCACCTGATCGTTGGACTCGATCCGACCCTTTGTACACCGCAGTTGGGGCGGCCCGGTCTCTGGTCCCACCGCTTACCGCATTTCCGCATGGGCTACACACCCAGCAGCGGCCAGGAAATCCAGTCGGAGTACCTCATCCCCCGGCGGCACGCCCTCGTGGCCATAGAAACCCTACGCGCCCTCGCAGACAAGATCCGACCACTCCTACAGGTGAGCGAGATTCGTCGGGTGGCCGCGGATCGGCTGTGGATGAGCATGAACTACGAGGAAGACTGCGTCGGCATCCACTTCACCTGGAAGCGCGAGCCCGACGCGGTCCAGGAGATGCAGCGGCAATCGCTCCGCTCTACCAACGCCATTCCGACTTTGTCCGTCTGCTGGAGCGGCTCGACCCGCGCGGCGCGTTTCGCAACGCATGGCTCAAGGCCCGCGTGCTTGGCGACCAGGAAAGAAGGACCACAAGCGGCCTGTGAGGAGTGGTTTGACGAGAAGAGGCATTTCTTCTGCCTTTTTCCCTGCCTTCATGCTCGAAGTCGATCACGATTATCTGAGCAGCGCATGGGAGAATGAACATTTTTGGCCCGGACCTCGCGCGCCGCTTTGGGCACGAGCGCTTGCTGACAACGCCGGCCTGGAGAGTAGAAGAGCTGGGCGACGGTGGCTTCATGCTCCTGCCAGAGCCGTATCGAGATGCGTATGTCCCTACCTGGAAGCAAGCCTCGGACCACCTGAGTATTTCCACCGATCACTATCGTTCTGTTGCGCATCTCGCGGCCCTTCTCCAACGCTATCAACTGCTGGAGCCCAGCGTCGAATTGCTGCGTGCCGCCCTCGATAAGCCATGTGTGCTGGAGGTTCTTTTTCGGAGAAAATGAAAGAGACAAACGCGAATTTGCTCCTTAAAAACCGTTCTGGAACTTTTCGTTTCTATTGCGGACAAGTCTGCTGTGGTGTATATTTACTATAGCTCTTTAAGCTGTTCTCCGCTTTCTACAAGCGCATAGGGAGCAACTTCTTGATCGTTTTAAATTGCATCGTATTGGATAGATTGCGCCGATTCACCAACGAGATTGTCGAAGAAGGGTGTTATTATGGAAATGCCATCCTCCCAATCGCTTAACCTCTGTTATTGCTATGCATATGAAAACCGCAAAGATGCACAAAAGCTGGATGCCCATCTAACAACCTTGAAAATGTCTGGAGTTATTCAGGCAAGTTATGGTTGTATATTCTATCTAGATGGTCCCTGGAAGCAGGAAGTCGCCGATCATATTAATACAGCTCACCTTGTACTTTTGTTGATAAGTGCTCAGTTTCTCCGATCTTCTGAAAAATGGTACCGCAGCGAAATAGCTCTGGCGTTGGCGCGCCAGGACAGAGGGGAGGCATGGGTAATCCCTCTATTTCTCAGCGATGTTGTTTTGGATGGGACCTATCCGAGCGAGTTGCGCATGTTGCCCAACAACGATCAGTTTATCTATAGTGTACGCGACAAAGAACATGCCTATGCGGATATTGTCAGGGAGATCCAGAAGGTAGCGCGTGAGATGAGAGATGCCATGCCCAAACAAGCCGAACAGTTTCAGGATGAACCATTGCTCCTGGCACCATCCACCTCAGATCTTTCTCCATCACCTGACAGGCAGGCTGGCTTTGTAAGTATCAGTTGGTCTCCTCAATCATCCTGGCTGGCTGTTGGAGCGACTGATGGAGCCATAGACTTCTATAACGTGAATGACTACGACGAGAGATACCTCCTTCAGGGCCACGTGCGCGATGTATACAGTATCGCGTGGTTTGACGATCTACTGGCTTCAAGTTCGGCTGATGATACCGTGCGGCTCTGGAACACCCATCAACAAAGCCTTATCCATACCTTGCAAGGCCATACTGGCACCGTCAATAGCGTAGCCTGGTCGCCTGATGGGAAGAAAGTCGTATCGGGCTCTGCCGACAAAACGCTCCGCCTGTGGGATACCGGGAATGGCAGCATATTGCGCGCCTTGACAGGCCATACACAGAGCGTCATGAGTGTGGCCTGGTCGCCTGATGGGAAACTGCTGGCTTCTGGCTCACTTGATCGGAGGGTGCTCTTGTGGGATGCCAGGAGTGGACGAGAGCCGCGTGCGTTCCAGCATCAAGCAGAGATTATGAGCGTGGCCTGGTCTCCCGATAGCCAGTTCCTGGCGACGGGAGCGGGGAACGCGGTGCAGTTATGGCAGGTGAGCACTGGGAAGACATTGCATACGCTGCAAGGCCATACCAGCATAGTAACCGCTGTGGCCTGGTCGCCCGATGGGAGATGCCTGGCCTCCAGTTCGCGCGATCAGACGGTATGTCTCTGGGACCCTCTGCTTGGAGAAAGGTTACGCACGCTGCAAGGGCACCTGCAAGGTCTCACCGGGCTCGCGTGGTCGCCCGATGGGAAGTCCCTGGCCACAGTGTCTCACGATGAACTCTCTCTCTGGAACACTGAAACCGGGGAACTGATCGCAGCTCTTGATAATCAGAGAGTTCTGAGAACCATTCTCCACCAAACTGAAAAAACCTTGCGGGTGGATATGATACAGTATAATGATGAAGATTCTGAGGAATTCCCGCGACAAGAGGTGGAGAGTGAAGAATTCTTGCAACAAGAGAGAACAATGCAGGAGCAAGAAATGCGGCAAGAGAAGCCAACGCTCATCTGTCCATACTGCTACAAGCCCTTTCCTGAAAAAAGCGCACACCACAGACGTAAGCGCGGCCTGAGAGAGATTGTCTGCGATGCCTGTCAGACCTCCGTCTCCCTCCTTGCTAGCCAGGAGCAGTCAGGTGACAACATTGTAAGCGATTTGGCCCAAGCAGCCAGGGGAGAGTCTCCTCAACAAATTATGCAGGCCACCTTGCGACGCAAGATTAGTGCAGAAGCCTTCGATGTCTTCTTCTGTTATAATCATCAAGATAAACGAGCCGTGGAACAGATTGGCGAACGCTTGAAACGGCACGGGATCTTACCATGGCTTGACGAGTGGGAACTGCGGCCAGGCTTGCTGCGAGAGCCTGATTTAGAGCGGCAGATAGAGCGAACGAAGACCGCTGTTGTCTTCGTAGGTCAGAATGGTTTGGCTCCCTGGCAACGTCTGGAAATGTATACTCTGCTAAGCGAACTTAATGAACGAGGTTGTCCGGTCATCCCCGTACTGCTTACTGATATACCTGAAAAGCCTGAACTCCCTCTATTTCTTAGAAAAAGACCCTGGGTTGATTTTCGTGTTCAAGACCCCGACCCTATGCAACAGTTGGTATGGGGCATCACCGGGAAAAAGTGACACATCTCCAGACTATAGAGTTCAGCCGACAGAGGAAAAAGCATGAATTTGCCTTTCCTTCTGTCGGCTGAAGTATTCATGGATGACTATTCGTCGTCCGTATCCAGACTACTTTCCAGGATGCAGAACTGATCTTCAAGCAGTTTTTTGGCGAGATGCAAAGGGTAGGAGAGAATAATGTTTCCTCCCTCCCAGCCAGGCGAAAAGCGTGTAAAATGGGCAATATGACACCAGGCAAGCGCATCATCCCCTTCTTGCATGAAGAAAGGCACAAGTTCAACGATCGTTTGATGTTTAAAGGCTATCCCGCCGCCTTCGTCCAATTTATACTGGGGCTTTTTGGCAGTTTGCCCTTTAGCCGCCGTTGTCGGCATACGTCCGATCGAAAGGTAGTGGAAGAATGGACTCTCTGCCTGAGTATCGACAAGACCTGTAAGCTGTTTGAAATCTTTCTCTACCGTAAACTCATCCTCTTCGTCCTCCGCGAAATCGTTCTCAGCGATAGGCTGATCTTCCTCATCCTCAAGGACAGGCACATATTGAGGCGTTTCTCCCATTGTCCCAACGGGGCGCAGGCGGATAATACGCAAATGCGGCAAGTCCTCTCGGCTATACATATGTTTAAAGGGCCGGATCTTTCTTAGATCCAGTTGATTTTGCTGCGCGGCCTCGCCATTGGCAAACTGAGGAAAGAGGTCACGGACGCGCCAATCCGAGGCTTCAAACAGCACCAACGTGGGTACATCTTTCATACCGGTAAAGACTCGCGCGGCGAAGCTCGCGAGTTCCTCCCTGGGCAGAGCAATCGTCTCAACCTTTTTGTTGAGAAAAAGCTCGCCAATGATCTGGCTGGCCTGATGCAAAGGGAGCCAACGCTCAGGTTGCTGAGGCAAAAGCGCCCAATAGGTTCCATCGGGACGGAGACAAATCGCCAGGGCATAATCGACTCTGCTGGGTTTATAGCGCGATAAGCGGTACAGGCCGACAACGTGAAGCTGTTCGGCCAGATCTGGCGGCAGGCCAGCTTGTGTATACAGGCTTTTGGGCCGCTCATAGCTCAGGCCGGTCTGGCGATACAGGAGATCAGCGACGGCATTGCGCAGGCGTCCCTGGCTCTCATCCGTTACCTCGCTTCTATGGGGAAGCAGCTTGGGCCGTGGTGCCAGAGGATTGATCATCTGCGAAGCCATACCGACACGATTACACGCCCGGCGTACTGCTCCTTTGATGCTTTGATCCGTGTGATATTTTCGCTCATCGAATTTTGGGAGCTCAATGAGCGCCAGTCCATAACCTGATCTGTTACCGCGTATCCCGTTCAGGTAGCTCTCCCAGGCTTGAGTTTTAGCAGCAAAAGCCAGCCTCATCTGCTTCTCCCAACTCTTGTTAAACCGTTGGCGTTCTTCTGTGCTGCGATGGGGCAGATAACGATGGGCTGGATCGACCGAACCAGTCTCTAACGGCTCTAACAGTTCGTTGGGAATGGGCTGGGATGGAATAACCAGGGTGATATCCTCGGGCCAGGGGTCGCCCTCTTCGTAGAACAAGGTCCGACACACTTCTTGCCGCAGTTGTTTCCCAGTAAACGTGTTGCTCCAGCAAAGATAGAGAAAGATAGGCTGACCGTGCGCCGCCCTGCGCAAGGCTGTCAGAATAATCCTTTGGCGCTCCAGCCGGTTCTGACGCCTGGCCTCTTCCACAGCTTGCTGCTTTTCAACTTCATTCCTCTTTTTCTGCGACGCTCCTCTGCTAGAAATGAAGACTTTCCGGCTAAATTCGTCCAGGTTATACATCGACAGGGGCAGCTTCTTCAGGGAGGGAATGGAGCCGGACCGATCGACGGAGAGCGTCTGGCCTGTAGAGAGTTCAAGACCCAGCAGTTCGCTGACCGAACGGGCAACCTCGTGGATCTCAGCAAAATCGAAGCCTGTCTTTACTTGATGGTTGGGTCTGAAGCCCTCAGCGTGGAGCACAAAGTACTGATCATGCTGACTTTGGGACGTTGGCCTGCGGTACTTCACGGGGTTCTGGAAGAGCTCAACCGGTTCAATCAGAGAGCGGGCTTCCATAGCCGCTAACAGAGGAACCAGCTGCTCATCCCAGCGCGGACTCGTCTTGCTCCCCGCGACTGGTAGCGTGACCAGCGTGGGAGAGCAGGTCCAGCCGTTGATACGGGCTTGATCGACGGCTATTTTGACGCTGACATCGCGTTGCCAGTTCTTTTTAGTCAGAGGCCCATCGACATAACGACTGCACCGTACATAGAGATGAAGCCAGGGGCGGGAACTCCCAACCTGGGTCTGCAAACGAAATTCCAATTTATAAGCAAAGGTACCCTCTTTTGTCTCTAACTCTCCATTCCTAAAAAAATTCCTTTCTTGATTCTCTGCCCGGAAAGGCTGGCTGATGGCAGCCAGTCCGTATTCGCCATCCTGAGTCAGATACCATCTAACGGTGCGTCCGTGGACAATGGATTCTTGGCCTGCCAGCAGAGAGGCCAGCAAGCTAGGGATAGCGCTAAAGCCGGCTTGCCCACCTTTGCTCAGTTGGAGGAAGAGATCAGCCGCATCGAAATCTTGCCAGCGTTGCACTGGCTGCTCTAAGTGATCCAGGAAGCGTTGATAGGCACTGCTCCCAGCACCATAGACCTCGTCCTTGAATTTCTGCTTTCCCCATTGCTTTCCCCACTCATGGACCACATCTCTAATGTGATCCGCTGTTGGACGTTGCCTCACATCATTGCCCACCACCAGCAATTGCCGTTCGGGGTAGCCAACAAAGGGACGAGCCAGCGTGGGCATCAGGGCTGTCATCACGGTGTTCAAATGGCTGTAGGGAGCCGCTATAGGCTGGTTGTCAGATTTCAGCCGCTCCATCTGCGCCTGAAAATCTCTACATGCCTGTTCGTAGGCAAAACGTGAGATGGAAACCATCTTGTCACGCAGATAGGTCTCATCGATCCTAAAGCGCAATGGGATAATAGAAGATGCGGTAATCATATGTACTCTTCTCCTTACTTAATACTTGGGCTCAAACCCGTCGATATGATTCAATGCCTCTACAATGGGCGCGTAGAGGGCGGACCCGGTCTGGTTCTGGACATAGAGCTTGAGCACCTCGAACATCGCAGTTAACAGGCTGGTACGAGAGCGCGCAATAAGCGTCCACACGCCTGGATGATATAGCCGACGGTCGTGGCTGCCAGGTCAAAGCGCTCGCTTTCGCTAAATTGCAGATCGCCATAGGTGTCTTTATGTCCAAGCCAGATGTAACCCCGGCGCAACTCGGCCTTGCGCCAGTATTCGGTCGCCTTGTCGCGCAAGGCGAGTGCTTGTTTATAGATGAGGGGCTGCTGCCAGATAGGCAGGCTCGTCCTTTGGCACCAATCGAGCGTGCGCCGATTCAATTCACGCGCCAGGGCCTGCGTGTCTCCTGGATAAGGCATAGGCCGCGTCAGGAAGTAGATGGCTCCAAAGGCGGCCTTGCCATTTTTGTTGAGGATGTTATAGCCTCGGCCAATCGCCTGCATGGGAGCAATCAGAATCTTGCCTCTGATTTTTCCTTTCTCACTCGCAAAATCCTCGATATCGCTGCGATAGACAACCGCATCCATATCGCTCACGACCTCATCGCGGTCCTTATCGCTCCGCTCCAGATAGCAGATCTCTCCTGGGTATGCCTCGCTGAACTTGAGTTCTTGATAGGCCCAGCGCGCCTGTTCGTAGGAGTTGACCAGCAACAGCAGGCGCTCTCTATCGGCCCAATAGTCCGGTTCCTCCTGACCCTTGCGTTGCAGTCCCTCCAGTTCCTCGCGCAAAGGCGACTTTTGGCCGTTCTGGCCGCTGGCCAGCGCTCGCATCAGATCTTTGATGGGCCGCATCTTTTGGGTCACACCGGAGATAAAAATGGGTTCTAGTACCTCCTTCTCGTCGTCTGTCTTATCCACCGGGGCCCTTTTCTCTTGCAGTTTTCTCTTGAGCGAGCTCTTATCCGCCGGTTTGTACTGCGGAATAAAGGCAAACAGACTTTCCTTGATCGCCTCCCGAGCCTCTTTCGGCGGTTCGAGAATACCTTGCGGCGCAATAGCGATGTGCCAGCGCGAGGAATGCGGGAGCCAGGAGGTGCCAGAGAGAGAGAGCACATTGGGACCAGGCTTGTAATCCAGCTCACTGAAGAGCTTATGAAAAGACATCGTATACCAGCGTCCGATGTTGGAATACCCAAAGACAGAGAGACCAGAGGGCCGCTCACGCTTCGGCAGATCATCCTGCCCTATCTCCAGATCTTTGAAATAATAGGTTCCGAAGACTCGACCAGTAGGCGGGATGGGCAAGATGTCTTTCACATTGTCTGGTGAGCCTTGCAGTGAGGTCTCATTAAGATCAGTGGACATAGTATCGGGCTTTTCGTACCATTCATAAAAGACAACGCGAATGTTGCGATCGAGAATCATCACATTCAGCACAAATTCCAGGCGCAAGGCGAACGTATCCAGCGTATCCGGCGGGTCAGGTAGCTCCGCTTTTCCTCGCTTACTCTTTTGGAGAGACTCTTTCTTCCATTCCTCAAGCTCCTGTTGCAACTTTGGCAACGTCTGCTTCATATTGGGAATAAACTCAAGAATCCAATCCTGGCATTCCTGAGCGGCTACCTTGTTATGGGTACTGTCGCCCGCCGCCAGCAAGATACGCATAATCAACGCCAGGCGATAGATTGGATCGTTTTGCGCATCCTTAGGAGGGCGCTCCAGTTTAAGAGGATCTTTCTTGTTCAGTTTCTCGAAGTACGCAATGAGCGGTTTGACCTTGTTGATCGCTTCTTTACGCTCCTGTCCCTGGCAATCTTCCCATTTGGGAAAGTCAAGCAAACGCCAGAGCAATTTATAGGCCAGTGTGAGCGCGGTAAAGTAATTGTGTTCAATCCAGTGGCTCAACATAGGTCCCTGTTGTCTGTCTGTCAGACCGCTGAGAATGTTGGAGATAGAAACCAGGGAATGGCGTTCCGCCTCCACCCAACGGCGTGTGGAGGGTCGCAACGTGCGATGTGGAACCAGGGCCTGGGCTGTCCCAACATCTTCCCTATCGAGCAGGCCATCGCTGCCATTGGTCAGGGCCACATCTTCCGCGAAAAGATTATCAAACCACTCCTGTACGGTGTCAGCCTCGTCAAAGATGACCAGATCCGATTGTTCGTAGACGATTTCCGTCAACGAGACTCTGCGCTTCTCCACCTGGGCGGGGACACCAGATTTGCCTAAGGCACCTGGCGTGGTAATCCAGATGCAGGCCATTGGCAGATCCCGATATTGCTGCTTGCTTGGGCAGACCGCAAAGAGGGGACAGGAATGGTATTTTTTCTTTGGCTCTGGCTCGTCTATATACGTATATAAGGATTCACATGGCTCGCTACCAGGACGAACATTGAAAAAATCAGCTTTTGTGACCAGGGCCTGCAGGGGACCGTCCGATCAGGGGGACCGCTACAGGCGGATCTTCCGGTTTACAAAACAGCTCATTGAACTCATCCGCCAGATTAAGCGCAGCCATCGTATCGCTGACCACCAGCGTAATCCGCCGATCTTTTTCCGGGTGCAAAGCGGCATCGGCCATAATGAATCTCGCAATCATCGATTTGCCAGACCCCACGGCTCCCACTACATAGGCATGGCCCTCTATCCGTAGGGGAACCTCATTCCGCTCAGCGAGGCTCCCATCGGCCAGGATAGCGCGATAGCCCAGCATCTCATCGACCAGTTTACCCCAGATCGGTGGCGAGCCAGGCTTCTTGGACGACCTGGGCCGTTGCGACAGATCATCAAGGTCACGAGCAATATTACGGAAGTCATCGTAGGAGTATGTCAAAGGTTGGCGAGGGCGCGCCTCGACAAACCAGGGTAGGTCAAGAGCGACGATGTCCGCACTCTCTTGATCAATCTCGACCGCCACCTTCTGCTTGCCCTGGTCACTAATAAGCGCGTCAAAAAAGCATTGGCCCGCGCCCGCAGGCTCAATGGTCCTCCTGGCAAAGGGCAGAATACTGGCCAGCGTTTGATCATAGACCACCAGACGCTCCTCGTGGCTACTGAGATTTATGACCTTCTGTTCGTCCAGCTTCTCCGGTGAGACGCGATAGTTGCGCCATTCTTCGCCCATGGAGGCATAGGTCTGGAGCGCGCTTTCCCAATTGAAGTGGCCAGCGAACGGCAACAGAATGCGCGCATTAGCAATGGCATGGCGCTGTTGGGCATCTAGAGCGAGTAAACGCGGATGTGGCAGAGGATTGTCGCTCAAGAGCACCCATAACACCGTAATCGGTTCATCCGACAACCCTAACAGCTCGATCAAGCGCAGGCCCATCTCTATCTGAAGGAGCAGCGCATACTGATTCTTAAGGGCCTTTAAAGTCTTTGACATCCACCGCCCACACTTTTCCCCGCAAGGTGAGCCGCAAGTCATACTTATCGACCCCAGGCCACAACTCCACCTGTT
>WNFN01114557.1_pt1 | contig 12350 bp, 8 predicted proteins | sample 5400161 | NCBI WGS metagenome assembly WNFN01 (sample SAMN13153353, study PRJNA577476) | soil metagenome | isolation source: 80 cm saprolite on Douglas fir-dominated hillslope | place: USA:California | collected 2013-09-17
TTTCTCGGCTACGAGACCGAGACCGCCGAGGGCGTGATCCTGGCGCTCCTGAAGGGCGAGGAGCGCGTCCTCGAGGCGCAGAGCGGCGATCAGGTCGGCATCATCGTCAACCAGACCCCGTTTTACGGCGAGTCGGGCGGACAGGTTGGCGATACCGGCGCGATCTTTTCCGCCGGCGGCGGTGAATTCGCCGTCGAAGACACACTGCGCAAGGCCGGCGATCTGTTTGTCCATGTCGGCCGCGTCAGGCACGGCACGCTGCGGGTCGGCGATGCCGTCGAGCTGCGCGTCGATGGCGAGCGGCGCCGCAGGCTGCGCGCCAACCATTCGGTGACGCATCTGTTGCATCAGGCGCTGCGCCATCGGCTCGGCGAGCATGTGACGCAGAAGGGCTCGCTGGTCGCGCCCGACCGGCTCCGTTTCGATTTCAGCCATCCGCGGCCGCTGACCCCAGAGGACATCGCCGCGATCGAAGCCGAGGTCAACGCCCAGATCCGCGCCAATGCCGGCGTGCGCACCAGGCTGCTGAGCCCCGATCAGGCGGTTGCGGAAGGCGCGCTCGCGCTGTTCGGCGAGAAATACGGCGAGGAGGTGCGCGTCGTCGCGATGGGCGCCGGCGATGGCGAACCGCGCCCCTATTCGGTCGAGCTCTGCGGTGGCACCCATGTCCGCCGCACCGGCGACATCGGTCTGTTCAAGATCGTCGGCGAAAGCTCGGTCGCATCGGGCGTGCGCCGCATCGAGGCACTGACCGGCGCCGCGGCGGAGGCCTACCTGTCCGGCGAGGAGGAGCTGTTGCGCCAATCGGCGGCCATGCTGCGCACCAGCCCGTCCGAATTGCCGGCCCGCCTTGCCCGCCTGGTCGACGACAATCGTCGGCTCGAACGCGAGCTGACCGAGGCGCGCCGCGCGCTGGCGGTCGGCGGGCAGTCCGCCGCCTCTCCTCGCGGCGGTGGCGACCGGGCGGCGGCACCGAACGGCAAGCAGATCGGCACGATCGCCTTTGACGGCCGCGTTGTCGATGACGTGCCGGGCCGCGATTTGCGGTCGCTCGCCGACGATCTGAAGCGGCGCATCGGCTCCGGCATCGTCACGGTCGTGTCGCGGGCCGAGGGCAAGGCCGCGATCGTCGTCGGCGTCACCCCCGATCTGACCGACCGCTTCGACGCGGTCGAGCTGGTGCGAGCCGGCGCCGCGGCGCTCGGCGGCAAGGGCGGCGGCGGCCGTCCGGATATGGCGCAGGCGGGCGGGCCGGCGGCCGAACATGCCGAAGCGGCGCTCGCCGCGGTTGAGCAGGTATTGACCGAGCGAATGGCCGGCCGCGCGGCACAAGAGATACACTGACGGTTGCGGTCAAGTCACACCGATTCGCGCGAAATTGGCTTTCCCGAATTCCTAAAATTACTTGAAATATACTAGCAAGTTATTGGTTTTCCTGAAAATTATCCATGCCTCTCGACGCGGCGCGCGGCGCCTTTCATGATTCGCATCCGATACCGGTCGTGGTGTGGGGAAACTGCCATGGTGCCGGGCGAGGGGGCTATGTCGCTGAGAATAAAGGGCTCCGGGGCCGCGACCTCCGTGCTGTTCGCGCTGAGCCTGGCGCTGACCGGGTGCGAGGACATTCCGTGGAACCCCGACCGCTGGGGTCTTGATCATATCGACGTTCTGGCGGTCAACGGCCGCGACGGCGATGCTCCGATGGATTACGACACGTTGATGCGGATCGGCGCGGCGGCGCGTGCTTCCGGCGATCTGCCCAATGCGCTCAGCCTTTATCGCCGCGCCGGCTCCCTCGAATCGCATCCGCCCGCACCGTTTATCGCGATCGGCAACACATTGCTCGAGATGGGCCAGGCCGACGAGGCGATCATCGCTTTCAATTCGGCCTTGTCGCGGGAGGAGCGCAACCCCGAAGCGTTGCGCGGCGTCGCTCGCGCTTATCTGAAAACCGCCCGCCCCGAGCTTGCTGGCCAGCCGCTGGCGCTGGCCTTCGAGGGGACGCCGAATGATCCCAAGCTGTTGATGCTGATCGGTGTCGCCGACGATTTTGTCGACCAGCACGGTGAGGCACAGGCGCGCTACCGGCGCGGCCTGGAGATTGCGCCGGGCGATCCGGGATTGACGCTCAACCTCGCGCTATCGTTGGCGCTGACCGGCGATTACGATCAGGCGATCGCGCGGCTCGGACCGTTGGCCGGCGGGCCGAGCGGCACGCCTCAAGACCGGCAGACCCTGGCGCTGATTTACGGGCTGAAGGGGGATCGCCGCACCGCGGAGAGATTGGCCTCGATCGATCTCGATCCGGCGGCAGTGCAGCACAATCTCGCCGCCTACGACAATTTGCGCCGGCTGTCGCCGGAGGCGCGCAGCCGAGCGATCCGGGCACTCGTCACCAGTGCCGGTGGCGCAAGGTCGTCCTGAGACAGCAGGCGCGGCCGTCCTCAGCGCATTTGCAGCCCTGGGATTTACCCGACTAAGGCCAGTTGCCCTGCGCCGCCCCTTACTCGAGGACGTGCGCCTCACTGCACCGGCGCCATCAGCAACGGCGCGATCCAGGCCGCGAGCAAAATCATCCCCTCCCATGGCGGGGACCCGCTCCGGACAGCGAGCCGGGAAAGCCAAATGACCGCCAGACCGGCCCACATCAAATCGTAAGAGAACAGGTAGGGCGATACCATCAGCGAGGCGCTCAGCAGAACCGCCGCGCGCGCTTCAAACGGCGCGGTCGGGCAGCGCCAGGCGCGCCACACGCATAGCGCGGCGAAACAAAGCACGGCCGCTTGCAACGTCGCGGCGCCCCATGTTGGCACCCCCAGCGACAAGGCAAACACGTAAGCGCTCGGCATCAAGCCCCACGGAACCCAGCCATTGTCGGCGATCGCTCGCATCCGCGGGAGATAGGCGAGAAATGCCGCCGTGGTATCCCACCCAAACGTCATCAAACTGGCGGCTACCATGAAGGTGACGGTCAGCGCGGCCGCAACGAAGCTGCGCCAGCGGCCGGACGCTATTAGCGCAAGCGGAAACAGCAAGGCGAGATGCGGCTTGATCGCCAGCAATCCGATCAGCACGCCGGCGAGCCGTGGTCGCTTGTCGAGCAACAGCAGCGCGAAGCCGGCGAGCGCCGTCGTCAAAAACCCGTTCTGGCCGTCGAGCAGGTTGAACAGGCCGGCCGGCATTGCCGCGATAACCACCCAGGCGCGCGGGGCGGCGGTGATACGGCGCACCAGCGCGGCCCACAGCCCCACCGTCGTCAACAAAAATCCGGCAAGCGCCACCGGATAGGCGACAAGACCAAGCGGCAGCACCGCAAGCAGAAAGGTCGGCGGGTAGTGCCACGGGAACAGCATGCCGGCGAGGCCGGGAACAGCGCTGCGGTGGATCGCCTCAATCGCCTCCCAGTCGAACACCGCCTCCGGCCGGCCGTCGAGCGCGAGCCGCGCCGCGCTCCAGAACGCCATGAAATCGTAGCCGACCGGCTTGCCGCGCGGATCGATCAGCTCCGGTAATGACAACGCGGTCCACACCGCGAAGACGATAAGAAATATCGTCAGGCCGATCGCCGAGTACACGAACACCCGCTCGCCGATCGGCCAGATATCCGACGCCGGATGGGCTGACAGTGAGGATCTCGGGAAAATGGTCACCCGGCCACGTTAGCCGGCAAATCTTCAGCGAGCGTTAACCAGAATTGCTGCCACTCGGTTAAGGAGCTGCCCCCCCGATCGATGCGGACCAGGAGCATTGGGCGATGATGTAAAGCACGCACGCTAAGAGCGGAGCATCGAACAGGTGCTCTCCAAGCGCGGGGGCAAGGATGCCGCGGGCCTGTTTCTGTTATTTGCCGGTAAGCCGCACCAGAGCGCGCCCGACGGAGCGCCGGAACCAGGACGTCGCCTCGCGCACCACTGCCGAGCGCCTCAGGAACTCCACCAGGATCGCGGAGAGGATCGCGACAACCCACCACCACACCGCTTCCCGGAAAATCCAGAACAGAAAATGAATTTCCGCGGTGTGCGTCCCCGACGCGCCGGCCGCCTTGAGGGCGCGCTCGATGCCGAAGCGGAAGCATTCTTCCCACATCAGAAAAACGGTCGCGATGCTGGTCCCGACGGCCCAATTGCGGCCGCGGCGGGCCGGCGCCGCGCGTGCGACGGCGAACAGTCCCGGCAGGACCAGCAGCAGGAAGATTGCGCGATACCAGACATTCTGCCCGGCGAAAAAACAGCCGCAGATCAGGGCGCTTCCGAGCGCCAGCAAACTGCGCTCGCGATCGGCCAGCGCCGTCATCGCGGCGGGCAATTGGCCATCCACCGCAAAGCGGCGGCAGATTGCGACCATGCCGGCGATCAGGAATGCCAGAAACGCCGCCGCGAGCACATTGCCAAGAGCTGCCGACTCGCCGAAAGCGGCCTGGGCGACGTCTGCCAGCTGCAGCGGCACATTCTTGGCGCCGAACATGCCCTCGATATACGTTCCGCGAGGAATGTAGGGCAGGGTCCGGACGATCTCGTCGTGATAGGCGACCCCGAAAATCGCCAGCGACATTACAACCGCAATACTGACGGACAGGAAGACCGGGATGCGCTCCTCAACCACCATCACCAGGGTGACAAACGGATAATACTTCACCAGCCCCGACAGCACCGCGACCGCATAGCCGATCAACCGCATCCCCAGCCCGCCTTCGGCGCTGAGCGCGGTCGCCAGCGCCAGGATGAACAGCAGAATGTCGGGGTTCGCCCGTTCGACGGCGAAGACGACGGCGGTCGATAAGGTCGCCACGACCGTCAGGATCAGCTCGAAGGGACGGCGCGGCCGCGGAAGAATGCCGAGCGACAGCAGGAACAGCAGGCCGCTGAACCACCCGACCGCCGCAGTGTCGGAAACGCCAAGCGGGATCGCCGACCATGACATCCAGATCGGCGAATAGCTGTACGACCGCTGCAGCACGTCGCACGGGTCGGCGACGATGACGTCGATCCCCTGACGGGCGCATTCCCAAGCCGCCAGCGAGCCGCTGATATCGAGGAACGGGAAGCGGAACGGCTCAATGCCCCAATATTCCAGCAGCGCAAAATACGAGCCGCGGTCGCCGTACAGGTAGAGAAGCGAAAGGGCAAAAAATACCAGCAGCGCTGATACCGGCGCGGCAAATTTATAGAAGCGCTCCAGCGGAAATATCGGCAGGTTCATGGAATTCCGAAGGCGCGCGGCCCTGCCTCAAATTCGAGCGCGTTGTATCGGATAAATTTGGCTAACGAAGGCTTGGCGCCGGCCCGCGTATGTATCTCGAACGGGCGGAAAGAGCGGCGTCATCCGAACTCGCCGCCATCCTTCGAACGCTGTCGCCGGAGGCGCGCCGCCGGGCGATCCTAAAGCCCATTGCCCGGCGTGGCCCCCGTTACGGCGCGATCTGGCACGAGCGGAGGATGACAGCGGTAGTATCGAACACCACCCCCCAGCCGTTCGGTATGCCGCGCACGACCACCGGTTCGCCGACCCGCAGCGCGTTGGCGCGCGCCTGCAACGTTGGATCATCGGCCGGCACAAGGCAGACCACCTCGCTCGGCCCGCCGTTGCTGCTGGCCTGCGGCTCGGTCCAGCCGAGGAAGATCGCGGCATAGGCTTTGCCGGGATCGACCAATGAGCGCAATGCCGCCACCGAGGCGAGCTGGTCGGCGCTGCGCGGCTCGCTGCGCAGGAACTGGCCCTCGATCGTCAGGCTTCTGTCGCGATAATTGCTCGCAAAGCCCGTTTGTCCGAGCGCCCCTGCCTCGCGGATCAGCTGACTGGCCGCGGTGGCGCCTGGCGAACCCGGCGCGACCTCGATCGTCGCGCGGGCGGCGACGACCAGGTCGGTGCCGAATTGCGGGATATAATAGAGGCGCACCTCGTTCGTGCCGGCGGCGCGCGCAGCAGTGAAGACGCGCATGCGCGAAGGCTGCACCGCTATGCTGTCGCGGGCAAACGCCGCGGCATCGGCGATCTTGTCCGGTGTTCCGGCCGGCACCACCGCCAGCCGATGCTGGAAACCCGTGCGCAATTTGCGCGCGTCGAGATCCACCACGACCGGATCGATGATCCGCAACGCGGTCTTCATCGGCACCAGCTCGACGGAAAGGTCCGCCGCCGCGGCAGAGTCGCTGGATTCGATAACCACGGTGCCGCCGCCGGACGATGCCCCCGCGGACGATGACGGTTTCGAATTGTCGACGACGGTCGTGCCGCCGCCGGCGCCCCCGGCGCCCGAGTTCGCGCCGTTCGATTGCACAGTCGTCGTCTGCTGCCCTTTCTTGCCGGAAAAGGTGTCGATGATGTTGAGCGCTGCCGGCCCCAGCAGAACGATGAACAGCGTCGGCAGGATGAACAGGATCATCGGCACGGTCAGCATCGCCGGCAGCCGCGCCGCCTTTTCCTCCGCGCGCACGATGCGGGCCTCGCGGTATTCGGCGGCCAGAACCCGCAGCGACTGCGCCAGCGGCGTACCGAATTTAGCGGTTTGCAACAGCGTGTTCACGACGCCGCGAACCGCGGCGAGATTGGTGCGTCCATTGAGGTTCTCGAAGGCCTGCCGGCGCTCCGGCAGGAAGGTCAGCTCGGCGGCGGTGATGCCCAACTCCTCGCTGATCTCAGGCCAGGTCGGCTCAAGCTCGCGCGACACCCGGTTCAGCGACGCGTCGAGGCTGAGCCCCGCTTCGGCGCAAATCACCATAAGGTCGAGCGCGTCGGGCAGCCCCAGGGTCAGCAGCTTGCCGCGTTTGGTGACCAGGTTCTTGATGTAGACGCCGGGGGCAAAGAAACCGAACATCGCCGCCCCTAACGCCGCCGCCCAGCGGAAGTTCGGTGGCACCGGCAGCACATGAGCCCCATAAGAATCGGCAACCATGGCGCTGGCAAAAACCAGCGGCATGCAGGCGCGGGCGAACAGGTAGCGGATCATCGCTTCGCGCGTCCGCATGCCCGCCTGAGCCAGCAAGGCGCGTGCTTCGGTCGCGTGATGCGAGCGCAGCAGATTGAGGCGCGTGACCGCCTCGCTCATCAGCCCTGCCGCCTGCACCCGCCGGCGAGTGCGGCCGCTGTCGAGAACGGCGCGGCGCAACGATTCCTTGCGCTGCGCGATTGCCGCAAAACGGCGCTCGAACGGGTTGTGCGAGCGCAGCGCGTTGTAGACGCCGATCAGCGCCACCAGTACCGCCAGCGCCGCCAGCGCGCCGATCAAATCATCGACGGTGAGCCAATACGGCAGCCAATCCGCAAGCTTGAAATCGGCAACCCGGGTGCTGGTCGTCATATCTCGAACTTCGCCATTCTGACCATGATGAAAATGCCCGTACCGAGCATCCCGAGCGCGATGCCGACCAGCATCAGCCCGCGGATGTCGCCGAACAGCGGCATGATGTACCCGGGCGAGGTCAGGAACAGGATGATTGTCACCAGCACGGGCAACGAGCCGAGGATCATTGTGCTGGCACGCGCCTCGCTCGCCATTGCGCGCGCCTTCAGGCGCATCGTCCGGCGACGGCGCAGCACGTCGCCAAGGTTGCTAAGCGTTTCGGCAAGATTGCCACCGGTTTCGCGCTGCACGCTCAATGCAATGATAAAGAAGCGGAACTCCGGTGCGTCGATGCGCTTGGCGATGTCCCACAGCAGGCTCTCGAGATCGCGCCCGAGCCGCATTCCCGCTTCGATCGAGCGGAATTCGGCGCCGATCGGGTCGCCGATCTCATGACTGGCCATGATGACCGCTTCGCTGATCGGCAGACCCGAACGCAAGGCCCGCACCATCAGGTCGATCGCTTCCGGAAACAGGCCGATGAAGCCAGCGACGCGTTTTCGACCCATCCGCCCGATGACCATATGCGGAATGGCGATGCCCAGCCCCGCCCCCAACAGCAGGCTGGGCGGGGGCTGCAAGCCCGCGAACGTCATCAAGATCATCGCCAGGATCGAGCTCAGCACGATCGTCAGGACCATGTATTTCCCGATGCCGATCGGGCGGCCGGTGCGCTCCAGCCGGGCAATCAGCATGTCGCGCCTCGGCAGCCACCGGCGCGCGACGTTATCCATCCTGGTGGCGTTGTCGCGGCGCGACAGCGAGCGCGCCGCCGCCGCGCCAGTAGCGGCGGCCTTCTTGTTGCCCTTGAGGGCTTCCACGCGCTGCACCAGGCGGCGCGAACCCGCGCCGTCGACCCCGGCGGCGACCAGCAGGAACCCGGCCCCGGTCATCAGCCCGATGACCAGCGCGGCGAGGGTGACAGGATCGAGAACCCCGGGCATGGCTCAGATCACCTCGAGCAGCGCGCGGTCCAAGCCGAAATATTCGGCCCGCGGCAGAAACGCCGGGCGTATGCCGCTCGACTGGAAGGCGCCGCGCAACTTGCCGTCCGAGCCTTCGCCCTGGAACTGGTAGGTGAACAGCTCCTGGGTGGTGATGATGTCGCCTTCCATTCCCACCACCTCCATCAGATGCGTCACCCGGCGCTGGCCGTCGCGCATACGGTTGACCTGGCAGATCATATGAACCGCCGAGGCGATCTGGGTGCGCACCGCTCGCGACGGCAGATTGATGCCGGCCATGCCGATCATGTTTTCGAGGCGGGTCAGCGCTTCGCGCGGCGTATTGGCGTGGATCGTGCTCATCGACCCGTCATGGCCGGTGTTCATCGCCTGCAGCATGTCGAGCGCTTCTTCGCCGCGGCACTCACCGATGATGATGCGGTCGGGCCGCATTCGCAGCGCGTTCTTCAACAGATCGCGCATCGTGATCTCGCCGGTGCCTTCGAGATTGGCGGTGCGCGTCTCGAGGCGCACGACATGCGGCTGTTGCAGCTGCAACTCGGCGGCGTCTTCGATCGTCACGGTGCGCTCGGCGCCATCGATCATGCGCGACAGCGCATTGAGCAGCGTAGTTTTACCCGAGCCGGTACCGCCGGAGATCAGAATGTTGAGCCGGCAGCGCGCCGCGATCTTCAGCACCGTCGCCATCGCCGGCGAGATGCTGGCACCCGCGGCCATCGTATCGAGGGTGATGCTTTTTTTCGAAAATTTGCGGATCGAGATCGACGCGCCGTCGAGCGCCAGCGGCGGTATGATGATATTGACGCGGCTGCCATCCGGCAGACGGGCGTCGACCAGCGGCCGCGACTCGTCGATGCGCCGCCCGACCCGGGTCACGATCTTGGTCGCGACGTTCATCAGATGCTGGTCGTCGCGGAACTGCACATCGGTCAGTTCGAGCTTGCCGCGCCGCTCGACGTAGACCTGCTTTGGCCCGTTGACCATGATGTCGTTGACGGTCTCGTCGGCGATCAGCGGCTCGAGGGGTCCGAGCCCCAACATGTCCGCGATCAGCGACTCGACGAGTTCGCGCTGTTCGACGAAGTTGAGCTGGATCTTGGTCTCGGCCAGCAGCTCCTTGACCCAGCCGGTAAGCTGCGCCTCGAAGGCGGCGCGCGGCATTTCGGCGGCGGCCGCGACGTCCATGTGTTCGAGGACGAGCGGCTGGATCTGTACTTTCGCGGCTTCCACCGCCGCCCGCCGGCCGGGCAGCTGACGAACGCCCGAGGCACCGTCCGTAGCGGCCGGTTCCGGGGTGGTGATCAGCGCCTGCATGATGTCGGTGACGAGGTCGCGGCGGGCGAGCGCGCTGGCCTCGACCGCGTGACGGACGAAATAAGCCTGCACCGCCCCGCTGACGAGCTTGGCCAGATCGCTGCGGCTCAGCAGCGCGCGCCGCTCTGGCCGAATCTCGGCGCTGAGCCGCGCCACGAGCTCCTCGCGAGCGACCGTGAGATGCTCCTGAACCGAGCTAGGCGGCGACGCGGCTGCCGGAGGCGGGGCCGCGGCCGGAACGGCTGGAATCACCGGAGCAGATGGACGGCCGCGCCGCAACCCGGCGATGCGCGCGTCGAGTCCTTCCTCGGCGCCGGGCCGTTTGAAGAGTGTCACCATTTCGGAAACCCGAAGATCTTGCGCTTCTTGGTCTTTTCAGCCGGCCCGGCGGTGATGGATGCGACGAGTTTTTCGAGTTCGCGGGCCACCGGACTGCGCGGCGCGGCCAGCGGCAGCGGCTGACCGGCATTGGTCGCCGCGCCGGCCGATTTGGCATCGTAGGGCAGCGCTGCGTCGAGCGCCTTGCCGACGGCTTTTTCGAATTCGCTCTTGGCGACAGTGGCGCGTTCGCCGGAGGCGCCGGCTTCCACCATCAGCAGACTCGTCTGGGGCGCATGCTCGCGCAGCAGCGTCTGCAGGCGGATCGTATCGCGCAGCCCGGCCAGGCTGCGCTCGCACAGCACGATGACGCGGCTCGCCGCGCCCAGCACGACGCGCTGCGTCGGCGTCACCCAACGCGGCAAATCGACCACGACCCAGGCAAACTTGCGGCGCAGTTCGTAGAGCAGAACATCGATCGCGCCGGGATCGACGGTGAGCTGCTGGGTCATCGCAGCTTCGGCAGCCAAGATCCGGAGGTTCTCCGACACCTTCACCATCGCCCGTTCGACAAACAGGCTGTCAATGCGCGAGGGCTGTTCGAGCGCATCGGACAATCCGCTCCCAGGGTCGGTATCGAGCTTCAGAGCAACGGTGCCGAAATGCAGATCGAGATCGAGCAATGCGGTGGGCTCGTTGCGCTTCTCGGACAAAATCCACGCGCAGGAAACTGCGGTCATCGTCGTACCGACACCGCCGCGGCTGCCGATGAACGCAATGACCTGGCCCAACCCGCCGCCGCTGGTAGCCGTCGAGCTGCGTTTTTCCAGAGCTGCCGCAAGCGCCTCGCGGCTCACCGGTTTGACGACATAATCGGTGGCGCCGGCGGCGAGAAGGTCGCGGAACAAGGCGACGTCGTTGACGACGCCGAGCGCGACGATCTTGATCTCGTCCCCACCCACTGTGCGGGCCGCGCTGAGCTCGGCGATCGGCGCCGACGAATCGCTGAGGTCGATGATCAGAACGCGCGGGCTCTCGCCCTCGCGCATCCGCCGCAGTGCCGCATCGAGCGTCGCTTCAAGGCTCAGCTCGTCATCCAGGTGAAGCTCACGAACGATCGCCTGGATGCGTTCGAGGGTGGGCTGATCCTGAAGTATAGCAATGACGCCCACGCGCTCGGGTTTTTGCGCGGACGGCTTCTCGGCAACTGCGGCGACTGCACTCATTACTGACTCCCTGTATTATCCGAGGACCCCCCCGGGGATCCGCCGCCACCGCCACCGCCGCCACCCGAAGCAGCCGAGACAGGCGCCTTGACCTTATCGCTCAGGTAGCGCTGGACCGCGGCCACAGCGGGCGGCCCGGCGGCGGGCCCAAGCGGTTGGCCGGATACGAGATCGGCCGGGCTGGCAACCATCTGGCCCAAATTCGTCTGCGTGGCGCAGGCGAAATTACTGGCGAACGAGTTGGTGAAATCGGTGCCCGCGGATTTGCTCCAATTGGGGCAGGGCGGCAGCGTCACGACATAGCGCCCGACCTGCACGACTGCCTGGTTGGCCGGCACGCCGGCGAGCGGCAAGGGGCTGGTGACAATGCCGTAAGGCAACAGCGCGGCGGAGACCGCATCGCGGCGGGCCGCTGCCATCGCCCGCAGCCGCTGGGCGTCAGCGGGCACCAGGTAGGCCGATCCAGCCGCGAACCTGACCTTGACCGACACCGCCGCATCGTCGAGCCGCAGGCGGTTCGGCGCTTCGCTTTCTGTCCATTCCGTGGCTGCTGGACGGCAGGCGGCGAGCAGCAGAACGATCGCGACGACCATCGGGTAGGGATGCATTCTCATGGCGCCCTCCCCTCAATCCAGCCGAAAGCCGACTGGGCCAACCAGCCCGCGTGAGCCCGGACTCAACCGGACTCTTTCGGCCGCCGGCAATCTCTGGCGGTAAGTCGCACCGTTGATGATCGCCTGTACATCATGCGGCGGGAGATACCCGTCGGTCGGTGATGCGAGCGCGCTGACCGTCTCGGCCGGCTTGACGAGGTAGGGGGTAACGATGAAGACCAGCTCGGTTTCGCCCTTCTGAAATTGTTGCGACCGGAATAGCTGTCCCAGTATTGGGATATCGCCAAGGCCGGGCACCTTCGAGACACTCTCAATGACGTTGTGCTGCAAGAGCCCAGCCAGCGCGAAGCTCTCGCCACTGCCGAGTTCCACCGTAGTCTCGGCGCTCCGTTTGGTCAGTGCCGGGATCGTCACCGTTGCGCCGTTCCCGATCGGCGTTGACACCGCCCCGATATTCGAGAGCTCGCTGACTTCGGGCCGGACGCGCAGGCTGACATGCTGAGCGTCGATAATCGTCGGCGTGAAATCGAGCTTCACGCCAAACTCCTTGAAGGCGACGGTGATTGTAGGAATG
>WNFN01242390.1_pt1 | contig 12346 bp, 10 predicted proteins | sample 5400161 | NCBI WGS metagenome assembly WNFN01 (sample SAMN13153353, study PRJNA577476) | soil metagenome | isolation source: 80 cm saprolite on Douglas fir-dominated hillslope | place: USA:California | collected 2013-09-17
CGCTGGGCTTCCTGCTGGCCGCTTACCACGAGAAAGCGCCTGGTAATGTCTATAATATCTCGAACGACCGTCCCTCTACGCAGCAAGAGATATTCAACGCTATTGCAGATAATACCGGCGGAAAGCGCCCTACCCGGCACCTGCCCTACCTACCCATCTACTATGGCGGCATCGTCGCAGAGAAGATCGCCTCCATCACCCATAGCAGGCCGCTTGTAACACGGCTTGGCGCGATGATGTTTGGCACCGATAACAGGCATAGCGTAGAGAAGGCGCGGCGTGAGTTGGGCTATGAACCAAAGGTCGATATACGAGAGGGGATCAGATTGGCAGCGGCATGGTTCAATGCAGGTGGTATGGAACAGCCACTTATCACCCAGGCCAGTCAATATGCTTCTCCTGGGAGGGTACAAAAGTCATGAAAAGCTTACTGAGCGCTTCTAAGACAAAAGTGGTGATAGGCCTCCTGATCGGCATCGGCCTCTTATTCCTCGTATCGCGTTTCGTGAATATATCCGCATCTCTGCAAGTGCTGCAAGAACATCTGGCGACTCCGCGGGGCATCATGCTAGCACTCCTTTCGGGTGTCGCCTTCATCCTTGCATTCTCCATTCGCGGCATTCGCTGGAAACTCTTCTTACACCCCGTAGTTGGCAACAAAGTTAGTACTTTCAAAGCAATTCAGCTCTACCTTGTCAGCATCTTCCTGAACTTCCTGCTACCCATACAGGGCGGCGAAATGGCAAAGTGCTTGATGATCAAACGCATTACGGGTATTCCTATCAGTCGATCACTTCCCACGGTGGCTATGGACAGATCGTTGGATTTGATGCCTGCGCTCTTCATCATCACAATTGTACCCATCCTTGGCGTACATATGGATTTCAAGCTCTGGTTAGTGCTGGGGATAGTAGTTGGACTACTCGTCTGCCTCATCTCGTTTATCGGTCTGGCAACCTGGAAACGCGCAAGTGCTATCGCCTTTCTCCAGACAATCACAAACATGCTTCCCAAAGCGATCGGGGACAAGATAGAAGGCTTCGCCACGGGCTTCGTCGACTCCCTTCTTCTGGGTGCAAGCCGTCCGCGCATCTTCCTTCCCGCGATCTTGCTCACCTGTTTAGCCCTGACCTTCGATGGTGTGTTTGCCATGCTCGCTTTCTGGGCCATTGGCTACTACATCCCATTAGGAACAGCTATCTTCGGATACACCCTGTACAACATGTTCAACATCTTGCCTACTCCTCCCGGACAGGTCGGTAGTAACGAAGCCATCGGTCTGCTCGTTTTCGGCGGGTTGCTACACCTCAAGTCGAGTAACGTCCTCGCTATGTTCGTTTTTTCCCATCCCTGGGCTGCGCTGATCATGACCACGTGTGGTATGGCGTGCCTCAGTGCGCTGGGATTAACCATTGCCAAAATTATGGAAGCGCCGCCTGAAGAAAATGATAAAGAAGATTTACTCCTGTCAGAGAAAGAGGAAGTACCAGCCTGACATTAGTAACCAGGGAGTAGGGAGTCAATACCCTTGATCGAGACTTCTCCTATATCGACAAAAAAAAAGTACAGGCAGCTGCGCTGGTTTCAACAGCATGTTGTTCCGGCTACCATTGCCACTCATCCTGCTATTGCAAGCCGTCACCTCCCTTCTCGCTCTGCGCAACTTTGAAGGATGAGACGGACCTCTGGCAGTGGAGTAGCCTGGACTATTTCGTCTATGCGGATAAACAGAACCATGATCTTTATCCCCCCGTCACTAACAATCTTGACCGACGAGTAGTGATAACCTGGCAAAATGTCAATTCGGGATACAAAGGTACTCTTCTTTGATACGTTTGCAACTAATTTTTTCTTACGCACTTCTCTACAATACTAACAGTGAAATTTTTTGCGAGAAATCACGTTCTATTTTACGAAACGGCTCAAGGCGGCGAATATTTGTATCAGGTGGGACTATACAATAGTTGAAAATAGCCCATACAAGTTTAATGAAGCCTGAGCATTTACGATCAGGCAGCCTTGAGAAAAGGCTGAGTCCGATGCAGAAATCAAGGCCATTTATGAAGCATAGTACGAGGAATATCCTGTTCATGTGTGTGGCGTTAACGATAGTTGCCGCCAGTATTCTTCTTGCGGTTGGGTCTAACATCGGTTCACATGCGCAGGCATCACTCGCATCAAGCATCAGCAGCATTACCGAGTATTCTGTTCCTGGGAGTGACCCCTGGGAAACCACATTTGACAGCAGTGGACGCGTCTGGGTAGCTATGCCCGGCTGTGATCTGGCGCCGAGTTGTTCCAATTCGACTCCTCCTGGCAAGCTCGCTTTGAATGTAGCGCAGAGCACTGGAAATGCCGTGAGCTACAGACAAAGGAAATAAAGCAATGTTTCTTCAGAGTAAAAAGCTCGTGCCGGGTGGGGTGATACTGGTATTATTTTTGTTGTTGGTTGCCTGTGGCCCTGCTGGAAGCGTTAAAAGCAATGGAAATACAGGAACCGGTTCGACTCAGAATCAGGGATCAACAACTTCAGCTACTGCTATCGCTACAATCACCCCGCAACTAGTTACTCCGAAATCTGTCAGCGGTTCGCCGGGCAAAGGACCACTGGTTATTTCCAGTCCGACACTCGTGCCAGGTGGCAAGGCCGGTAGCCAGCAGATTGTACTGCATGATCGTAGCTTGATTATTAACCATGTCACGGAGCTAAAAGGAGTGAGCGCAAATACTATTTTGATCAGCTTAGACCTGGTCGTTCAAAATACCAGCGATAAAGCTATTATGAACCTCTCTACCTTCTTTCAGTTGATGGGATCTGAAGGTGATGCTTTTGGTTATCAATCCAATAGCTCTGATAACTTCTATGGCACCATCGCTGCTCACACTACCCACAGCGGTACGATTGTGTTTCAGGTACCTAGAGCAGCCGCATCGGGCCTGCGCCTGTTGTATCGTCCTGAGATTGCAATAGAAACGGTCATCATCTTATTGAAAACATCGTAGATCCACGATGCTCTGTTAATGTATGCTTCTGTGGAGGGAAAAAGACATGCTCAAAGTTCTACCGAAGATCGCGAAAATGCAGGCGTCATATGCGCTTGGCAAACCTCTTGCTCTTCCAATGAATCTCACCATCAGTGTGAGCTATCGCTGTAACTCTCGTTGTAAAACGTGCAATGTCTGGCAGCGACCAAACGATGATTTCACCCTTGAAGAGTACGAAAAGACATTCGAGTCTGTTGGCCGCGCTGCCTACTGGTTCACCTTTAGCGGCGGCGAGCCGACACTGCGCAAAGATTTGCCGGAAATGGTCGAGGCGGCTTACCGCCATTGCCGACCGGGTGTCATCAATATTCCTACCAACGGCATTCAGGATAAGATTATCCCGGAGCGTGTCGAGCGCGTGTTGCAAGCGGCTCCCGGCTCCGAGGTGATTATCAACCTTTCTTTGGACGGCGTGGGGGTCAAACACGATATCGTGCGCGGCGTCAAGGGCAACTTTGAACGCGCCATGCGCACTTATGCCGGGCTGAAGGCGCTCAAAGGGCGCTACAAGAACTTTACGCTAGGCGTGCATACCGTCATCTCGAACTTTAACGTGGACGAGTTTGAGAACATCTACGCCTTCGTGCGCGACGAACTGAAGCCCGACTCCTTCATCAGCGAAATTGCTGAGGAGCGTGTTGAACTGGATACCGTCGGCATGGGCATTACTCCGCCCATTCAGAAATACCAGCCCGTTATCGAACGCTTGCAAGAGGGCATCCACAAAGCCGAGTTCGGCGATGTAACGCGTATCACGCCGCGCATCACCCAGGCTTTCCGCGATCGCTACTATGATATCGTGAAGCGCACCCTGGTCGAGAAGCGGCAGATTATTCCCTGCCTGGCGGGTGTGGCTTCGGCGCAGATCGCGCCCAATGGCGACGTGTGGACGTGTTGTATTCGCGCCGAGTCGGTGGGCAACCTGCGCCAGCACAACTATGATTTCAAGTCTGTCTGGACGACGCCCAAAGCCGACGAGTTGCGCCACAGCATCAAGGCAGGCGAGTGCTATTGCCCGCTGGCTAACGCTTCCTATACCAATATGCTCTGTCACATACCAACAGCCGCCAGTGTAGCCATCGATGTCGCCAGGGGAACTGTTGCAGCAGCTCTTTCTCCTGGCAATCATGGTAAATCTGCCAAAATACGTAATCTGCCAGTCAACCAGTGAGAGGAGATGCAATGATGATGAAACGCCTTTCAGCTATTCTCCTGGGAAACCTGCTTCTGGGGTGGTTTGTTTGGTATCAGCGGCCTCGCAGCTTTCTTTGGCCTGATGACTGCCCCTGAGTCATCCCAGGCTGCAAGCCCGTCATTTGTGCGTGATATCCACGCTTCCCCCTTTGTGGGGAACTGCAGACGTCTTTTTGGATGGCTCACAGTTGCTAAGCAGCTTCGGTTTCGGTGCCATCACGACTTACGCGCCAATCCCCCTGGCCCTCACAAGGTACAGATTGCTCTAGTGGGCAAAGGGATTGGCGCGTCGGCCATTACCCAGACGCTGGCAGTGATCCCAACGCGGTTTCGCCTCCTCCTTTTTTATTGTGTCGCTTCCCACCTTGACGAAATGAGTGCCATCGCTGAGAGGAAGGGTCCTCCGTTATAAAGTCGAAAGGTGCGTCTCCAGCAGGAGCAGGTGCATATCCAAGGTCAACAGCGCTTGGAATATCCCCTTCTACTGCTGCGTTCCTCATTGGTGATGAGAAAAAGAATTGGCTTGTAGGGCCACCCTACTTTATCTTTGGCCTCGCTTTTATGTGAGCACCTTTGAGGAACGCAGCAGTAAAATCAAACGAAGAGCTATACGTTATATCGGTAATAACAACGTTTGCCTCTTTGGTAAAAGGAGCATCATGGGTTAGAGCATACTCGACAAGGTCGGGAAATCGACCTTGTTATAGAAGCCAAAACTTGGCACTGAAATTCTGAGCAGCTAAAAGGCCTGGGGTGATGCGAATACGAAACGGCGGTGCCGGATCTACATGGTGTATGTGTATCTCTTCTGTACCCACAGCTCCCCTGTAACTAAGTTGCTTCTTTTCATACTCGGACATGCTGGCCCAATGCAGATCGGCGCCCCTCAGGTTGGCGCCCCTCAGATCGGCTTTATACAGGTTAGCTCTGCGCAGATTAGCTTCACTCAGGTTAGCGCCCCTCAGATCGGCTTTGTTCAGATCGACTTCCCTCAGATTGGCTATAAACAGGTCAGCTCCTCTCAGGTTGGCGCCCCTCAGATCGGCGCCCCTCAGGTTGGCGCCACTTAGATCGGCGCCACTTAGATCGGCGCCCCTCAGATCGGCTTTCTCTAGCAGTGTTCTCCACAGGGTGGCTCCCTGCAACTGTGTCTCGTTCAGGTTAGCCCTGCTCAGGTTAGCCTCGTTCAGGTTAGCCCTGCTCAGGTTAGCCTTGCTCAGGTTGGTTTGGCTTATTGGATCTGCGCTCAGAACGGCTATGCTCAGATCGGCTGCGCGCAGGTTAGCCTCGCTCAAGTTGGCTCCCACTAGGATAGTTTTGCTCAGATCGGCTTTGCTCAGATCGGCTTCTCTCAGATTGGCTATAAACAGGTTAGCGCCTCTCAGGTTAGCCTCGCTCAGGTCGGCGCCCCTCAGGTTGGCTCTGGAAAGGCGAACGCCTCTCAGATTGGCTCCGGTTAGGGTAACTCCACTTAAATTGAAATGAGTAAAGTCAATTCCTTCTAGGTTCCGACTGCTTAAATCCAATTTATCAGGACTACCTGCTTCGTGAAGAAGGCGTTCCACCTCTGCTCTTGTTAAAGGTCTATCCTCTCTGCCTGTTTCTGTCCACACGTCAATGTTCATGTACTCCTTCTCCTTCATGTTTACACCGCTTGCTTACAAATTGGAAATGTCCCAACAAGGGAACGCGCTGGCCATCTATCCTACCTTTTTGGAGCAAAAACTGCTGAAAGGCCTGATGCAATGCACTTCCCTTACGAACCACAGTTACAACACGCCAGTGTTGGCCTTTAAAGCAGCCTCAATATGCGGCAGTAATGGAACTAACTGTCTTTTGCGGGCAACAAGTCCTTCTACAAATACTGTATGTCCATCCTTCTCTAGCGGCAGGCCCAGGGCTGCGGCAACCGCCTGTTCTCCACCATAGACTAACAATGTACAACGCATATTGATGATATCGCGGATCATAAATAGGAACGACGTGTAGCTCCGCTCTTGTGCAAGGCGCTGCATGGTTGTGAGCAATTCCTCTGAGCGCTTCTCAATGGTGGCAGGACTGCCAGTCTTAACCGTGCTAGTGCCAAATTTGATGTCATTTAATGTGAACTCCTTCAAGTCAGCGGTAAGCAATACCTCCGCTGGACATGAATTCGCATCAGAGGTAGCCGCAGCAAAAAGTTCTTGCCCAAACTTCTCTATCTGTTCGCCTGTAATCTCGGCCAGCTCTGCGGCAACTCGCTCGTCACGTGCAGTGCAGTTCAGCGAACGCAGAATCAGCGTATCGTAGAGCACTCCTGCCAACAGCAGTCCTGCCGCTTCACGAGGAATGGCAATGCCTGCCTCATGGTACAATCCCGCGATCATCGTCGCCGTGCAGCCTACTGGTTCAGCACGGAACATGATCGGTTTGTTCGTGTGAATATTAGTGGTATGATGGTGATCAATAATTTCCAGTAACTCAGCCTCTTCAATGCCATCTACCACCTGTGACTGCTCATTATGATCGACGAGAATGACCCGTTTTGGACGGGCATCGAAGAGATCTATGTACGAGAGATTGCCAACCAGCTTGCCCTCCGCATCCACGACTGGCAAGGAGTGGTGACGTCTAAGTTTAGGCTGCACTTCGCTCAGCTGGTCTTCCGGTCGGCAGACATCTAACTCACGATTCATGATTTCCTGCGTACTGGCACTCAGATGGATCAGCTGTACCAGGTTATCTCGTTCCGGTGAGACGCGACTAACCGCCTGAAGATTGCGGTTATTAAAGAATAGTTTGGCGAAGTCTTCGATGGCAATAATACCGTGAACTTTGTTCTCGGCGTCCACAACAGCCATCGCATGCCGATTATGTTCTTGCAGGGGCTGAACGGCCTCGAGAAGAGGTTGGTCAAGATAGGCACAAATGACATCACGTCGCATGACATCACGCACGTGGATATACACATCATCCATAGCTTCAGGTGGGTCAACCTGAAAACGCTCAAGCACAAAGCGGACCTCTGGCATCAGAGGGCCGTTGCGTGCAGCAATTGCCTGCTCTTCGCCCTGCATTCGCAGCAGCCGTGCATAGGCGTAGGCAGAGGTGATGGCATCCAGGTCGGAATTTTTGTGCCCGATAACATAGATTGGCCTTGGCATGGGTTTGACACCTTTCAATAATTTATAAAGGCCTGGGCTTCAACAGGCTGACTACATCCGCGACAAGGGCAGCAGAATGATTATTAGTATTGATGTTCTGGTACAACTCATAGGTGGGTATGTCTGGCAAAAACTTGGTCAAGAGCGAGGTGAGACGCTCTTTGAGGATCTCGTCACTGATATCGAAGAAGTGCTGTAAAAATCCCTCTCCTTTCCTCGCGAGACTCGGATAGTTCGACACGAGAGTTGCAACTGCATGTCTTTCCTCTCGTAAAGGCACCAGGGAAGAGACCTGCAAACTGGGGTCGAAAATGGGGACTAAGAAGAGCTTGAGCGGTGTCATCACTTCAATTGACGTACCAAACAATGCCGCCAGTTCCGAGGTGAGGAGACGGGTTTTCTCTTTTCCCCTTGTGAGCTCTTCGGCACTAGTAGTAGCAGCAGTTTCATAGACGCTCTCCAGGCTGATGTGCGGAAAAAATGAGTCGGTGGTTTTCTCGAGCCAATGCAGCAGTGTGGGGTGACAGAGCAGCGTGCCATGCCGGATGGCAGCTATGCACGGAAGACCACGAGCCAACACATGGCTACCCGCATCGTAGAGTAGGAGTTTGTCAGTGCTTACGACATGAAAGCTGTTATTTGCCAGCAGGTTGATAAGTGTACTGGTTTTGCCGGCAAATTTGTCGCCAACAATACAGATCCCCTGGCCGTTCTTTGTGCAGCACGCCCCGTGAAATGGAAGCCATTCTCTTTCAATCAAGAGCATTCTCATCAAGGCACGGACGGTTTGTAACCCCTGTGTCCGGCGAACCTGGGGGGTGCCGGAGGAAACGATCAGGATCTTCCGACCTGGTTTAAACAGATAATAGTAGACATCTTCTGGGGTGGGAGTACCTGCAGTCCGTCTGTGGATAAGAAGGCTTTGGTGATTGAGCGCTATCTCTCTATATTCCTCTTGGCCGAGTGGCAGAGAGTAAGGGAAGTAAGTTTGTAGCAAAGCCAGCAGCGTAGGGTTGCAGGTGCTATAGATGAAGGCATGGGCTGATGGCGTCGTCGAGGGTACGAAGTACCCTGCAAAGAAGCGGCGCAACCACTCTGCCGAATCAGTATCGTCACAGTAATATCCCACATTCGTCTCAGCGACGTCAAAGCGGGTATAGCTTCCCATGGCCTCAAGGCGGCTGATGGCCCTCTGGCATTCAAAGACAATAGTCTGTTCAGTCATGCGAATTGGTCCTTTCTGTGACTTGCAGCATAAACTTGCCTGAAGATTCCCCCAAACGTGAGCGGCGCCGTTGCCTTAACAAAATCCTCCTTCCTCAAGCAAGAGAAGCATAGCCGTTGTGAGGTAATGCCCGTCTCGTCTTCAGCACGATCAAGGGCATAGCGATTCTGTTCTTCAAGCAGGCTTGCAAAGACCCCTTTCTTGCGCTGTAACTGCTTGAAGGTGCCTTGTTCAACAATTTGTCCATGTTGCATGACGAGAATCTCATCGACACGGCCAAGCGTGCTCAGGCGATGAGAAATCGTCAACACGGTCCGACCAACGACGAGCGTATTCAATGCATGCATCACCGCGGCTTCGGCCTCAGCATCCAGGTTGGCCGTCGGTTCATCGAGGAGAAGAATAGGCGCATCGCGTAGGATGGCACGTGCAATTGCCAGGCGTTGGCGCTGTCCAGCCGAAAAATTATTGCCCTGCTCGCGGACGATGGTCTCGTAGCCGTCTGGCAAGCGCATGATGGTCTCGTGAATATTCGCTTTTTTGGCGGCTTCTATAATTTCCTCCAGTGTGGCTCCTGATCGCCCCATCTCAATGTTCTCGCGCACGGTGCCCTCGAAGAGCACCGAGTCCTGTAAGACCAAACTGATGTTTTGGCGTAGCACAAGCAGCGGGTACATGCCAACCTCAACATCATCGATTTTGAGCGAGCCCTGCTGAATCTCATAGAAGCGCGGGATCAACTTCGCAAGGGTCGTTTTGCCGCTGCCAGAGGATCCAACCAGAGCCACCCTTCGACCTGCTGGGATATGCAGGGTAATGCCCTTGAGGACGGGTTGATCTTTCAGGTAGCCGAAGACAACGTTCTCAAAGGAAATATCGCCCTTCAGCTTGTGCGGCCCTTCGTAAGGTACGCTGGTCTCAGCCGCCTCCGGAGCCCGGTCAAGCACTTCCTGAATGCGCTCAGCACCCGATGTGGCATTACTGGCCAGCGTGGTCAACTTGGAGAGATCACGCATCGGTTGGTACAACATCTTGAGAAAGGTGAGGAACAAAACCAACGTCCCAATGTCAATAGTAGATGCGCCAATGGCAACAAGACCAAAGTTGACTCCCTTGCCTGCGGCAACATAGCCTCCTATACCCAGGACGATGATGGTCCCAAGCACTCCCAAGAAAGAAACGAGCGGGGTGAATTGGGCTTGCAAGCGGCCAGCATGCAACCCTATCTCCCGATATGTTCCGACATGGTTCCTAAAGCGCAGGTTCTTGCGCTTCTCAAGCGTGAAGGCTTTGACCACCGTGAGCGCCTGGAGATCCTCTGTAGCAACATCGGCAATTTCCCCTGCTGCCTTCGCCTTCTTTTTCGCTGCTGCCTTGATCCCGCCAGTATAGCTGAAGACAATCAAGAAGAGCAGAGGTGCAATGGCGAGAGAAAGCAGGGTATACCCGCTGCTGATGAAGAGCATGATAACCGCGACTCCAGCCAGCGTCAAAATCCCTGCGAGCAGATCGATCAGACCATCGCTGACGAGTTTCTCAATGTCAGCGATATTCACCGTTACACGCTGAACCAAATCCCCCTTCTTCTGCCCGTCATGCCAGTCCATTGACAAGCGCTGCAGTTGATCAAACAGTTGCTCCCGTAATCGTGCACTCAAGTGCTGAGCAATAAACGTGGAGAGGAAGAGTTCCGTGTAGATCAGCAATGCGTTCAACAAGCCAAACACGGCCAGCATGAGTAAGGAAAAGACAATCACCCCGCTCACGCTATGGTGGGTCAGCCTGGGATGGATGACTGAGTTCATACCGGATGATATAGCCGGACAGGAAGCCAGAGGCGGTTGCCTTAAGGGAAAGGTGCAAGACGGATCCGAACGTGGATTGCTGATCTTACTCACGATAAACTTGAGCGGTATGGTGGCCAGAAGATCAGAGCTCACCTGTGCACATGTCATCAGCATCGCCAGCACCGCCAGGAGCCGATAGCCTTTCAGGTTACGATATAAAAATTTGCATAAGAAGAGCATTGTTTTCCCCCTACCTCATATAAGAGCAGGCCTCTCTTCCCCAGCCAAGGCGTCGTTGGCTGGGAGGTCGCATCCCTTCAGGGGTCTCTCCGCCCCTGACAAGCTGAACTGTTCCGGGACTACCTCAACCATGGCTTGGTCGTGCTCTTGCATGTGTGTAGTCAAAGGCATCCGTTGGTGCCGGGCGCTTGGGACAATTTCTAGGATGTGGGCTGAAACGAGCGTCGCTGCTCGTGGGACCTGTCTGAAGCTGGGAAAGTCGTTAATATCTACTACGACTGGGCCGTTCACTGTCTCAATGACATCCAAACCATAAATGTCCAAGCCAAAGATTTTGCCCACGTGCAGTGCCAACTGCCGTAACTCCAATGATAGTGGAATGAGCCGTTTCTCCACCTTTACCTCGGGGTGCAGTGGGGATCTTTTCGCAATCCCGTAGACCTGGGTCCCCGTGACATACAGTTTAATATCGAAACCAGGATTTTCTATATAGCCCTGTGCCAGGAAGAAACTTTTGTTCGTTGCGGCTATCTCCAACCTTACCAGGTCGGCCGGACTGTCTATGCGATAAATTCCGCGGCCGGAACTCCCATTCGTGGGTTTAATCACGAGAGGATAGTCTGCTTCAGGAATCTGCTGAAGCAGGCATGGGTCAGCGACAAAGTAGGTACGCGGAGTGGGCAAGCCGTGTGCATACGCAAAGGCAGTAGCGACAGCTTTATCGCGTACCAGGCGGACGGAACGCGCATTATTGATCGTTGGGATTCCTACCGCTTCTGCTGCCTCCAGAAGGCTGAGCCCTGGTCCGTCTGATATGGTCTTCAAGACGTAGGCCTCATAGCTCTGCCTGGTAAGATCAGGCAAGTGTGTCACGGTTACATCAGGTTCTAGCAGATCGACCTGGTGCCCCCACCGCTGTAGTTGCTTCACAACGGCTATGGGCATAAACTCGTGTCGATACCGCGCTTCAATAATGAAACAAAAACGCATCTCGTTTCCCACCTTCCCCTTTGTCATCATGGATGCACTAATCTATTTGGAATAGTTGTTTGCACAAAAGACTTCCCTTGTTTTTTATCACCTCCCTTGTTTTTTATCAAAGAGGAAGTCTAAATTAAGTGTCAGTCTGGTTCTCAAGATTAAGAGATTGATTTTTTATCTCTGCATTGCTATTTTAGAGAGAATTAGTATGTATAGGCTTCGAGGATTTTGAAGACCGTTGTTTACCAAATCTATTAAGTAGGCACATCTATAAATAGACTTGATACATATATATAGAGCATTATATATGGTCAACCAAGCTGAGCGATATCGCTCGAAAGTATACACGTTGCGCTCATACTTTGGATTGAATACAAGCTATTGTTCACCTGAGGGTGGTGCAGCACGCCGTGGGCTGTGTTGCAAAGAACAATGACGGAATGGTACCTGGCCCATGTCAGTATTCAGACCCTTTATTTCTGGCCGGACCCACCACGTGCTCTCGCCGAGATCTTCCGCGTGCTCAAACCAGGTGGTGTGCTCATCGTGACGCTCTCTACCGGAAAAATAGACCCAACTGAAACAACAGGATTGGAGCACTACCAGCTGATCTTAGAGGAGCAGGTCATTCTAAGAAGGCTCTGAGATCACGCTTTCCTCCCGATCTCGGCTGGCTCTTAGTGTCCCAGTGCCAGCACGACCGCCGCGATCAAGAGTCCTATACCGGTGAG
>WNFN01212164.1_pt1 | contig 12343 bp, 10 predicted proteins | sample 5400161 | NCBI WGS metagenome assembly WNFN01 (sample SAMN13153353, study PRJNA577476) | soil metagenome | isolation source: 80 cm saprolite on Douglas fir-dominated hillslope | place: USA:California | collected 2013-09-17
TCGTCCTTCTTCGCGTCTTCGACGATCTTGCCGGCGTCCATGAAGATGACGCGGTGCGCGACCTTGCGCGCGAAGCCCATCTCGTGAGTCACCACCATCATGGTCATGCCCTCGCGCGCGAGCTCCACCATGACGTCGAGCACCTCGTTGATCATCTCGGGGTCGAGCGCCGAGGTCGGCTCGTCGAACAGCATCGCGATCGGATCCATCGATAGCGCGCGCGCGATCGCCACGCGCTGCTGCTGGCCGCCGGAGAGCTGGCCGGGGTACTTGTCCTTGTGCGCGATCAGGCCGACGCGCTCGAGCAGCTTGAGGCCCTTGTCGCGCGCCTCCGCCTGCGTGCGCCCGAGCACCTTGATCTGGCCGAGGGTCAGGTTCTCGGTGACGCTCATGTGCGGAAACAGCTCGAAGTTCTGGAACACCATGCCGATGCGCGCACGCAGCTTGGGCAGGTTGGTCTTCGGATCGCCAACCGAGATGCCGTCGACCAGGATCTCGCCCTTCTGGAAGGCCTCGAGGCCGTTGACCGTCTTGATGAGCGTCGACTTGCCGCTACCCGAGGGGCCGCAGACTACCACTACCTCGCCCTTGGAAACCTCGGTGCTGCAATCGGTCAGCACCTGGAAGTTGCCGTACCACTTGCTGACGTTTTTGATGGAGATCATCGGATGATGGCGATCCTGTTCTGGAGACGCTTGACGACGAGCGACAGGCTGTAGGAGACGATGAAGTACACCACCGCGACGAAGCTGTACATCTCGACCAGGCGATAGTCGCGGTTGGCCACCTTCGAGGCCGCGCCGAGAAAATCGGTCGCGGAGATGACGTACACCAACGAAGTGTCCTGGAACAGGATGATGGTCTGCGTGAGCAGCACCGGCACCATGTTGCGGAAGGCCTGCGGCAGCACGATGTGGCCCATGGTCTGCCAGTAATTGAGGCCGAGCGCATAGCCCGACCACACCTGGCCGCGCGCGATCGACTGGATGCCGGCGCGCATGATCTCGCAGTAATAGGCGGCCTCGAACATCGTGAAGGTGATCGCCGCGGAATAGAAGGCGCCGACCTTGATCGGCTGGTTCGAGCCGATGACCCACGCGCCGATGTAGGGCACGAGGAAGAAGAACCAGAAGATCACCAGCACCAGCGGAATCGAGCGCATCAGGTTGACGTACGCGCCGGCGAGCCACGACACCGGCTTGATGCTCGAGAGCCGCATCATCGCGAGCAGCGTGCCGAAGATGATGCCGCCGGTCATCGCGATCAGCGTGAGGGTGATGGTGAACGTCATGCCCTCGCGGAACAGATAGCCGAGCGAGCGCTCGATGACGTCGAAGTCGAAGCCGGAGTCCATCAGTGTCCCGCCATCGGCGCTCCGCCGGCCGCGATCAGGCCCGGCACGCGCACCTTCTTCTCGATGCCGCGCATCAGCAGCACCACGATCAGGTTGGTGAGCAGGTAGATCACCGTTGCCGCGGTGAACGCCTCAAACACGCGGAAGCTGAATTCCTGCATGGCGCGCGCCCGGCCGGTAAGCTCGAGCAGGCCGATGGTCAAAGCGACCGAGGAGTTCTTGATGACGTTCATGAACTCCGAGGTGAGCGGCGGCAGGATGATGCGGAAGGCCTGCGGCAGGATCACGTGGCGATAGGTCTGGGCCTCGGTGAGGCCCATCGCCGTGCCCGCGAAGCGCTGGCCGCGCGGCAGCGAATTGATGCCCGCGCGCACCTGCTCGGCGACGCGTACCGAGGTAAAGATGCCCAGGCACATCACCGCCGGCAGGTAAGAGCCCCACGGCGGCGGCATCTGCTTGACGAAGTCGCCCAGCGCCTTGGGCAGCAGCTCCGGCACGACGAAGAACCACAGGAACATCTGCACGATGAGCGGGACGTTGCGGAAGATCTCGACGTAGAAGTTGCCCAGGCGCACCGCCCAGCGCAGGTTGGTGGTGCGCACGGTACCGACGAAGGCGCCGAGCGTGAGCGCGATCAGCCACGCGGCGAGCGCGGTGGCGAGCGTCCAGCCGAGGCCGACGATCAGGTAATGGAGATAGGTCCCGCTGCCGCCGGGCTCGGTTTCGAGCAGGACCTTCCAGTGCCAGCTGTAGTGCACGCCCCTCCCGGGGTGAACTACTTACGACTACTTATAGTCGGCGGGGTCGCCCGAGCTGGTGGGGTTCTTGACCACTTTCTTGAACTGCTCGCTCATCGGCACGTTCAGGTTGATGCCCTTCGGCGGCACCGGCTTCTGGAACCACTTGTCGTAAATCGCGTTGATCTGGCCGGACTTGTAGATGTTGGTCATCGCCGCGTCGACCACTTTCTTGAACTCGTTGTCGTCCTTGCGCAGCATGATGCCGTAGGGCTCGACCGACAGCGCATCGGCGGAGATCTCGTAGTCCTTGGGATTGCGCGACTGCGCGGCAAGGCTGTAGAGCAGGATGTCGTCCATCACGAAAGCCACCGCGCGCCCGGTCTCGACCATCTGGAAAGCCTCGGGATGGCCGTTGGCCGAGATGATGTTCATGCCGAGGTTCTGCTGGCCGTTGATCTCGGTGATCTGCTTGATGTTGGTGGTGCCGGCGGTCGAGACGATGGTCTTGCCCTTGAGGTCGGCGAGCTTCTGCAGCTTGGCCGACTTCTTCGCCACCCAGCGGTTGGCGGTGACGAAGTGGGTGATGGTGAACCAGACCTGCTTCTGGCGCTCGAGGTTGTTGGTGGTCGAGCCGCACTCGAGGTCGATGGTGCCGTTCGCCATCAGCGGAATGCGGTTCGCCGAGGTGACGAGCTGGTACTTGGTCTCGAGCTTCGGCAGCTTGAGCTCGGTCTTCACCGCGTCGACGATGCGCAGGCACAGGTCCACCGCGTAGCCCACCACCTGCTGCTTGTCGTCGTAGTAGGAGAAGGGGATCGAGGCGTCGCGATGGCCGATGGTGATCGAGCCCGAGTCCTTGATCTTCTTCAGCGTGCTTTCCTGTGCGGCGGCCGCCGCGGTGAAGCCCAATGCGGCAGCGGCGAGCAGAGCAACGGCGGTCTTCATTGTCTTTCCTCCCTAAGGTGGTGAAAATTCTACAGTGCCGCGGCGGTATTGCGCAGGCGTTCAGCCATGGCCGAGAGCAGCGCGATGCCGAATCTCGGCTCGGACTTCACGAGGTTCAGGAACACGTTGCGGTTGATCGCGAGCAGCGCGCAATCGGCCTCGGCCACCGCGTTTGCCGCGCGCGGCGACTGGTCGACCAGCGCCATCTCGCCGAAGATGCCGCCCGGTCCGACGCGCTCGACCACGGCGCCGCGGATCGAAATCGATACCAGGCCTTCGATCACCACGTACATGAGCGCCCCGGCCTGGCCCGCGATCATGATGATCTTGCCCTTTTCGTAGCGCACCACCGCCTGCTGGCCGAGGCCCTGCACCATGGTGTTCAGCAGGTTCTTGTCGAACACGCCCGAATCCTTCGCCTGCGCGCCGCTCGGCACGCCGGAGAGGCGCGCGATCATGGCGCGCAGGCGCATGATCATGGTGCCGAGCATCATCAGCGCGAACTCGGGCTTCTTCTGCAGCGCCACCGCGAAGCCCTTGTCATCGAGCGGGATCACGCGGCATGGGGTGCGCGCGACGGCGGTCGCGCTTCTTGGCGAGTCGCTGATCGCCGCCATTTCGCCGAAGATCTCGCCGACTTTCGGCGCGCCGATCTGCTTGCCCTTGGCGATCAGCGCGACTTCGCCCTCGAGCAGGAAATACATCTTGTCGCGCTTAAGGAACAGCCGGCTCGCCTTCTCGTTCTCGGAGAAGAACACCGTGCCGGCGGCGACGCTTTCCTCCTTGCCGGCCGATTCGAAGAAGGTGCGCGCCACCGCCGGGATGTAGAGCGGCATTTGCGGCGCGGGCGCGGCGGGCTTGGGCGTACCGGCCGGCTTGCTGAAATCCAGATCGTCAGCCATCAGGTCGCATGATAGTGCCAGAATCGCGCCATGACGCAGCCTGTGCGGACGGAGCACGACCTTCTCGGCGACCGGGTGGTGCCCGCCGACGCTTACTACGGCATCCACACCCTGCGGGCGCTCGAGAATTTCCCGATTACCGGCACCGCGATCTCGATTTATCCCGACCTGGTCACGGCGCTCGCCTGTGTGAAACAGGCCGCGTCGATCGCCAACTGCGAGCTCGGGCTGATCGACGACCGCCGCTCGGTCGCGATTCGCCTGGCCTGCGAGGAAATCCGCGAGGGCAAGCTGCACGAGGAGTTCGTGGTCGACGTGATCCAGGGCGGCGCCGGCACCTCGACCAACATGAATGCCAACGAGGTGATCTGCAACCGCGCGCTCGAGATCCTCGGCCACAAGAAGGGCGAGTACCAGCAGCTGCACCCTCTGGATCATGTGAATCTGTCGCAGAGCACCAACGACGTCTACCCGACGGCGGTGAAGCTCGCGCTGCAGTTCGGCATCAAGCGCCTGCTCACGGAGATGGTGGCATTGCGCAAGGCCTTCGCCCAGAAGGCGATCGAGTTCGACGACGTGCTCAAGGTCGGCCGCACCCAGCTGCAGGATGCGGTGCCGATGACCCTCGGCCAGGAGTTCTCCACCTACGCGGTGATGCTCGGCGAAGACGAGCAGCGCCTCGCCGAAGCGGCCGATCTGATCCGCGAGATCAACCTCGGCGCCACCGCGATCGGCACCGGCATCAACGCGCACCCGGACTATGCGCCGCTCGTCACCACGCGCCTCTCGGAAGTCTCGGCCGTGACATTCATCAGTGCGGAGAACCTGGTCGAGGCGACGCAGGACGCCGGCTCCTTCGTGCAGCTCTCGGGCGTATTGAAGCGCATCGCCGTGAAGCTTTCCAAAACCTGCAACGACTTACGCCTATTGTCTTCGGGCCCGCGCGCCGGCATCGGCGAGATCGCGCTGCCGCCGGTGCAGGCCGGCTCGTCGATCATGCCGGGCAAGGTGAACCCGGTGATCCCGGAAGTCGTGAACCAGGTCGCCTTCGAGGTGATCGGCAACGACATCACGGTGACGATGGCGGCGGAGGCCGGACAGCTCCAGCTCAATGCCTTCGAGCCGATCATCGCCCACAGCCTCTTCAAGAGCCTCTACCACCTCGCCGCCGGCTGCCGCACGCTCACCGACCGCTGCGTCAAGGGCATCACCGCGAACCGCGAGCGTGCACGCCGCCTGCTCGACGAATCGACTGCGCTGGTGACCGCGCTCACCCCGATCCTTGGCTATGCGCGCTCCACGGAAATCGCGCGCGAAGCGCTCGCCACCGGCGCGAAGGTGCTGGACCTCCTGCTCGCGAAGAAGCTGCTGACGCCCGAACAGCTCGACGAGCTGCTCAAGCCCGAGCGGCTCACCAAGCCGCATTATTCGACCGTGCACAAGCCCAAGAGCGAGCTATGAGGCGCTGGCTCACCCTGCTGCTGCTGGCCGCGGCTCCGGCAATGGCCGACAGCCCGGACCGGCCCCTCGAGTTCGCGCCTCGCCTGGTCGCGGCGATCAACGGCAAGAACGTGGACCGCAGGAAAGAGCTGCTGCACCCGAAAACGCTCGCCTGCATCACGCCACAAACGCAACCGTTCATCGAGGACTGGTTGGCCGACCAATTCCGCTACAGCATCCCGGCGAGCTACAAATCGCGCTTCGATGTCATCCCCGCCGACCGGCCGCTGTCGGTTGCCGATGGCGTCACATTTCCGCTGCGCCCGACGCATCAGGTCCAGATCGACTGGGAGACCGGCCCGCAGCAGGGCGTCACGTTCGTCGCCATGGTCGCTTATACCGAGAGCGGATGGCGCGAAGTAGCTCGCCGGAATGCTGTAGCGGAATTGGTCGGCCGAGGTTACGCGGCTGGTCGCCGAGGGGCGCAAGATCGATGCGATCAAGCGCTACCAGGACGCCACGAAAGAAGACCTGTCGACCTCCAAGGCGGTCGTCGAGAGGATCACGCCCAAATAGAGCCATGAGATTTCTCGCCTTTGTCCTCATGCTCGTGATCTCCGCATCGGCGTTCGCGCAGGCCTATCCCGCCAAGCCGATCAAGATCGTGGTGCCGTTCCCGGCGGGCGGCATCGCCGATCTCTACGGGCGGGTGATCGGCGCTCGCCTGTCCGACGGCTGGGGACAGCCGGTGGTGGTGGAGAACCGCACCGGCGCCGGCGGCAACCTCGGTGCCGACGCGGTCGCCAAGTCCGCGCCCGACGGCTACACGCTAGTGATGGGCACGTTCGGCACGCACGCGGTCAATGTCAGCCTCTTCTCCAGCATGCCGTACGACCCGGTGCGCGACTTCACGCCGATCGTGCTGGTGCTCGAAGCCGAAGGCCTGCTGGTGGTGCATCCTTCCGTGCCGGCGCAGAGCGTGCTCGACCTCATCGCCTATGCCCGCGCACATCCCGGACGCTTGACCTTCGCCTCCGCCGGCATGGGCACCGCGAGCCATCTCGCCGGCGAGCTCTTCAAGAGCATGGCGCGCGTCGAGATGACGCACGTGCCTTACAAAGGCAACGTTCCCGCAATCACCGATCTCCTCGCCGGCCAGACCTCGCTGCTTTTCGGCACCATGCCAACCGTCCTGCCGCACGCCAAGGGCGGCAAGCTGCGGGCGCTGGCTACGATCGGCTCGGTGCGCTCCGCCGCCGCGCCCGAGCTGCCGATCGTCGCCGAGGCGCTTCCGGGCTTCGAAGTGAACAACTGGATCGGCCTCTTCGGGCCCGCCGGCACGCCGATCGACATCGTCCGCAGGTGGAACGTCGAGGTGAACAAGATCATGCAGGGCGCCGACATCAAGCAGCGCCTGGTCACGGAAGGCGCGCGCTTCGCGCCAAACAAGCCGGAGGAATTCGGCGCCTTCGTGCAGTCCGAGATCGCCAAGTGGGCGCCGGTGGTCAAGGCGTCCGGCGCCCGGGTTGACTGAGGGGTTGACTGAGTAGCTCGGTGACGCCGCCGATGGCGGCGGTGTTGACGGTCAGCGTTCGTTCTGTGGCAAATCTCAGCACATAGGTGTTCCCGACGCGCGTCGCGCTCACCACTTCGTCGACGAAGCTCTGGATCCGACTGTGGATGCCCAGCGTCAGGCCGTAGCCCGTGTCGCGCAACCACTGCAGTACCTTCGGCAGCTCCTCGCGCCGATAAGCACAGACGTGCAGCACCGGACCGAAGACTTCTATGCGCGGCAGGTCTTCGAGCCGCAGTTGAAAGGCGATGGGGACGATGAAATTGCCACTGACACTCGGCGCCTGCGCTTCGCCGATGAGCTTCGCGGATTTACGCAAATTCGCAACGTGCGCGGCAAGCGCGGCTTGGGCGGGCGCATCGATGATCGGGCCGATGTCGGTGTCGGGCTCCACCGGGTCGCCGACTTTGAGCTCGGCGAGGGCGCCGGCGAGGATCTGCAGGATGCGCGGCGCCGTGCCTTCGTCGAGGAACAGGATCCTCTGGGCTGAGCAGCGCTGGCCGGCGCTCTGGAACGCGGAGATCACGGTGTCGTCGACCACCTGCTCGGGAAGGGCGGAGGAATCGACCAGCATCGCGTTGACGCCTCCGGTCTCCGCGATAAGGGGGACGATCGGCCCCTCCCGCGCGGCCAAGGCGGCATTGATGCGCTTCGCGGTTTCCACCGAGCCGGTGAACGCGACGCCGGCGATGCGGCGGTCAGCAACTAATGGTGCGCCCACCGTCTCACCATCTCCGATCGCGCCGATCACGGCGTCGGCCGGGATGCCGGCCTCGCGCAGGATCTCGATGGCGCGCAGGCCGACGCGCGGCGTCTGCTCGGCAGGCTTGGCGATCACGGTGTTGCCGGCGGCGAGCGCGGCGGCGACCTGGCCGGTGAAGATGGCGAGCGGGAAATTCCACGGGCTGATGCAGGCAAAGACGCCGCGGCCGTGCAGGTGCAGTTCGTTCCTCTCGCCGGCCGGACCGGGCAGGAGGACTGGAGCGGCGAAATGCTGGCGAGCCTGCAACGCGTAGTAGCGGCAGAAGTCCGCCGCCTCGCGCACCTCGGCCACCGCGTCGGCATAGGTGCGGCCGCCTTCGCGCACGATCAGCGAGACCAGCTCGGCGATGCGGCCCTCCAACAGTTCCGCCGCGCTCTCCAGCATCTCGGCGCGCTTCACTGCCGGGACCTGCGACCAGGCTTGGAACTCGCGCGCGGCGCGGGCAATGGCGGCCTGCAGCTCGCTCGTCGATGTGCCGGGAGCTGGAGCGAGCGCGCCATCGGCGGTGATCCGGCGGTGGAGGCTGTCGAGCACATCGCGGCGCGAGAGGTCGAGGCCGAGCGAGTTCAGCCGGTCGGGATAGAGGGTGCGCGGCAGCGGGATGCGCTCGTCGGGCGTGTAGGGCTCGGGCAGTTGCGCGAGCGGATCGGCGACCAGGCGCTCGAGCGGCACGTCGGGATCGGCGATCTGGTGCACGAACGAGGTGTTGGCGCCGTTCTCGAGCATGCGCCGCACGAGATAGGGCAGGAGGTCGGTGAAGCTGCCGACCGGCGCGTACATGCGCACCGCGACCTGGCGCTCGGCGAGCAGCGCCTCGTAGAGCGCGTCGCCCATGCCGACGAGCTTCTGGAACTCGTAAACCCCCCGGCCCTCTGGGCCACCCCCCTTATCAGGGGGGCAAAGCGAGAGGATGGTCGCCACGGTCCGGCAGTTGTGCGTGGCGAACGCCGGGTAGATTGCCTCCGGCGCGGCAAGCAGCGTGGTGGCGCAGGCGACATAAGAGATGTCGGTGGCGGCCTTGCGCGTGAACACCGGGTAATCGGGCATGCCGAGCTGCTGGGCGCGCTTCACCTCGCTGTCCCAGTACGCGCCCTTTACCAGCCGGATCGGCAGCCGGCGCTTCGTCCAGCGGCCGAGCGACACCAGCCACTCGCAGACCGGCAGCGCGCGCTTCTGATAAGCCTGCACCGCGAGGCCCGGGGTGAACTCCTGCGCGAGCGCGGCGTGCAGCTCGAGGGTCAGCTCGAGGCGCTCGGATTCCTCGGCGTCGATGGTGAAGCCGACGCCGCGCCCGGCAGCGAGGCGCGCCAGGCTTTGCAGTCTGGGCAGGAGCTCGCTGAATACGCGGGCGCGTTTCGCTTCCTCAAAGCGCGGATGCAGCGCCGAGAGCTTGATGGAAACCGTGTCGGGCGGGCGTACCTGCTGGATGGCGTGCGCGTAGAGCTCCATGTAGTGTGCGGCGTCGGCTGCCGTGCGCGCGGCTTCGCCTAGCATGTCGTAGGAATGCATGTACGGCGCGCGCTCGGCGGCGCGGCCGACCGCGTCCTCGATGGTCTCGGCGAGCACGAACTGCTCGGCGAGGATGCGCATCGCCTGGCGCACTGCGGCCCGCACCACCGGCTCACCCAGGCGGGCGACGATGTGCTTGAGCGGCGAAGGCGCGTCGTGCCAGCGCGCGAGCTTGCCGGTGAGCAGCAGCGCCCAGTCGGCGGCGCTGGCGAGCAGCGAAGCGTCGCCGCTCGGCGTCCAGTCGCCCTGGGAAAATTTTTCCCGAAGCAGCGCATCCGCGGTCGCCGCGTCGGGGATGCGAAGCAAAGCCTCCGCCACGCACATGAGTGCCACGCCTTCGGGGGTCGACAGGCCGTAATGGCGCAGGAACGATTCGGCGCTGAGCGCTCCCGGCGGTGTGGCACGCACGCGCTGCGCGAGACGCAGCGCGCTGGCTTCGATTTGCGCGCCGGCTTTGGGCTGCAAGGCGCGCAGCCGCGCGATCGCCTCGGCTTCGGCAATGCGGTGGTGGCGGCGGATCGCCGCGAGCGCCTCGGGCAATATAATCACGGGCTCAAATCCTAGGAGACCTTGCGGTGAGTCGCCACCCCGAGCTGCTTTGGCAACCGAACGAGCGCGCGGTCGAAGAGGCGCAGCTCACGCAGTTCGCACGCCAGGTGATCCGCAAGCGCAAGCTCGAGGCTAACAGCTATCCCGAGTTCTACCATTGGTCGGTCCAGAACCCCGAGGAGTTCTGGTCCGACGTCTGGGACTTCTGCGGCGTGATTGCCGCCCGCAAGGGCTCCATCGTGCTGGCCGACGGCGACAAGATGCCGGGCGCGCACTGGTACCCCGAGGCGCGGCTGAATCTCGCGCAGAACCTCCTGCGCCGCGGCGACCGCGGCGACGCGTTCGTCTTCTGGGACGAGACCGGCTTCAAGCGCCGCGTCAGCTATTCCGACCTGACGAGCGACGTCTCGCGCGCCGCGCAGGCGCTGCAGGCGCTGGGCCTGCGCGCCGGGGACCGCGTGGCGGCGTTCATTCCGAATATCCCGGAAGCCGGGATGCTGGCGCTCGCGGCGCTGTCGCAGGGCATCGTCTGGTCGTCGTGCTCGCCGGACTTCGGCGTCGAAGGCGTGCTCGAGCGCTTCGGCCAGATCGAGCCTAAGGTGCTGTTCTGCGCCGACGGCTACCACTACAACGGCGATCGGCACGATTCCCTCGAGCGTGTGCGCGCCATCGCGGAGAAGCTGCCGACGCTGCGCAAAGTGGTGGTGGTGCCGCAACTCGATCCGCGCGTGGATGTTTCCGAGATTCCAAAAGGGGTGACGCTGGGCGAGTGGCTGCGCCGCTATCAGCCGGCCGACATCAACTACGCGCAGCTGCCCTTCGAGCATCCGGTGTTCATTCTGTTCACCTCCGGGACGACCGGCACGCCCAAGTGCATCGTCCACGGTGCCGGCGGCACGCTGCTGCAGAGCCTGAAAACCTTCAAGCTGCACTTCGACGCGCGCCCCGGCGATCGCTTCTTCTACTACTGCACCACCAACTGGGTGGTGTGGAACGTGCTCTTCATGGCGCTCGGCGCCGAGGCGAGCGTGATGCTCTACGACGGCTCGCCGTTCGCGAAAGGCGGGCGCATCCTCTTCGACTACGCCGAGAAGGAGCGCTTCACGCATTTCGGCACCTCGGCGAAATTCATCGACGCCTGCGCCAAGCGCGACCTGAAGCCGGCGGAGACGCACGACCTCGCGGCGCTGCGCATGGTGGTGTCGACGGGCTCGCCGCTGGTCGCGGAGAGCTACGACTACGTCTACGAGGCCTGGAAGAAGGACGTGTGCCTTTCCTCGATCTCCGGGGGCACCGACATCATGGGCGCCTTTGCCGACGCGAACGCGGTGCTGCCGGTGTACCGCGGCGAGATGCAGTGCCGCTCGCTCGGCATGGCGATCGACGTTTTCGACGAACAAGGCGAGCCGATCGTCGGTGGCAAAGGCGAGCTGGTGTGCAGCAAGCCGTTTCCCTCGATGCCGCTGGGCTTCTGGAACGATCGCGGCGGCGAGCGCTACCACGCCGCGTACTTCGCCAAGTATCCCAATGTGTGGTGCCACGGCGACTGGGCCGAGCTCACCGAGCGCGGCACGATGATCATCTACGGGCGCTCGGACGCGACGCTCAACCCCGGCGGGGTGCGCATCGGCACCGCCGAGATCTACCGCGTGGTCGAGCGCATCGACGAGGTCGAGGAGTCGGTGGCCATCGGCCAGCTCTGGCCGCCGGACAATCCCACCGATACGCGCGTCGTGCTGTTCGTCAAGCTACGGCCGGGCTACTCGCTCGATCAGCACCTCGAGGACCGCATCCGCGCCGACATCAAGCGCAGTGCCTCGCCGCGGCACATGCCAGCGCGCATCGTGCAGGTGCCGGACATCCCGCGTACCAAGAACGGCAAGGTGGTCGAGCTCGCGGTGAAGGCCGTGGTGCACGGCATGCCGGTGCCGAACACCGACGCGCTCGCGAATCCCGAGGCGCTCGACTACTTCAGGAACGTCGAGGAACTCTCGAGCTAGCGCATCACCTCGCCGATGCGCTCGCGGCGATCGAGGTCAGAGACAAATTCCTCGAGCTCCGGGCCGAGTGCATCGCGCGCCGAGACCACACCGACGGGCCGGTCCTGGTCGACCACCGGGACGTGGCGGAACCCGCCCTCGTGCATCAGGTGCAGCGCATGGCCAAACGGCCGGTCGGCCGTGATGGTGCGCGGGTTCGCCGTCATCACTTCGGCGAGGCGCGTCTTCTCCGGGTCGCGGCCTTCGGCGATGACCCGGAATAGTGCATCGCGCTCGGTAAAGATGCCGGCAAGCCGGGCACCGTCGAGCACCAGCAGGGCGCCGATGCGCTTCTCCTTCATCAGGCGCGCGGCCTGGGCGACGGTGAGCTCGCTTGTTGCAGTGACGGGGATTTGGTTGCCGATAATGCTGCGAACGGGTCGTTGCGGCATGGCGTCCTCCTCTCGCAGCACTTTACACTCCTCGCTTCAACTTTCGTAGATCGGAACGCGTCATGACCAGCCTGGCAGGAAAAGTCGCCGTAGTCACCGGCTCGACCAGCGGCATCGGCCTCGGCATCGCCCGGGCG
>WNFN01012875.1_pt1 | contig 12339 bp, 11 predicted proteins | sample 5400161 | NCBI WGS metagenome assembly WNFN01 (sample SAMN13153353, study PRJNA577476) | soil metagenome | isolation source: 80 cm saprolite on Douglas fir-dominated hillslope | place: USA:California | collected 2013-09-17
ATCGTATTGATTACATTGTGACTGATACAACTATGCTCTTTGACATCAAAGATCGTGGTGGGAAGATGGCAATCATTGGAGATGCTTTGAATCACGCGGTATTACAGGCAGATTTTCAAGCTCAAGACCGCGGTCAGCATATCGATATTCAGATTTACCAGGTGATCCATCGTCAAAATAATCCGCTTGTCTACCAGGGGTTATACCTCCTATAGATATATCTAACCATAGAAGGGAATATATAACATATGTTGGCAACACGACCAGACGTAGATACTATCGCTATTGCGCGCACCTTTGAAGGTATTGAGGAAGCTGCTCATCGCGTGATTGAACAGGTGGGTGGCATGTCCTCTGTTCTCAAAGGCGCAAAGATGGCGATTCTGAAACCGAATTTTGTAGCCGGACGGAGTGCTGAAACCGGCTCAACCACGAGTTTTGCCCTCATGAAAGCCGTGGCGGAAGAAGTACGTGCCTGTGGCGCTGAGCCTGTATTGTGTGAAACGCCGGGCACCGAATTTGATCGTGAAGCCACCTACACTATCCTGGGCGTAGAAAAATTTTGTGCCGATAACGGTATTCGTATTCTGCGTATCGAGCCTGAAGGTGGTGAGCAGGACTGGGAAGCGGTACAGCCAACCGGCGCAAAAAAGCTGCGTCGCTTCCATATCCCGCGTATTCTTGCAGAAGCCCGTTTGATAAATTTACCCGTCCTCAAAACTCATGTAGTCTCGACCATGACTTTGAGTATGAAAAATTGTATGGGTATCCTGCCTCGTCCTGATCGTCGCTCAATGCATACCTTTGGCATCGATCAAAGTATCGTTGATATGAACCGTGGCATCAAACCTGATCTTACCATCGTGGATGGCAGCGTGGGTCAGGATGGGGAAGGCCCGCTCTATGGCGATAAGGCCGATTTGCAGGTCCTGGTCGCCGGGCGCGATAGCCTGGCTGTCGACCTTGTCTGTTGCCAGGTTGTTGGTGTCAAGCCACGCGATATCCCCCACCTCAAACTCGCTCTGGAACAGATGGGCAAGCCAGCCTGGTCGCTGGTAGGCGATGATGTTGGCGTCATCAAAAATTTCCGCTTGCCAGCGCAGAAGCCGCTCTATCGTTTCATCTTCTGGATGATGTACCCCCTGGACTATCCGTATACCTGGGTCGCCGAGCGCGGCAAGCATTTCTGTACCACGCTCTATAGTACAGGACTGGTAGGCACGCGCCCCCAGATCAAAGAAGAGAATTGTACGCGCTGCGGCACCTGTGTAGAGGCTTGCCCCTTGCCTAACGTAATTGATCTCAAATCGCTCAAAGTCAATTATGCCACCTGCCAGCGCTGTCTGCTCTGCTATGAAGCTTGCCCGGAAAACGCCATCAGTGTCAAAGGTTACTCAGGAGCACGCCAATGACCATACTTGTTACAGGCGCGACAGGCTTTCTCGGTACTGCCCTGGTTACAGAACTGGTGAAGCAGCAGCAACCGGTGCGCATCCTTGCCCGCGATGCAGAAAAAGCGCATGCCCAGTTCGGCGATGCTGTCGCGGTTATCACTGGCGAGGTTACCGATCAACGGCAGGTGCAGCAGGCGGTTGACGGCATAACTACCATCTATCACCTTGTAGGTCGCCTGTATCATCCCAGTGTTCCTACAGAACTGTATTATCAAACCCATGTGGAAGGAACACGCGTCCTGCTTGAGGCCTGCCGGGGGCAGAGCCAGCTCCGGCGTATCGTCCATTGCAGCACTACGGGAGTACATGGAGTGACTGGTAATACACCTGCGGCAGAAGATGCTCCTTACGCTCCCACTAATCCTTATGAGGCCACCAAGCTGGAGAGCGAATTGCTCGCCCTCAAGTTCCATCGTGAATATGGCTTGCCAGTCAGCGTTGTTCGTCCAGGGCTGGTCTACGGCCCAGGCGATCTGCACCTGTCAGGTTTCTTTTCGTCCATCCGGAAGGGGCTATTTCGTGTTATTGCAGGTGGTAAAGCTTTACTACACCCCATCTACATCGATGATATGACAGCAGCCTTTCTGCTTTGTGGTGAAAGAACGGAAGCCATTGGACGCAGCTACAATATTGCTGGTGAACGTCCTGTCACTATTCGCGAACTGGCCACGGCTATTGCACACTCCCTCGACAAAGAACTCCCTGGAGGTAGTATTCCCCTCTGGCTTGCGAACCTGGCCTCAGATATCTTTGCCCTTGTCCCCAGTATGCAAGGCGAACGTGCACCTTTGACGCGCAGCCGTGTGAAATTTCTGACTAATAGTCGCGTTTATGATTGTAGGCGTGCGCAAACAGAACTCGGTTTCAAAGCTCAAGTAGATTTGGCCGAAGGTATGCAACGTACTGCTGCATGGTACTACAAACACCAGTATTTATAAGGTGTGTGGAGGCTGCTTCCGCTCTTTTAGATGTAGAGATGGATTGATGGATATATCAATCCATCTTCACTCTGGCGTTAACATCATGCGTACTTATCGTTGTGATATGTAATGAAACAGTGCGAAAAGCTTATTTCCACTTTTTGACTATACGAGGTTGGTATGCAACAAGGGCAACGTCCAGCACCGTCAATTCACCGTCCTGCGCGGCTTATTAAATACACCTATCCGATGGGTATGGGAGGACAGGAACGTGTGGACCTCTCTGAGACGATAGATGTTGCCCAGCAGCCCACGACAGGCATGGAAGTTGTTAGTTCATCCCTGCTGTTGCTCACTTCTCCCTTTGATTTCGATAATCAGCCATCTGCTGATCCCGGTGATATTAGCAGCCAGAGTACGCATCTTATGCAGTTGAGCGGTATGATGCAGATGCAAGCCATTCGCCTTCCACGACCACAGGCTGATACTCAGAAAGAGCCAGGTGCCAATGAAACATCGGCCATTATCGAGGAATACTGGCCCAATGGTATTCAACAGACGGGAGCATTGCCAGTTATAAACCTCTATGGAGCTGAACCCTTCGGGCGCTCGTCGCCAGGTCTAGCCGTTATACCTCAGACAGCGAAACCACAAGCAGCCTGGCAAGCCATATTTAACACGCCAGCAGCCAAAGTCGTACTGGGTTTACTGGTTGGCATTGGCCTGCTGTACCTGGTCTCAAAATTTGTCGACATTCCCACAACCATCCAGGTGCTGCGCCAGAACCTGGCTACACCGCGCGGCATTATGTTAGGCCTGCTCTCAGGGGTGGCTTTCCTCTGCGCTTTTTGTATTCGCGGTGTGCGCTGGAGGCTTTTTTTGAATCCTATCGGCAAAGTGAGTACATTTAGAGCCATACAACTTTTCCTTGTTGGCATCTTCCTCAACTTTTTGTTGCCTGTGCGCGGCGGCGAAGTTGCCAAGAGCCTTATGCTTAAGCGTATATATTGTGCCCTTCCTCGGTGTGCAGATGGATATCAAGCTCTGGCTAGTTCTGGGGGCAGTAAGTGGTTTACTAATCGGCTTGATCTTCTTTATTGGCCTGGCTGCCTGGAAGCGTACTGCGGCGATTGCCCTGTTACAAAAAATTACAGGCCTGCTGCCCAAATCCATTGGTGGTAAGATTGCCGGTTTTGCCACTGGTTTTGTCGATGCGCTGCTCATGGGTGCTAGCCGCCCTAAAATCTTTCTCCCTGCCTTCCTGCTGACCTGCGTGGCCGTAATCTGCGATGGCCTTTTCGCTATGCTGGCCTTCTGGACCATCGGCTTCCCTATTCCCTTTGGCACGGCCATCTTTGGATACACCGTCTACAACATGTTCTACATTCTGCCCACTCCTCCTGGGCAGGTGGGGAGCAACGAAGCCATAGGCCTACTGGTCTTCTTTGGTCTGCTGCACTTACCTGCCGACAAAGTGACCGCCATGTTCGTATTTTCCCATCCCTGGGCTGCTCTGCTCATGTGCGCTACAGGCATGGCCTGCTTAAGCGCCCTCGGTCTGACCATCTCCAGCGCCATGAAAGTCCAGACAGAAGGGGAAAAAGCCAAGATATCCTAAACTAGCTCGATACGCAAGTAGTTTTTGCGCCTACGGCGCAGCTTTATATATTGCGGCTGTGATTATAGCAGCCACAGGCTGCTATAATCACAGCCGCAATATATAAAACACTGGGAATTGCCGCAGGCAGTGAGAATACACTGGGAATTGCCGCAAGCAGTGAGAATTCAGAACAACATGCATAAAGGATTATACCAAATCCGGTTAATCAGTGTACTTTCGCGTGACAGCGAGTTGGCTTCTCTGGCCGATTAAATGTACAGTAATCATCAGGATTTGATATTAACTATGCAGAACCTCTACGCGAGAGATTCTCGACCATCCAGCGAGCTACAGTCGCATTGATCTCACCAGGAACGGGCTGTGGCCCGGCTGGGAGATCCTTGTAATGAGCGGCCAGGTAGGCGAGCGATTGGGCCTGTAAGGCGAAACCTAGATCCATTGTCTCGATCGGATTCCCTCCACCGCCAGCGAGGTTAAGCATCTCGCCATGGGCGAGCAGCGTAATGCGCCTCCCATCTTCGAGCGTGAAAAGTTCGACCCACTCGCGGAAGCGTTCAATGGTAGTCGCTCTACGTCTTAGTTCAGCGATATCGATCTCCCATGAAAAATGACCTGCATTTGCAAGGATGGCCCCATCAGGCAAGCGGTCAATGGACTCAGCGGCAATGGCTCCCGCTCTCCCAGTCGCCGTGAAGAACACCTCGCCACTACTCAATGCTTCCTCCAGCGTGGTTACACGCATCCCATCGAGTACTGCCTCAAGCGCCCGGATGGGGTCTAATTCTACCACTGTTACCTGACCACCTAGCCTGCGCAGGCTGCGCGCAATGCCACGCCCAACTGAACCATAGCCAAAGACTACGAAACTCTTGGATTGCACTAACAGGTTGGTCTCACGCATGAAGCCCTCGACGATCGTTGGTCCAACTCCATGCTCGTTCTCAATGATCAGCTTTAGCGGGCTGTCATTGATCACAATGATAGGAAATGACAGAGCTTCGCGCAGTTCTCCTCGTAAGCGGTTGGCACCAGTTGTTGTCTCCTCGGTCCCGGCAATGACACGGCCTTGACCTGGATGGGCAAAATACGTCGCGACGAGGTCGGCTCCGTTATCTAGCAGGAGATGGGGGTCATGTGACAATACCTGGAGTATATTCTCTTGATGTCTGGTACTATCATCTTCCTGTTGTCCATAGACAATAACTCCGCTGTGCCTGAGTGCGGCTGCAACATCGTTCTTCGTCGTACCAGGGCTGCCGGTAATGACAACTTTGGCGCCTCCCGCTTGCAAGACAGAGCAGAGTACTGCTGTTTTAGGTTCAACATGCAAGCACATACCAATGGTAAGTCCGGCGAATGGCTTCGTCTCGCTAAACTGTGCTCGCAGCCTCTGCAGGAGCCGCTGATGGAGCTCTGCCCAGCGGATTTTCTGGTTGCCTTGCTCCACTAGATGATCATTGAGTGTGCCCTGTGCTTGTTTATCGTTCATGGGTCGAGCCTTTCTCTTTAGGGGGATCAAGTAATACCAGCGATGTGTGAGCGACTACCGTCGTCATCAAGCGTGCTGATGACTGACTGTATCACGCATCTTTTTGTGCCGTCAAGCAGTGAGGGATGGGTACAAAGAGAAAGAGTAGAAGCTAATTTATAAGCTCTGAGACTTTGTCTCAGGACCCATAAATTAGCTTCTACTCAATTGTGCCTAGAGTTGCAACTTTTTTGTTCCATGTGCTATAATCCCACTGGTATAATATAAGAGATAACAGACGGGATTACGCAGGTGAAAAAGAATGAGCCGCCCTCTGTTTGGGGATCGCTTGGCCTGGCGGGAGCGCTCGGCCTGGTAATAGCTCTTCCCCTCGCTCTAGGTGCCTATCTGGGGACCTACCTGGATGGCGTTACCCATACAAAAGATATTTATTTATATCTCGGGCTGCTGCTTGGCCTGATAATCGGCGTATTAGGGGCATACCGTTTGCTGTCGCCCTTTTTCAAAAGATAGGCGGGACGGAACCATTAATAACGAAACAGACCCAGCCGGGCCCGGCGAATAGGAGGATGCCGAGTGTCCCTCTGGAGAATGCTTGAAATAACGATTCAGCCGGACATCCTGTTTTACATAGGACCGATTCCGGTAACGAACACATTACTCTGTACCTGGCTTGTGATCATTGGCCTGGTACTGCTCTTTTATTTTGGATCTCGCCGACGTGAAATGGTTCCCAGGGGCATACAGAATCTGGTTGAGTGGATGGTTGAGTTGCTGCTGGGTCTAGTGGAGGGTGTTTCAGGTAAAGAAAAAGGCAAAAAATTCTTTCCCCTGGTCGCCACTTTCTTTATCTTCATTTTCGCTGCCAACTTGATCGACGTTCTGCCCGGTGTGGATACCATTGGTTCCCTTGACATCACAAAGATGCAGGCCGCGCATATAACCAGCCAGCCAGCTCTGGGATTTCTCTTGTTTGGAGACCTGACGAGTATGCTGGTTCCCTGGTTTCGTCCGCCGACCAGTGATCTGAACCTGAATTTTGCCATGTCACTCACCGCCGTGATCACTGCCTGGGGCTTCGGGCTCGCCACACTGGGTCCACCGGAGTATTTGAATAAATACTTTAATGTCGGCACCTTTTTCAGGGCGTTAAGGAAATTTGATGGACTAGGAATGTTCCAGGGTTTCATTGAGTTCTTTGTGGGACTGATTGAACTCATCGGTGAATTTACCCGCATACTCTCCCTTGCCTTCCGTCTCTTTGGCAACATCTTTGCCGGTGGCGTGGTGCTGGCTGTGTTTGCCTTCATCCTACCCTTTGCCGCTGATATTATCTTCATCCCACTTGAACTGTTTGTCGCTTTTGTACAGGCATTGGTCTTCTCGCTCTTGACCCTGGTCTACCTGGAAATAGCCACAACCAGTCATGCGGCGCATGACGAGACAGAGAAGGAAGCCTATGCAGAATTTGAGCATAAAGAGGCAAAACAGGTAGCGGCAACACATTAATCACATTATATTCCTTGTCCCATTACATTACTTGCTACTCGCAGATAATTCTTGCTGCGATTGCATAAATTAATTAACATAATAATAGTTATGTCCTTAAGGAGGATTTACATCATGACCCTAACCATGCTTGCTAAAGCGTTAGCCATTGGCCTGGGAGCCATCGGACCTGGTATTGGTATCGGTATCGCTGCCGGTCAGGCCTTCTCCGCCATTGGGCGTAACCCCGAAGCCGAGCCATTGATCCGTATCAACATGCTGATCGGTCTGGCCTTCGCCGAAGCTATCGCTATTTATGCCCTGGTTATTGCCTTTATCATTGCCTAAGGTAGATGGCATCCTGGTTTTAATAAGGATGCCAAATACTGGCATATCTAGGAGGTACAGCTACTTATCATTTATAATGATGAAGAAGTAGCACCGCCTGGAGGTACCAGGTATACCGATGAAAGGAGGCATACGCAGTCATGCATTTGTTTATTCTAGCTGATCTATTAGGCGGCTTTGGTATTAATTTCTGGGCCTTTATCTCTCAGCTTGTCAGCTTTGGCGTTATCTTCCTGATACTCTGGAGATGGGGTTTCCCCGTCATTATCAAGACGCTGAACCAGCGGCAGGCAGTGATTCAAGAGGGTATCGAGAACGCCGAACGAGCCAAACGCGATCTCACTGAAGCGACGGCACGTGCCGAGCAGGTTCTGCTTGAGGCTCGCCGCCAGGCACAGGAAACAATTGCCAATGCAGAAAAAGCTGCCGATGCAGAAGCGATCCGTATTCAAGAAATTGCTCGTGCTAGTGCCGAGGAGATTGGTAAACGGGAGGTTGCACGTATTCAGCAGGAGGCGGCTCGTGCCCGCGCTGAATTGAATCGCCTGGTTGTCAATCTCTCCATTGAAGCCGCAAGCAAAGTCATTAGTAAATCTGTTGATAGTAAAGATAATCGCCGCCTGGTCGAAGAGTTCGTCAGCAGTAGCCAGGTAAAGGGACAGTAATGCTAAAGGGAGCGATAGCACGTCGCTACGCGGGAGCCATGTTCGAGATCGGGCTTAAGCAGAATAAGCTCGATCAAACGCTTGATGACGTTCGCGAGATAGCCCAGGTATTTGCTAACCGTAAGCTGGCTTATCTACTGCGCGAACCTAAGGTTCCTCAGCAGCGCAAAGAGACAGCGTTACGTCAGGCTCTGGCGTCTAAGGTGCTGCCATCATCGCTCAACCTCGCTTTGCTCGTTGTCCAGCGTGAACTGATCGAGCTTATGCCAAATATTGCTAGAGAACTCGAACAGTTGGTGCTGAACTACAAGAATCAAGCAATAGCGGAAGTTACAACGGCAACGAAGATTGACGGTGCGCAGATGGCCCTTATCAAGCAAGCTCTTGAACGTAGAACAAACAAAACAATTATTCTGCAAACTCGGATCCAACCCGCTATCCTGGGTGGAGTGATAGCTCGTGTCGGCGATCAGTTGATCGATGGCAGTGTCCGCTATCGTCTGTCCTCACTACGCCAGCAACTTCTGAATAGTGCGGCGAAGAGCGATGGGAATTTTTTTTTGACTGAGGCGGAAACCAACGAGATTGTTGCCAAAACCGAACAGGCGGGAGATACTCAACAGGATCGGGTCGAGCCGAGTTCTATACAGTAAAATACGTATTCATAGCATATATAGAGATATACTTGGCATCCTATCTGCGGATTGGATGATGGTTTCAACCAAGGAGGAATAACGATGGCATCTTGGGCTGATGAAATCAGTGCCATCATAGAGAAAAACATCGCAGGTTTTGGCGGAAGCGAAGTTGCAACAGCAAGCGTTGGCACCGTGATCGCGGTACAAGACGGTATCGCTCGCGTCTACGGCCTGCAAGATGTGAAGTACCTTGAGCTGGTAGAATTTCCCCGCACAGGATTGTTTGGCATGGCCTTCAACCTCGAAGAAGAGACGGTCAGTTGCCCAATCCTGGGTGATTATACAAAAATTCGTGAAGACGATGAAGTGCGTACCACTGGTCGTATCATCCAGGTACCCGTTGGTGATGCGCTCCTTGGTCGCGTGGTAGATCCACTGGGCCAGCCGCTTGATGAAGGCGGCCCCATTTCAACGGATAAATTCCGCCCGGTCGAGCGGGTAGCTCCTGGCGTAATCACCCGTCAGGGCGTGAATACACCTGTTCAGACCGGACTAAAAGCTATCGACAGCATGATCCCTATTGGACGTGGTCAGCGTGAATTGATCATCGGTGACCGCCAGACGGGTAAGACCGCTATCGCTATCGATACGATCATTAACCAGAAGGGCAAGGACCTCATCTGTATCTACGTGGCTATCGGTCAGAAGAACTCGTCCGTCGCCCGTACACATGAGATTCTGAGACAGCATGGAGCGATGGATTATACCATCCTGGTAGTTGCGGGCGCTTCTGAGCCTGCTCCCTTGAAGTACCTCGCCCCCTATGCGGGTTGCGCTATGGGTGAAGAGTTTATGGAAACGGGCCGTGATGCGCTGATCATCTACGATGACCTGACCAAGCACGCGGATGCGTATCGCAACATTTCACTGATCATTCGCCGCCCGCCAGGCCGCGAAGCGTATCCCGGTGATGTCTTCTACCTGCATTCACGCCTGCTGGAGCGTGCCGCACGCTTGAACAAGGATTACGGCGGCGGGTCATTAACCGCGCTGCCTATCATCGAGACCAAGGCGAATGACCTCTCCGCCTACATTCCAACGAACGTTATCTCGATCACCGATGGGCAGATCTTCCTTGAAACAGACCTTTTCAACGCCGGTATTCGACCCGCTGTCAACGTTGGTAACTCGGTCTCACGTGTAGGTGGTAATGCACAGTCACCTGCTATGAAACAGGTAGCTGGTACACTACGCCTCGACCTTGCCCAGTTCCGTGAACTCGCTGCCTTTGCCCAGTTTTCTTCAGACCTGGATAAGGTTACCAAGAGTCGTATTGATCGCGGTCAGCGCTTGACGGAGGTGCTCAAGCAGGGACAATATCAACCGTTTGCCGTCGAGAAGCAAGTCATGATCATTTATGCTGCTACTCAAGGCTATCTGGATGATGTCGCTCTGGATAAGGTTGCGAGCTGGGAAGCGGCTTTCCATCGCTACATGGAAGCGAACCATCCAGAGATAGGGCAGGAGATCGTCGAGAAGTCTGTTAATGCGAAGGAAAAGATGTCCAAAGATTTGCTGAACAGGTTGAATGCCGCTATCGAAGAATTTAAGCAGACGGCAGCACCGAACTAGGAGGCATAAGCTATGGCATCCACCCGAGAAATTCGGCGGCGCATAAGGTCGATCAAAAATACTGCTCAGATCACTAAAGCGATGCAAATGGTGGCAAGTAGCAAGATGAGGCGAGCGCAGGACCGTGTCCAACAGGCACGCCCCTATGCTGAGCAGATTCGCGCGCTCGTCTCGCGCCTGGCAAATGCAGCGGGTGAGGACATCGGAGAGGGTGTGGAACTGCTCAAGCAGCGTCCGGTTCATAACATTGGTATCGTGCTGATTTCGCCGGACCGGGGCCTTTCCGGGGCGCTTCCCAGTAACATCAATCGTAAGGCTGTATCTTCTGCCTTAGAACTGCAAAATAGCCTGGCAGATCAAGGTAGACGCCCAAATATTAACTTTGTGGCTGTCGGCCGTAAAGGACGAGATTTTGTCATTCGTACCCAGCAGACAATGTTGGCAGAGTTTACCAACTATGGTGATAGGCCAGGTCTGAATGATGCTAGCGCCATTGCCCAGGTTGCGGTAGATGCCTTTCAAAAGGGCGAAGTTGACGCTGTTTACCTGGTCTACGCCAGGTTTGTCAACACTGTAACCCAGCAGCCTACCACTGTTCAGCTTTTACCAGTGCAGCCACCGGCTAAGGAAGAAAACGAAGAACAGAAAACCGTTGAATATATCTATGAGCCAGACGCCCGTACGATCTTTGAGGCCCTGTTGCCACGCTATGTGGATGTACAGGTCTACCAGGCACTGCTCGAAACCGTGGCCAGCTTTTATTCAGCTCAGATGATAGCGATGAAAAATGCTACCGACAGCGCACAGGATCTTGTGCAAGATCTCACCTTGACCTATAACAAGGCTCGCCAGGCCGCTATCACTATGCAAATTCTTGAGGTCGTAGCCGGCTCAGGCGAATAATCAGCAATGGTGAGATAGTAAGGAAGAAAAAAATACATGGCAACAGAAACAATGACGAAGGGTACAATTGTGCAGGTGCTGGGGGCTGTCGTCGACGTTGAGTTTCCCCCAGATAAATTGCCCGGAATTTATAATGCACTCTTAACGCGCCCCAGTGGTGCGGAGAAAGACCTCACCCTTGAAGTTGAGCAGCTTTTAGGTAACAACTGGGTGCGCTGTGTTGCAATGGGACCGACCGATGGTCTCCAGCGCGGCACGCAGGTCTATGACACAGGTGAAGCCATCTCGGTACCCGTTGGCCCCAAAACTTTAGGGCGTATCTTCAACGTCCTGGGTGAGGCCATCGATAATAAACCAGAAGTGAACGATGCTCCACGCGCGCCTATTCATAGATCTGCCCCCGACCTCGAAGAGCAGGCTGCGAACATTGAAGTCTTCGAGACAGGCCTGAAGGTTATCGACCTGATCTGCCCCTTCATGAAGGGTGGGAAGATCGGTGCCTTTGGTGGCGCCGGTGTAGGCAAGACCGTTATCATCCAGGAACTTATCAATAACATTGCTAAGGCGCACGGTGGCTACAGCGTATTCGCCGGCGTGGGTGAACGTACCCGCGAAGGTAACGACCTGTACCATGAAATGATCGAAGCCGGGGTTATCGACCGGCTGGCGATGGTGTTTGGCCAGATGAACGAGCCTCCAGGTTCACGACTGCGCGTAGCTCTGAGCGGATTGGCCATCGCGGAGTATTTCCGCGATGTGGAGGGTAAAGACGTTCTGCTCTTTATCGACAACATTTTCCGCTTCACGCAGGCCGGTTCCGAAGTATCAGCACTGCTCGGTCGTATGCCTTCTGCTGTGGGTTATCAGCCTAACCTGGCCGAAGAAATGGGCGATTTGCAAGAGCGCATCACTTCGACTAAGAAGGGTTCGATCACATCGATGCAAGCCGTTTATGTTCCCGCTGACGACTATACCGATCCGGCCCCGGCTACAACGTTCGCGCACCTGGACTCGACAATTGTGCTTGAGCGTTCGATCTCGGAACAGGGCATCTTCCCTGCCGTTGATCCTCTTGCCTCGACCAGCCGCCTTCTCGACGCTCAGGTCGTCGGTCAGGAACACTACGACACCGCGCGTAGCGTGCAGAAAGTCCTGCAGCGCTACAAAGACCTGCAAGATAT
>WNFN01063073.1_pt1 | contig 12339 bp, 14 predicted proteins | sample 5400161 | NCBI WGS metagenome assembly WNFN01 (sample SAMN13153353, study PRJNA577476) | soil metagenome | isolation source: 80 cm saprolite on Douglas fir-dominated hillslope | place: USA:California | collected 2013-09-17
CCCGCTCGCGCTGCCGGGGATCGTGGCCGGCTCGATCTTCACGTTCTCGCTGACCCTCGGGGACTACATCACGCCGCTGCTGGTCGGCGGGACCAGCGCAAACTTCATGGGCAACATCATCTACACGAACATCGGGATCGCGAACAACGTGCCGTTCGCGGCGGCCATGGCCCTGATCCCGATCGCCATCATGGCCGTCTACCTGCTCGGCGCCCGGGCGCTGGGCGCGTTCGAGGCGGTCTAGGTGGAATCGAGGGGCCTGCGCATAGCGCTGCGGATCTGGGTCGCGCTCGTGCTCCTGTTCTTGTTCGTCCCGATCGCGGCGATCGTGCTGTACTCGTTCAACCGGTCGAATATCGAGACCTGGCCGATCTCGAGCTTCTCGCTGCACTGGTTCACCGTGGCGTGGCACGACTCGCAGGTGCGCAGCGCATTCCTCCTGTCGGTCAGGGTCGGGCTGCTCGCGACCGCGGTGGCCCTGCTGCTCGGCTCCGCGGTGGCCTACGCCCTGCACCAGTTCAGGTTCTTCGGGCGCGAGGCGATCTCGTTGCTGCTCGTGCTCCCGCTGGCCCTGCCCGGCATCATCACCGGAATCGCGCTGAACTCGTTCTTCTCGTTCACCGGCATCCAGCTGGGCACGTTGACCATTGTCGTCGGGCACACGACATTCTGTATCGTCGTGGTCTTCAACAACCTGATCGCGCGGCTGCGCCGCCTGCCGGGGTCGCTGGCCGAGGCATCCATGGATCTCGGCGCGCGCGGCTGGCAGACGCTGCGGTTCGTGACCCTCCCCATGGCATCCACCGCGCTCATTTCGATCTTCGGCGCGATCAGGCTCGGGCAGCAGCTCCCGGAAGTGAATGCCGTAGTGTCCGTCGTCATTCTCCTGACGATCATTCCGGTGGTCATCGCGGCGCGGGTCGCCGGAGCCAGCGCCATCACCCGGTCAGCGCGCAACGTGCCGGTCAGCAGATCCCGCACCTAGCTCGCACTCGGTGCTGGAAATCCGCGCCGGGCCGCCCGACACTCCGCTCACCGAAAACAGGCTCCTCGTGCTACCGGTTCGTCATGGGCCGAGGTCTTCGACCGGCGGGCAGGTGGTGGCGGCCAGGTCGAGCCATTCCCTCAGGGCGTGCGTGGCCTCGACGTCGTTACGGTTGTAGGTGAGGAGCCACTCGCGGGCGGAGCGCGCCGCGATCCGGTCGGCGGGACTCACGGCCTCGTCGTAACGGATCATTGAGTCGCCGCCGCCAGGGTCCTCGACGTCCCAGGCGAAGCCGCCGAGCGGGGCCACGTGCTTGAGCCCCGCCGATGCGCCGGTCAGGAGCTGGGTCTCGAACACGCGGAGCAGGTCTACCCACTCCTCGGACCCGGTGAAGGCTGCGACCTCGTCCTCCAGGCCCGCCGCAGCGGCGATGCGCCGCATCTGGGTGTTCTCGGCCGTGGCGTTGTAGCAGTAGGCGCGGAAGGCCAGGCCCGCATCGGCCGCGCTCGCGCGCAGCTCCGACAGCCACCGCCAGAATTCGGTGAACAGCCCGGCCTCGACGTCACTGGTCATCGGGTCCCAGATGCAGAACGCGCGATAGCCGGCCGGCCCGGCGGCCCGCCCTGACCGGTTGGTGATCAAGGTACCCCACAGGTAGACGCCGTCCTCGACGTTCTCCATGTCGATGTCGACCTCGACGTCGCCCCGGGGCACCTCGACCCGCTCCACGCCGCGGCGCCGGTAGGCGGGCGAGCCGCCGAGCGCGGCGCGGGCCCGGTCAATCTGCTCGGGGAGATCCCGCATCGGGTGGTCGCTGTAGGCGGCCGTCCGGGCGCACAGCGCCCGGGCATCGCCCAGGGTGCGGATGCCGGCGCCGGCGAGCCGGGCCAGTTGCGCTCGCTTGCGCCCGCCCAGGATCGCCGCGACCGGCATGTCCTCGGGCAGAGCGCCTAGCGCCGCGGTGATCGGCCTCAGGTCGACCTGGCCTGCGACCAGCGTGGCGGTGCGGTGGTCGAGCGAGGCCAGCGCGGCCCGGCTGGTCACCCCGTGGTCGCGGTGGATGCGCCACGCCCGCCAGCCCAGGTGCGGCAGCAGGCTCACATCACCGGAGCCGGCCTCAAGCCGCGGGCCGCACCACGACCACCAGGGGCACTCCGCGCACTCGGCGATCCGCACCGGCAGGACGAGCAGCCCGACCTTCGGGTCGGCTCGATGGGCGGCCGCGACGGCGAGGATGTCCAGGCGGAAGCTGAACTCGAAGTCGTAGACCTCCATCGTCGAGCGCCGCTTCTGCCGGCCGGACGCCGACGGGGTCAGCCAGATCGGGGCGTCCAGGTCATACCAGGCGACGACGCCATCAACGCCGATGATGCCGCCGACGCGGCCGCCCGGAGCAGCCAGGCCCGCGACCTCGAGCATGCGCTGGTAGTGGGCGAGCTGGAGCAGGTCGTCTCTGCGCTTGCGGGCCGACCAACCCGGGTCCTCCTCCGCCGCTTCCCAGATCAGCCGGTCAAGGGCCGAGCAGCGCGCCGGCAGGCCGCCTGGGCCGGCGTCCAGGCAGCGGTGATGCTTGATGTCCACCGTCCGGTAGCCGGAACCGCCCGCCGCGGCCACCAGCAGGTCAGGCTCGCCCACCCGCCGCCCGGCGAGATCGGCAGGCAGGCGTCCCCCCACGATGAGCGGCGCTCCTGCCCGCATCGCGTCCACCGTCGCCGACTCGCGCTCTGCCCGGTCCCCGCCGGCCACCAGGCGCGCGTCCGGATGAAGGGCCGCAAGCCGGGCGACCATCTCGGCCTCGAACCCCAGGCCGCGCGCGAACCGGCGCTCGACCAGCCGCGACACGGGCAGCGGCTCGCACGGCCGGACGGCGTCCCACTGGGCCCGGACCGGGCACTGCTTGGCCACATAACCGCCCTGCGGCGGCACGGCCGAAACGTCGTAACGAGTGACCACAGCCCTGATGGTACGAGCCGACTCTGTCAGTGATCCTGAGGTCAGGGAGCCGGGGTACCGGCGCCGGCACGCAGGCCGTCAGGCGGGATCAGGTCGGCGCGCTGGCCTTTCAACCTGCGGTTGCCGGCGCGCTGCAGTCAGCTCCCGGAATGCCAGGGGTTAATCACATCGACCCCGGTCTCCTGGAAGTCCGCCAGGTTCCGCGTGGCCAGGGCAGCCCCGCGCGCCCGGCAGATCGCTGCGATCTGTGCGTCGAACCCGTCTATCGGCAATCCCAGCCGATCGCGGTGGCTCACAACCTGGGCGTAGTGCTCGGCAGCGGCAGCGTCAAACGGCAGGATCTGCTCTTCGAACATGCCGAAGATCTCCACCGCAGCAGCCCCGCCGTGGTGCACAGCTCCCGGGCATCGTGGCCGCGCACCCAGGAGCGCACCTCCGCCGAGGGCGATGGACGCATCAGCTCCGACGCCACGTTGGTGTCGACGACGATCATCTAGCCGATATCGGCCGCGCGCGGCTGGGTCGCCCGCGCGGGGATGTCCAGGTCCACGCCGCCGAGCCGGCCGAACCGGTCCAGCAGCGCCGGGAACAGTCCCGCTTCCTCACGCGGCTCGCTGACCGCGTCGGTCAGGATGGCCCGCATCTCAGCCTCCATCGACCGGCCATGCCGTGCCGCGCGGACCCGCAGCCGTTCCTTCACCCGGTCATCAAGATCGCGGATGCTCACCGCCGCCACGCCGTCACCTCCTACCTGCTATCAATGCTAGCAGCATAACGTAAGAGTTCCGGAAGCCTCGTTGAAGCCACCTGCGACTTCGGCCGGGAGGATGTCCGTGCAGGCCCGGTAGTCCTGGAGGACCCGAGAAGTTCATCTCGGCGACGCAGGCTGATACAGCCTGCTATCCCGGCGGTTAACCCCGCAGCATCAGGGTCTCCCCGTGAACCCAAAATCGTTTAAGGCCGCCCTGCCGGTACTGGCCGCAGCCGGTGTGATCGCCGCGCTGGCCGTATCCCCGCTTTCCGCGGCCTCTGCGCAGCAGTCCAACCAGCAACTGGCCTACGCCGACTCGGCCGGCACGGCCACACCGATCAAGCACGTGGTGGTCATCTTCCAGGAGAACGTGTCGTTCGATCACTACTTCGGCACCTACCCGCAGGCCGCCAACACCGACGGGAACCCCTTCCACGCTCAGCCGGGAACTCCGAGTGTGAACGGCCTGACCCCAGCGTTGCTGAACCACAACCCCAACTCCGCCAACCCGCAGCGGCTGACCCCGGCGCAGGCCCTGACCTGTGACCAGAACCATGGCTACACCGCCGAGCAGAATGGGCACCGGCAGTGGTAAGAGCGCGACCGGTCAGACCTGCCAGGCCCGGGACGTGCTCAACTACTACGACGGCAACACCGTCACCGGGTTGTGGAACTACGCCCAGCACTTCGCCATGAGCGACAACTCGTACGGGACGACGTTCGGCCCGTCGACCCCCGGCGCCCTCAACCTGGTGTCCGGTAGCACCGGCGGAGTCGACCCCGCGAAGGAGATCCGGGGCCCCTCCAAGGACCAGCCCAACGCCGAAGTCGTCACCGGCGGCGACGGCACCGACACCGTGACCGGCGACCCGCAGCCGTATTACGACGACTGCTCGACCCGCGACTCGGTGGCCCTCACCGGCCAGAACGTCGGGGACATGCTCAACGCGCGCGGCCTGTCCTGGGGCTTTTTCGAGGGCGGCTTCACCCCGACCACGCCCTACACCGGCCCGGGAACCCCGGCGGGCAGCTACAACCCGCTCAGCGTCACGGGCCGCCCGGCCTGCGGTGCCAGGCACCCGGTCGGCGCCGCCCTGGGCGGCACCGGGCAGTGGGGCTTCAAGGGTGACTACGTACCGCACCACGAGCCGTTCCAGTACTACGCCTCGACGGCCAACCCGCACCACCTGGCCCCGGCGTCCCTCCAGGCGGTCGGCACCGACACTCAGACGCACACCAACGGCCAGCCCAATTTCGACACCGCCAACCACAACTACGACCTGAGCGTCTTCAACCAGTTGGTGTCGGGCATCGCGGCGGGCACCCTCAGCCCGGACCTGCTGCCGGCGGTCAGCTTCGTCAAGGCTCCCAGGTCAACGCCCTGGAAAAGACCCCCGACTGGTCGAGCACGGCGGTCGTGATCGCCTATGACGACTCGGACGGCTGGTATGACCACGCCTACAGCGGCGTCACCAACCCCTCCCAGGGGGTCGCCGACGCGCTGACCGGGCCCGGACGATGTGGCAACACGCAGGACGGCAACGGGCCCCTGGCTGGTGAGATGGGCCGGTGCGGCTACGGCCCCCGCCTTCCGCTGCTGGTCATCTCGCCGTGGGCCCGCTCCAACTTCGTTGACCACAGCCTCACCAACCAGGCCTCGATCCTCCGCTTCATCGAAGGCAACTGGCACCTGGGCCGTATCGACGGGTCGGCCGACGCCGGCTCGGGCAATCTCACCCGCATCTTCGACTTCAGCACCCCGGCGGGAACGAACCCGGTCCTGCTGCTCAACCCGGCCACGGGTCAGCCGCAGATGTAACCACCGTCCGGCACAGCCGTGGGAAGCTGACCGGCCACAACAGATAACAACCAGCCGCGGACTGGCCAGAGCCTCTGGTCAGTCCGCGGCGTTCTCACCTGGGAAAGAGTTCCGGCTCGACCGGCGGAAGCCTGGAAGGGGCTCGTGGTGGCTTCGTACCTGCTGATCCAGATTTCCGACGTTAACCTGACCACCAGCGGGCGTAATGTTCATCCGCAGCCTCCCCTTGACGATCATGGAGCGGGCCGGGGATCGTTTGGTCCAGGAGACCGAGGAGGCCGCACGTTCATGACCGACGCTTTGCAGCTGGCCGAGATTCTGGCGTCGCGCCTGCAGGCATTGTGGGGGGCGGCCGTCGAGATCACCGACGTCCGGCAGCTGCCCGGCGGTGCCAGCCGGGAGAGCTGGGGCGCCGTGGCCCGGACGGCCGGCGGCGCGGAGCGCCGCCTCATCCTGCTCCGTGACCCGGAAGGGAAAGAGAGCGGCCGGGATAACGGCGCCGAAGCGGCGGCCATGGTCGCGGCGAGAGCGGCCGGCGTCCCGGCGCCTGAGCTTTATGACCACGGGGCGGAAGCCTTCGGCCCCGGCCAGGCTTACCTGCTGATGGAGCGGCTGGACGGGGAGACGATCCCGCGGCGGCTGCTGCGCGACGACGCGTACGCGGCCGTGCGGCCCCGCCTCGCGCGCCGTCTCGGGGAGGTCCTGGCCCGCATCCATGAGGTGGATCCCGACTGCGTCCCCGGCCTGCCCCGGGTCGACGCGCTCAGCCAGGCGATCGGGCTGTACCAGGACTTCGCTGAGCCGCGGCCCGCGCTGGAGATCGGCCTGCGGTGGCTCGCCAGGCACCGGCCCCCTCCCTCGGCGGAAAGCCTGGTCCACGGCGACTTCCGGACCGGCAACCTCATCGTGGGCGAGGACGGGCTGCGGGGCGTGCTGGACTGGGAGCTCGCCCATCGCGGTGACCCCATGCAGGACCTGGGCTGGCTGTGCACCAAGGCCTGGCGGTTCGGCTCGGCGAACCCCGTCGGCGGGTTCGGCACGCGCGCCGACCTGATGTCGGGCTACGCCGACGCCGGCCGCGTCCCCCCGGACGAGGCCACCCAGCAATGGTGGGAGTTCTTCGGCACCGTGCGATGGGCTCTCCTCTGCCGCCGGCAGGCCGAGCGCTACCTCTCAGGCGCCGAGCCCTCGATCGAGCTCGCGGTGCTCGGCCGCCGCGTCTGCGAGCAGGAATACGACGTCCTGCTCGCGCTGGGTTACGCCGCGCCAGTGACGATCACCGACCCCCTGGAGAGCGCCCTCGTCCCGGCGAACCCACCGCACGACCAGCCGACGGGTCCCGGCCTGCTCCGCGCCGTCCGCGAGTTCCTCACTACCGACGTCGCCGGGGCCGATCCGCGGCTGGCCTTTCACGCCCGGGTCGCGGCAAACGCCCTGCGCATCGCCGAACGCGAGGCCTTGCTCGCCGCCGGGCACGCGCGCGACCACCAGGCCCGGCTGGCCGCCCTCGGCTGCGCGGACGATGCCGAGCTCTGCGCGGCCATCGGCGACGGGTCGCTGGATCACCGCTTCGACGACGTGGTCGCCGCGGTCCGCGCGATGACCGTCGACAAGCTCGCGGTCGCCAACCCCGGGCACCTGGCCCGGCCCGGATGAGCCAGCGTGGCCTTTCCGCCCCGAAGGAGACAAGGACGTGGACTTCAACCTGCCCGACGACCTGCAGCAGTACCTGGCCGAGCTCGACGAGTTCATCGAGCGCGAGATCAAGCCGCTCGAGCGGGCCGACGACAACATCCGGTTCTTCGACCACCGCCGGGAGGACGCCAGAACCGACTGGGACCGCGGCGGGCTGCCCAGCCGCGACTGGGAGGCGCTGCTCGCGGAGGCCCGGCGGCGGGCCGACGCGGCCGGCCATTACCGTTATGCGTTTCCGAAGGAATACGGCGGCCGGGACGGCACCAACCTCGGCATGGCCGTCATCCGCGAGCACCTGGCCAGCCAGGGCCTCGGCCTGCACTGCGATCTTCAGAACGAGCACGCGATCGTGGGCAACAACGTCGCGCTGCTGCTGATGCTGCACTACGGCAGCGCACGGCAGAAGGACGAGTGGGTCGAGGATCTCGCGGCCGGCCGGCGGCACTTCGCGTTCGGCATCACCGAACCCGCGCACGGCAGCGACGCGACGTTCATGGAGACCAGCGCCACCCGCGACGGTGCCGACTGGGTGATCAACGGCGAGAAGACCTGGAACACCGGCGTGCACACCGCCTCCCACGACCTCATCTTCGCCCGCACCAGCGGGACGCCGGGCAGCGGCGAGGGCATCACCGGGCTCCTCGTGCCGGTCGACGCCGCAGGCTTCAAGGTCGAGGAGTACCTCTGGACCTTCAACATGCCCACCGACCACGCGCATATCTTGCTCACCGACGTGCGGGTCCCCGACACCGCCATACTCGGCGGCGAGGGCCGGGGGCTCGGTGTGGTCCAGCACTTCTTCAACGAGAACCGCATCCGCCAGGCCGCGTCGAGCCTCGGGGCGGCGCAGTTCTGCATCGACCGCTCGGTGGAGTACGCCAAGACCAGGGCCCCGTTCGGCAAGCCGCTCGCCAGCAACCAGGCGATCCAGTTCCCGCTGGTCGAGCTGCAGACGCAGGGTGAGATGCTTCGGGCGCTCATCCACAAGACGGCGTGGGGCATGGACCAGTTCGGGCCGCTCTCGCAGTCCGACAAGGTCTCCATGTGCAACTACGTGGCCAACCGGCTCTGCTGTGACGCCGCCGATCGCGCCATGCAGGTGCACGGTGGCCTGGGCTACTCACGGCATCAGCCCTTCGAGCACATCTACCGTCACCACCGCCGGTACCGCATAACCGAAGGCGCCGAGGAAATCCAGATGCGGCGAGTGGCGGGCTACATGTTCGGCTACATGAAGCAGCGCGCTCCCAAGGGCGTGAGCGAGCCGTAGGGGCGCGGCGCCGCGATGATCAGGTCACGGGGATGCGGGCGAGCATGAGGGTGATGTCGATGCACGCAGCGGCGCGGGAGGCCAGCAGCATCGCCGGCGCGCTGCTGTCGTGAAGAAGTGAAGGGAGTCCTGATGGCCAGGCTGATCTACTCGGCGATCGCCTCGGCGGACGGCTACGTCGAAGACGCCGCGGGCAGCTTCGACTGGTGCCCGGCCAGCCGCCTTCCGCCCGGGAGCTCGCCGGCATCTGGCAGGCAGCCGACAAGGTCGTGTTCTCGACGACACTCGAATCGGTGTCGAGCGCCCGGACACGGATCGAACGGAACTTCGATCCCGGCCTGGTCCGGGAACTGAAGTCGGCCACCAGGCACGACATGACAGTGGGCGGAGCGGACCTGGCCGGGCAGGCCATCAAGGCCGGGCTGGTCGACGAGCTGCAGCTGTTCCTGGTTCCCGTCGTCGTCGGAGGCGGCAAGCGCGCGCTCCCCGACGGTGTCCGCTCGGATCTGGAGCTCCTGGACACCCAGCGGTTCGCAAGCGGTGCTGTCTACCTCAGGTACCGCCCCAAGCCAGCGTGATGACCTCGCAGGGGAGCGGGTCAATGCCGGCGCCGAGCCGTATCAGGTCACCGCTCCGCTGAGCTGGGCGCTGAGGGCGGGCCAGACCACCGGGTCGTGGCCGGGGACGAGCCGGTAGCCGCGGTCCGCGGCGATCTGCTTGAGCCTGCGGATCTGCGCCACGCTCACCTCGGGGGTGGCCGCGACCCGGCCGCCGACCGCGACCTCACGCTCGATGTTCTCGGTCAGGTCGGCCGCGTCGAAGGCGAAGACGAACCCGCCGCCGCCCACCGACTCGTCCAGGCTGACCACGAAGCTCTGATGGCCGGGGGTGTGCCCGGCGGTCAGCACGGCGCTCACCCCCGGCGCGATCTCCGCGTCGCCGTCGGCGGCCCGCCAGTCGAGCGCCGGGTCATCGAAGTCAATCCGGAAGATGCCGTTGCTTTCCGGTCCGGGCGGGCTGGACATCCCGTAGTCCAGCTCGGCCCGCTGGATGTGCACGGGCACCCGCCCGGCGAAGTGCTTCAGCCCGCCCGCGTGGTCGTAGTGCAGGTGACTGACGGCCACGGCACGGATGTCGGTCATGTCCACGCCGGCCCCGGCGAGCGCTTCGTCCAGCGGCTCGCCGGGCCCGGGCAGTACCGGCTGGATCGCCGGGTCGCCGTGAAAGCGGCGTCGCAGCGCGGGGTCCGTGATCAGCGCTATGTTGAATCCGGTGTCGAGCAGCAGCCAGCCGCCGTCACATTCCAGCAGCACGCCGGGCACCGGCTCCCGGAGCCGCTCCTGCCCCGACGCCCCCTCCACCGACACGGACTTGGGCAGGTCTTCCCAGCCCAGCGTGAGCAGCACGATCCTGCGGACCCCGGTACCCACGAACGCCTACCTCCGGAACCAGCGGGCTGGCCGCCAGGGCGGGGCGACCATCAAGTCGTGCTGGTTGACGAGGTTATACCAGCAGCCGGTGGCCACCGGCCCGTCGGGATCTGCACCATCCGTTCCCGCGCCATAGTGACCCTCCATCGAGTCCCGATCGACGCCGATGCCGGCTGCCTGCGCAGACGAGGTCTCAGCCCGGGGCGGTCGCCCCAGAACGCGCACTGATGCTCGGCGGCGAAGCCGGTCTCGACTCGCGGCGTCGGCGGGGTCAGCGAAATGATTCGCTGGCCGCCGTTATGGAATTGCGGCCACAGCGGCTCACCGCGCGAGGACGTGAACCCATGCTCGGCGAAGTTCGTCCAGTACCGCTGCATGCTGGCCGCCAGCCGTTGCTGCGTCGAGGTGAGGGTGCCGGGAAACGAGCTCTCGCCCGGGACGCCACCCTCATCGCGCTGACGCCCACCGAGTTCACCAAGGATTACCCAAAGGGCCGCGGAGTCGTGCACGCGCTGCAGGGCGTGAACGTGGTCATCGAGGACGGCGACTGGCCGCGCTGGTCCCGCTGGGCACCGGCGCCGCGGCGCGGAAGGAGCGCGCCAGGCAGGCGCTGGCCAAGGTCGGGCTGGGCGACCGGGCCCGGCACCTGCCTTCCGAGCTGTCCGGCGGCCAGCAGCAGCGGGTCTCAATCGCGCGGGCCCTGGTCAAGAGATCAGGAATGCTGCTCGCGGACGAGCCGACCGGCAACCTCGATGAAGGCACGCGCGACGAGATCATGATGCTCTTGGAACAACTGTGGCGCGAACTCGGCCTCACGCTCGTGATCGTCACCCACGACTCCTCGGTGGCACGCAGGGCCCAGCGGACCGCCATCATGCGCAGCGGCCTGCTCACCGTCGGGGACCGCGCCCCCGCGGCACCCAAGATCACGTTCGGGCCATGAGCACAGCGATGTCGTCGGCCGGGCTGGGGGCCAGCGCGGCCAGCAGGGTGTCGCAGGCTTCGGTGACAGGCAGCTGGCTGACGGTCGTGAGGGTGCGCGCCAGGCGTGCCATTCCGGTGCTGATGGCGGCGGCGGGGCTCTCGATGAGCCCGTCGGTGTACAGGACCAGGGTGCTGTGGCGAGGTACGTGCAGGCGGGTGGCCTGGTAGTGGCCGCCGCCGCCGATTCCGATGCCCAGGGGCAGGCCGGGGGGCAGCGTCATCGGTGAGGTCGGCGGTGATCTGGTCGAGGCGGGTGAGTATGTCCGCCGGAGCGAGGTCGAGGGTGGCGAGGGTGCGGGTGACGGTGCGGAGCTGGCCCATGAGGGAGGCGGCGCGGATGTCGTGTCCGGTCACGTCGCCGACGGTCAGGGCGCAGCGGCCCTCCGGAAGGGGGATGACATCGAACCAGTCGCCGCCGATCTCGGCCGCGGTCTGTGCGGGGATGTAGCGGCAGGCGAGCTCGAGGCCTAGGACGTCGGGGATCTGGCGGGGCAGCAGGCCGCGCTGGAGGGCGAGCGCGGTGGCTCGCTCGCGCGTGTAGTGCCGGGCGTTGTCCATGGAGACCGCCGCGCGGGCGACCAGGCCGCGGGCCAGTGACAGGTCCGCGCTCGTAAACGGCCTGGAACCGTCGAGGCGGTACAGCACGACGATGCCCATGATCGCGCCCCGGGCGATCAGCGGCAAAGTCATCACCGAGCGGGCCCCCGCTGTGTGCGCGGCCAGCATCCGGCTGCGGCCCGTGCCGGAGTCCATCTCCCTGAGCTGCTCGGGGGTCATGGCCCCGAACGCGGGCAGGTAGACCGGCGCGCCGGCGACCAGGCTCTGGTGGTACTGCTTCGCCGGGTCGGTCTCGAACCACACGTGCCATGGGCGTGCGGCGCGTGCTGGTCACCCTCGATGACGGTGGCCAGCAGGTCGACCGCGCCCGCGTCGGCGAGCCGCGCGAGGGCGACGTCGAGCAGTTCTTCCGCTGTCCGGGTGATGTCCAGCGTGGTCCCGATCCGCGCGCTCGCCTCATCCACCAGCGCGAGCCGGTGCTGATTCTGGGCTTGCTCGGTGACCTCCCGCATCATGCAGGCCAGCCCGGCGGTCTCGCCGTCCGGCCCGTCGATCCGGAACAGGCAGGAGTTCCAGAAACGCTCAGCGCCGCAGTCGTCGACGCGGCTGCTCACCTCCAGGCCAACCACCGGATCCCCGGTCGCCAGCACGCGCCGCAGCGACCGCTCGATCACGTCAGCGTCCATGCACGGCAGCACCTCGCCCAGCCGGCGCCCCGGCCACCGCCCAGCAGGCGTGCCACCGCTAAGACGCACAGCTGCCTCATTGACCCAGACGACCCGCAGCTCAGCGTCAAACATCACGACACCCAGCGGGGACTGCACCAGCCCCATCGGTATCAGCCCGTCCAGGATGACCGGTTCCATCGTTCCTTCCTGGGAGGCCGGCGCCTAC
>WNFN01009324.1_pt1 | contig 12336 bp, 10 predicted proteins | sample 5400161 | NCBI WGS metagenome assembly WNFN01 (sample SAMN13153353, study PRJNA577476) | soil metagenome | isolation source: 80 cm saprolite on Douglas fir-dominated hillslope | place: USA:California | collected 2013-09-17
CTTCATCGGATTCGAAGAAGATCACCTGGCACAGCCCTTCATTCGCGTAAATCTTCGCCGGCAGCGGTGTCGTGTTACTGATTTCCAGCGTCACAAAGCCTTCCCACTCCGGTTCGAACGGTGTCACGTTCACGATGATCCCGCATCGCGCATACGTCGATTTGCCGAGGCAAATCGTCAGCACGTTCCGCGGAATCCGGAAGTATTCCACTGACCGCGCCAGCGCAAACGAATTCGGCGGAATGATGCACACGTCCCCCTTGAACTCCACGAACGATTTCGGATCGAAATGCTTCGGGTCCACGATCGTCGAATTCACGTTCGTGAAAATCCGGAACTCGTCCGCCACTCGAATATCGTAGCCGTACGACGACACTCCGTAACTGATCACTCCCTCCCGCACCTGCCGGTCCGTAAACGGCTCGATCATCTTGTGCTCCAGCGCCTTGCGCCGGATCCAGCGGTCTGGCTTGACGGACATCCATTCCTCCCCAAAATGTTCCTTCGTTTTGTCTCTTCGATTTGTTGCTGCACCAAAATGATTCGAACGAGTGCGCCAAAGGAAGTTCAGTCTAGATTAACACCCACGTCTTGACAACCTACGCCGCACCCTCTAGCATCTGCCTCGGAAGCGCGGGAGGATCGTGTGATTAAGCTCGATATCGTAAATGCTGTCGTCGCCACGGCGAACATCAGCCGCACCAAGGCCGAGCAGGCCGTTGAGACTGTCTTCGAATCGTTGAAGCTGGCTCTCGGCCGCGGCCAGCGCATCGAACTCCGCCGCTTCGGCGTCTTCAGTGTGAAACCGCGCAAGACCGGCATCGGCCGCAATCCCCGCACCGGTCAAGAGGTGAACATTCCTCCGGGCAAGGCCGTCCGCTTCAAACCCGGCAAAGAGCTTCAGGGCATCGAAGAAGAAAAAAAAGCGGGATAAACCTGCCGCGGCAAAGTCTCAATCGCTTCAAACGTACGCACCCCGCCTTGCTTCGCCTCTGGCGCGACCCGTGCAATTGTGCTGTACTGGTGTGTGTCGATTCCGAGAGTAACGCCGGCCATTTCGTGAGCACGCCACTCCCAGAAAACCCACCGCCATCCATTCCCATCAACCTGGATTGGCGCGCCATTCCTTTGGGCAACGCGACCTATGCACCCGTTCCCCCTCGCCCTTCGCTCAAGATGCTCTTCATCGCGGGCGTCTTATTTCTCCTTACTCTTTGCACCTGCCTGGTCGCTGGTACTCAATTTGCCGTCGCCTATGCGCAGAATCAGGCTGTTTCGCTCGACGGGTTTCTCAACGCCTTCACCCTCTTTTGCAAACACCCCGCGGCCCTCGCTGCGGGCCTGCCCTTCGCCCTCACCCTTCTCGCCATTCTGCTCGTCCATGAGCTTGGCCATTTTTTTGCCTGCCGCCATCATCACATCCGCGCCAGCTACCCCTTCTTTATTCCCTTTCCGTCACTCATTGGCACGTTCGGCGCATTCATTCTGACTCGTTCGCCGATTCGTACCGCTCGGGCACTCTTTGACGTGGGCGCTTCCGGTCCCCTCGTGGGATTCATTCTGGCGGTTCCCGCGCTCGCCTTCGGCGTTCTCCATGCGAAGATCGTTCCGGGCCTTGACGATACGCGTCACGTCGACCTGGCCTTCGGCACTCCGCTCCTGTTGCGTCTCTTCGCTGCCCGGCTGCATCCCGGCATTTCTCCCGGCACCCTGTTGCTCCATCCGGTTGGCCGCGCCGCCTGGGTCGGGCTTTTCGCCACTTCACTCAATCTCCTGCCCGTTGCCCAGCTTGACGGCGGCCACATTCTGCGTTCGCTCAGCGCTCCGCTTCACCGCTACGTGTCCATCCTTCTTCCCCTTGTCCTCGTCTCGCTCGGGCTCTTCGGTTTCTGGCAGGGCTGGTACGTTTGGGGAGCATTGCTCCTCGGCATGCGCTTCCTTCGCGTTGCGCCCATTTACGATCCCACGCCTCTCGACCCCGGCCGCCGTTGGGGAGCGTTTCTTGCACTTCTCGTCTTTCTCCTCTGTTTCATGCCCGCGCCGCTCTACTTTTCTCCAACTTCCCATTGACCGCTTGCAATCTCCGGTTATGATGCATTTCGTCCGGGCGCGCCGTAACGCGCCAGCAAACTCATGCCTGAGCTCGTCCGCACACTTCGCCTTCGAGATCTTCTCCTCCTCTTCATCGGCTCCGTCATTGGCTCCGGCATCTTTCGAACGCCCGGCCCCATTCTTCGCCAAGTCGGCGGCTCCGTCAGCCTATCGCTCCTGGTCTGGATCGTCGGCGGCGTCCTCTCCCTGCTCGGCGCGCTCACCTATGCCGAACTCGCTGCTGCCAATCCCGAAGCCGGCGGCTTATATTGCTACATTCGCGACGGTTTCGGCCGCCTCTCCGCTTTTCTCTACGGCTGGTGTCTTTTTCTCGTGATTGCCAGCGGCTCCGTCGCCGCCTTGGCGCGCGCCTTCAGCGAATATCTCGCCAGGGTTCTTCCGATTTCTCCCGCAGAGCAAACCATCGCCGCCGTCGTGATGATCGGAATCGTCACTGCCGTCAACGTCTGGGGCACGCGCAAAAGCTCAGACCTTCAGAACTGGACCACCCTCGTCAAGATGGGCATCATCGTCATCCTCAGCGCCTTACTGCTGGCCCTTGGTCATTATGGCCGCCACATCCCCTACGGCTTCGGCACAACGCGGCACGGACTCGGCCTCTGGTCCAATTTCGGCCTGGCCATGATCACCGTTCTCTGGGCTTATGAAGGCTGGCAATTCGGCACCTACAGCGCTGGTGAAGTCATCGAGCCGCAAAAAGCTTTCCCCCGCGCTTTTCTAATGGGCTCTCTGATTCTTGTCGGACTCTATCTTCTCGCTGTCGTCGCTTACCTCTTCGCCCTCGGCCCCAGAGATATGGCCATGACCGACACCATCGCCGCCACGTCTGTCAGCGTCGTCCTCGGCCCCTGGGCCGGCAAGATCGTCGCGCTCACCATTCTGATTTCCACTTTCAGCGCCGCCAATAGCGTCATCCTCACGGCCCCTCGCGTTTTCTACGCGATGGCTAACGACAAACTTTTTTTCAAGAAGCTCGCGGAGGTCCACCCACGTTTTAGGACCCCGGCAGCGGCCATCATCGGACTTGGAGTTTGGTCAGCGGTTCTGGTGTGTGCTGGTGAGTTGGGCACTTTCAGCAAACTGATCGAAGGTGTGATTTTTATCGGCTGGATTTTCTACGGCCTCGGCGCCGCGGCCATTTTCCCTATTCGTCGCGCCTCGGCGGGCCGGCCAATTCCCTATCGCGTTCCCGGCTATCCGTGGACACCCATCTTCTTTGTTCTCGTCGCCGCCGCCATCGTCGGCAACGCCATCTATCTCGCCTTCCGCGACCCTTCTTTGTAGGGGTGAGGCTCTAGCTCCGCGCTTTGTGGGTTCGCACCTGTTGCGTTCTGCGGGGTGTTGAGGGGGACCTTCATGTTCTGTCCAAAATCACTCTTCGGGATGGGGCTGGCTAGAATTGTCAGAACCACACCGCGCGCTTGGCGTACTTGCTCGCTCTCCGCCCCATTGGGCTCAAGTTTCAGATAGACGTCCAGATCTTGCATTTGCGCGCGATACTCGTGCCTGCGCGCGTAAACATCCGCCAACACAAGATAGGCCTGGGCGAAATTAGGCTTGCGGAGAAGAGCCTCATGCGCGCTTCTTTCTGCCTCGTCCAGGCGATTGAGCCGTAGTAGCGCCATGCCCAGAACTAAATAACCAACGGGTGAACTCTCGTCCGCTTCCAACCCCCTGCGGATGATGGTTACTGCCTCCTCTGGTTTCTCCTCCAGATAGAGGAGATAACCGAAGCCGAACTCCGCCCAGGCATACCTCCCACCACTCAGATCAATGGCCCTTTGAAAAGCCCGCCTCGCCTCATTCTTATGGCCCAACCTCGTCTCGACCACGCCCACGTGATAGTAGGCCTCATAGTAATCGGGAAACGCTTCGGAGGCCTTCGTAAAGTGGATCAGGCTCCCAGCGAGATCTTTCTTTGCTAGGCTCCCCAATCCCTTTTCATATTCACGCCGCGCTTTGTTGGGAATCTTCAGCTCCCGTACCGAAACCGCGTAACTAACACGCGGAGGTTGCGGCACGCTGGATGACTTCAGATAAAGCACAAGCTCCGAGGAAGAACCATCGAGCTGTGTACTGGCTTGTGCCTGCTCGTATCCCGGTTCGTCGACGACGATCTCGTATGTGCTGGGAGGAAGGCTCTTGACTTCAAAGTGGCCTTCAAGGTCAGTCAGGATGCTGCGGAATATTCCCGCGGCGTGCGATTTCAATCTTACGGCCACTTGGCTCGCGGGCCGATTGCCCCCCTTCAAGAGCACGGTTCCTGAAATCTTTCCATCCGTCCTCGCCAAATGAGAGCTCTGCGCACTCGCAATGGGTGCCCAGGCGATTAAAGCAAGGTTCAGGGAAAAACTAAGGAAGAGGATCCTGTGGATTCCAACCCGCAAACTTGACTTCTCGGCTTTTCGCAATTCGTACAGCATCTCGACCTACCGCACACCCTTGAGGCGTATCCTCGGGGGGACCGCACGGTTGGGAGAGTTAATCCGTGGGGCCGCGTGCAACCACTTTCCCCTGTCGTTTTCTGCCTGGGGTTGTGGCTTCGCCAGCGCCGCCGGTGCACCTTAACTCCTCGATGCCAACCGTCGCTCACTCGACAATCCTCTGCTCGGGGAAACTTCTTGTCTGTTCTCTATTGGACTGTGCATCGCGCATGCCAAAACTCTCGTCGCTCCATCTGAAAACCGATTCGACGCAACCACAGCGATCCCCGCGAACTCGCAAAAGCGCCATCTTCTTTACTTTCAATGCGGCTCTCCCCAGGTTTTTCCTCTATCAGGCTATTTCTGTAGCCATTTAAGCAATAGGGGAGGAATAGTAGTTCTGTATCGTGCCCTCGGCGAGTGTCTCAATCGGCGACATCCTGTACTACTTTTGAATCACTTTGAGATTTGCTAACCTTCCCCGTTCGCTATCTCAATCAAGGAGATTTCCGATGCGAAGATTCAGCGCGTGCCTTCTGATATTCATTTCTCTCGCCTCCACCTCTGCCGCGCCTCATCCCGATGGACTTACGAAGAAGTTTGTCGGCGCTTGGAAGCTGGTTTCCGTGGAGGGAAATCCCCCTGGGCGCACTGGCGTTTATGACAGGCCCACCGGCCTGCTGATGTACGACTCTTCCGGCCGTATGTCCGTCCAGATCGTCCTCAAGGCTGATCGCAAGCCCTTCGCGCCATTCACGAAAGGATTGCTCGACGCAACTCTCGAAGAAAAAGCAGCCGCCTTTGACAGCTATACGGCCTATTTCGGCACCTATACCGTCGATGCCAAGGCGGGAACCGTTACTCACCACCTGGACGACAATCTTGTTCCGGGGCGCCGGGGCACGGACAACGTCCGCTGGTTCGTGTTCCAAGGGGAAAACCGTCTGGCTCTCGTTCCCGTCGAAGACGGCAAAGGAGGCGTGCTCCTGCGCAGAGACGCCACCTTTCATCTCCTCTGGGAGCGCATCAAGTAGCACTGAGGGGGAGAGAAACACTCTAAAGACCTGAAATACAAAAGGTTGCGTCAAACCCCTCTTTTCTCTTGATTTCTGATTAACCTTTCCTATACTTATTACAGGAACACTTCCGTCGCGATTCAATTTGCCTGGCTGTTCATGACCCGGTTGCTAGATTTCGCTCCCGCTTCGGACTCAACTCTTCTCGATTCATCAGCTTGCGGACTCTTTTTCTTCTATGCACTTTCGCGTGTTTTTTCGGCCCTTTAGAATCAATCGCTTACGCACTCTTTTGCACTATTTTGCTTTTTTTTTTGCACTAACGAAAAATGCAACTCTTTTCTTTTCAAGCTATTCCGCACTCTTTGCCAAAAACCGGAGGGTCGGGTCCCCCTGCCAGACAAACTTCAACTTGGACTTTGAATTTCTACGGAAGCCCTTGATTACAACAAGCTTAGCGGATCCATATCAACGAGCACTGCCGTGTCGGGGATTTCTTTTGCGTCGCAATAGGCCATCGCACCACTAAGCAGCTTCGTCAGCACCGAACGCTTCGGCGACTTCAGCAGGAACTGGAACCGGTGTTCCTTCTTCAACCGCGCCAGCGGCGCCGTCGCCGGCCCCAGGATGCGCACGTTCTCTCCGTGGTGTGGAGAGAAATATTCCGAAAGCTGCCGCGACCACCGGATCGTTTTTTCCAGGCTCGTATCCCGCACGATCACATTCGCTAGTGAAGTGAACGGCGGGTACGCCATCATTTGCCGAAAATGCAACTCGCGCTCGAAGAACGCGCTGTAATCCTGCTTGACCGCATCTTGAACCGCATAATGCTCGGGATAAAACGTCTGAATCAGCACGCGCCCCTTCAGCTCGCCGCGTCCGGCGCGCCCCGCCACCTGCGTCAACAACTGAAACGTCCGTTCCGCCGCCCGAAAATCCGGCAGGCTCAGCGACGAATCGGCGCTGACGACACCGACCAGCGTCACCCGCTGAAAATCGTGTCCCTTCGCCAGCATTTGCGTTCCGACAAGGAGGTCCAGCGCTCCGCCGGCGAATGCTCCCAGCGTTTCCTGATACTGCCGCTTCGTCCGCGCCGTATCCCGGTCCAGCCGCGCGATTCGCGCGCCGGGAAATTCCTTGCGAAGCCTCTCTTCCAGATGCTCGGAGCCCTCTCCAAAGAAATAAACATATTTCGACTGGCACTTCGGACACTGCTTCGGTATTTGCTGGATCGAACCGCAATAGTGGCATTCCAGCCGGTTGCGATGTTTGTGATGCGTCATCGAGATGCTGCAATTCACGCACTGCACCGACGCGCCGCAGCTCCGGCACAGAACCGACCACGAATACCCGCGCCGGTTAATCAACACCAGCGCCTGCGTGCCATTCGCCAAGCATTCCTGAATTCCCGCGTGCAGCGGCGCGGAAATCGGGCTCGTCTGGTGCGTCTGCTGAAAATCCTTGCGCAGATCAACTATCTCCACGCTCGCGAGCGAACGTTCCGCAACGCGCGAAGCCAGCGTCAACAGTTCATATTTTCCATTCCGCGCGTGGTGATACGTTTCCATCGAGGGTGTAGCTGAACCCAGCAGCGCCAGGGCGCCCTCCATCTTTGCTCGCACGATAGCCACGTCGCGGCCGTGATAGCGAGGAGTCTCTTCCTGCTTGAAGCTGTTTTCCTGTTCTTCGTCGACGATAATGAGCCCGACATTCTCCAGCGGCGCAAACACCGCCGAGCGCGTCCCCACCACGACGCGCGCCTCGCCGTTCCGCACGCGCCACCATTCCCGCGCTCGTTCCACATCGCTCAGCGCCGAATGCAAGACCGCGACGCCCTCGAATCGCGCGCCAAACCACGACCGGCACTGCCGCCCGATCCACAAGGTCAGCGCAATCTCCGGCACCAGCACAAGTGCCGTTTTCCCCCGCGCCAGCGTCTCCTGTACCGCGCGCAAATAAACTTCGGTTTTCCCGCTGCCGGTCACTCCATGGAGCAACTGCACTCCGAATTCACCCAATTCAAAGCGTGCTCGAATTCCTTTCAGCGCACCTTCCTGCTCCGCATTCAATACACGAGCCGGAGGCGTATACCCCGCATCGAACGGATCTTCCGCCGGATCAATCGGCTCCTCCCAACTCTCCAGCATCCCGTCGCGCAGCATCCGCTCGATCACCGCTCGCGTCACTTGCGCCAGCTTCAAGAGTTGAGGCAGAGGGAGCGGCCCGCGCTCCGCTTCCAGCAATTCCCGCACGCGTTCTTCTCTGCGTTTCCTCTGCGCGCTCTGCGTCTCCGCGTTATCTTCTTCCTCCCTTTTCTTCTCAAGCGATTCAGCAACGCCCCCACCGCGGCCCTTCCACGCGATCACTCGCTGCGTCCGTCGGTTTCTTCCCTGCACAGTCTCCCGAATTTCAATGACTCCGCGGCGTTGCAGCCGCTGCAAAGCGGAAGCGTCGACACCCAGCTTTGCCGCTGGGCCGAGCAGCAGTGTTCCCTTTTTCTCTTTCAACTTCGCGAGAAACGCTGCCTCTCCGGTCGTGAGCCCATGCGACAATTCACCGCCGCTCAAGCTGTCCACTGCTTCACGCCCCGCATCCGTCAAAATAATCTGGCGTTGCGATTTCAGCTCTGTTGCCGGCGGCAGCATTGCGCGGAACACTTCGCCGGCCGGCGCCAGGTAATACCCCGCGATCCATTGCGCCAGCTCGATTAATTTCGGCGTCAGCGCGGGAACAAAATCCAACACGCGGGTGATCTCTCGAACTTTCGTCCCGTCCGGCGCGCTCTCCGCCAATTCCACAACGACGCCGACCATCGCTTTCTTCCTGAACGGCACGAGCACGCGGCTCCCCGGCTGCACCGTTCCTTGCAATGCTTCCGGAACTGCATACGTAAACGTCGTGCGAAGCGGCACGGGCAGTGCGACATTGCAAAAAGGAGGAGTCATCCCGCCGTGTAGTGTATCAGTACGCGGAAATGCGCCGGAAAGCGCGGAAAAGAAGAATGCGGGATCAAATAAGAAATCTACCTGCTGATGAGAACAATTCCGGCGAAAATGGTGACGATCCCCGTCCATTGCCAGCGCGATACGCGTTCCTTGAGGAAGATGGCTGCAAGACCAACAGTGACCGCTCCGTACAGCGAACTAAGGACGGTGACGACTGCGACCTGTTCCATTTTCATTCCGAGATTGCTGAGGACAAAGGCGCTGGTATCCAAGGCCCCCATGCCCAGGGCCATCCAGCGCACCTCGCCACGTGGAAGCCGCGCGGGCTGCCTGGAAATGAGGATCACCGCCGCGGTGAGCGCGGCGCTGGCCAAACGGATCATCCACACGGTTTGAATGGCGCCGGCGCGCGGAATGACGCGAATTCCGAGCAACCAAAACAGCACCGCAAAACCAAAGGCAGAGAAGATGGCCCAGCCGATTCCGCGGCCGCTCCTGCGCACGGCCTCAGCATCGTTCTCGTCCGGCGTTTTTTCTCCGCCTGCAACAACCACGACCCCCACCAGGGTGCAGATGATTCCGGCGATTCTCACAATGCTCAGCCGCTCGCCAGTCATCCAGGAAAGCAGCAGCGTCAACGCGGGATAACTGGCTGAGAGCGGAGCCACCACGGCCATTTTTCCAATCTCAAACGCGCGGTAAAGCGCCAGTCCCGACATGGCATTGAAACTTCCCGCCAGGAAACCCCAAGCCCAGGGCTGCCAGCCGGAACCATCCGCGAGATGCCCCCAACCTCCGAGAACGGGAAGAAGAAAGGAGAGCAGAAGAAAACCCGTCAGTTGCATGTACAACATGGAACGGAGAGCGCCAATGCGATGCGTGGCGAAACGCGCAATGAAATCCGCGCCGCCCCAGGTCAGCGCCGTCAGCAAGCCCAGCAGAATTCCCATGATGAGTTAGGCGGACTTGCCTTTCTTTACTTCGAGGCCCAGCACGGCCATGACTTTTTGAAGATCTTTCCAGACTTCGCTCTTGGCGGGCGGATTGCGCAGGAGATAGGCGGGGTGATACGTCGCCAGCAATTTTCTTCCGCGAAATTCCAGCCACTCTCCGCGAAACTGGGAAATTCCGCGATTGGTCTGCAGCAATGTTTTTGCCGCGACCGCGCCGAGGCAAACAATCACTTTGGGAGCGATGGCGTCGATCTGGCGCAAAAGAAATGGCGAGCAGGTGCTTACTTCATCTTCGTCCGGCTGGCGATTCTCCGGAGGCCGACACTTCACCACGTTGCAGATGTACACGTCTTTCCGCTGCAGTCCCATTGCTTCGATCATCTGCGTCAGCAGTTTTCCCGCGCGCCCGACGAAAGGCAATCCTTGCGCGTCTTCATCGGCGCCCGGGCCTTCGCCCACAAAAACCAGCTCGGCTTTGGGATTTCCGTCGCCGAAAACAATTTTGTGCCGCGTGCTGTGAAGCTTGCAGCGCGTGCATTCGCCAAGATCCTCGCGAATCTTGAGCAGCGTGTCGTCCGCAATCTTCTCCATGGATTCGAAAAGGGACGGTCCCGCAATCACCGGCAGGGACGCGATCCTTGGACTCACCGGCGCCACGACCGGCGCGGTCTTTTGCAATGCGGGTTTTCCTGCGGGCTTCGGCAAGGTCACTTCCTTTTGAATGTCTGGAGTTGAGAAATGGGTGGTCAAAGACGTTTCCATCCGGCGCTCTACATCCGGAGCAACACCGGCTATGCGGTCCCGATAGAACAACCGGATTCCGAGGTCTTCGTAGAAACCCAGCCTTCCGGATAGTTTTTTCTGGAGAGTTTCGGAAATGCGCTCGGCCATGGCGGGATCAAACGCCGGAGCGCTTCACTGCGGCCGTTCCGTGCAAAACGCTTCGCAGACGCACGACTTCGTCCAAAATCCGCTGCGCCACTTCGCTCTTGCTCATTTTCGGAAGCGCGAGGTTGCGGCCATCGCGGGACAAAAGCGTCACAACATTCGTATCGTGATCGAACCCCGCGCCTTCGGCGGTGACGTCGTTGGCCACGATCAGATCGGCGTTCTTCGCGGAAAGCTTCATCCGCGCGTTCTCCGCGACGTGGTCCGTCTCCGCTGCAAACCCCACCACGATTTTCTGGCCCTTGTTTCTCGCCACCTCCGCCAGAATGTCCGTGGTCGGCTCGAGAGAAATCGTCAGTGCCGCATCGCTCTTCTTGATCTTTTCCGCGTGCTTTTCCGCCGGGCGGTAATCCGCCACGGCCGCAGCAAGAATGGCGATGGAACTATCGGCAATCCGCTCCACAACGGCGTGGTGCATTTCTTTCGCCGAGCGCACGTCAATGCGCTCAACGCCAGCAGGAGCTTCGAGATTCACCGGCCCGCTTATAAGAATGACTTTCGCCCCGCGCCGCGCCGCTACTTCGGCAACCGCATAACCCATTTTGCCGGAAGAGCGGTTCGTAATGTAACGAACCGGATCGAGGTCTTCGCAAGTCGGACCGGCGGTGATCAGAACCGTCTCTCCGTCCAAATCCCGCTGCGTTTTCAGCGCCTCGCGCACGGCGGCGACAATGTCCTCCTGTCCCGCCAGCCGTCCCGCGCCGATCATGCCGCACGCCAGGTAGCCCTCGGCGGGGTCAACGACTTTTACGCCGCGCGCGCGCAGCATCTTGACACTTTCCTGCGTCGCCGCGTGGTTCCACATGTTCACGTTCATGGCCGGCGCCACCACCACCGGGGCCGTCGATGCCAAGTACAATGTCGTTAGAAAGTCGTCCGCAATCCCGCGCGCAAATTTTGCGATGATGTCCGCCGTGGCAGGCGCCACCAGGAGCAAATCCGTCCGCTGGGCAACCGCGATGTGTTCGATGGCGCTTTCGAGGTTTGCTCCGCCGCCCGAAGAATCGGCGAAGAGGTCGGTGATGACTTTTTGCCCGCTCAGTGCCGCGAACGTCAGTGGCGTGACGAACTCCCGCGCCCCGCGGGTCATCACCACTTCCACGCTGAAACCGTCCTGTTGCAAGCGGCGCACGAGTTCCGCGGCTTTGTAAGCCGCCACTCCGCCGGTCACACCAAGCGTGATTCGCATCGCTGCCTTTCGCGGCCCGCTACTTCCGCCGCTTATTCCCTTCCTTATCCACGTCGATCGATGCCGGCTCCGTGAATTCGTACTCGAGCAAGCTGTGCTCCAGCTCTTCGCACGCGATTCGAGTGGCCTTCAGTGTTCTCGGGTTCTCGATCAGCGATGGCGCACCGGCCATGATCTGCCGCGCGCGCCTCGCCGCCAGCACCACGTACGCAAACTGGCTCTCCGGCGCTTTCGTCTGCATAGTCATTTCAGTCATTCCCTCCCAAACGATGCCAGAAGTTGTTCCACTCTCGCCCTCCGTCGCGCATTCGTGCAGCGCAGGGCGGTCACAATCGCCTGCGCTTCGCGTCCCGCGCGTTCCACATCCTCATTCACCACGCAAAAATCATACTTGCTAAAGGCCGCAATCTCATCGCGCACCTGCGCCAGCCGCCGCGCGATCTCTTCGCCCGAATCCTGACCGCGCGCGCGCAGCCTGCGCTCTAGCTCCTCGCGCGACGGCGGCAAGATAAAAATCGCCACCGATTCCGGGAGCTTTTTCTTCACCTGAGCCGCGCCTTGAACATCGATTTCTAGCACCAGGTCGAGTCCCTTCTTCCGCGATTCCTCCAACCACTTCTTCGGTGTGCCGTAAGAATGTTTTCCGAAAACCCGGGCGTACTCCAGAAATTCGCCGCGCGCGACCATGGCGTCGAATTCCGCTTCCGTAACGAAATCATAGCACTTCCCGCTGGCCTCGGTCGCGCGGCG
>WNFN01239042.1_pt1 | contig 12336 bp, 13 predicted proteins | sample 5400161 | NCBI WGS metagenome assembly WNFN01 (sample SAMN13153353, study PRJNA577476) | soil metagenome | isolation source: 80 cm saprolite on Douglas fir-dominated hillslope | place: USA:California | collected 2013-09-17
CACGAACACAAGGAAGAAGAACCTGATGACCAGCCTGGGATACCAGAGACTTTATATCCGAAATACGAAGATAAGGATTGGTATAAGGACTACGCCTGGGGCATGTCGATTGACCTGAACTCCTGCGTGGGTTGCCAGGCGTGCGCGGTAGCCTGCCAGTCAGAGAACAACATCTCCGTGGTCGGCAAAGAGCAGGTGCAGCGCGGACGCGAGATGCAGTGGATCCGCATTGATACTTACTACGAAGGCAGTGCGGCCAATCCCAGCGTGTATTTCCAGCCAGTGCCGTGCATGCAGTGTGAGAACGCGCCTTGCGAGCCGGTCTGCCCGGTTGGCGCAACCGTCCACAGTACCGAAGGCCTCAATGATATGGTCTACAACCGCTGCGTGGGCACGCGGTACTGTTCCAACAACTGTCCTTACAAGGTGCGCCGTTTCAACTTTTTCCTCTTCAGCAACATGCCCGGCACTGACTGGGACACGCCAAGCCTGAAGCTGGGCCGCAACCCTGACGTCACCGTGCGCAGCCGTGGCGTGATGGAGAAGTGCACCTACTGCGTGCAGCGTATTACAGCCGCTCGCATAGCCGCAGAGAAAGACGATCGCCGGATCAAGGAAGGTGAGATCAAGACAGCCTGCCAGCAGGTCTGCCCCACCGAGGCCATCGTTTTCGGCGACATCAACAACAAGGACAGCGCAGTCTACAGAGCCAAAAATACTCCGCGCAGATACGATCTTCTGGCGGAATTGAATACGCGTCCGCGGACCACGTATGTGGCCGCGGTGCGGAACCCCAACCCCAAACTCGAGTCTGGCACGGAGAAGGCATAAGAAATGGCTCCGATCGAACAAATTGACGTTCGGCCGCCAAAAGGTGTAAGGCCGCCGATCATCGGCCCCGGCCAGACCCTCGGCACCATCACGGACCGCATTGCCGGCATTGTGCTTACAAAACGCACGCCGGTTTTCTGGATATTGATTGTTGCCGTCGCCGCAGCCATCTTCGGCATGTTGCAGACCGCCGTTGCTTACCTGCTGGCGAAGGGTGTCGGCATCTGGGGGATCAACATCCCGGTAGGGTGGGGCTTCGCGATTGTGAACTTTGTCTGGTGGATCGGTATCGGCCATGCCGGGACTTTGATTTCGGCGATTCTGTTGTTGTTCAAGCAGAGCTGGCGCACCTCCATCAACCGCTTTGCTGAAGCCATGACGATCTTTGCCGTGATGCAGGCCGGCCTGTTCCCGCTGATTCATACCGGGCGTCCATGGCTGGCGGCCTACTGGCTGTTTCCAATTCCGCTCACCATGGGAGTCTGGCCGCAGTTCCGGAGCCCGTTGATCTGGGACGTGTTCGCGGTATCAACGTATTTCACGGTCTCGTTTCTGTTCTGGGGGATTGGACTCATTCCGGATTTTGCCACGTTGCGTGACTCGGCGAAAACCCTGGTGGTTCGCCGGATTTACGGCATGCTGGCCATGGGCTGGCGCGGATCGGCGCGGCACTGGAACCGCTATGAAACAGCCTACATGCTGCTGGCAGGCTTGGCCACGCCGCTGGTGCTCTCCGTGCATAGCGTGGTGTCTCTGGACTTCGCGGTTTCGGTGGTCCCGGGCTGGCATACCACGTTCTTCCCGCCGTAATGCAGGACTTCATAACCTTGCGGCACCTGCAAAATGCGGCGAAGGTCATGCTGGCGACAGGCATGATCGTGGCTTATGCCTACGGCCTGGAAATGTTCCTGGGCTGGTACAGCCAGGACAAGTACGAACTGGCCATGGTGAGTAACCGGCTGCACGGGCCTTACTCCTTCTATTACTACATGCTGATCCTATGCAACATTCTGATCCCGCAGTCGCTGTGGTTTAACAGCGTCCGCTCGACCCCGTGGAAGCTGTTCATGGTTGCTGTGGTGGTCAATACCGGCATGTGGCTGGAGCGTTTTGTGATCGTGGTGATGAGCCTGCAGCGCGACTACATTCCCAGCTCGTGGGGCATGTACTGGTTTACCAAGTGGGACGTGATGATTTTTGTCGGCACCATGGGGTTCTTTACCCTGCTCTTCTTTATATTTATCCGGCTCATGCCGGCCATCTCCATCTTTGAAATGCGGACCTTGTTGCCGCAGGCGAAGGTGAAAGAATGACTGCTGGACCTGTTTACGGACTGATGGCGGAATTCGAGACGCCCACGGAGCTGGTACACGCTGCCAAGGGCGCTTACGATGCCGGCTATCGCAAGATGGATACCTACACGCCGTATCCCCTGGAGGAGGCGGCGGAGGCGATTGGCGCCCACCACAATCGCGTCTCATTGATTGTGCTGATCGGCGCCATGCTGGGCATGATCGGCGGATATTCGCTGGAGTACTGGGTTTCAGTGGTTAACTACCCTCTCAACGTAGGCGGCAAGCCTTTCCATTCCTGGCCGGCGTTTATTCCGGTGACTTTCGAATGTGCCGTGCTTGGCGCTTCGCTGGCGGCCGTGTTCGGAATGCTCGCGCTCAATGGTTTGCCGCAGCCGTATCATCCGGTATTTAATGCGCCGAACTTTGTGCGCGCCAGCCGCGACCGGTTCTTCTTGTGCATAGAATCGCAGGACCCGAGGTTCAGCATCTCCGATACAAGAAAGTTGCTGGAGAGCTTTAATCCTGAGGAGATCACGGAGGTGCCGTATTAAACGTCCGGCACAAATCCGTGTGGCATGGTTCCTGTTTGCGGCAGCTGGATTTGCCGTGATCTCCGGCTGCCGGCAAGACATGCACAACCAGCCGAAGTTTATTCCGCTGCGTTCGAGCGAGTTTTATTCCGACCGCCGGTCGGCCCGCTACCCCGTGCCTGGCACCGTGCCGCGTCTGGACAATCAGGATGTGGACCGAGAGCAACTCGATCCCGGCAGCTACTACCTGACCGGCAAGCACGGCAACATCTACGGCAATGAGCTGCCGGGAGACTCGCCGGCAACGCGAGCCCAGATACTGCTGCGGGGCCAGGAGCGTTTCAATATCTATTGCACGCCGTGCCACTCTCTGGTGGGTGACGGCAACGGCATGATCGTGCAGCGCGGCTACAAGCGTCCGCCATCGTTCCACGAGCAGCGGCTCAGGAATGCACCGCTCGGCTATTTCTATGACGTGATCAGCAACGGCTTCGGCGGAATGCCCGATTACGCGGCCCAGATAAAGCCGGCGGACCGCTGGGCCATCGCGGCTTACATCCGCGCGTTGCAGTACAGCCAGAGCGCGAGTGAGTCCGATGTAGCGGCGGCTGATCGAGACAAATTAAATAAGCCAGGAGAAGAAGGAATCAGAATTCCAGATACGTCTTACGTAACTCCCGCGGCAACCATTCCGCAACGGCCGGTACCTGATACGACGCCGAAGGGGAACAAGCGATGAGCCACACTGCGATCCGCATTACCCCGCAGGAGTTTGCGCCCCCGGCGATCATTGACCGGATGCGCTCACGCGCGCTTGTGGTCGGCGTCGTATTTGGCGTGCTTGCCCTTGCCTTGACCCTGGGGTTGCATAAATGGGAGCTGTTCCTGCGGTCCTGGTTGTTTGCCTTCCTGTTCTGGCTGGGCCTCACGACTGGATCACTTGTTTTGCTGATGCTGCAATACACCAGCGGCGGCAATTGGGGACGGCTGGGACGCCGGATATGGGAAGCGGCCGCCGGCAACTGGTGGCTCATGCTCTTGTTCTGGGCGCCGATTGCCCTGGGCATGAAATCGCTGTTCAAGTGGACGGACCCCGCCGTCGCGGCGACGCTTGGCGCCGACAAAGTCCATTACTATCTCAACACGCCCTTCTTTCTGGTGCGCGGGCTGATCTACTTTGGCGGCTGGGCGTTGCTGTATTACTTCCTGAAACGCTGGTCGATTCGGGAGGAAGCGGGTACCACGACGCCGCAGCAGTTTGTCACCATCCAGAACCTGAGCGGCTTTGGTATTGTGTTTTACGCGGCCAGCATCACGTTTGCTTCCATTGACTGGGCCATGTCACTGTATCCGCAGTGGTGGTCCACAGTCTGGGGCATGCTCTTCATGGTGGGCCAGGTGCTTTCGACCTTTTGCTTTACCATCTGGCTGTTCACGCGGCTTTCCGAGGTGGAACCGGTTTCCCGGATTTTCAAGGTTGACTACCTGCACGACTTCGGGAAATTGATGTTTGCCTTCGTCGTGCTGTGGGCCTATCTCTCATTCTCGCAATGGCTGATCATCTGGTCAGGAAACATGCTGTCAGAAATCCGCTGGTACCTGATGCGCTTGTACCACGGCTGGCAGTATTTTGGAACGTTGCTGATCTTTCTGCATTTTGTCTTTCCGTTTGCGCTGCTGCTCTCCCGCAATACCAAGAGAAACAGGCGGCGCATCGTGGCGATTGCCTTGCTGGTGATGTTGATGAGGATGGTGGACCTGTTCTGGCTGACCGCGCCAAACTTTTATCCCGGCACGCAGTTGGGCTTGAACAATTTCGGTTTGATCGACGCGGCCATGTATGTGATCTGTCCCATTGCCATGGGAGGGATCTGGCTGTTCTTCTTTTATCTGCGCCTGAGCAAGCGGTCGCTCATGCCGGTGAACGATCCCGGCTTTGTGGAAATGCTGGAAGCAAAACATGGATAAAGATAAATTTGAAACTCAATCCGGCGGCATGCACCTGAAAGAGGGCCACGAGGAGAGCGATCTCAGTATTCGCGGCATCGTGTTGTTCGGCATTTTTCTGGCGGTGGGCGGTGTGCTGTCATTCGTGCTGATGATCGGCATGATCCATCTCATGGAAAACTGGGAAAAAGAAAACCAGGCCAAACTCACGCCGATGGAGCAGAAGCTGCGGCAGGAGCGCGATACGCCGAAAGTGGGCCTGGGCAAAGAACCGCCCATGGCCGAAGGCGAACTGAAGCCTCCTCCGGACTGGTTTGGCCGCGGCAAAATGGAAGACCACCTAAGCCGCACGTTCAAAGCGCCGCGCCTGCAATATGACGACGAGCACGATATGGCAATTTTCCGAGGATCGGAAGACCGCTGGCTGAACAGCACCGGCAAAAGCGGGGAAGGCAATATTCACATTCCCATCAACCGCGCCATTCAGATTTTGGCTCAGCGTGGACTGCCGCCGGTGAGCGGCCCGTTCCAGCCGGCCAACGTGGGCGCGCCCAGCGCGGCGTATCCAAGCGGCGCAGCGGACACTGGTCAGCCCGCGCGAAGCAGTACGGGAGGCGCAAAGAAGTGAGCTGTAGAAGTAAAATCCGGGACATTTTTGTAGTAGCACTGATGGCGCTGAGCGCGTGTGTCTCCGCGTGGTCGCAGGCTGCGCCCAAGCTGCAGCCCGGCGATGCGATCCCTAACCAGAGGCCTTCGATCCTGGACCAGGTAGGACTCGACCAGCGCTTGAACCAGCAGGTCCCGCTGGATCTGGCCTTTGTGGATGACCATGGCCAGGCGGTGCAGTTGCAGCAATACTTCGGCTCCAAGCCTGTGATCCTTATGCTGGTGTATTACCAATGCCCCATGCTGTGCACGCAGGTGCTGAACGGTTTTACCGGCGCCATGAACGGCATTGTCCGGTTCAATATCGGGCGTGAGTTCAACGTGGTGACCATCAGCATTGATCCGCGCGATACGGCGCAAGATGCTGCGGCCGCCAAGAAGAGATACTTGCAGCGCTATCGCCGACCCGAGTACCGCTATGCATGGGACCCGGAGATCAAGCAATATGCGCACGCCAGCGGCATCATGCTGTTGACGCCTTCGGGGCGCGTGGCGCAGTACTACTACGGGATTGAGTATGCCCCGCGCGATATCCAGTTGGGATTGATTGAAGCCTCAAAAGGAAAGATCGGGAACGTGGTGGACCAGGTGTTGCTCTATTGCTATCACTACGATCCCAGGCAAGGCAGATACGGGGCGGTGATTTTCAATGTTTTGCGCCTGAGCGCAGCGGCTACTGTGCTGGCGTTGGGCGGGTTCATACTGATTATGTTTCGCCGCGATTCGCTTGCTGCCCGCGAGGGCCGCTTAACCAGGACAGCCGAATAGATGCAATTGAACTTTCCCATTTTTCCGGAGCAGGCCTCAAGCATGGCGGGGCAGGTAGACGCGCTCTACCTGTTCCTGGTCCTGATCACGACGTTTTTTTCCCTGCTCATCGCCATTCTGATCCTCTTCTTCGCCGTCAAGTACCGGAGGACGCCGGAGCGGCAAGCGGAGCAAATCCACGGCTCCACTCTGCTGGAGATCGTCTGGTCGGTGATTCCACTGGGCATTTCCATGGTGATTTTTATCTGGGGCGCGGGCATCTACTACCACATGGAACGGGCCCCTGTGAACGCTCTGGAAATTTACGGCGTAGGCAAGCAGTGGATGTGGAAGTTCCAGCATCCGGGCGGGCAGCGCGAAATCAATACGCTTCACGTGCCCATGGGACGTCCGGTGAAGGTCACTATGATTTCTCAGGACGTGATCCACAGCTTCTTCGTGCCGGCGTTCCGCGTAAAACAGGACGTGCTCCCCAACCGCTACGTCTTCACCTGGTTTACCGCAACAGTCCCTGGAACTTACCACCTGTTCTGCTCCCAGTATTGCGGGACCAAACACTCTGGCATGGTGGGTTCAGTCATTGTGATGACGCCGGAAGACTATGCTGAGTGGCTGGCCAGCGGCAAAGCCGAAGGCTCGCTGGCGTCGCTGGGTGAAAAAGCGTTCCAGCAATATGGCTGCACCACCTGCCATCGCCCCGATTCCGGAGCGCGCGGCCCCAACCTGGAAGGTCTTTATGGGCGACCGGTGCGGCTCACCGATAATCGAGTGGTGCTGGCCGACGATAATTACATTCGCGAATCGATCCTTGAACCCAATGCCAAGGTGGTCTCAGGCTTCCAGTCCATCATGCCGACTTTTCGCGGCGTGGTGAGCGAAGACGAGATCATCGCGATCACCGAGTACATCAAGCACCTGGCGCCGCAGGAATCCAACCCGCTGAACAACCGCTCCACGCCCACGCAGATACGCGACAGCGAGGTGCCTAACATTCAAAAGCAAAACCAGCAGCAACAGCAGCCAACCCCGCAGGGGACGAAGCCTGCGAACCCATCTGGGAAGAAACCATGAGTACCGCTATTACAACGCCGGCGCCGGTAATGCCGGCAAAGCATTACCTGAACGATAATTACGGAATCAGATCGTGGCTGCTGACCAAGGACCACAAGCGGATCGCGATCCTGTACCTGTTTTCCATCACGGTCTTCTTCTTTATTGGCGGCCTGTTTGCCGCGTTGATCCGCCTGCATTTGCTTACCCCGAATGGCGAACTGTTCGCGGTGATTGGCAACTTCCTGATTCCCATCATGGTCGGGACCAAGGACCTGGCGTTTCCTAAAATCAATTTGCTCAGCTGGTACCTTTATATTGGCGGGCCAACGTTCTCCCTCATCGCCATGGTAAGCGGCGGCGTGGATACCGGCTGGACCTTCTACGCGCCCTTCAGCTCCGGCTACTCCCGCAGCCCCGTCATCGCAATGGCTGTTGGCATCATCATCGTGGGATTCTCCTCGATCTTTACCGGCCTGAATTTCATTGTGACCGTGCATCGCATGCGCGCTCCGGGCATGACCTGGGGACGCCTGCCTTTGTTTGTCTGGGCCAACTACGCAGCCAGCCTGATCATGATTCTGGGCACGCCGGTGATTGCGATCACGCTGATCCTGCTGGCGCTGGAACGCGGTTTCCACATCGGTATCTTCGATCCCAAGCTAGGCGGCGATCCCGTACTCTTCCAGCACATGTTCTGGTTTTACTCGCACCCGGCGGTTTACATCATGATCCTGCCCGGTATGGGCGTGATCAGTGAGATCGTTACCTGCTTCTCGCGCAAGCGGGCCTTCGGCTATTCGTTTATCGCATTTTCCAGCATCGCGATTGCCGTATTCGGGTTCGTGGTCTGGGCGCACCATATGTTTGTGGCGGGAATCTCGGTCTACTCCGCGCTGGTGTTCTCGCTCCTGAGTTATGCGGTGGCCATTCCTTCAGCCGTCAAGGTCTTTAACTGGACGGCCACCATGTACAAGGGCTCGGTAAAAATGGATACGCCGATGCTTTATGCCATGGCATTCATCGGGCTATTTACCATCGGCGGCTTGACGGGACTGTTCCTGGCCGCGCTGGGCCTGGACATTCATATCCACGACACTTATTTCGTGGTGGCACACTTCCATTACGTGATGGTCGGCGGCATGGTTACGGCCTATCTGGGAGGATTGCATTTCTGGTGGCCCAAGATGACCGGCAGAATTTATCCCGAAGGGCCGGCCAAGCTGGCCGCACTGATTACGTTCATCGGCTTCAATCTGACGTTCTTCCCCCAGTTCATTCTGGGCTATCTGGGGATGCCGCGGCGTTACTGGGCGTATCCTTCAGAGTTCCAGGTGCTGAACGTGCTTTCAAGCGCGGGCGCTTCGGTGCTGGCCGTGGGATTCATTCTGCCACTGCTTTATTTCCTGTGGTCGTTGAAGTATGGAGAGATCGCGGGTGACAATCCCTGGAAAGCGACAGGTCTGGAGTGGGAAACCACTTCGCCGCCGCCGACGCACAACTTCCATCACATTCCGATCGTTACCAAAGAGCCCTACGCTTACGGAGAAAGTGAGGAGGTCCCCGTTGTCCACTAGCCAGACAACCACCACCGAACATCATCCGGCGCTGGCGCACCAGTTTGACAGCATGCAGCAGCAGCAGGACGCTTCTACCTTCGGCATGTGGGTCTTTCTGCTCACGGAAATAATGATGTTCGGCGGTCTGTTCACCGCTTACCTGATCTACCGGATCAAGTACTACCACGCATTTGTGGCGGGCAGCACCAGTATCAGCGTTTCCTGGGGCTTTGCCAATACGCTGGTGCTGATCGGCAGCAGCTTCACCATGGCCATGGCAGTGTGGTCAGCCCAGACCGGAAGACGCAAGGGGCAGGTCTGGTTCCTGATCGGCACCATGATTCTGGGCGCGGCCTTCCTGGGCGTAAAAGCCAAGGAATATTACGACAAGTACGACGAATGCCACATTCCCGGCCACGTTATCGGCAAAGGCTTCAATACCTGGGGCGGCTGCAGCAGCACCGACCCAAAGCTCGGCAACATTGCCGACGAGATCAGAGAAAAGAATCCAAGCGAACCGGAAACGTCGGCCGTGCAGACCGCGAAGCAGACCGAGATCTTCTTCTCTTTCTACTTTGCCATGACCGGCCTGCACGCTTTTCACATGGTGATTGGCCTGGGACTCTTGACGTGGCTTCTGCTGCGCGCCAAACGCGGGGAATTCGGCCCAAGTTATTACACGCCCGTAGAACTGGGCGGCCTTTACTGGCACTTTGTGGATATCGTCTGGATTTTCCTGTTCCCGTTGCTGTATTTGATCAGCCGGCACCAACACGGGGCTTGAGGAGCTTGAGAACAGAACATGTCTGACCAAACGCATTCACATCCAACGCCCGGACTCTACGTGGTGATTGTTACCGTGCTCTTTATTGGCACTGCCGCCACCTGGGCCATAGCGTTCATTGACTTAGGGATATGGAATCCCGTGGTGGCGCTCACCATCGCGGTGATCAAAGCTGTGCTGGTCATTCTTTTCTTTATGCACGTGTTTTACAGCAGCAAGTTGACTAAGATTACTGTCGCTGCGGGTTTTTTCTGGCTCATGATCATGATTACCATGAGCCTCAGCGACTACCTGACGCGGACGTTCCTGCCGTAGTGAACGCTTCTACACCTTCAACCACAGAGGGCACAGAGGATCACAGAGTAAAGCCGACTAGTGAAACCATGCCGCTCCTCAGTGTTCCTCCGTGTCCTCTGTGGTAAAGAGGTTCTACTTCGTCAGGATCTCTTCCAGAAAATCCAGCGCGCGCGGATCGTTGGTTTGTCCCAGCCAGAAGATGGCCTGTTTGCGCACGACTGCATTCTTGTTGGTCCGGGCCAGGTTGATCAGCCGAGGCACGGCGTCCCCATCGTGCATCTGGCTGAGGGCGAACACCGCCTTTTTCTTCACTTCTGTTTCAGGATCGTTCTCGATCGCGTCTGTAATCTGTTCCGCTTCTTTCTTGCTGCCGATCTGCGCCAGCCAGAAGATGGCCTGGCCGCGAACATGGGGACTTTGATCATGGCGGGCCATGCCGATCAGGTCTTTCAGCGCTTCCGGTTCCTTGCTCTGGGAAAACGCAAACGTGCCTTTCTCGCGTACACGATCGTCAGGATCGTCTCTTACATATTTGCGCAAAAGCTCCAGGCCCTTCTTGCCCCGCTCCACCCCCAGCCAGAACGCAACATTCTCGCGCAGCGATGGGCGCTGTCCTGGCTGCACCATTTTCTCCAGAGCTGTGTCTGCCGCCGGCGTATCGTGCATCGCGATGGCCATCACCGCTTGGTGCGCGGAGTCCTTCTTCCGGTTCACCTCCTCAGCCTTTTCCGACAAGACCATGCCGGAAAGCAATTCGACGCTCTGCTCCGGCTTTACGTCCTCCAGCCAGTAGAGAGGCAGATTGGCGAAGTCGAGCGCACAGTCAGCGCTATAGACGCGAACCTTCCTGATCTGCTTTTCTTCAGCGCGCAGGAAGAGAAACGCGTAGGCTAGCGGCTCCGGAGGAGTGCAATCTGAAGCCGTTCCATTGAACGAGCTACCTTTTTCCGACTCCATCCGGCAGCCCATGCAGCAGTTCTTCTTGGCCGCTTCAATGCCGTCGACGGAATCAAAGCAGCACATGGTACGGTCCTTGGCAACGGTAGGAATTCTATAGCCGATCCACAGCGGCGAGGTCTGCTTCTGCAGCAACCCGTCGACAGTCGCTTTCAGGCCCGCACCCGCCGAGAACTCCTGGAGCCTGGCGTTCGAGACCTTTGGCTTTTGCGCGACAGCAACTGCGGCGCAAAAGGCCAGCAGAAATGGAGTCAATGATCGTTTCCAGGTGTTCACGGCAGCCTCCTATTTATTCAGAATCTCCATCATGTATTCGGTGATTTCCGCCGTGCCCATCAGCGACATTTTCTGGATCAGTTCGCGCTTTAACTCGGGGTTTGTCTCTTTACGGGCCAATGCGACCATCTCTTTCCCGGCCCCGTGCGGAAACAATGCGTTGATGACTTTTTTCTTTGTAGACAGGTTGGCCTGTGAGCCATAGAGCGTAGTGAGGGCGGCGAGGCTTTCCTGTCCTCCCACCAGGCCGAGCGTATTGATCGCCTTGTCAAGAACACGCGGGTCCTTTTCTGTCTGGACAATTTCCGCAAGTTCGTGGGCACACCCGCACATCAGCATGGCGCCGACAGCCTCTTCGCGTGTCTCAACATCAGGGGAGTTCTTGTAGAAGTCGAGCAGCTCGGCGCGGCCGCCCATCATGCCCAGGTAGCGAATGGCTTCGCGTCGGAGTTCAGGGTTCTTTTCTGTCCGTGCCAGCGCCGCAACGTCATCTTTGCAGCTGCACATGAGCCAGGCCTGGAAGACTGTCTTCTTCACGCTGATGTCGGTGGAGGAGTTGTAGATCTCCTTCAATACACCGCGATTGCGGCTGTTACCGTTCATCCCCATGTAGCGGATGGCGCGCTTCTGCAAATCAGGCTGGTTGTTGGCCTTGGCCAGCCCCATCAGAATCTGCTGGGCTTTTTCTGAGCCGCTCTGCGAGAGCACGAAAAGCGCTTTATCTTTCAACTTCGGAGAGGAGTTTCCATTAATGACCTTGTCCAGCAGCGGAACAGCCTTCTCGGGGTCAGAGTTCATGAGGCTCTGCAGCGCCAGGAGCTTAAGCTCTTCATCCGAGATGTTCTCGGGATTCCCTCCGCCACGCCATTCCTGTTCCAGGGCGCCGGCGTCGCGTAGCCAATTGCTCTTCGGATAGTTCTTGCGCAGCTCGCCGATGGTCATGAGCCCCTGGGCCTTATTGCCCGCTTTGCCCTGCGAATATGCCTTCCAGTACATTGCCCCGTCCGCTTTGCGGCCGTGGATCTTCACGACCTCGTCAAATTGCTTGATGGCATCGTCATATTCGCCATCGTCCAGGGTCGCCTTGGCGGTGGAATACAGTTCGTCCTCGTGGGCGTTGGCCTTTTCCGCAGTTTGCGGATCCAAGAAGGAAGCCAAAGGCAGATTTTGGGATGCCGCGCAGGCTCTCTGCATGAAAAAAAGAGCACAGGTCAGAAAAAAAGTAACTAACAATAACTTGCGATTCATATGGTTATAGCCTCTGATTAACGCTGCCGCCGGACAGACTCTCCGGACGGCGCACTCTTGAATTCACTTCAGAACCCACCACTCGGACCTTAAACAGAAGACCCTCAGACTGGATCGTGTGACGGACT
>WNFN01236912.1_pt1 | contig 12334 bp, 11 predicted proteins | sample 5400161 | NCBI WGS metagenome assembly WNFN01 (sample SAMN13153353, study PRJNA577476) | soil metagenome | isolation source: 80 cm saprolite on Douglas fir-dominated hillslope | place: USA:California | collected 2013-09-17
CCCGGAGGCACCGGCAGCCCAGCGTTCGTCATCTCCGCGAGCCCAGCGCCTTTGCCGCCGAGAACGTCTTTCATCTTGCCGTTACCGTCGGCCTTGCCTCCGCCGAAGAAGTACACATATTTCGTTGTTGCAGGTTTCGTGGCCCTGATTTTCGTTTCCGCGGGTTTCGTTTCGATGATGTCAGTATTGGGGAGAGTCGTCGTTGCCATTGGGGTCCTTGTCCTTATTTCGAAAATGCTATTTTTGTAGATTCCTTGCCTTCGGTCACGATCTCGGAGAAATCCGCGATCGTCGAGAATTCCTTGACCACGGTCTGCAACAGAGCCAGGCGATTGGCGCGAAGATGCTCATCCTCTACCATGACCATGACCTTGTCGAAAAATTTGTCGATCACGGGACGCAGTTTTGCAATCTCAAGCAACGCCCTCTCATAGTCACGCGCAGCGCGCAGCTTCTCGACCGTCTCCACCGTGTGCGGGATGCGCGCGGCCAGTTCTTTCTCGGACTCTTCCTGTAGTGCAGATGGATCGACACATAGCGCAATAACTGTCTTTTTTTCAGATGCTTGGCGAACAATATTCTTTATACGCTTGAAGGCGCTGGAAATAGACTCGAAGTCTGCCGTACCTCGCACTTTGCTCACGGCCTGGGCGCGATAGGCTGCATCCACCACGTCGTCGAAATTGACAGCGAGTACGGCGCTGATGACGTCATACGCATAGCCGCATGCATCCTTCAAGTAAAACTCGAGGCGTTCGCGGAAGAAGCTCTCCACCGATTCGACGTAGGAGGCGTTGGAGAACTTCTTTTCCGCCTCCGACCCCTGATAGCGACAGCGCGCGTCGGCCATGATCTCCGAGAGACGAAACGGCAGTTTATGCTCAGCAATCGTCTTTACGATGCCGTTCGCCTGGCGGCGCAGCGCGAACGGATCCTTCGATCCGCTGGGAATCAGCCCAAGCGCGAACATTCCGGCGATCGAGTCCGCCTTATCGGCAATCGAAAGAACTGCTCCCTCGATAGTCGCTGGAGCGTCGTCCTCCATCGACTCGGGCTTGTAATGGTCGTAGATGGCCCTCGAAACTTCAAGCTGCACGTCGGGCTTCATGTCCTCGTCGAGTTCCTGCACTCGCGCATAAAGGCCCCCGACAATTCCCTGCAGTTCGGTGAACTCCTTGACAAGTTCCGTAGTCAGATCAGTTTTGGCCAGCAGCGCGGCTTTGTGGACTACGCCTGGCCGAATGGCCATGCCGTTCTGTTTCACTGTCTCGGCAAGCGAACTTGCCAGGCGTTGAACGCGCATCGTTTTGTCGTAATAGCTGCCAAGATCTTTCTGAAACGTAACATTGCGCAGCAACTCGACGCGCTGGCGGAGAGTCTGCTTCTGATCTGTTTGCCAGAAAAAGCGGGCGTCGTTGAAACGAGCGCGCAACACTCGTTCGTTGCCGTGGCGGATCAGTCCATCCGAGTCGCCAGCCGTGTTGAGCACCGCCAGGAAATGCGGCAGCAGTTTCCCGTTCGCGTCTTCGATAGCAAAATATTTCTGGTGATCGCGCATCACCGTGACCAGCACCTCTTCCGGCAGATCGAGAAACTCGGGATCAAAGCTGCCGAGGATGGCTGAGGGAAATTCCGTCAGGTTGACAACCGTCGCGACGAGCGGCTTGTCTTCGCGCCAGCGCGCTCCGGGGATGGTGCGAGTCGCCGCGTCCAGTGCTTTCCGGATCACCTGCTCGCGATCGGCCGCCCCAATCACCTTTGCGCTTCGTAGGGCTTCAACATACGCACTGGGCTTGGAAATGGCGACTGGGCCACTACCGATGATGCGATGTCCTCGTGACGTCTTGCCGGCGGAAATACCGAACAACTCCAGCGGCACCACCTGCTCATCAAGCATCGCCACCAGCCAGCGCACCGGACGAACAAATACTTCACCGCGTTTGCGCCAGTACATATTCTTCGGCCAATACAACGAAGAGATTTCCTTGGGCAGAGTCTCGGCAAGAATCTCAGCGGCGGTGCGGCCTTTTCGCGTGACCGTAGCCGCCAGATATTCGCCTTTGGGAGTATTCACTTTCTCCCCTCCGTGATGTCCGGTTGCGAGGCGGGAATGCCGGAAGCGAGAATGGCCAACCGGCGCGGCGTGTCCAGATTCGAAATCGCTCCGGCGGGTTCGAGACGCTCGCGCTGTAACAGCGAGTTCAAGCGTTCTCGCAGCTCGCGAGATGCGGCATCAATCATCCTCGCCGGGATCTCTTCGCATCCGATTTCGAGTAAAAAGTCAGGCATCAGACAGTTCAGTCTACGGTCTCAGAATTACAGCAAAGTAAATGTGTGCGGGGCCACAAGCAGAGTTTCAGCGGGCAAGAAAGATTTCCCCTGTGACATCCGTGCCCCCTGTGGTAAAGCACTCATCCCACCGGAGCGAGCTTGCCGCGTTTTTCCTTAGCTCCGGCTTTTGCCTGGTCATTGCTCTCCGCCTCTTTCCCTGTCGAGTACTGCTGATCCATCCAGGCCTTGGCGATCCCCACGGCCAGTGCTCGCACTCGCGCGATTACGCCGACGCGCTCGGTCACCGAAATAGCACCCCGGGCATCGAGAATGTTGAAGTAATGCGAGCATTTCAGGCACAAATCGTAGGCCCCCAGTAGAGGGAAGCGTGACTTCTCGCGGACAAGACCTTCCCCTGCGTTCTGGTCACTGCTGACCCTTCGACTCAATTCCAAGTCTTTGCGCAATACTCCGTAGCGCTCAATCAATGCCCTACATTCCGCCTCGCACAATTCGAAATGCTTCCACGCACTCTGCACATCCGCCGCCTCGAAGTTGTAGACCGAGAACTGCTGCTCGTCGGCCAGACGCACATCCCTATATTTCACTTCCCTGCCCGTCTCCGGATCGCGCGCCCACACGATGTCGTAGATTGAATCCACATCCTGCAGGAAAGCACACAGCCGCTCCAGACCGTAGGTGAGTTCAGCAGAGATGGGATCGAGATCCATGCCGCCACATTGCTGGAAATAAGTGAACTGCGTAACCTCGAGGCCGTCGAGCATAACCTGCCACCCGATGCCCCAGGCGCCGAGCGTCGGAGACTCCCAGTTATCCTCTTCAAACTTGATGTCATGTTGGCGCAGATCAATGCCGATCGCGCCGAGCGACTCGAGGTAAAGCTCCTGCACATTCCCCGGCGGCGGCTTCAGGATCACCTGCAGCTGTAAGTGCTTGAACAAACGATTGGGATTCTCCCCATAACGCCCATCGGCAGGACGCCGCGAAGGCTGAACATAAGCAACCTTATAAGGATTCGGCCCAAGCACGCGAAGGAACGTCTCCGGAGCCATGGTCCCAGCGCCCACTTCAACGTCATAAGGCTGCTGAATAACCGCCCCGCGCTCAACGTAAAAGGTCTGGAGCTTGAGGATGAGTTCCTGGAACGTCAGCGAATTGGATTTGGATGAATTCACGCGATGAATCCGGCTCTTTCAATGGCTGCAGTTAACTGCCGATCTTCTCCAGCATCCCCGCCGTTACCAACTTCTTCTCAATGTGCCGCTCCAGAATCTGGAGTAGAAACTTGCGCAGGTCCGCTCCCACCGCCTTCGGCCAATCGATCCCGGAAAACTCCGAAACGCGCGACCGCAACATCTGCGCCGCAATCTTTCTCGATTCGGACGACAGTTCCGACGACGCCACACGCTTGTCGTCCAGGCACATCAGCCCGTCGGCGAGCGCGTGATAGAACGCCCGGCTGCCGTCGGGCCTGTCACCGAATGCCCGTCCACAGACAACGCACTCCGAAAACTCCGGCAAAAAACCCATGAGCCGAGTCATCCACAGTTCGAAGTAGGTGAGCGGCATCCACAACACCTGCCCACGTAGCTCCTGCAGAACCGCGAGGCTCAAACGAAAAACCGCGTCGCTCGCCTCGCGATCGGGCATCAACTCGTCGAGCAATTCGGCGACATGCGCCAAAGCCACTGCCCTCGAATAGCTGACCTCGCCCGCCAGCGGCGATTCGATCACTTCACAGGAATCAAGCCGCGCCAGTTCCTGCCGCTCGCGGTCGTCGTAAAACGCCCGCACATACGTCAGCGGCTCAAGGGCGCCTCCAAAGCGGCGTCTCGACTTCATGGCCGCGCGCGCCACGCCTTTCACCTTGCCTTCCATGCGGGTAAAGAGCGTAACCAGCAGATCCGACTCACGCAGCGGATACGTGCGCAGAACGATCGCTTCCGACTCCTTCAGCGCCATGGAAGGTCAACAGGTTAATCAATGATTGTAATGGAAGGAACTGTCAGCCGTCAGCTTTCGGCACTCAATGAGAATCAAATGCCACCCGCCTTTACTGAAGGCTGATAGCTGAGGGCTGAAAGCCGCTCTACCGCCCGAAATACTTCGCATTCCGCTCGGTATACTCTTTCCACTTTTCTGGAAGATCGTCGAGCGCGAAGATGGCCGAGACCGGACAAACCGGAACGCAGGCGCCGCAGTCGATGCATTCCACGGGATCAATATACAACATCTCCTCGGTCCCGAACTTCTCCGAGTCCTTCTTGGGATGAATGCAATCTACCGGACAGGAGTCAACACAGGCGGTGTCTTTCGTTCCGATGCAGGGCTCGGCAATTACGTAGGCCATAAAATCTCAAGCTCCTCAGGGCACAGGGAGGATAATGCAACTTATGATTTTAGCAAGAACGCGGCTATCGGTACAGGTAGCACCGCTCAGCAGCAGCTTTCCAAGGTCGAAAAGCGTATAAGCGGCTTTCAATTGACGTCAGCGCAACCGCCTGCCCTGCCCAGCATTGGTGCAGTTTGCGCGCTACGAGTCCAACAGAGTCGAATCATATTTCTCAAACATCGCTCGCAGGGCGTCAGGTGTTCGGCTTTGCATCGCGTGGATTTCCTTAATCAAGCAATAAATATTCGAGGTCATGATCAGTAGATACCGCACTGGTCCGGGCCCCGGATTCCAATAGGTATGCGACGTTCCCCGAGGTACGAATACGCCCGAGCCCGCATGGGCTTCGACCTCGTCCTTTCCCACCAGAACGCGCAGACTGCCTTCCACGACATACCAAGCCTCGTCGTCGCCATGGTGAACGTGCAGTGGTGCGATTAGCCGGGCCGGACCGGCGGGACCGCCTGCGTCCTGCCACTCGGCGACAACAAAAGCATCGCCAGCTGAACCAAGGATATTCCCGGAAAGAGGAGGAGCTATCATCGGTGACCTCGTATCCAAATTCACTGTATCTGGATCCGTGGTCCGGGCCAACAATTAATAGCTACCCTTCCGCCCCTTGTACGATCGCCTCAGCCGCTTCCACTGCCGGCACTGGGACGGCAGGAACTCGCGCAGGCGCGCCGCGCCAGGCGCCCGCCTTGAACCCTTCCCTTACAAGCTTGAAGATGGTTCGTCGATTTTGAGCAATCACCTTCACCCAAGCCATTTTGCCCATCATCGGGAAATAGATGCCACGGAAACAGAGGCGCGCAATGAAGATATTAAGGCGATAACCCAGAGGCTGGTCTTTCATCGAATCAACCGCATGCGCCAGCGCCTCCGGACTATAGGCCTGATCCCAGCTGTGCTTCACTTCGGCATGAGCTTCGTCGATGGTCATCTTCAACGGCGTGTGGGCCATAGCAAACGGGATAAACTCCTGCCAATGCTTGGGCCGTGTCAAACGCCCGGCTTTCTCCAGTCGTTTGTACAGCGGAGTTGCGGGCAAAGGGGTAAGCAGTCCAAAGATCGGCAACCCCGGCGGCCACGTCCGAACTTGTTCCAGAGTTCGCTCGGCGGCTCCGACTGTGTCATTGTCCATGCCAAAAATAAACGACGTAATGGCGTACACATTGCGTTGCGCCAACCGCTCCAACACCGCCGCATACTCACCCGGCTTGTTGAATCCCTTGTTCACGTCTTTCAGATTGGCCGGGTCGATCGACTCCATTCCGATAAAGATCCACTTCCCTCCAGAAGCCGCGATCAGATCCACCAGTTCTTCGTCGCGCAATAAATTAGCGGAGATCTGCGCCACCCAGTGGCACTGCGCGCCGGCCGCAATGATGTCGCGCAGCAGCGACTTCGTCCGCTTGATGTTGATCGCGAAATTATCGTCGATGAAGAAAACCGCCATCTGGCCTTTCTCGCCGCGGGCGCGGGCCTTCAACAAAAGCAGTTCATTCACCACACTCTCATTGGTTCGAAAGCGAATCGAATCTCCGAAAAATCCAGTCACGGTGCAGAACTCGCAGCCGTATGGGCAACCGCGCCCGGATTCGACCGGAATGATGCGGAACGTTCCCCAGCCTTCGCCGATTTTCTGGAGCATCGCAGTCGCGGCCTTTGGCACCAGATTGAACTGTTTAAGATCGATCGACTGCCATGGAATCACCGGATATTCCTTCAGCGATGGCTTGCTCTCCTGCCCGAAATCATCCACCGGAGCATAAACATCCTTAAGCTGCCCACGCGCGGCATCTGCAACAATCCGAGGCCATGTAGCATCGGCCTCGCCGAGCGCAACCGCATCGGCATGGCGCCGCCCGCCATCTCGACCGAGCGCCTCGTCGGCCATCTCGGTGACGTGAGGTCCGCCCATCACCACTGGAACTCCCACGGCCCGGACCGCATCCGCCATGCGATACGCTTTGGCAATCATTCGGGTCATGGCGCCGATGCCGACTAGTCCAATGTTATTGTCACGCACAAACCGTGCGATCCCCGCCTCATCCATCGGTTGAGCATTGCCATCCACCAGCAGCACTTCATGGCCAGAGGGAGTGAGCGCCTGCAGCAGAAACATCCACAGGTGCGGCATGAAATTACGGGTTACACCGTTGTCGGGGTTATAGAGGAGAATTTTCATGGGTTTATTTTTCGTGATTCGGCAAAGCGCGCCTTTGTTGCGTTCTTGGCTGAGAAATGGAATGGACAACGCCGGAGCGACCGGTTCCCCTGGCGCCTATAAGGTTGGAGACGTTCGTTTGAATGTACCCTAGCGTACATTGTACACTGCGGCCGCTGGCCACCCATGATGCAAATGTTGATTCGTAGCAGTCCATCGACGCCCTCGTACAAATTTCACAAACTCTCAGCGCTCTTGCAGTGATGCGCGAACATGCCGGATGTGATGATTTTTAGGAGGTCGGGCAGGTACCGAACTAAATTTGGATTTAAGATCCAGCGCTGGCGTTCGAGGGCTCGTACTCGACAATATACCCAGCCACCGCACTGGCGGCCACGGTCAGCGGCGATGCCAGGTACAACTGCCCCGGCCCGCTGCGTCCGGGGAAATTTCGGTTCTGCGCGCTGATCACAATCTGCTCGGGACGCGTCGAAACTCCCGGCCCCGCATTGATGCAGGCCCCACAGCTAGGCTCGATCACGTGTGCGCCGGCTTTCTCGAAAATCTCGATATAGCCTTTGCGCCTCGAATACTCGCGCGTTTCCTGGGAACCGAACTGGATCCAGAACTCGACATTTTTCGAAACTCGCTTGCCTTGCTTCAACGCATCCGCGAGAACCGACGCGTACATGTCCATGTCTTCGTTCTTTCCCGCCGTACAGGTTCCACCATAGGCGATTTCAATCGGCACGTGAGCTTTGAGTTCGCGGATGTACTTGCCATTGCCCGGATCGCCCGGAGTCGCAACCATGGGCGTGATTTCGGCCGCGTCGAGTTCGATCACTTGGGCGTATTCGGCATTCGGATCGCTCTCAAGACCTTCAATCATCTTCTCGATTTCGGCACGCTTCATGCCCCGGCGCTCAATCAGAAACTCGACCACCTTTTCATCCGGAGCCACGATGCCCGTAAAGCCTCCAATTTCGGCCGCCATATTCGTCATGGTGGCGCGCTCGTCCACCGACAGCGCCTCCACCGCTTCCCCTGCGTACTCCATCACTTTCGCCAACGCTTTGCCGCTGCGCACATAATCCAGCGAAAGAATCTTCAGGATGAAATCTTTCGCCGTGACGTTCGGATGCCGTTTGCCCCGAATCACGATCTTCACCGACTCCAACATCACCGAGTGGCAGATGCCCTCCGAGCCCTTGCGGTCGGCAAGTTCGCCGTGCAACTTGATTCCCTGCTGCTTGGCGAAATCTTCCTGTTTCAACTTGAGTTGCGTGGCTAAATCAAGCAGCCCCATTTTTTTCTTCTCTTCGGAGATCACTTCATCGAGAAAAGTTAGATGGTCGCGGAAGAAGCGAATGCTAGAGGCGTCGTTCACGGGAACGTTCTTACCAACGTTCTGCTCGTAAAAAATGGAAGCCATAGGCGTGACATACTCATGGCTGAACCGCAAATCAACGCGAGTGAACCCAGTGTCCCCAGGCCGCACAAAACACGTAGGGATGGACGCATTCGTCCGTCCAGCCGAGCGCAGTTCGGCAGTCTCCGATGCTGCCGGCAACATGTGCGCCGCAAAAATCTTCTCCGCCAAAGTCATCGCCCGCGCCGGAGTCTTAATGGGCGGCAGAAACACCTTCCTCTGCGTGCGCGCAACATTGAACGGAAACAACCCCCCATACTCAATCACCTGCCGAGTGATCTCGTCCTCCCCGGCGGTAAATTCACTGAGCGCGATTTCTTCCCCAGCGCGAATCCGGTCAATCAAGGAAAAGTTGATCGAAGTCAGCAACCCGAGGTTTTGGCAGTTCTGCTTGTAGATCCGCTCAATATTCTCCGCAATCGCGACTTGAATCCCGGCGGATAGCTCCGCATAAGGCGACTGCTCGCGACTCGATCCCTTGCCCCGCCGCTTGCCACTCACCGAGCACACGAAGCCGCCCTTCTTAACATCGCCGCGCCCAACCGGCAGCGTGTCGCCGCACCTCAAGCCCACATAGGGGATCTCGCCAAGCGTCCGATCAAAATAGAAACAGCAGTGCGCGGGGGTAATCTCGTCAGTGGAAATGTCGTCGCGGAGTTTAGGATTCTTGGCCGGATTCTTGGTGTCCCACGGCAGGTCCCATCCCGTAAGCTGCTTCTTGACCAATTCCGGGTTTTCGGTAAGAAACAGAATGCGCCCCTGCAGCCGCACCTTATCAGGACGCTTTTCGATCTTGCGTTCAAGCAGAGACGAAATCACGTAACTAATTGTACCGCTTGCACCGAGACGGTGGAGCGACGGGCGCCTCGCCCGTCCTAGCCGGCCCGCGAAGATCTCCTGAAACTCATTCATCAGCGCATCGTGCACCAGCCCATTTGACGCCAGCGTCTCGCGGCTGGCGATCTGGAATTCGCCGCCCGAAAAATCGGTGACCTTCCCGCCGGCTTCTTCAACGATCAGCACGCCCGCTGCCGTATCCCACGGATTAAGATTAAATTCCCAGAAGCCATCAAACCGGCCCGACGCAACATTGCAGAGATCAAGCGCGGCCGACCCAGCCCGCCTCACCCCGTGGGTGCGCAACGTGAGCTGGTGATAGAAATAAATATTCGGGTTCTTATGCCGCTTTTGGCTAGGGAACCCGGTCGCGACCAGGCACTCGCCCAAGGTCGCCGTAGCCGACACGTGGATCGCTTCGCCGTTCAGCCGCGCGCCACTGCCCAGTTCAGCGGCAAACATTTCGTCGCGAGTCGGATCATAAATCACGCCCGCGATCCGCTGTCCCAGGCGCTCCACCGCAAGCGAGACGCAAAACACCGGATAGCCATGCGCAAAGTTCGTAGTGCCATCCAGCGGATCGACATACCACTTGTACTCGCTACCGGTTTCGATGCGCGTACCCTCTTCACCCATCACGTCATGAGCGGGAAACTGCTTGCGAATGCGCTCCAGAATCAGCTCTTCCGACTGTCGATCAGCCACCGTAACCAGGTCGACGTCACCCTTATACTCAATCTTCACCCTCTGCCTAAAGTAGTCCATCACCAGGCTGCCCGCTTCACGAGCCATAGCCTGCATCGGAGAAATCAGGTCCAAAGTTTGGTGGGATGTCATCGCGACGTCGAGACTTTCTTTTCAGGAATTGAGCACCAGGCGCTGGGTACTGGCAACTGGCTACTTCTTTTTGCTGTCTTCCGCGATATAAACAATCTCATGCTTGAAGATGAACAGATTCGGCCCATCCTCCCGCGTCACTCGCACCATGTTCTTGTCGTAGTACTCAATCCAGCCACGGACTACTTCCCCATCGGCCAGCTTCAGGCTCACGACCTTCTGCTTTTCCCCCAGCGCCTTCAGATAGGCGGCCTCTTCAAAAGTTTCGTCCGGAGGCGGAGTGCGCTTCTTGTTAAACGCGGGATTTCCTGGCTGTAACGGCATGTCTTCATTTTACAACGTCAAGCCGCAGGCTCAGGCATTCTTAGAGACATAGAACGCCGCTGCCTCCGGTCGTCTCATGCGCGGTATCCACAGCGGGCGCCGCAGTCCTCCAGGTCCAGGAGCAGGACGAGTCAGCGCCTTCCACCGCTGATAAACTGCAAACGAAAGATTCGTATCGACGAAGATATCCCCATAGCGATCGTCGACGCCAGCCCGCTCCACACGCACCATCTGGTGCCAGCAGTGCATGCCGGTGATGGGGTCGGGATGCACGGGAAATGTCAGGTTCTGATGCACGCCAGCGTCGCTCCACCACACGCGCTTGGTATCAGGATCGGATGTTTCGTAAGACTCCACTCCCGAAATCTGCCGCATCTTCCATTGTCCTTTACCGACCTCTTGCAGATTGACCCACGCGCTCGACATGCGTTCGAGCTGATCTTCTTTATCGAGACGCCAGCGTCCCATATGGTGAGAACAGGCCACCACGCCTGGGGCCAACCCCTCAGTGACCCAGGCATGCAAAACGAAAAAACCGATTTCGGTGTGCACTTTGAGCAAATCCCCGGTACGAATGCCGCCCAGCTTCTGAGCGTCCACAGGACTCACCCACAGTGGATTCTTGTGCGCGATTTCGTAAAGAAATTTCGAGTTCCCCGATCGCGAGTGGATGAGATGCGGCAACCTGAAGATTGGCAGCAGCGTGCAGACCTCCCCATTCGAATCCTTTGGCCACTCCACCAGAGGCATGTATCGTGCATCAAAATCTCGATCGATATCACGATCCATATCCCGATCGACGTCTTCACCAGACGTCCTCATCGACGCCGTTTGCGCGGAGTGATGAATGTGGCTGCGATAGTATTCCGGAAGCGCGAATTCCGGCCATTGCCAATCCGCCATCGTTTTTGAAAACAGCTCCAGTTTCCGTGACGGAGTGTTGTAGCCGACAACCGGCTCACCATCGACCATCACGCCTACCGCTCTGCCTTCTTTCGTGATTACGCCGTTCGCTTCGACGTTCGATCCGGAGAGAGCGGCGGACGCCACCGGCTTCTCGTTCAGCTTGTAGACATCGGTGGTCACTTCGTAAGCGCCGTACTTGCGCATGTATTGGAGCGGCTTCAATCCCTCTTTGGCGGCGGCTTCGGGCAATCCTGGAACTGAATTTTCAAACATCCAACCGTAGTATTCGTCGACTGTGAGTTTCTGTCCGGGACGATACGGAGATTCGAACCACTTCCGGATTCCCATCGAACCATCGGGATCGATCGCCCACGAAAGGTTGATCCAGAATTCATCCTCTTCCCAAACTTCTCCGGGATTGGCCTGATAGGTGTAATCGAACTTCTTTCCTTCCCGTTCCTGTAGAACGCGCAACACGGGCTGGCGAAACCCGATCCACCGCCCGGCGTACGATTCCTGGCTCATCAGGTCGTGGCGTTCGGAACTGAAGCCCATGGGCAGAACGTAATCGGCGAACCAAGCAGTCTCGCTCCAGGTCGGCGTCAAGGCGGCGTGCAAGCCGACTTTTTCCTCGTCGCGCAACATCTCGATCCAGGAAAATCCGTCTGGATAGGTCCACACCGGATTGAAGACGCGCGTGAAATAGGCTTCAAGGCGGCCGCGGCCTTCTTTGAGGAAATGCGGCAGCAGCGGCGACATTTCATGCGTGCACAGCGGCCACTCCAGCGGGTACAGCAGCTCGTTCCAATGCTTCTGGGGCGGCGGATCGCTGAACGCCTGCGGCACAAATTTGTTCCACGCACTCAAACTGTGTCCGCCCGGAGTTCCGACCGAACCGGTCAGTACGTGCAGGAGCATCAAGGCGCGTGCCGTTTGCCATCCGCCCAGGTTGCCGGAGGCGCTGCCCCGCCACAGATGCGACGCGAAACGGCTCCCGGCAGTCGCGATCTCGCGCGCCGTTTTGACGATGACTTCCGCCTTCACTCCGCTTTCTTTCTCCGCAAACTCCGGCGTGAATCTCGCATAGTGCAGCTTGAGTGCCTCGATCAGGGCTTCGAAACTTTGGCCCCTGGCAGAAAATCCGTTG
>WNFN01003113.1_pt1 | contig 12328 bp, 11 predicted proteins | sample 5400161 | NCBI WGS metagenome assembly WNFN01 (sample SAMN13153353, study PRJNA577476) | soil metagenome | isolation source: 80 cm saprolite on Douglas fir-dominated hillslope | place: USA:California | collected 2013-09-17
CTGGGACGCGGAGTGGGGAGGCGCGTTCTGGAAGACCAACGCTTATGCGCCGTTCCCGATCTGGATCTGCGTGTTAACTGAACTGACGGGGAGTCTTCGCAGCTCAGAGGGCTAGGCGCGCATCGCCTCAGGCCGGGTTAGTGCCCGGAATGTCGTGTTCGGCAGGCGTAGGCACTGCCGAGAGCGGACATCTGATGCAGAACAGGTCGACTACCTCCTCCTCGGTGCCGCTTGTTGGCATCGGCCACAACCGACCCGCAACGTTCGTACAGCCGCAGTGACCTGCGACGACACCCGAACCCTCAAGTTCACATTGATTGTTCAGAGAATGCCGATGAGCGAGCGTCACATTCTGCCAGGTTCGACGGACATCCCATTCCGACTGATGTAGGTGTCGCTTTGGTCGCGGTGCCGCAGATACCGGGTCAGTGTCAGCGAGCTGCGGTGAGCGCGGCGGCGGTGGTGGGAGCAATGAGTCGAGCGCGCGGGTGAGCGCGGGCAGAGCAAGTTCCGCTTAGATTGGCTGTGATGGTGGAGCCTGCGGCAAGTTCGAGCGTTCGTCTCGCCGAGCTGCTGGCTGTCCTGTCGCTGGCGACCGATCTGGGCATGGGCCAGCCGATGGAGCATGTGCTGCGTCAGTGCCTGATTTCCCTCCGGCTGGCCCAGCGCCTGGGTCTGGACGAGGCCGATCATGAGGTGGTGTACTACGCGGCTCTGCTTGCGTGGGTGGGTTGCCACGTGGATGCGTATGAGCAGGCAAAGTGGTTCGGCGACGACCTGGCGCTCAAGGCCGACTTCCGCCGCGTCGATTTCGCGTCCGCCGGCGCCGCGCAGCTGTTCATGTTCCGCCATCTCGGCGCCGGCCGGCCGGTCGTCGAGCGGGCCAGGCTCGGGGTCGCGTTCGTGGGCGATGGCCGCCAGGCGGCGGAGTCGATGCTCGAGAATCATTGGCTCGCAGCTGATGACCTGGCGGCGCGGCTGGGCATGACCCAGCGCGTCCGGGACAGTGTCGAGCAGACCTTCGAACGCTGGGATGGCAAAGGCGTCCCGAAGGGTGCACGGGGAGAGGAGATTCTCCTGACCTCCCGGCTGGTCACGCTTGCCGACGTGGTGGAGGTCTTCTATCACGCCGGTGGCACTGAGGCCGCGATCGCGGTTGCGAGGGAACGACGTGGCACGCAGTTCGATCCGCACGTCGTCGACGTATTCGCTGCCGAGGCGGAATCATTGTTCGCGGACCTGGAGGAGGCAAGCACCTGGGACGCCGTTATCGGGGCGCAGCCGGCCCAGCGGGCGCCGCTGGCCGACGCGGAACTTGAGATGGCGCTGGAAGCGGTTGCCGACTTCAGCGACGTGAAGTCGCCCTACACGATCGGCCATTCGCGGGGCGTGGCCGACCTGGCCGGGACAGCCGCGAACATCTTCGGGCTGGACGGCCGGGCGGGGAAACTGGTCCGCAGGGCCGGGCTGGTACATGATCTCGGTCGCCTTGGCGTGTCGAACGCGATCTGGGACAAGCAAGGCGAGCTCAGCCACGCCGAGACCGAGCGGGTGCGCCTTCACCCTTATCTCACCGAGCGCATGCTGGCCTGCTCGCCCGCGCTCGTCCCGCTGGCCGCGATCGCCGTCCAGCATCACGAGCGGCTGGACGGGTCCGGCTACCCGCGCGGTCTGTCGGGCGGCGTCATCAGCCCTGAGGGACGGGTTCTGGCGGCCGCCGACTTCTACCACTCGCGGACCGAGCCACGGCCCCACCGGCCCGCATGCACAGCTGACGAGGCGGCCGCCCAGTTGCGCGCCGAGGCCCGGGCAGGGCGGATGGACGCAGACGCGGTAGCCGCCGTGCTTGGCGCCGCCGGTCACCGCTCCTGGCGCCGGCAAGCCAGGCCGGCCGGCTTGACTGCCCGTGAGGTCGAGGTCCTCCGGTTGCTCGCCCGCGGCCTTTCGAACAAGGAGATCGGCGAGCGTCTGGTCATCTCGCGCAAGACGGCCGGCCATCATCTAGAGCACATTTACGCCAAGACAGGGACCACCAACCGGGCGCTCGCCAGCCTGTTCGCTGCCAATCACGGCCTGATAGGCGATTCCTCCAGCCCGGACAGCCGGCAGGCCGGCAGGCCGGCAGGCCGGTAGGCGGGCGACGCTTTCGTGACGTCGCCGGTCAGCGTGCTGCCAGGGATTCCTGCCGGAGAGCCTGGTAACCCGAGCACAGGACCCGCATCCAGGTGATGCGGGCGCCGTCGGTGCTGTAGTAGGCCTGCTGCTCAACCAGGTAGTTGCTGCCGCAGCGGCTCACGCGGAGTCGATAGGCCACGTGCTCGCGGTCCGACACCTTGCCGGTGGTAACCGAACACAGTTCCCTGATGTCGGCGTCGGCACCGAACCAGCGCCCCAGGATGATCTCTTCGACGACCTGCCCGGGGGTAGCGGCCTGCCAGTGCCTCCCGGGCGTCAGGGCCTGGAAGTCGATGCTGTCGGCCAGCAGCGCGCGGAGCGCGGCGTCGTCCTTGACCGCAAGAGCGTGTGCGAAGCGCTCACCTATGGTGCCTATGGTGGCCATGATGGTCCTCCTGTTACTCCTGCTAGACGACCTCGACCCGCAGCTCGTAGATCTCCTTCGTGGGGTGCCCGGCCTTGTCGTGCACCCGGAGCACGGCCTCCTTAGACGGGCCAGACGACAGGCAGAACACCTTCCCTGATTCCGGGTCGAGCCACGCGCGTTCGAAATGCACTCCCTCAGCCGCCTCGATCGCCAGGTCGCGCTCGTGTGCGTCGCGCAGCTGATCCTCGTTCACGCCGACGAATCCGCTGTGCACGTCCATGAACTTCGCCACGTCAGACTCCTCACTGTCAGCCGATTACGGTCAACCGACCGGGTTGGCCGCGGTCTCTCCTGCGAGCCGCGCTGCGACCTCTCACAGCTTCTGAGCATGGCGTGCGGCGCCTGATCAGCGCATGGGGCATCTTCCCCATCTTTCAGCCGCGGCGTGACGACCAGATCCGCGCCAACCCGCCGGCCCGGCTGATCCGGTTACCCGGGACGCCCGATGCCCACACGGGCAGCACCATTCATGGTGACCTGAACGCGCGGGATAGCGCGCCGAGGTCGGCGTTCGAGCCGCGGGCGCCGGCGGCGCGCAGGGCGCGCCGGGAGACGCGGTGCCCGGCCGCGCCGAGCCGAACGGCGGCGGCCTCGGCGTCGGCCAGGCGGTCCGGCTGGTCGGTGGCGGCGCGGCGGCGCCGGGTGCGGCCGCGGCGTCGGCGTCGGCGCGGAGCACCGCGGCGATGGATGACCGGCTACGGCGCTTCCTCGCCATATCCCGGTAGCCGGGCTCGCCGGCCTGCTCGCGTGCAGAGCGTTCTGATCGACACGTAGCTAGGTCCGCGCACAAGCCGCCCGCCTCGCGCACTCTCACGGCCCCGGGGAGCGCGGCGGTCGGGCCAACTCGCTACCGCGACCTACTCCTCGCCGCTCCGATCCCCACGGTATGGGAGCCAAGAAGAAGAGCACAAACCCTTCAAGGACGCGTTGCAGAAGGCGCCATCGCGCACCAGATGGCTCTGTTATGTACCGTCGCTATCACCCACTCTGATACGGCCGCGCAATACATAATTGGCACTATGGGCGATGCCGAATTGGGCGTGATGACGGGCTCACTCCCGCGCCCGTTGTCTATGAGATTGACGGAGAGCTTATCCACTGTTCATCTCGGCTCGGTCGCCATGACCGCGCCGGTCATCGCAGCAAGCGACTTCGGGACTTCGCGCGCTAGCTGGCGCTTGCGCAGCGGTCCGCCCACGACCCGACGGTCGAACGTTTTGAGGTAGCAGTCCCACGTCACCGTGACCTCGGCGCCGGTGCCCGCGCCGACGACCTCCCAAGCCCATCTGACGTACGACGGGTTGCCGTCGGCGTTGCGCGTCTCGTACGCAAAGCGACAGCGGCGGCGGTCGAACTCCTCGACCCGGGAGATGCTCTGCCAACTTGGCAGGCGAGGCGGGTGCATCTTGATCGTCCACTCCGCGCCCGCGGCCAGCGCTGGAGGCCGCTCGACCACAGCTTCGATCGCGCCGTTCCATTCGGGCGGTCGACCGACGTCGGTGATCACGTCGAAGACCGCCTGCGGCGCGGCATCGATCCGCACCGAGGCGCGTCCGTGAAACTCGTCCATGGTGATGCCTTTCTGGCTGAGGGGGAGCGGTGGCTCAGGCTTCTTGGCCGCGCACTCCGCGTCGCTCTGCGGGCGGCGGTGGGTTATGGCAGGTCTGGGCGGGCGAGCCGTGCGTCCGCGCTGACGGCGCCGACTGGTGCCGCTGCGCTTCCGACTATGAGCGGGCTCGCGAACGACGGGACCTTCTGCCAGGTGAGGTGCTCGACTTGGGTGACGGTGAAACCGGCCTCCTGGATGGAGGTGAGCGTCGGCCGGTTGCAGTCGCAGCACGCCATCAACCTGTTCACCGGGTTCATGCGGTCCTGCCGGCGGGCGAGCCGGGCATCGTCGGAGCGGACGTGCTCGATGAAGAGCAACTGCCCGCCGGGCCGCAGCACCCGGCGAACCTGGCGCAGCGCCCGCGGCTGGTCGCTTACCCCGCACAGCACCAAGGTGGACACCGCGACGTCAAAGGTATCGTCTTCGAACGGGAGGTCCTCGGCGGGCGCCCGCAGGACCTTAGCCAGGGACGGGTGCTCACGGACGCGCCGTTCGAGGCGGCGCACCATGGGCGTCTCCGGCTCGGTGACCGTCAGCGATTCGACCTCAGGCCCGTAGATGGCCAGGTTGGCTCCCGTGCCGCCGCCGATCTCCAGCACGTGGCCGGTGGCCGCGGCGAGCAGGCTCTGTCGGAGGGCCCGCAGCCCCGCTTTCTCAACCCTGGCCATATTGCGGTCGTAGGTTATGGCGAACATCCTGGCCCTGATACTCATGACTGCCTCGATTCGTCGTCCTTCGATCCCTGATCGGAAGGTAGCGACGCATCCCGCCCAGTCGCATGAGGCAGTTGCCTCATCTTTGCGTCCGTCAGGCCGGGGCGAGGTGCTCGTCGGAGAGCAAGCCGTGCTGCATCGCGAACAGGCTGGCGGTTGCGCGGCTGGAGGCGCCGATCTTCACATAGATGTGCTCGATGTGGTTGCGGGCGGTCTTAGGTGAGATCACCAAGCGCGCGGCGATCTCCTTGCTCGACAAGCCCCGAGCGACCAACCGGAGAACGTCGACCTCGCGGGCGGTCAGCCCAGCCAGCCCCTCCCGCCGGCGCGGGACGCGATGCCCCGCGGCAGCGAGCACGGCCTCGACGGCATCACTGTCCAGCCGCCCGGCCTTCAGTTCGGCGCGCAATTCAGTTGCGGTGTTTTCTGCTGACAGCGCCAGCCGGTAAGGCCGGGGCTCGATCATCGACTGATACGCATCCGCCGTGGCCAGGATGCGCGCGGCCGGGGTGATCGCCGCGCCCGACAAACCGCTCGGGTAGCCCGAGCCATCGAGACGCTCGCGGTATTGCACGGCGATGGCGCCCAGAGGCGCCAGCGATGGTGACTGATGCAGCATCCGCCCGGTCAGATAAGGCTGCATGCGCACGCGCTCCCACTCACCCGCGCCAAGCGGGCCGCGCTTGTCCCAGATCGAGTTCGACACGCCCAGACGCCCCAATCCGGCCACCAGCGCAGCCCGCCGCAGCGTGGTCAGATCCCCGGCCGCCAACTGGAGGTGCGCTCCGGCGACGGCGACGAGATCGGCCACGGCACGGGCATGGCCAAGTGTGTACGGTGATTTGAGATCGACGAAGTCGGCAATCGCGACCAGCGCGGCGTCGAACTGCTTCCCCGACAACCGGACGCCGAGCGCTGGCTCAGCGCTGATCACCGCCTCCCAGGCGCGAGCCGATTCCACTCCGCCCAAGATTGCCTCCGGATCCGCGCACAGCAGCGCCGATAGCGCAGGGTCGAACTGCCCACCAGCACGCTTCCGGAGGAGCGCCGTTGCCGCCTCAACGCCACCGACGCGGTGAGCCACTTCAGTGAACTCGGCCAACTGCACCAGCCGAGCGGCGATCGGCACCCCGTCACCGAGGAGGTTCCCCGGAAACCCCCGGCCGTCCCACTGCTCATACGATGCGGCCACCGCCTGCTGCACTGAGTCCGGCAGCCCGAGTTGCTCGGCCAGCGACCTCGCCAGCGCCGAGTGCCGGGCAATCATCCCGTCGACATCACGGTATCCGGAGAGCGCGAACTCGAGCCCCACCCGGAAGCGGCGCAACGGCGGGTTGCCTGATCCGACCAGCCGCATCGTCGCCGCCGCAGCGGCGAGGCTTCGCTGCTCGTGCTCATACTTGGTGCCCTTGAACGCAATGTCGTCGCCGAACCATTTCGCCTGCTCATGGGCGTCCGAATGGCAACCGACGTTCAACAGCAGTGCCGTGTAATACACCACCAAGCGCTCATCGTCATCAAGACCGGCACGCTCGGCGAGTCTCAATGCGATCAGGCACTCGCGCAGTACATGCTCCATGGGCTGCCCGAAACCGAGGTCGACGCCCAGCGACAAAGCGGCCACCAGCTCGGCGAGGCGCACCTGCCCGCTGCCGCCCGAGCCCTCATCGGTCACCACGCTTAGGCTACCCCCCACCGAGATCCTGGAGACAAGGCCGATGATGCGCTGCGCATGCTGGAGGTCCCGACGGCGACGGCACGCCAGCGGAGATCCCTCAGTCGGTCAGCGACGCTAGTGCCGGTCGCTCTAGCGGGCGAGCTCGTCCGTCAGATACGGGTACATGCCCCTCACCTGCTGATCCCGTTCGCTGCCCACGGGTGGGACTGGGACGCTCCGATTCGATCTGCTGGTCCTTCGCGTGACGGCCGGGATCAGCGAGCACGGTTGCGAGCCGTCCGCCCGAGTGCTACACGAAGGGTGCCGTCAACGAGATGGGTGGGCGCGGCAGCTACCGTCAGTGACGGTTCGCCGGCAGCAGTCGCTGCGCGGAGGGCGGCCCACCAAACGATCACCAACGAGGGCTGCCGATCCATCGTCATGGAACGCTGCCATCCGATCCTCAGATAGTGCAGCCGGTAACACCGTCGCGACGAGCAGCGGCGCGATCTGCAGGCTGCCCTCGGCCTGCTCGCCGCCGGCGCCCGCGCCGCCGGCCTGACCAGCCTGATGATCGAGAACCTGGCCTCGGCGCGGGAGCCCGCCACGATCGGCGGGTTGCGCTCGCTGCTGACGCCAGGCGACGAGCGGCGCGTCCCGATCGTCGCGTGCCTGGACGTCGGGCATCAGTGCGTGCCGGGATCCAGCGGCGGCGAGGCTGACCCGTACCCATGGCTCGAGCAGCTCGGCGAAAGGATCGCGGGCCTCGTTGGTGGCCTGGACGCAGGCCGCAAGAGCATCGCCTGGCAGATGCGCGCCCGGGTCGGCGAGCGGGTCCGCTGGTTCGAAGAGCGCGAGGACGTGCGGCATTAGGCGGCCCTGGCCGCGAATCCCCGCAGTCGTTCACCGCTGGCCGGCAGCCTGGAGCAGAATCCCTAGCAGGATAAGAGCCGACGACAGGCGATACTGCTGGCGTAACCTTGATGTGTGAGCGCAGCACACGACTACAGCGATCTCCATGAACTCATCGATCGCCTAGAACCCCAGCAGGCCGAGGAGTTGAGGGAGCACGCGCTCAGGCTGGTCAAGCCGATCCGCAACCGGTTCAAGGTGCTACGGGCGTTCAGCGGCCCGAGCACAGGCCTCGGTGCAAGGGCGCGGGATGTCATCCGCGCCGAACTCGGGCAAGGCGATGCTGATCGTTGACACCGGGCCGCTCGTGGCATACCTGAACCGCAACGATCCTGATCACAACCGATGCGCCGCATTGCTGGAATCTCGCACGGATGATCTCATCGTGACGCCCTACGTCGTCACCGAAACCTGCTACCTCGTCGGGAAGTACGTCGGCGCGCTAGCGGAGGTCAACTTGGTCGAGGCGCTCGCTGCCGGGGACCTCAACCAGATCGATATCCCCGCAGGTGACCTCATCCGCATGGCGGAGCTTATGCGCCAGTACATTGGCTTCCCTCTGGGCGTCGCGCACGCATCCGTGCTCGCAGTAGCCGAGCGGCTCAGAGCCAGCGAGGTGGCCACGCTCGACCAGCGGCACTTCCGCGCGGTGACTCCAGCCCATATCACGGCGCTGAAGCTGCTTCCCTGACCCGAGAGACTGTAGCCGAATCAGGATTCCCCCGGCCTCTACCCTGCTTTCGCCTTGCGAAGTGGAAAGGTCTCGGTGCTGGCAGACCAGGGGCAGTCCGAACTGTTGGGCAAGAAGCTCGTCATGAGAGCCAGCGCCTGGTAAGTCCTGGTCATGAACGCCTGGAGATTGTGCTCGGTCTTCAGCATAGGGCAGTCCCACATCTTCAGCCATTCGTCGATGATGACCTCGTCGGCGCCGGGCGGAACGTACATATCGACGAAGGCCGAGCAGCGCTCCGGTCCCACGGGATCACGCTGCCGACGAACCCGATGAAGTCGTCGACGGCGAAGAAATAGGACGATCCCGAGGAAAGGAACCGGAAGCCCTTGAGCGAGGTTGGGTCCGCATGGAGAGCTCACCTGCTGCTGGTCGCTGTCCGGCTACGCAACCTCCTCGCCGCGCTCAGCCTCTGCCATAGTTTCCTGCAGCGACCTGAGCGAGGCTTCGCGCATCGCGAGAGCTTCGATCTCACGCCGAAGCCGCGTGGTCTCCACGCGCCTGCCGTGCCTGTCCTGGTCTGCCCCGTCCAGGGCTTGCATCCCGAAGCGCGACACCCGCTCGGTCTGCTCTAGCGCGGTCTTGATCAGTGACAGCTCAGCTTCGCTTGCCTGGATCAGATATTCGCCGCTTGTCAGCTGCCTCACTGCTGCCACCTGGCTCACCTTCCTGCCTGTACTCGGTCGCGGCCACACTGGCTGCCCGCCGGTTCGTCAGCGTGCTCGTGACGATGCTTCTTTGTGCCTGCTCGAAGACGCCCTGTGCGGCTGTCCGCAGCGTGTACGGGTTGCCGGGATCGCCGGGCACGGCCAATGGCTGAACTGATGACCGTGGCCGGGATAGCGTGCTTTGCGCGGTGGGTGCATCCTGCGATTGTGGTGCCGGGAGGGCTGTGGTCGTATCCGTCAGGTGCCCAGCGGAGTGCCCAGTGCTGGCAGCGCCGGCCGGGACGCCGGCCAGCGGGGGTTAGCGCGGCCGGATGGTGGCCGGGCCGGGGGGCAGGACGCGGTGGAGCTGGCTGCGGGACCTGATGGCGAGTTTGGCGAAAACCTTGCTCGCCGCGCGATCTGGGCTTCCTGGGCGGTCAGCTCGGTGCTGGCCTGCGCGGTGCGCTTGCGGGCGGTCTCGCCGGTGGCGGCCAGCTCGCGCCGGGCCCGGCCGGCGAACGCCTCCATGCCCATTTCGTCCAGCATGGCGTGGGCGGTGCGCAGCTGCTCGCGAGCGTCTCCGCGGCGGCGCCCGCGGCGCAGCCATTCCCCGTAGAGCAGGTGAGCGCGGGCCAGCTCGGCGCGGTTCCTGGTGCGGCCGAGGTGGCTGATCGACTCGCGGTACAGACGGTCAGCAGCCTCGCCGTCGCTGAGCAGGGCGCGGACGCCGGCTTCCAGTCCCAGCACCCACTCGGCGGGCCGCACCCGCGAGTAGTCGGACAGCCACGCCAGCGCGGCCCTGACCAGCGTTAGGTCGCCGGTCCGGGACGCCGCCTCGGCCAGCTCGGACACGACGAAGGGCCCGTACCCCAGCTGGTCATGCTCGAATGCCTGCCGGGCGGCACCGAGGGCGGCGTCGTAGCGGCCGAGGCCGTTGTAGAGCACCGCGCTGGCGTAGCCCGTGACATCGACCAGCCGGCCCAGGCCGCGCGCGGTCGCCTCCCGCTTGGTGGCCTCGATCAGTTCAGCGGCCTGCGCCTCGCGTCCGCGCCAGGCCGCGAGGATCATGGCGGCATAGCCGACGGGCGGATTCCCGGTCGCCTCCGCGATCAGCCGGTCTTCGTCGATCAGCTCCGCGGCCGGGTCCAGCTCGCCGAGCCGAAGGTGGGTTCGGGCCTGGAAGTCGAGTGCGAACTGCAAGTGCACCAGCGCGCCGGCATCGCGGGCGACCTGGACCTGGCGAGCGGCCAGCGCGTGCCAGGATTCGGGATCCCACAGCTCCAGGGCGACGACGGCGTTGGCGCTTCCCCCCGTCAGCCAGAACCAGCGGCCGACGTCGTCGTCGCCGACATCCATGGCCAGGGCCAGCTCAAGTGCCCGGGCCAGTGCCGGCGCAGCCGCGTCGTGTCCCTCAGTGAACCGGATCGCGAACGCGTCTAGCAGCACATCCACCGCACCCGGCGGCTGCGGACCGGCAGGTGCGGCACGCGCGGCCTGGGCCGCTTGCAGAATGCCGCCGGGGTTGTCCAGGTCGGCCGCGCACATCGCGGCGAAGAGCGCTTCCAGGTGCGTCTCGCGGGCCAGGCCGGGATCGAGCGGCTCGAGGCGCCGGGCCGCGCGGAGAAGCAGCCGGGCCGCGTCGGCGCCGCGCCGCTGGTGCGCCGCGATCTGGCCGCGCAGGTGCTCCACCTCGGCGGCCCGCAGCGCATCGGCCGGGCCGGCCTCGACCGCGGTCAGCAATCCCAGCGCCGCGTCCAGCGCGCCGGCGTCGAGCTTGGCCCTGGCCGCCTCGAGCAGCCGCTGCGAACGGCGAACTGGTTCCGGTGTCAGCATCGCGGCGCGCTCGAGGAACGCGGCCGCCGCGGCCAGGCCCCCGCGCGCCTGCGCCCGGCCGGCCGAACCCTCCAGCTCGCCGGCTACTTCCTCGTCGGGACCCGGCGCGGCCTGCGCCCGGTGCCAGGCACGGCGGTCCGGATCGATCTGAAGATCGGTCACCTCTGCCAGCGCGCGGTGCGCGTCCAGTCGCTGCTGACGGGATGCCGACCGGTAGGCCGCCGTGCGCACCAGCGGATGCCGGAACTCCACGCGGCTGCCGAACTCGGCCAGGCCAGCCTCGGCCGCCGGCCTCGCCGCCTCGGCACCGATCCCCAGCCGCCCGGCTGCCCGCCACACCAGGTTCGGGTCGCCGGTCGGATCGGCCGCCGCGACCAGCAGCAGCCGCCGGGTCTGCGCCGGCAGCGCCTCAACCCGGCGCCGGATGCTCTCGTCGACCGCCGCGACCGGTGTCGCGCTGGGCAGCCCGAACCCCCCCGCCAGCTCCGCCGGCGTCACCAGCCGCGCCAGCTCCAGCAGCGCCAGCGGATTAGCGCGAGTCTCGGCGACGACCCGGTCCCGGACCCGCTCATCCAGCGGCCCGGCGGTCACCGAGTCCAGCAGCGCCCGCGCCTCCGCCTCCGGCAAGCCCGCGACCACGAGCTCCGGCAACCCCGCCAGATCCCCGCCCGGAACCCGGGCCGCGAACACCAGCCCGACCGACTCCGCGCCGAGACGGCGGGCCACGAACCCGAGGGCCTGGGCGGAGGCGCGATCGAGCCACTGCTGGTCATCGACCAGGCAGATCAGCGGCTGCTCCCCCGCCACCTCAGCCAGCAGGCTCAGCACCGCCAGGCCGACCAGAAACCGGTCCGGCGCCGGCCCGGCGCTGACGCCGAACGCGGTCCGCAGCGCATCCCGCTGCGGGGCAGGCAGCCGCTCCATGCCATCCAGCATCGGCGAGCACAGCTGTTGCAATCCCGCGAACGCCAGCTCCATCTCCGACTGGATACCCATAGCGCGCGCCACCCGGAAACCCGACGCCCGTCCGGCCACGTGGTCCAGCAGCGCAGTCTTGCCCACGCCCGGCTCGCCGGCCACCACCAGCGCCCGGCTCTCACCCGCCCGGACAGCATCGACCAGCCGGTCCAGCACATCGCATTCGCTGCGCCGGCCCGTCAGCTCCGTCATGCGTCCGTGGACGGCCGAGTGTGCCGCCATCTGCACCCCATCGACGCTACCCGCCCGCCGGCCGGCCGGGACGACTGGCCGCTGGTGATGCGGACGTGCCCCGTCGGCGTTAACGCCTTGCGGCCACCGCTCGGTGGCACGGCCGGCCGGCGCGTCGCTCACTCTGGTGGCGCCGCAGGATCGCTAGCCCTGGTCTTTCACGGGGGTGCGTGACCTGACGGCGCGGCGGCAATGAGAAGTGCCCCTGAGCTGGGACGATAAAGGTGCTGAAGCCATTATCGGGCCCTGTTCGAGGAGCACTTCTGAGATGCACTCTACCGTTTGGTCGAAGAGCCTGGATGTTACTGCCGGCGGTCAGGGGATCGTGTCGCACGCCGGTGTGGTGCTGCTGCGGGCGCTGGCTGACCGGACCGGCCTGACCTCAGGGTTGTCGAAAGCCCTGACCCGTCGGGGGT
>WNFN01124549.1_pt2 | contig 12326 bp, 10 predicted proteins | sample 5400161 | NCBI WGS metagenome assembly WNFN01 (sample SAMN13153353, study PRJNA577476) | soil metagenome | isolation source: 80 cm saprolite on Douglas fir-dominated hillslope | place: USA:California | collected 2013-09-17
GTCGCGCTCAACAGCATCGGCATCAACATCTCGCGCGCCATCGGTCCGGCGATCGCCGGCGTGCTGATCGCGTCCGTCGGGCCCTGGCTGGTCTTCGCGCTGGACGCGCTGTCCTCCATCGGTGTTCTGGTGGTGCTCGCGCGCTGGCGGCGCGCGTCCCGCGACACGGCGCTGCCCGCCGAGCGGTTCCTGAGCGCGCTGCGCGTCGGCTTGCGGTTCATCACGCACACGCGCGCGCTGCAGGCGGTGCTGGTGCGCGGCGCGGCCTTCTTCATCTTTGCCAGCGCGACCTGGTCGCTGTTTCCGCTGGTCGTGCGCCGCGAGCTCGGGCGCGGACCGGAGACTTACGGCCTGCTGCTGACCTGCATCGGCGTCGGCGCGGTGGCCGGCGCGATGCTGCTGCCGCGAGTGAGAGAAAAGTTCTCGCGCAGCGCGATGGTGGCGGGCGCGAGCGTGCTTTATGCGCTCGCCGCTCTGGTGCTCGCGCAGGTGCACAACCTCGGTCTTCTGATGGTGGCGATGCTCGCGACCGGCGTCGCGTGGATCGCGATCCTCGCTGCGCTGCAGGTCTCGGCGCAGCTGACCCTGCCCGACTGGGTGCGCGCGCGCGGCCTCGCGGCATTCGTAGTGGTGTTCATGGGCGGCATGGCGCTTGGCAGCATCCTGTGGGGACAGGTCGCGACGCTGATCGGCATTCCGGCGGCGTTGACCACCGCCGCCGCCGGGATGTTGATCGCCATCGCGCTCACCTGGCGCTTCCGCCTGCGCGACGGCAAGGCGCCCGATTTCACGCCCTCGATGCACTGGGAGGCGCCGCTCGTCGCCGAGGCTCCCGAGCCCGACAGCGGGCCGGTCATGGTCACGATCGAATACCGCGTCGACCCCGCGCATCGCGCCGAGTTCGTCGCGGCGATGCGCGACGTGCGCGAGATGCGCCGGCGCAACGGCGCGTTCTTCTGGGAGCTGTTCCACGATTCGGCCGAGCCGGCGCGCTACCTCGAGTCGTTCATGGACGAATCGTGGACCGAGCACCTGCGCCAGCACGAGCGCGTGAGCGTTGCCGACCGCGAGATCCAGCGCCGCGCGAACCGGTTCCTGGCGAAAGGCGAGTCCACCAAGTCGACGCACTGGCTCGCCGACCGCTGATCGGCGCGGCGTTACAGTTGTCGCAAACCAAGGCAAGTCCGTCGCAAAGGCGCGAACCGCGCTCGATACCCTGCGCCCATGGATAACTACAAGGGAGTGGCGCTCGGTGTCGAGTCCGCGTGGCCGGCGCCGGTCCCGATTCAAACGGCGAAAGGGGCGAACAAGATGCGCTCGATACTGGTTTCCTTCCTGGGAGCGGTGCTCGCGATAGCCGGGCTCGCGCTGCTCGCGGGATGCACCAAGCCCCAGGCGCAAAACGCGGCGCCGCCGCCGCCCGAAGTCTCGGTGATCGAAGTGACGCCCGGCCCGGTCACGGTCTACGACGAGTACGTGGCGCAGACGCAGGCGCCGGACACGATCGAGATCCGCGCGCAGGTGACCGGGCTGCTCGAGCGCCAGGCGTTCGCCGACGGCGCGCGGGTGAAGAAGGGCGAGCTGCTCTATTTGATCGACCCGCGGCCGTTCGAAGCGCAGGCCGGCCAGGCGAAGGCCGGCCTTGCGCAGGCCGAGGCGAATCTCGTCAATGCCAGGCAGAACCTGGCGCGCAATGGGCGCCTGATCGCGGAGAAGGCGGTCAGCCAGCAGGACTACGACACTGCGGTGGCGCAGGAGCGCGCCGGCGGCGCGCTGGTCGAGGCACAAAGGGCGCTGCTGCGCAACGCCGAGCTGAACCTCGAGTTCGCCACGGTGCGCGCGCCGCGCGACGGCTTCATGTCGAGCTCGCAGGTGAAGCCCGGCGCGCTGATCACGGCGCAGCAGACCATGCTCACCACGCTGTACTCGAGCGACCCGATGTGGGTGTACTTCACCATCAGCGAGGAGCGGCTGCTGGAAGTGCAGAAGGCGCGTCGCGGTGCCGATCAGGCGACGCCGTTCCGCATCCGCCTGGCGGACGGCACGGAGTACGCGATGCCGGGGCGGCTCGATTTCGTCGACGCGGCGCTCGACCAGAAGAGCGGCACGCTGCAGGTGCGCATCTCGCTGCCCAATCCGCAGCGCCTGCTGCGCCCGGGGCTGTTCGTGCGCGTCATCGTCCCGGCGTTCGACAGCCCGCAGGCGATCCGCATCCCGCAGCAGGCGGTGCAGGAGCTGCAGGGAACCAAGTCGGTGTTTGTGGTCGCCGAGGGCGACAAGGTCGAGTCGCGGCAGATCATGACCAGCCATCGCCTCGGCAACGAGTGGGTGGTCGCGAGCGGCCTCGCCGCCGGCGATCGCGTGGTGGTGGAGGGGATCGGCAAGCTGCGCCCCGGCGCGCCCGTGCGGCCCGTCGCGCTGGCCGCGGCAAGTAAGTCGGCGAAGTAAGCCACCATGCTCAACTTCTTCATCGAGCGGCCGGTGCTCTCCACGGTGATCGCGCTGCTCATGATCCTGTCGGGCGCGCTGGCGGCGTTCGGCCTGCCGATCGCGCAATACCCGCAGGTGGTCCCGCCCCAGGTCACGGTGAACGCCACCTTCCCCGGCGCCAATGCCAACGTGGTTTCGGAATCGGTCGCCGCGTCCATCGAGCAGCAGGTCAACGGCGCGCAGGACATGCTGTACATGAGCTCGAAGAGCGGCAACGACGGCACCTACAGCCTGACGGTGACCTTCGAGATCGGCAGCGACAAGAACATCGACCAGATCGAGGTGCAGAACCGGGTGGCCATCGCGCAGCCGCAGCTGCCGGCCGAGGTGATCCGCAACGGCATCACGGTGCGCAAGGCCACCAGCGACTTCCTGCAGGTGATCACGCTGATCTCGCCGGAGCGCCGCTACGACACGGTTTTCATGAGCAACTACGCGCTGCTCAACCTGTTCGACGCCCTGGCGCGCGTGAAAGGCGTCGGCCAGGTGCGCATCTTCGGCGCCCGCGACTACAGCATGCGCATCTGGCTCGACGCGGAGAAGATGGGGCGCCTCGGCGTCACCGCTACCGACGTTTCCAACATCGTGCGCGAGCAGAACGTGGTCGCCCCGGCCGGCAGCGTCGGCGTGCCGCCGGTGCCGCAAGGCCAGCAGATGCAGTACACGGTGTTCGTCAAGGGCCGGCTCGCCGAGACCGGCGAGTTCGAGAACATCGTCATCCGCGAGGCCGGCAACGGACAGGTGGTGCGCCTCAAGGACGTGGCGCGCATCGAGCTGGGTGCCGCGGATTACTCGATCAGCGTGGCGAACGACGACCATCCGGCGGTGGCGCTCGGCATTTTTCTCCAGCCCGACGCGAATGCGCTCGACACTGCCAAGGCGATCCATGAGGTGATGGAGGAGCAGTCGGCACGCTTTCCACCCGGCATGAGCTACAGGGTGCCCTACACCACCACGCCTTTCGTCAAAGAGTCCCTGAAAGAGGTGGTCAAGACGCTGTTCATCGCCTTCCTGCTGGTCGCGATCGTGGTGTTCCTGTTCTTGCAGAGCTGGAGAGCAACGCTGATCCCGATCCTGGCGGTGCCGATCTCGCTCGTCGGCACCTTTGCCGCCTTCTCCGCGCTCGGCTTTTCGATCAACACGCTGACGCTCTTCGGCATGGTGCTCGCCATCGGCATCGTGATCGACGACGCGATCGTGGTGGTCGAAGCGGTGCAGCACCGCCTGGACCAGGGCGGCGCCACGCCGCTGCAGGCCACCAAGGCCGCGATGGCCGACGTGGGCGGACCGGTGGTTGCGATCGCGCTGGTGCTCGCCGCGGTGTTCGTGCCGGTGGCGTTCCTCGGCGGCTTGACCGGCCAGCTGTACAAGCAGTTCGCCCTCACGCTGGCGGTGTCGGTGATTCTCTCGGCGATTTGCGCGCTCACCTTCACGCCGGCGATGTGCGCGCTGCTTTTGCGGCGCGTGGATGCCGCGCAGCATCACGGCGGTGCGCTCGAGCGGTTTTTCGCCCGGTTCAACCGCGGCTTCGATCTCACCCGCAACGGCTATGTCGCCTCGGTGTCGGTGATGGCGCGGCACACGCTGCTCGTGATGCTGACCTTCGCTGCGCTGCTCGCCGCCGTCTGGGGATTGATCACGACACGCCCCACCGGCCTGGTCCCGCCGGAAGACCAGGGCTTCCTGGTCGCGGTCGCCGCCCTCCCGGCCGCGGCATCGATCGAGCGGACCAATGCGGTCATGGCGCAGCTCTCGCGCATTGCGCGCGAGGTCCCCGCCGTGGAAGAAGTGATCTACCTCAGCGGCTACAACCTGCTCACCGGCCAGGTCGCCTCGTACAACGGCACCGCCTTCATCCGCTTCAAGCCCTTCGAGGAACGTAAGAGCGCGGCGCAATCCGTCACGAGCATCAACCGCACGCTGGTGGCGCGGCTCAACGGCGAGATCAAGGATGCCAACGTGCTGGTGCTCAACCTGCCGCCGATCCGCGGCCTGTCGACGAGCGGCGGCTTCACCTTCGTGCTGCAGAACCGCGCCGGCGCGGACACCGCGCAGCTCTCGAAGGTCCTGCAGGACCTGCTCGCCGCCGCGCGCAAGCGCCCCGAGATCGGCTTCGTCTACAGCGGCTTCGATCCGCGCGTGCCGCAGATCGAGTACGTGGTCGACCGCGACAAGGTGAAGTCGCTCGGCATCCCGCTGTCCGAGGTGTTCTTCACGCTGCAGACGTTTCTCGGCAGCTTCTACGTCAACGACTTCAACCTGTTCGGGCGCACCTACCGCGTGACGGCGCAAGCCGACGGCACGCAGCGCAACCAGCCCGAGGACGTGAACCGCTTCTACGTGCGTGCCGCGAACGGCACCATGGTGCCGCTCAGCAGCATCGTGTCGAGCCGGCCGATCAACGGCCCGCAGTACTTCGAGCGCTTCAACGTCTACAGCGCCGCCACCATCAACGGCACCAACGCGCCCGGCTACAGCTCGGGGCAGGCGATCGCCGCCATGGAAGAGATCGCGCGCGGCCTGCCTTCGGGCTTCGGCTACGAATGGAGCGAGGCGACCTACCAGGAGAAGAAGACCGGCGGCCAGACCGGCTTCATCTTCGCCATCTCGCTCGTCTTCGTGCTGCTGGTGCTCGCCGCGCTCTACGAGAGCTGGGCGATGCCGGTGGCGATCCTGCTGGTGATTCCGTTCGGCGTCTTCGGCGCCTTCCTCGGCCTCGCCCTGCGCTCGCTGGAAAACAACGTCTACACGCAGGTCGGGCTGATCATGCTGGTAGGGCTCGCCGCCAAGAACGCGATCCTGATCGTCGAGTTCGCCAAGCTGCAGCGTGAGAAAGGCGAGCCGATCGTGCAGGCGGCGATCGACGGCGCGAAGCTGCGCCTGCGCCCGATCCTGATGACTTCCTTCGCCTTCATCCTCGGCACCGTGCCGCTCGCCATCGCCAGCGGCGCCGGCGCCGGCGCGCGCGTAGCGCTCGGCACGGCAGTGGTGTTCGGCATGCTGTTCGCCACGCTGGTCGGCGTGTTCTTCACCCCGGTGTTCTACGTGCTGCTGCAGCGCCTGAGCGAGGGCCAGTGGCCGTTCAAGCGCGAACCCGCCGTCGCCGCGCGAGCCGAAACATGAAACGCGCGACCGTCGCGGTGATGCTCGCCGCAGCGCTGTCGGGCTGCATGCTTGGCCCGGATTACCGCCGTCCCGAGATCGCCGCGCCTGCCGCCTGGCGGCTCGAGTCCGCGCAAGCCGACGAGATCTCCAACCTCGCGTGGTGGGACGCCTTCCAGGACCCGGTGCTCGCGCAACTGGTGCGCGCGGCGCTCGAGAACAACAAGGACCTGCGCATCGCGACCGCCAACGTCGACCAGGCTTTCGCGCAGTACGGCATCACGCGCTCGGCGCTCTTTCCGCAGGCCGATGCCAGCGCGTCGGGCGCGCGCCAGCGCGCGAGCCGCAACGGTCCGGTGCCGCTGCCGCCGGGCCGCGACATGTTCAACGATTTCACCGTCGATCTCTCGCTCGGCTACGAGATCGACCTGTGGGGCCGGCTGCGCCGCGCCACCGAGTCGGCGCGCGCGCAGCTGCTCGCGAGCGAGGAAGGCCGGCGCACCGTGGTGCTCACGCTGGTGAGCGCGGTGGCGAACGGCTACATCGAGCTGCGCGGCCTCGACCGCCAGCTCGACATCGCGCGGCGCACTTCGCAAAACCTCGGTGACGCGGCGTACCTGCAGCAGCGGCGCTTTTCCGAGGGCGCGGTGCCCGAAAGCGATTACCGGCAGGCGGAGGCGCAATACCTGGCGGCCGCCGCGCAGGTGCCCGAGCTCGAGCGCCAGATCGCGCGGCAGGAGAACTTCATCAGCGTGCTCCTTGGCAGGAATCCCGGGCCGATCGCCCGCGGCCGCGAGATCGAGGCGCTCGCCTTCCCGGCGGTGCCTGGCGCGCTGCCGGCGGCGCTGCTCGAGCGCCGCCCCGACATCCGCCAGGCCGAGCAGAACCTGGTCGCCGCCAACGCCGATATCGGCGTCGCCAAGGCGGCGTACTTTCCGCGCATCAGCCTGACTGCCGCGCTCGGCCTGGAAAGCACCGACTTGTCCGATCTGCTCAAAGGCACGTCGAAGACCGGCGCCGTCGGCATCGGCGCGACGCTGCCGATCTTCAACGCCGGCAGGATCCGTAACCAGGTGGCGCAGGCCGAGGCCTTCCAGCGCGCCACGCTCGCCAGCTACGAGAAGTCGATCCTGGTCGCCTTCCAGGATGTCGAGGACGCGCTCATCGACCGCGCCAAGCTTGGCGAGACGCGCGAGACACAGGCAAGGAATGTCGCGGCATTGCAGCGCTTCCGCGATCTCGCGGCGCTGCGCTATCGCGAAGGCGCGACGATCTACCTCGAGGTGGCCAACGCCGAGCAGTCGCTGCTCAACGCGCAGCTCGCCTATGTCGCGACGCAGTCGCGCCTGTTCCAGTCCTACGCCAACCTCTACAAGGCGATGGGCGGCGGCTGGGTGACGCAGGCGGAGAAGCTGGCTACCGCGAAATGATGTGTGTCGGATCATCGCTTGCCGGCGCAAGCGCGAGCGGGTCCCGGTCTTGCTCTACGCGGAAGCGCCCCTCCTGCTGCTCGCGGTAGCGGCGAAGGGGTTGCAGAACGCGCTCATGCGCGTCACGCAAAGCGCGATCGACGTCGTCACCAACCGATGGCGCCATGGGCTACGCGGTGGTCGGTCTCGGGCTGCGCTGGAGCGAGCGTGTCTTGATCTCCAGCCGCAATCGTCCTAGTGTTGGCATCTACCCCGAGGAAACCCATGGCCAAGCCCGACAAGGACGCATCCGTACTCGCGCATATCCAGACCCTGGTCGCTGAAGAGCACCGCCTCTTCGACCGCGGCGAGCTTTCGCCCGAGGAGGCGCATCGCCTCGCCGCGCTGCAGGTAGAGCTCGACCAGTACTGGGATCTCCTGCGCCAGGAGTGCAGTCACCTCGGCCTGGTGAAGGTGAGCCAGCCCCGTACCAATGGCTGTGAGGAATGTCTGAAGATGGGTGACAGCTGGGTGCATCTGCGACTTTGCCGTACTTGCGGCCACGTCGGTTGCTGCGACGAGTCGAAGAACAAGCACGCCACCAAGCATTTCCACTCGAGCAAGCATCCGATCATCACCTCGCTCGAGCCCGACGAAGGATGGAGCTGGTGCTACGTGGATGAGATCGCGATGGAGCTGCCGTGAACGAACCCGCTTCCCCGACGCGCGACGCGCGGCGCGCGCAGATGTTCCCGGTACTCGACGCCGGCGAGATCGCGCGCATGCGCCGCTTCGGCACGCCGCGGCGCTTCGCCGACGGCGCGCGCGTCATCGAAACCGGCAAACCGAGCGCCGGCGTTCTCGTGGTGCTCTCCGGCGCGATCCGCGTCACCGGGCGCGACGGGCACGGACATGACTTTCCGGTGGTCGAGCACGGCCCGGGCGCGTTCTCGGGCGAGTTGAGCCAGCTCTCCGGCAGGCCGTCTTTCGTCGACGGCGTGGCGATCGGCGAGCTCGAGACGCTCGAGATCAACACCGAGCAGCTGCACGCGCTGCTCATCGCCGAGGCGGCGCTCGGCGAGAAGATGATGCGCGCGATGATCCTGCGCCGCGTCGCGCTGATCGAGGCCGGCGCCGGCGGCCCGGTGCTGATCGGCGGCGCATCCTCGCCTGATGTCGCGCGGCTGCGCAGCTTCCTCAGCCGCAACGGCATCCCGCACGTCCTGCTCGATCCGGCGAACGACGCCGACGCGCAGGCGTTCATCGCGCGCTACGCGCCGCAGCCCGAGCAGCTGCCGCTCGCCGTGTGCCCGGACGGCTCGGTGCTGCGCAACCCGGCCGAGAACGAGCTGGCGCGCTGCATCGGCATGCTCGACGCCGGCGCCACCGATACCGCCTACGACGTCGCCATCGCGGGCGCCGGTCCCGCCGGCCTGGCGGCCGCGGTCTATGCCGGCTCCGAAGGTCTCTCGGTGCTGGTGGTCGACGCGCGCGCCTTCGGCGGCCAGGCGGGCGCCAGCGCGCGCATCGAGAACTATCTCGGCTTTCCGACCGGCATCTCGGGCCAGGCGCTCGCCGGGCGCGCCTATACGCAGGCGCAGAAATTCGGCGCGCGCATGCTGATCCCTATGGAGGTGCGGCGCCTGGACTGCGAGCCCTCGGAGCGCGGCGAGCCGATGCTCCTGCAGCTCGCCGATGGCAGCGCGGTGCGCTGCTGCACCGTGGTCATCGCCAGCGGCGCGCGCTACCGCCGCCCGGAGTGCAGCAACCTGATGGCGATGGAAGGCCGCGGCGTCTGGTACTGGGCCTCGCCGATCGAAGCCAGGATGTGCGCCGGCGAGGAGGTGGTGCTGGTCGGTGGCGGCAACTCGGCCGGGCAGGCGGCGGTATTTCTTTCCGGGTATGCCGCCAAGGTGTGGATGCTGGTGCGCGGCCCGGGCCTCGCCGCCAGCATGTCGAAGTACCTGATCGATCGCATCGCGGCGACGCCGAACATCGAGCTCCTCACGCGCAGCGAGATCGTCGGGCTCGCCGGCTCGCGCCAGTCGGGCGTCGAGTCCGTCACCTGGCGCAATGGCGAAGCGGGAAGAGATGAGACGCGGGCCATCCGCCACGTGTTCCTGTTCCTCGGCGCCGACCCGAGCACCCAGTGGCTGAAGGACTGCGACGTCGCGGTCGACGACCGGGGCTTCGTCACTACCGGAGAGGACCTGACGCTGCCGCTTCAGACCAGCGTGCCCGGCGTGTTCGCGATCGGCGATGTGCGCGCCGGCTCGGTCAAGCGCGTCGGCGGCGCCATCGGCGAGGGCGCCGCAGTGGTGGCGCAGATTCACTCCTTCCTGGCGGCGCAGAGTCAGCGCGTGCGCACGCTGGCGGCAGCGGCCGCGCTGCCGGTTCGCTGAGACTGCGGTTTCTTTTCGCGCTGCTCGCAATGCTCGGTGCCCTCGAAGCGCAGGCCCAGCGCCTCGACGAGCCGACCCTGCGCTCGAACGTGGGCCTGCGGCGCGACACACGGCTGGAGGCGCATGACTTCGCCGAGCTGCGCGTGGCCAAGGCGCTGCGCGAGGTCGACTGGAAGCTGACGCTCGGCATCGCCGACACGCATGCCGAGAACGGCGACCGGGTGACGAGTGCAGCTCGTCGCGCGCGAGCTCATTGCGGAGGGCGGCGTCACCGTGCCCGCCGGCGGCGAGATCGGCAGCTTGAGTGGCCGCAAGCGCGTGGGCGCGATCTACAACCACGTTTTCAGCCCCCGCTGGGAAGGCCAGGTGCATGGGCGGCTCACGCACTACGACGGCGATCCGCGGCCGGGAGAGGCGCGCCTGCGCAGCCAGGGTCTCATGCAGGTCGCCTACAACCTCGATACGCCGCACAGCGATGTGTTGTTCCAGTTACTGCGCAGCTATCGCCGCGCCTCGACCAGCGGCACGAGCGCTGCGCTGGTCTACGAATTTCCGCTGGAACAGAAGCGCCGGCCGCCGATGGCGGCGGTCAGCTTCGTCCGCGGCCTGACTACCGGCGCGCACGACAACACCGTGGAATTCGATCTCTCGCTGCGGTTTTAGACCTGCCGGCGCTCCAGCCATAGCGCGCTAAACGCGGCGAGCAGCGCCGCCGCGCTCAGGAGCTGCGCGAGGAAGTAGGTGAGCGGCGGCGAAAATTCGAGCAGCAGGCTCTGCCGACCCGCGGGCAGGTGCACGGCCATCAACCCGGTGGAGGCGCGGTAGAGGGGCACGCTGCGGCCGGCCAGGGTCGCGTGCCAGTACGGGTAGTAGCTCTCGTTGATCACCAGCCACGAAGGCACGGCGGTGGTCACGGTTGCGCGAATGCTGCCGGAGCGCTCGCGGTTCAAATCTTCCACCTGCAACGCGACCGCCTGCCCTGCCTGGTCGGGCATGGTCGCGGCGTCGCCCGGCCGGTAGGTTCTATCGAACGGTCCGGCCGCAGCCACGTCGGCGTGGATCAGCGGCCAGCGCCTTTCGGCGAGCGCCAGCGCGAGCGCCACGGAGTGCGCCGGGTCGCCCTCGAAGCGTGCGGCGAGCCCAAAGGCCGCGAGGAAGGCCTGCGCGTGCGGATTGCGGAAGACGACGAAATCCTCGTTTTCGTGGTGCACCGGGTAGAGCGCGCGGAAGCCCTTGAGCGCGTCGGCCGCGGCCGCCAGGCGGGGATCGCTCTTCTCGTAGACCAGGTAGCGCACGCCCAGCAGATTGAGCAGCGCGGGCTGGCCGGGGGCCTGCGTGTTGAGGTAGCCGGTGCCCTTCGGCGACATCCAGTTGTAAAACGACTCGTAGGCGAGCGGCTTGCCGGTGAGCACCGGCACCAGGACCCGCAGCTCGCGCGCCGAGATCACGTAGACCTTGACTGCGTCCGGGTCCGGGCGAAACGATTCGTACGCGCTGCGCAGGCTGGCGAGCGTGCGCGCCGGGACGCCGTTGTCGCGCGTCGGCTGCTGGTAGGGCCAGTAATCGACGAGCAACAGCAGCGCGAGCCCTCCCACGATCAGCGGAATGCGCGACCTGGGCACGTCGGTGACGAAAAATCCGCAGAGCAATGTGCCGAGGAACGCGGCGCTCACGTCGTAGAACACGTAAGGCGCGCGGATCTCCTCGAACAGCGGCAGCCCGGCGACTAGCGCGAAGGCCGGCAGGAACAGAAACACGGCGAGCGCCGCCGCGCCCGCGAAACGCCGCCGCGCCGTGGTGAGCTTGGCGCGGTAGAAGGCGACCAGAAACGCAGCCGCGGCGAGCAGCGCGAGCGCGGCCGCGAGCCGTGCGCGAGCCGGCATGTCTCGCGGCGGCGGGCGGCGAGCACGCCCGCCGCGAGCAGGGCGAGCAGCGCGAGGCCGGCGTACTTCTCGGGCGAGTCGCTCTGCAGCTCGACGATGCGCCGCGCCTGGTCGTATTCCTGCGGGCTGCGCACCCCGCGGGCATTGACCCTCTCGACCACGCGCTGCATCGCGTCGCGCGTCACGACGCCGTCGCGATCGACCAGCCCGAACAGGCTCTTGAAGGACCAGGTCGCCTGCCACGCGCGCAGCGGCTCGCCCTCGAAGAGCTTGACGTGCTGCGCCTCGGTCAGGCCAGGCACGACGAAGAACGCGCCGAGCGATAGCGCGAGCGCGCCGACCAGCGCGCCGGTCCTGGCTCCCGAGCGCAGGCGCTCGCGCCACGCGCCGTCGAATACCCAGTAGACGAAGTAGGCGGCGAGGAACAGGAGGTTGACGAGCGCCATCTTGTTGTGGGCCCAGACGCTGCCGGCGACGGCGAGCGCGCACCACAGCGCGTCGGCGAACCTGCGCGATTCCAGGCTGCGCGCGAAAAACAGCCAGGTGAGCGGCACGAAGGGGATGAAGAAGCTGATGCCGAGGTGCTCGCGCGCGGCCGCGCGGATGAGCTGCGCGGGGTGCAGCAGGAACGCCAGGGCGGCGAGCGCCGCCGCCCATTGGCTGCGCAGGAAGTGCAGCGCGCAGAAGTACATCGCTACCGCGCCCGCGACGACCGCCAGCAGCGCGGTGAGCTTGACCGAGGTGAGCAGATCGAAGAACGCCGAGAACAGCAGGCTCGGCACCAGGTACAGCCCCTGCGAATGGTGCAGGCCGTAGCTCGAACCGCTCAGGTAATAGGGCGTCCACCAGGGAAGCGCGTGCTGCTCGAGCAGCGCGCGGCGCACGTCCCACAGCCGCGATACGAACCCGGCGAACTCGCCCTCGCTGTAATCGAGCGGCAGCCAATGCCATCCCAGCCATGCGCAATACGCGAGCGCCGTAGCGACCACGGCCCAAGGCATGATGGCGCTGGTCTTCGCTGGCATCGGCTAGTCGACCCA